>Ga0187893_10003274_pt1 | contig 33256 bp, 28 predicted proteins | sample MA1701074metaG_FD_139574 | JGI IMG/M metagenome (GOLD analysis project Ga0187893, IMG submission 139574) | White microbial mat communities from a basaltic lava cave in the Kipuka Kanohina Cave System on the Island of Hawaii, USA - MA170107-4 metaG ...
AGGACAAGATTGCATTTGGTGTCCTCCGGTGCGTGCGTGGCGGTCTACCCCATGCATCGGAGGACTTCTCTTTTTCCGCTAGCCGGGCCCCTCCGGACCCCAAAAAACCGCGAAACTCCAGCGGCACGAGTGCCGCGACCCCGCACGCCCTCGTTCATCCGTCGCCCCCGGATCGCGCTCGCATGGCCCCCCCGCCCCCCCCCTCCTCCGCCCGCCGCCGACCATCGCGCCGCGACAGCACCCGACGCCATCCCTACCCGCCGCGACCCACGCGCAGCACCTCGTAGGCTTCGACGCCCTCCTTGATGCGGATGTGGCGGTTCCCCTCCACGGACGCCAGCTCCTGCACCAGGCCCGAGGGCCACCGGATCTGCAGGCGGTCCACCCGCTCCGCGTCCCCCAGGCCGAACTCGACGAAGCTTCCCTGCTGCGCGCGGAAGTTGTTGGCGGGGAAGAGGTCGCGGGTGATCGTCCGGCCGGAGACCTGGGCGACCAGCCGCGCCCCGATCCCGAGGCGGTTGCTTGCCCCCCCCTCCAGGGAGACGACGAGGCGCCGCGCCGCGGGGAACCGATTGGCATAGACGCGCAGCGCGCCTCCGCCCAACTGACGCACGATCAGGTCCGGCGCCAGATCGCCGTCGCAGTCCGCGACCAGCACGCCGCGCGCGTCGCCGTCGGAGTCCGCGCCGCTCAGGTATCCCACCTCCAGAAAGCGCAGGCCGCCGAGATTGAGCAGGACGGCGTTGCGCTCGTAAGCGCTCAGGTTGAGGTGCGCCGGGTAGTTGAACGGATCGCCCACCCAGAATTCCCCCCGGGCCGTGTCCACCTCGCCGGCGGGGGCCAAGTCCTCGAACCGCTGCGTGGGGCGCGCGACCGCGGCCCGCCAGACGCAGGATCACCCGTCCGGCTTGCCGCGCTCGACGCTCTGGAACCCGGCGGGGCAATAGATGTCGGGGAGTCCGTCGCCGTCCAGATCGGGCAGCGCGGGTCCGTAGGCCCAGCCGCCTGCCTGACTCCCCCCCAGGTGCAGGATCTCGCCCCACCGCCCCGGCGCGCCGCGGTTCTCGAGGATCTGGTTCCCCTCCACGAACCCCTTCACCATCTCGAAGAGGCCGGGCGGATAATCCTCCGCCCGCAGATTGGCCATGATGCGGTTGCCCGCGTGGCTCGACATGTTGGCCAGGTATGCGTCGGGGTCGCCGTCGGCGTCCAGATCCGCGGCGGCGGCTCCCATGCTCATGCCGCCGTAGCCGGGGGACGCGCGGCGCTCCGTGAATCCGCCGGCGCCGTCGTTGACCAGGAGCGCGTTGTCCCCCAAGTGGTGGGCCAGGAGCAGATCGCAGTCCCCGTCCCCGTCGACGTCGAGCCAGAGGGAGGCAAAAATGCTCCGGTGCTGGCCTCCCGTGCCGGACCGCGCCGTGACGTTCTCGAATTTCCATCCGCCGAGGTTGCGCAGGAGGACCCCGTTCCTGTGGCTGCGGTCGCCCACCCAGCGCGCCCGCTTCCTGATCTCGGCCTTGGGGGGACGCTCCCCCGCCCCGTGCAGATAGAGGTCGACGAGTCCGTCGCCGTCGTAGTCGGCCACGGCGCCGTTGGCGAGATCGATGGGGGGAAGATCGAACTCCCCCTCTTCCAAGCGCACGAAGGTCCCGTCGCCGCGGTTGCGAAAGATCATCCGGTCGCGGCCCCCGGTGCGCCGCGAGCCGCGATCGAACAGGAGATCCTCCCACCCGTCGTTGTCGGCGTCGATCACCGTCGCACCGCTCAGGCGCGCGTTCAACCGGTTCGGGAGCCCCGCCTGCGCGGTGACGTCACGAAACGTGCCGTCGCCGAGGCCGCGGTAGAGGAAGGCTCGATCCTCCGGGATGAGCAGGTCGGCGATCCCGTCCCGGTCGTAGTCGAGGAGATAGGCGCACGAATTCGTGCCCGCCGCGCCGGTGTTCTGGTTGTACCAGGTGTCGAGGAACCGGTAGACCTCGATGCCCGAAGAGTCCGTGATCTCCTGCGTGAGGGGCCCGGGGGCGCGGCGCGACCAGGCGCGCAGGGAGCGTGCGGAGGCGAGAAACTTGCGCTGCTCGAGCGGTGTGTCGGTGAGCTGTTCGAAGCGGAACGCGCATTCCAGCCCCTCCTCCGCGATCCCGCCGGAACGAAGCGTCCCCGCGAAGTGGAGCGTGGCCGTGGCGTCGAAGGCCCCCGCGAGCTCCCCCCGCCGCTCCGGCGAGAGCTGCTCGAAGTGGACCGACACGCGGTCGATGCGCTCGAAGCGGGCGCGCCATCCGCGCAGCCGCTCGAGGAACGCGGCGGCATCGCCCCGCTCCACCGGATCGCGTCCCGCCCGCCACGTCGTCTCCTGCACCACGGCGTGGCGCAACTCCGTCCCCTCGCCCGTGAAGAGTTCGCTCGCGAATCCGTCGGCGAGGAACGGGAGCCACGCCTCGAAGTTCCCCGCGCGCAGCGCCGCGGTGAGGTGGGGCCCCAGATCGGTCCCGAGAAAGAAGGCGAGATGCTCGATGTCCCAGACGTACTTGACCACCCCTTCCGGGAGGGTGAAGGTGTCCTTCATGGGATCGAACGCGCCGGGAGGAGGCGGAGCTTCCTGCGCGGGGCGCGTCGCGGGGGGGGCCGCGGGGGGGGGCGCAGGAGGGCGCGGGGGGAGGAGCAGGTAGCCGCCCGCAGCCACGGCCAGGGCCGCGAGAGCGGCCAGGAGTGTCCGTGCGGGCATCGTCCCGCCATCCTACGGGCGCGAGGCGCGGAGAGGTAGCAGGATGCGCGCGGGGGGGCCGGGGGGGCGCGCCTGCGTGGACCGCGCGGCGTGCGGTATCCTGCCCGCCCATGCGGCTGCCGCTCAGCCCCCACGGATGCAAGGAGATGGCCATCTACGGAGGCGGCCTGCTCGTGGCGGGCGCGGCGGCGCTCCACCTGGTGCCGTGGGCGGCGCCGCCCCTCCTTTTTCTCGCGCTCTTCGTGTTCGCCTTCTTCCGCGACCCGGAACGCCGGCCGGAAGGGGGCCCCGAAGCCGCGGTCGCGCCGGCCGACGGCAAGGTGACCGACATCGAGACCGTGGAGGATCCCTTCCTTCCCGCCAAACGGGCGCTCCGCATCGGCATCTTCCTTTCGGTGCTCGATGTGCACGTCAACCGCGCTCCCCTCGACGGGCGCGTGGTGGCGGTCCGCTACTCCCCGGGAGCCTTCCTCGACGCCCGCGACCCGGACTGCATCGTCCGCAACGAGGCCAACCTGGTCGGGTTCCTGGGCCGGCACGGCCCCTTCGCCGTGCGCCAGGTGGCGGGTCTCATCGCGCGCCGCATCGTCTGCCCGGTGGCGGAGGGGGAGACGCTGGCCCGGGGGGAGCGGATGGGCCTCATCAAGTTCGGCAGCCGGACGGAGCTCTTCGTGCCCGCCGACGCCCCGGTGAAGCTGGAGGTCTCGGTGGGGCGCAAGGTGCGGGGAGGGCGTACCATACTTCTCAGGTACACCGCATGAGGCGCGTCGGCGTTCTCCCCGCCCTGGTCACCCTGGCCAACGGCTATTGCGGCCTCCTGGCCATCTTCAAGACCCACGACGGCGATCTCTACGCCGCCTCCTGGCTCATCCTCCTCGCCATGGTGTTCGACGTCATGGACGGGAAGATCGCGCGCATCGCGGGGAGCACGAGCAAGTTCGGGGCTTATCTCGACTCCTTATGCGACGCGATCAGCTTTGGCGTGGCGCCCGCCTTTCTCGCCAAGGCGGTGGCGTCCTATGCGATGCCGGGCCTGCTCCACCCCAAGCTGCTCACGATCCTCACCGCGCTCTTCGCCATGGGCGCGCTTCTTCGCCTGGCCCGCTACAACATGGAGCACTCCTCCGGGGAGGGGATGGACCAGCGCAGCGGTCCCGTCACGACCTTCGACGGCCTGCCGACGCCGGGAGCCGCGGGCGTCCTGGCGGGCTGCGTCTTCGCCGCCCTCGACGACCGCGCGCGCGTCCCGATGGCGTGGCTCTTGACGGTGGTCCCGTTCCTCTGCCCGGTGCTCGGCTTCCTCATGATCAGCCGCGTCCCCTACATCCACTTCGGGAACCGCTTCCTGCGCGGGCGGCGCGACTTCGTCTATCTCTTCGGCATGGCGATGACCGTCGCGCTCATCACGCTCTTCCCCCACGAGACCCTGGCGGCGGGGTTCCTCCTCTATGGCATCTCGGGCCCGGCCGGACTCCCTTTCCGCTCCCGGGCCGTCCCCGAGGCGGCGCCGGAGCCGGACCGCGAACCGTGAGAGCCGCCCTCGGGCTCGGGAGCAACCTGGGGGACAGGGAGGCGCACCTGCGCGGTGCGATCGATCGGCTCCGAAAGTTCCTGCGCGTGCTCGCCGTCTCCTCCTTCCGCGAGACCGAGCCGGTCGGGGGCCCGCCGCAACCCGCCTACCTCAACGGCGCGGTCCTGGTCGAATTCTCGGGGAGCCCGCGCGCCCTCCTCCTGGAGACGCAGCGGCTGGAGCGCGAAGCGGGGCGCACGCGGCGACCGCCCGACTCGCCCCGCCCCCTCGACCTCGATCTCCTGCTCCTCGAAGGCGCGACGGTGGATGAGCCGGGGCTCATCGTGCCGCACCCGCGTCTGAAGGAGCGCCGCTTCGCCCTCGAACCGCTGGCGGAGATCGCCGGAGACTGGCCGGTCCCGGGCACCGGTTCCAGCGTGAAGGAGCTGCTTGCGCACCTACTCCTCCCCCGCTGAGCTGCGCCTCGCGCTCGCCGGGGCCCCGCGCCCCCTCGGCTTCGTGCCGACCATGGGCGCGCTCCACGCGGGCCACGCCGCGCTTGTGGAGCGCTGCCGCGGGGAGTGTGCCACGACGGTCGCGAGCATCTTCGTCAACCCGCTCCAGTTCGGCGAGGGCGAGGACCTCGCGCGCTACCCGCGTCCCCTCGCCTCCGACCAAGCGCTCCTGGAGCGGCTCGGCACGGCCTGCCTCTTTCTTCCTTCCGCCGCGGCGCTCATTCCGGAAGGGTTCGCCACCACGCTGGAGGTGGGGGAGCTGGGGGAGCGTTTCGAGGGGGCGCTTCGTCCGGGGCACTTCCGAGGCGTCGCCACGATGGTGCTCAAGCTCTTCCACATCGTGGGCTGCGATCGCGCCTACTTCGGGCGCAAGGATGCGCAGCAGCTCGCGGTCGTGCGCAGGATCGTGCGCGATCTGGACCTGCCGGTGCAGGTCGTCCCGGTTGCAACGGTGCGGGAGCCGGACGGCCTCGCGCTCTCGAGCCGCAACGCCTATCTCGATGCCGGGCAGCGGGCGCAGGCGCCGGGGCTGAGCGCGGGCCTGTTCCGCGCCCGCGCGGCCTGGGCCGAGGGGGAGCGGGATCGCGCGCGCATCGAGGCGCTGGCCCGCAGCCCCGGCCTCGCCTACGACTACGCCGCCTTGGTCGATCCCGACACCTTCGAACCGGCGCGTCGCGAGGGGCCCGCCCTGCTCGTCGCGGCGGTTCGGCTCGGATCCACGCGCTTGATCGACAACGTTTCCCTCGAGGGGTAAGCTCTAGCCGTCCATGCTCAGGACTCTGATGCACGCCAAGCTCCACGGGGCGCGGGTCACCGACCACAACCTCGACTACCAGGGGAGCATCGCCATCGATCGGGCGCTCCTGGACGCGGTCGGCATCCTCCCCAACGAGCGGGTGCAAGTGGCGAACAAGGCGACCGGCGCGCGGTTCGAGACTTACGCCATCGAAGCGCCGGCCGGCTCGGGCAGCGTCTGTGTGAACGGCGCCGCGTCGCGCATGGTGAACCGCGGCGACGAGCTGCTCATCATCGCCTACGGGGTCTTCAGCGCGGAGGAGGCGGAGGGGCACCGCCCGAAGGTCGCCATCCTCTCGCGCGAAAACCGTGTCGTCGAGCTCATCGGTTGAGCGCGACGCCCCGGCCAAGCTGAACCTCTTCCTGGAGGTGCTCGCCCGCAGGCCCGACGGCTACCACGAGATCGACTCGGTCTTCCAAACGATCTCCCTCTGCGACCGCGTGCGGGTCGAGCGGGCAGAATCGATCGAGCTCTCCGTGGAGGGGGATGCGCCGGAGGGCCGGGAAAACCTCGCCTGGCGTGCGGCCGAACTCCTGGGGGTGGGGGCGCGCATCCATCTCACCAAGCGGATCCCGCCCGGGTCCGGGCTGGGCGGCGGATCGAGCGATGCGGCGGCGGTCCTCCTGGCCCTGGATGCGCTTTACGGGCTGGGGCTCGGACCTAGGGGGCTCCTGCCCCACGCGGCCCGGCTGGGAGCGGACGTCCCCTTCTTCCTGGCCGGCGGCCTGGCGCGCTGCCGCGGCATCGGCGAGCGGGTGGAGCCGCTTCCCACCGCCCGGGAGGCGGAGTTTCTCCTGGCGGCGCCGGCCTTCGAGACTTCGACCACACGGGTCTATGGGGCTCTGGGAACGGGGTTGACCGGGGAGCGCCAACCCGCTACTGTTTTTCTCGATCGCTGGTTCGGCATGGGAGAAGCGGCCCCGGCCCGCTTCTTCAACCGGCTGCAGGATGTGGCGGAGGCGCTGGATCCCAGGTTGAAGAGGATGCGGGAGGCTCTGGAGAGAGCGACGGGAGCCGCCTTCTCCATGACGGGTTCCGGCTCGGCCTATTTTGCGGAATGGCGGGACAGTATGGAGGAGCCCGGGGCGATCGGGGCTGCGGGCACCCCGATCCAGGTCTGGAGGGTCCGGACGACGGGACGCTGAGGGAGAGGAAGGCGAGCACGCGGTGGACGTCACGGAGATCCGCATCAAGCTCATCCCGCACAAGCATTCGCAGGAGGACCGCCTCCGCGCCTTCTGCACCGTCACGTTCGACGACGCGTTCGTCGTGCGGGACTTGAAGATCATCGAGGGGCAGCACGGCCACTTCGTGGCGATGCCGAGCCGCAAGCTGACCACCCGCTGCACCCGCTGCGGCGGGAAAAACCCGCTCCGCTCCCGCTACTGCAACGACTGCGGCGCGCATCTGCGTCCCACGCGGGTGACGGAGGAGAACCGGCTGCGCTTCCACGCCGACATCGCCCACCCCATCAACGCCGAGATGCGCGGGCGGCTGGAGAAGTTCATCCTCGAGGCCTATCGCGGCGAGGTGGAACGCTCCCGGCAGCCGGGCTACGTGCCCGAGAGCTTCCCCGATATGGATTACGACGAGCCGCCCGCCGCGGAGGCGCACGGCCCCTGACCGGCAGCCGCTTCGTCGTCCAGTCGCTGCTCGGCGCCGACGATCCCGTAGACCCGCGCGTGGACGCGGTCGAACTGCGCCTCGATCTCTATCCGGGGCTGGATGTCGAGGCGTACCTCGCAAGGAGCCCGCGGCCGGTGGTGGCCTCCGTGCGGCGCGCGCGGGACGGCGGCGCCCACACGGGGAGCGAGGCGGAGCGCGGCGCGCTGCTGCGCCGCGCGGCGAAGGCCGCCTACGTGGACCTGGAGCTCGATGCCGATTCAGCGCTGGCGCCCGCCGGCCCGCGGCGCATCGTGAGCGTCCACGACACCCGCGGCATGCCCGCGGATCTGGACGCGCTCTTCGAGCGCTGCCTGCTCACCGGGGCGCACCGGGTCAAGATCGCCGTCACCCCGGCGAGCGCGGCCGAGGCGTTCCGTCTCCTCGACCTCCCCACGGCGGGGCTCGGCATGGGCGACCATGGCGCCTTCACGCGGGTCCTCGCCCCGCTCACCTACTGCGCGCGGCGCCCCCTCGCGCCCGGCATGCCGAGCCCGGAGGAGCTCTTCGACCTCTATGACGTACGCCGGCTCGGAACCGCAACCGCCCTCTACGGCGTCGCCGGGGATCCCATCGCCCACTCTCTGAGCCCCGCGCTGCACAATCCCACGCTGGTGCGGGATCGCATCGACGCGGTCTACCTCCCGTTTCGCGTCGCGGACCTGGCCGGGTTCTGGCCGGTGTTCCTGGCGCACCGGGGGCGGGGCCTCTCGGTCACCGCCCCGCTCAAGCTTGAAGCCGCGCGCCTCGCGACGCGCCCTGACGAAGAGGTGCTGGCGTGCGGCGCCGCCAACACGCTCCTCGCCGACGGTCGTGCCTGCAACACCGATTTCCGCGCGTTCCTCGATCTCCTGCCGCCCGGCGGAGGCGAAGCGCTCGTCCTGGGGGCGGGGGGCGCGGCCCGCGCAGCGGTGGCGGCCCTGCGCCGGCTCGGCTACGACGTTGCGGTCTGGGCCCGGCGGCCCGGGCAGGCGGCGGCGCTCGGCGTGAGGGTGGCCCCCTCCCCGCACCCCTCCCCGATCGTGGTGAATACGACGGCGCTCGAACCGCCCTCCTCCCCTTTCCTCGTCGATCTCCGGTACGGCCCGGGCATCGCGCCCCCGGCTTCGGGAATCGGGGGGCTCGAATTCCTGCGCGCCCAGGCGCGGCACCAATACAGGATCTTTTTCGGCCGTGATCTCTAGGGGCATCCTCCTCATCGGGCCGCGGGGCGCCGGTAAGTCGACGACCGGCCCGCTCCTGGGGCGGGCGCTCCGTCTGCCCTTCCTCGACGCCGATGACGAGCTGGTGCGGGAAACCGGCCGGTCCGTCGCGGATCTGCTCGCCCACGGGGAGTTCCGGGCCGCCGAGGCGCGGCTCTTGGGACGGCTGCTCGCGGGGCCGCCTTGCGTGCTCGCGGCGGGCGGCGGGTGCGTGCTCTGGGAGGGGTTGGGCGCCGCGGCGCGGGGGTGGGGCGTCGCCTGGCTCGACGCCGATGCCGCGGTCCTGGCCCGGCGCATCGCCGGCGATGCGCGGGTGCGCCCGTCGCTCAGCGGAGAGCCGCCCGACGAGGAGATCGGGCGCATCGCGGGGGAGCGCCGGCCGCTCTACGAGGCGGCGGCGACGTCCCGCTTCGACACGTCGTACGCCACGCCGGCTGAAGTCGCGGCGTCGATCGCTCGATGGTGGATGCAGGCCGGCCACTCCCGATCGTGAAACCGGCTGTAGGATCTAGGCGTCTTCCCCATGGTGCGTGCTCTCCTCCCCCTCCTGGTGCTGGCCGCGACGGCGCGCGCCCAGGGCGTCGAGGTGCTCCTCGACAAACTCTTGAGCGCGAAGACGGCTCCGAGCGAACGCACCTCGGTGATCGATGCGCTCTTGCAGACCGACGCCGGGATCGACGCGGTCGGCAAGCAGTGCCTCGATCCCGCGCGGGAGGAGGAGATCGTCCATCTCGCGGTGGAGCGGATGCTCGCGACGGGCAAGTACGGCCGGTGGCTGGGGCGGATCTGCCTCCTGCTCGACGCGGGCGAGCCGGAGACCTCCCTCGGCCTCAAGGTCCGCACCCGTTTCGAGAAGAGCGCGGAGGACGCCAAGGTGGGGTCGGAGTTGCGCCGGCGCCTGCGCGAACTGGCCGAAGGGCTCGCGCCGGACTCCGGCGGCGACGCGAAGGTGCGCGCCGCGGCGGTTCGCGCCCTGGCGCTCGTGCCGCACCGCGAGGCGGTGGCCGCCATCGTCGCGGTGTGGCAGAAGGACGCTGCGCCCGAGGTGCGCGACGAGTGCCGTCGTACGACGGAGAACGTGCTGCCGGTGGCGACGGCGGAGGAGGCGATCGCGTTTCTCGCCGCGCGCGCGACCTGGTCGTATGCCGACCTCATCCGCTACACCAACGCGGTGGTGCGGAAGGAGCGGGACAATCTCCGCGGCAAGTACAATACCGTGCTGCGGGAAACCCTGGAGAAGGCGGGCCCCGATCGGCTGGTTGGCGAATTGGAGACCGGCGACGCCGAAGGCAAAGCCGTCGCGTCGGCGCAGCTCCGGGAGCGCATCGTCTCTGGCGTGTTCGGCAAGCTCCCGGCGCCCCGGCAGGAGGAGCTGGCGCGGCGCCTCATCGCGCGCTTCGAGGCCGAGGCGGCCTCCTCCGGGCCGGGCGAACGCGTCGTCGTCGACCTCTCGGAGTGCCTCGCGCTTCTGGCGAACGGCGCCGCCCAGGGGCTCTTGTGGCGCGTGACCGAACCGGCCCGCCTCCTCGCCGTCCTCGATGCGGCCTACGCCGCCTCGCCCCGCTCCGCGGGGGTCGCGGAGGCGTGCGTGCGGCTGCTCGGGGTGGTCCCCGGCTTCGGGGCGCAGGCGCTCTTGGGGCGCATCTCCCACGAGGCGCCGCAGGCCGACGTGCGCATCAAGGGGGTGCGCGCGCTGCGGGAGCGGGCGCGTTCCGCCCCCGAGGCGCAGGACGCCATCGGCCGGCGTCTCGCGGAGCTGCTTGCGTCGGAGAGCGATCCGCGCGTCATCGAGGAGGCGATCCTCGTGGCGCTGCTCGAGCAGGCGGTCGAGCAGGCGCACGATCCGGTGCGCGCCATCCTGACCGGCACCAAGGAGTACTCGGTCACGGCGCTGCAGGACTGCATCGCGATCCTGCGCAAGATCGGCACGCGGCAGGCGCTCGAGACGCTGCTCAAGGTCGCGGAGGAGGATCCGCGGCCGGCGCTGCGCATCTACGCGGTCGGCGAGGGGCTCCTGCCCCGGGACTACGCCTCCCCCGAGAACGAGGCGTTCGCCCTCGACGTCATCGCGCGGCTCGTCCGCTCCCCCGAGCAGAGCCCCGAGGTGCGCCGCGCGGTCATCGAGAAGCTGGGCGAGCGCGGCCGGCGCGGGGCGGCGCGCATCCTCGACCAGCTCCGGATCGCCCCGGACCTCTCCGAGGCGGACCGCGCCGCCGCGGTCGGCGCGCAGTTCAAACTCGCGGAACGGCTCGCGACGCCGGGCACGGCGGGGGTGGCCGCACCCGATTTCGATCGCGCCGTGCAGATCCTGGAAGCGTTGCGCGACGACGATCCGCCCGACCGGCTCGTGGCGCTGGCCGACCGCCTGGTGAAGAGCGCGGACCAGTTCAAGCTCTTGGCAGGCTCGGCCCGCTGCATCCGCGCCCTCGCCTTCGCGCGCCGGACCGAGCGCAAGCTGGACGAGGCGCTCCGTCACTTCGAGGAGGCCGCCGACCGGGCGCAGCTGGATGGATGCCGCGAAGCGGAAGAGGCGCGCATGCTCACCGCCTTCCGCGACCTCCTGCGCGGTGCCGCGGAGCAGGACGAGGCGCGCTGGGACCGGGCCGCGCGCTGCTCCGAGCGCCTTGCCGAGTTGGCGGGAGAGGAGGCGGCCGAGGCGCTTCCCCGCCGGCTCGACGCGGTGAACGAATCGGTCCGCGCGCGCAACCGCGAGCGCGCCGGGAAAAATCTCGACGCGGCCCGGGCGCTCGGTGCGGACACCGCGCGTCTCGACGAGCTGGCGCGTGCGATCGAGGCGCTCAAGCCGGCGGCGCCCACGGAGGCGGAAAAGCCCCTGGGTGCCGAAGGAGCCGCGCCAGGCAACGGCGGCGGCGGCGGCGGCGGCCGCTAGGCCGGAATTGCGGGAAGGGGGGGCGGGGGAGCGCGACGCCTCCCGCGGCGCCGGGACGCCCGCCGCCGGGCTTGACACGCGCGCGCGACCCTCTAGCTTTGACCCTCCATCGGCGGGGTAGCTCAGCTGGTTAGAGCACTGGATTCATAACCCGGAGGTCGGCGGTTCGAGTCCGCCCCCCGCTACCGGAATCTCAGGCTCCCCCGCGCGAAGCGGCGCGGGGGGGCACGCGGCTCGGTGGCATGGCCCTCACGATCCTGACGATCTCCCTCGTGATGCAGGTGGCGGCCGCCAGCGCGGCGCTCTCCCTCGCGCGACGGACGGGATTCGTCGCCTGGCTCCTCCTCTCGCTCGGCGCGCTTCTCCTGGCGGTGCGCGGCGCCGCGGGCCTGTACCAGAGCCAGCTGTTGAGGCGCGAAGCGGACGCGGGGCAGGAGGCGATCGTCCTCCTCTGCACGCTCTTCCTCCTCGTCTTCCTCATCCTCGTCCGGCGCCAGGGGGGGCAGGCGGTTGCGGGCCCTTCGTCCCCCCCCTTCCTCCAGCGCCTCTCGCGCGCGGCGCTGCTGGTGGGAATCTCGTCGCTGCTCGGAAGCGGCGCTGTGGCGTACTTCGCCTACGATGCGGCGCGCGAAACAACCGTGCGCGCGGCAATGCGCAGCAATCGCAATCTCGCGCGCACGTTCCGAGCGCTCTTGGAGAGCGCTGCCGACTTCGGTGCCGCCGCGGAGTTCGCGTCGAGGGTACGGTCCCAATGGGAGCAGCTGGAGGGACGGCGGCCGGGGGTCTACCTCTGCGTCGTCGGCGCCGACGGCAAGCTTGCCATCGACACGGCCCATCTCGAGCAGGTCGGGGCCGATGTGTCGGACATGCCGCTCCGGGACCCGGATCCGGGCGGGCCCGCGACGGTCGGGGAGCTCCTGCGCGAGGGGCGCGAGTACTCGGGCCGCCACCTCACGCGAGGGGGAGAGCGGCAAATCGTCAGCATGGTGCCGTTTCCCAGGCACCGCGCGCTCCTCGCGGTGCACGTCCCCTGGCGCGTCGTCATGGTGGATGTGCGGGAAGCGGCGTGGCCTCTCGCGGTGGGGCTGGCGCTCCTCGCCGGCGTGCTGCTGCCGATCTCCCTGGCGATGCTCCACTGGGCCTACGCTTCCACCGAGCGGGCGCGGGCCACGGCGCGATCGCACCAAGCGGCGAGCGACATCCGCTACCAGAAGCTCGTCGCGACCACCCAGGATGGAGTCTGTACGATCGATGGCGCGGGGTCGGTCCTCCACGTCAATGCGCGCTTGGGGGAGATGCTCGGCTGCACGCAGTCCGAGTTGGTGGGAACCCCGCTCCTCGAACTCGTGGCCGAGGGGAGCAGGGCGACGGCGCGTGCGATGTTCGATGAGGGCAGGGTGGGGGTGAACGCGATCCAAAACGTCGCCCTGCGCCGGAAGGATGGGGAGGAGATCTGGACCGTCCTCTCGATGAGCCCGCTCGCGGGGCCGGACGCGATGTTTAGCGGGGTCTTGGCCACGATGGCGGACAGCACCCCGCGGCGACGCGCCGCGCGCGACCTCCGAGCGAGCGAGGCGCGGCTGGCCGCCTCGAGCAAGATGGACGCCATCGGCCGGCTGGCCGGCGGCGTCGCCCATGACTTCAACAACCTGCTCACCGCCATTCTCGGGTTCACCGGTCTCGCGATGCGGCGGATCGGCCCGGAGGATCCGATGCGCAAGGAGTTGGAGGAGGTGCGCCGGGCCGGGACGAGGGCTGCCGCGCTCACGGGCCAGCTCCTGGCGTTTGGACGGCGCCAGGCGCTCCAGCCGCGCGTGGTCTACCTGAACGACGTGCTCGCGGAGATGGTGACGATGCTGCGCCGCCTCCTCGGGGAAGAGACCGTGCTGGAAACCGTACCCGCGCCGGCGCTCTGGCCGGTCTACGCCGATCCCGGCCAGATCGAGCAGGTCGTGGTCAATCTTGCGATCAACGGGAGGGATGCGATGCCCAGGGGGGGCCACCTGACGATCGCCACCTCCAATCTCCCGGCGGGAGCTGCGCGCCCCGCGGAGGTCCCCGCCGGGGAATGCGTGGTCTTGGAGGTGCACGACGAGGGGGTCGGGATGGACGCGGAGACGCTCTCCCGGATCTTCGAACCCTTCTTCACCACCAAGGAGTTCAAGCAGGGGAGCGGTTTGGGGCTCGCGATGGTGCATGGGATCGTGAAGCAGAGCGGGGGAGCGATCGTCGTGGAGAGCGCTCCGGGGAAGGGCTCGGTCTTTCGCGTGTTCCTCCCGCGCACCGTGCAGGAGTCCGTTGCCCAGCCTCCTCAGACCGCGTCCCTCCCGCTTTCGGGGCGCGAGACCGTTCTCGTCGTCGAAGATGAGCGTGGCGTCCGGAGGTTCTTGCGGCTCGCCTTGGAGCGCTACGGCTACACGGTGCTGGAGGCCGAGGGCGTGCGTGAGGTGCATGCCCTGACGCAGCAGCAGCTGGACTCGGTGGGTCTGCTCCTGACCGACGTGGTGATGCCGGGGCTCTCGGGTCCGGAAGTGGCGAATGCACTCCTGGCCCGAAAGCCCGGCCTCAAAGTGCTCTTCGTCTCCGGCTACGCCGAGGAGATGGTCGAGCGCCACGGGGCCGCCCCTGAGATGGGCCCGCTCCTCCACAAGCCCTTCACCGTGACCCAACTCCTCGAATCCGTCCGCGCCGCCCTCGACGGGCTCCCCCTCCCCCGGATCTGACCCCCTCCTACCGCGTACGGTGCCGCGGCAAAACCGCCGGAATTGTATCGCTTGGGATACACCCCTCGGAGGACGCTGCGAAGGCAGACGATCGTGCGCTGGATCCTGGTGAGGGGATGGGTAAGCTCTCAGTACGCTCTGCCAATTCCCGCCACCCGCGCGCACGGTTCGCTTTCCTGGGGCGAGAAAGGGTGCGCCTTTGGGAAAGCAATCGGGGGCCGCTCCACCCGCTTGCAGCGAACCGTCCCCAGCGCGAGGTGTATCGTTTCGATTACATTTCCGGCGGCTTTGCCGCGGCACCGTACTGGGAGGGTGTCGCGGTTCAGGATCGTTCTGATCTATGGCGCGATCGGGCTGGGGGTCTACGCTTGGCGGGAGACGCGGCTGGGGTGGAAGGCGAAGGCGAAGCCGCAGCGTCTCTCCCTCGCCCGGCTCGCCGCCGACGGGCCGGGCGACAACGCGCACATCGTCCTGGCCGACTTCCTGATGTGCTCGTGGGCATTCGTCTACAGCTCCAACCGCGGCACGTGGAGCGAAGCGTGGGTGCCCGCGGTGGAGCTGGAAGGCGAGTACCACATCCAGACGCGCGCCCTGATCGCGGAAAAGGGCGAGGACGCGAAGCCGCCGCCCCCGCGGGACTTGAAAGTGATCGTGAAGCTCCCATCCGCGCGCACGGTCGCGGACGTGGAACGGATCGCGGCCAAGGACGACCTACGCGGGATGGTCATCAACGCGATCGAGCAGATCGGCTCCCTGGAGCGCGTCATGCTGGAGGCGAACTATCCCGGCGTCGACATCGCGCGCTGCTGGATCTTCGAGCAGGGGCGCTCCCCCGCGGGCACGGGGAAAAAGCTCGGGCTCTGGGCCGGTGCCCTGGCCTGCCTCGCCCTCGCGTTCCTGCCGCTCCTGCGCCGCCTCATTCGCGGCGCGCGCACCGGGCCGCTCACCATGGATCCGGGCAGCGGCGAGTTCATGTGAGCAACGGCACGATCCAGGCGCGGTAGACGAAAGCACGATCGCCGCCGCCAGAAGGACGGCCACGAGCGGGACGACGAGGCGCCGCGGGGAGAATCGCCGCCGCGCGAGCCCGCGCCCGCGCACGAGCCGGGGGCCGCACGCGGGCTCGTCCCGCACCCGCCCCCGGCGACGGCTTCCCGGCATGGGTAGAGCGCGATCGGCGGCCCGGAACAGGGCGTCGAAGTTGGGCTTGTGCATCCTGCCGCTGCCTACCGCGCCCCGCGCCGGCGCATTCTCCGGTTCAGCGCTGCGGCGTGGTGGGGCGGTCCTCGACGAGGGGCCCGACCTCCAGGACCCATACCCGCGCATCCTTGAGGAGGTTGCGGTCGTCCTTGAGCACCCAGGGGGTGGGATCCTCGACGAAGCAGGAGACCTCGTAGGTCCCCTCGGGAAGCTCCGCGAGGCGCAATTCGTGCCATCCCCCCGCCGCTTTCTGCCCCTTCCGCTCCTCGCCGCGCGGCTCGGGAAGCGGCGGCCGGGTGCGCGTGGCGGGCGGGATCCGGGCGGGCAGCGCGAACACATCGGATAGGTCCGAGCCCGCCTCCTCCTTGGGATAGACCACCGTCTCTTCCGGTCCGTAGCGGTGGATGCGCCAGGTGACCGTCAGGTCGGGAGGACCCTCCACCCGCATCGGCTTGATGCGAAACAGCGCCTCCTCCCCGGGACGGCGGCGCACCAGTTCGGGCGGAGGCTCCGCCTCGTCGATGCCGCCCACGCGCATGTAGATGCAGAGGATCACCCGTTCGCGACAGACCGGGCAGAAGCCGGAGAGCGAGCCGGCCGCCCCCATCGCGCAACTCGACACCGTTGGCCGCCAGCGCCCCTTCGCGACCCCCGCCCCCCCCTCGACGATCCCCACGCCCTTCACCTTCCGCTCGAGGAAGTGCGCCCAGGGGACCTCGGCGGGCTCCTCGGTCTCCGAGATGTTGGGTCCGCGGGTGCCGAACCCCTTCTCGCGGTCCGCCGCGCCGAAGGTGTATTCGTCCAGAAGCCCCGCGAAAGCATGGCCCCACTCGTGGACGATCGTGGTGCGGTCGGGCCGCCCCGTCGTCGCGATGCCCCCGCCTCCGGTGCCCAGGCTCCCCTTCTGCACCAGCACGATGACCAGATCGTCGTGGTCCTCCACCTCCTGGAGCATCTCGTACACCTTGCCTGAATCGACGAAGACCTGGCCGCCGCCCCCCAGGGCCTTGGCGTCCAGCGCGGTGTCGTAGGTGCGCCGGCCCTCGGCGTCGTCGACACCGTCCTCCACCGACAAGACGTTCATCGCGCGGATGTTGCACGCGTAGCGGTAGCGCGCGAGGCAGTCCACCTTGAAGAGCAGGTCGACCGTCGCGCGCGCCCACTTGTCGAACTTGCCCTGGTCCTCCATGGGAAATCCGTCGCCCAGGACGTAGATGTCGATGCGCCGCTCCGGCGGGCCGCTCTCCCAGAGCGGGAGCGCGCGCAGGAACGCGTTGGGGGCGGCGCGGCGGGCCGCCTTGTAGGCGTCGTTCGTGCCCGGATGCAACTCCACGACGCGCTCGTAGAGCTTGCGCGCCTTGGCGTAGTGCCCCTTGCGACCCTCCAGCTCCGCCTGGCGCAGGAGCGCGCCGGAGTCCTCCGGCTCCTCCCCCGCGGCGGTGGGAAGGCAGCACGCAAGGAGCAGCGCGAGGCGCAGGATCAGCGCTCCTCCAGCAGGCCGACTACCGCCAGCGCCTGGTAGTCGAAGGAGCGCTGCTCGGAATACAGCCCCGGCAGGAGGTAGGGGAGCCGCTCGTCGGGGGGGAGGAGCATCGCGGCGAACAGCGCGACGACGTTGCGCTCGCGCGCCTTTTCGCGGGGGAGATCCTTGTGCTCCGGGCTGAGCGACGCGAGGGCGTGGAAACAATAGACTTGCACCGCGGTGTCGGGCCAGACGAGCCCCGCCTCCATGACCTTGAGCCAGCTCCGCTTCTCCTCGTCGGTGCGCGCGTGGGCGAAGTTGTGGCAGGCGGCGCGGAAGTAATACTCGCGCTGGTAATCGTCCAGCGCGAGGAAGGCCGTGCCCGGAATCTCCAGGGGAGGGTCGATCCCCGCCCAGATGCGGGCGAGGGAGAGCGAGGTCACGTAGTGGCCCACGTTGCGCGGGTCGAGGGAGCGGAGCAATTTCACATCCTCCTCCCCGCGCAGCATCGCCAAACCGTGCAGCGCGGCGTGGCCCCGGTCCACCTCCTCCGACCCGGTCGCGGCGCTGAGGGGGACGAAGCGGCTGACCGCCTCCTGGAACGCGGCGCGGATCTCCGGTTCGTAGCGCGCGAGCAGATCGAGACCCTCCTTCTCGATGCGCGCGTAGTCCACCAGCGTCGCGCCCGCCTGCACGCGGCCGTTCAGGTCGCCGCGCGCGAGGTAGTGCTCCAGCATTTCGCGCAGCGTGACGAAGGGCCGATGGAACCGCCGCGCGTAGCGGAACAGCTCGCCGTAGAAGGGTCCGCGCTCGCCGAACTCGCGCAGGAGCGCCACCCCCCGCGGATCTCCCAGGATCGGGAGATACATCGCGACCGAGACGCTCACCAGCCACATCGCGTTGGGGTGGCGGTGGAAGTCGAGGCGGATGTCGATCCAACCCTTGAGCGCATCGCGCAAGAGGCTGCCGTCGGGGTCGAGTTGCGCGCGGTGGGCCAGATAGTGCGCCACCTGCGGGCGCAAGACCCCGGCCTCGATGCCGGGCTGGCCGAGCGCCGCCGCGCCGAGGAGGATCGCCGCCCGAAAGGCTCCGCGCTGCGCCTCCAGGGGTCCTGCCCCGCCATCCGCCCATGCGAGAAAGCCGCTCAACGCCACCCCCAGCGCCCCCTCGCGCTCCCCCCGCAACGCCCGGGTGCGCGGGTCCGCATCGACGAACCGCTCGTCCCCGGCTGCCGCCGCCCGCTGCCGGAACCCCGGCGCGAAGAAGACCGACCCGGCCAACACGAGAGCGGACGCGATCGTGAGCAGGCGCATCCGCCGTATCCTACCCCCTCAAGCCGCGGCCGGTGCCCGGCCGATGGTGAGGCGGAGGATCTCGATGAACCGCACACTCCCCGTCGCTTTCCTGCTCGCCGTCCTGCTCGCTTCGCCCGCGATCCCGCAAGGGACCGAGGGCAAGGTGGAGGACATGGAGACGGTGGTCTCCGCGCTCCGCGAGAAGGTCTCGCGCCAAGAGGCGCAGATCAAGGAGATTGTGGTCTATCTGCAGGCGCAAAAGGCGGAGGCGAAAGAGCTCGGCCGTGCGCTCGACGCGGCGCGCGCGGGAGGGTTCACCTATCCCGCGCCCAACACCGAGGCGCGGGAAGAGCTCCTCAAGGGGCTCGAGCGCTATTCCAAGCAGGCCACCGTCAAGGTGCCCGGCACGCCGGCCGGCGAGGAACCGAGCGACGAGTAAGTCCGTCGTGCCACAATGCCGTCGGGCATGGGCACGAAGTCCCCCATCGCTCTCCTCGCGGTCGCGGCGCTGCTGGTGGCGATCGCAGGGAAGGGGGGCGGGGGCCGGAGCGTGCGCGCGTCGGGCACCCAGCCGGCCAGCGAGATCGCGCCCCACGGGCGCGCGGGGGCCGCGAAGCCCGCCGCGGACAGTGCAGCGCCCGATGCGAAGGCGACGCGCCCCGAAGATGCAGCCGATCCGCCGGGAGCCGTCACCGGACGGATCGTGGCCGGGAGCCTGCCTCTGGCCGGGGTGCGGGTGGTGCTTCGGAGAGGCGGCTGGAGCCAGGTCGTCGAAACCCTGGCGGATGGTTCCTTCGCGCTCGCCGGCTGCGGATCCGCCATGCTGAGCGCATCCCTGGCCGGGTTTGCCCCCTGCTTTCGCGCGATGGATCTCGCTCCGGGCGAGAGCGCCGAGCTGACGCTGGAACTGGAGCGCGGCGAAACCGTGGAGGTCGTGGTGCTGGACGGTCCCACCAGGCGCCCCCTCGCGGACGCAAGGATCGTCGTCTTGAGGACGGGGCAGGAGGATGCGCTCCTTTCGGGCGCCAATGAGGTGTGGAGCGAGGTGGCGTCCACTCGGGAACTCTTCCGCGCGATGCCGCGCACGGAGGCCGACCGCATCCTGAAAGCCGCGGGAACGGTCCGCTTCGACGTCGTCACCACCGACGGCGCCGGCCGCGCGCGCATCGTCGATCTGGCGCCGGGCAGCCTCGACGCCCTGGTCCTCCAACCCGACTATCCCCCCGGCCGGATCAGCGCAGCCCCGATTCCCGCGTCGGATCCCCCCATCGTATTGCTCTATCCGGGAGGCTCGTTGCTGGTGCTCGCCCCCCCGCGGGAAATCGATGCCGGGCTCCAGAGGGTCTGCGAGGTGGCGGCCTACGGACACCTCGAGGCGGTCGTTGCAGAAGTCTTGTTCGACCGCGATGGCCGCGCCTTGGTGGCCCCGTTGCTCCCGGGGACATACAAGGTGAGGGAATTCGTCCGGCCTGCACTGGATTTCGGCGGTGATGTTTCGATCGACCCTACCAGCACCGGACTCGCCGTCGTGCGCGCAGGCGAGACGACGACCGTCGACCTGGGGGCGGTGCGGCCAGCGCGCATTCTCGCGTTGCTCGCGGATCTGCCTCCCGGCGGCATGGGCGAGCCGGTGGCCGCGGCGCTCTTCGGTGGGGATGGGTTCGGGGACCAGCTGGGGGTGGTTGTCGACTCCCCGCGTCTCTCCTTCGAGTGGGATGCGGTGAACCCCGGCCGTTACCGGATCGTGGCCCAATCGGACGAGGGCTGGAGCGCCCGCGCCGATTTCACGATCGAGCCGGGACGCGATCGCGTCGACGTGATCCTCCGTCCCGGGCCCGGCGGGATCGAGGGGAGCGTGGCGGGGCCGGGAGGTCTCGCGTTCGAGGCGCGGATCGTGGTGGAACAGGCGGCGAGCGCGGGTCGCTTCCACAATCTCGCCGATCGGGCGCGCGAGTTCCCCGGTAGCCTGGGCATGTTTTCCGGCGACCCCTACGCTCTGGTGGGGCTGCCCGCCGGAGAGTACCGCGCACTCTGTGCCGTCGGCGACGTGATCGACTCGCGAGAGTTCGCCTTGCGCGACGGGCAGAGGCTCCGCCTCGACTTCGTCTGCGACGGCTCCCGACAGGACTCCGTGACGATCCGGCTCCGCGACGCCGGGGGGGGACCGATCGAGGGCAGGATGCGTGTCGCACCGGTTCCCGGCGGGGCGGCGCTGATGGAGGCGATCTCCGGGGGCCTTTCCCGGATGCTTCAGGGTGGAGAGCGGCAGCTCGCGCTGCCTCGTGGCACGTACCGTGTCACCGCGGGCGCTTCCGGGTACGCCCTCGTGCGCCGCCTGCCGTTCACCGTGGACGGGCCGCGCACCCTCGACCTCACCCTGGTCCGCGGCCATCTGGTCCGCCTCCGCCTCCTCGACGGCGAGGCGCCGCTCCGCAACGCCGACTTCGATCTCCTCGACGAGCGCGGCAACTCCCTCACGGAGACCCTCGACCTCTTTTTCCCGCGCACCTTCCGCACCGACGGCGAGGGCCGCGCGGTCCTCGAGGACGTCGCGCCGGGCGAGTACACGGTGCGTCGCGAGGGACGGGCGGCGGGATCGATCCGCGTCGGGGACTCCCCCGCCGAGATCACGATCCGCTGACGAACGTGATTTAATACCGCCCGTGTCGGAATCCGAACGCGACGTCCGGTTGCGCAAGATCGCCCGCCTGCGGGCGCTGGGGCACAACCCGTGGCCGGAACGGTTCGACCGCAGCCACATGCTGGCGGAAGCGGCGAAGCTGCCGGAGGGCACCCCCGGCCTGCGGCTGGCGGGGCGGCTCATGGCGCTCCGCGCGTTCGGCAAGCTCACCTTCGCGCATCTCCAGGACGGCTCCGGCCGGCTCCAGATCGCCCTCGACAAGGGGCGGCTGGACGACGCGACCTGGACGCTCTTCCACGAGGTCTGCGACCGCGGCGACTTCGTGGGCGCCTCCGGCGAACTCTTCCGCACGCAAAAGGGCGAACTCACCCTGCGGGTCGCGACCCTCACGTTTCTCGGAAAAGCGCTCCTGCCGCTTCCGGAGAAGTGGCACGGCCTGCAGGACGCCGAATTGCGCCAGCGCCGCCGCTATCTCGATCTCCTGGCGAGCGAGGAGACGCGGGAGCGGTTCCGCAAGCGCTCCCGCATGGTGCGCGTGCTGCGCGAATTCCTCGAGGCCCACGGCTTTCTGGAGGTGGAGACGCCGATCCTCCAGACCGTCCCCTCCGGTGCCGCGGCGCGCCCCTTCGTCACGCACCACAACGCCCTGGACATGGAGGTCTACCTGCGCATCGCGCCGGAGACCTGGCTCAAACGGCTCATCGTGGCGGGCTACGACAAGGTCTACGAATTCGCCCGCAGCTTCCGCAACGAGGGGATGGACCCTTCCCATCTCCAGGACTTCACCATCCTCGAGTACTACTGCTCGTTCTGGAACTGGGAGGACAACCTCCGTTTCACGGAAACGCTGGTGCGCCACCTGGTGAAGGAGGTCTGCGGCGGCACCACGATCGAATGGCGCGGCCGGGTCATCCAGTTCGGCGGCGCGTGGCCGCGCCACGACTTGGGCACCCTGGTGAAGGAGCGGAGCGGGATCGACCTGGACGCGTTCCCCGACGCCGACTCCCTGCGCGGCGAGATCGTGCGCCGCGGCATCCGCATCGAGCGCATCGAAACCCTCGGTCGCGGCAATCTGGCCGACGCCCTCTACAAGGCGACGGTCCGGGACGAACTCATCCAGCCCTGCTTCCTCACCGGCATCCCCGCCGACACGCTCCCCCTGGCGCGCCGCAACGACGCGCGCCCGCACCTGGCCGACTGCTTCCAGCTCCTGGTGAACGGCTGGGAGATCGTCAAGGCCTACAGCGAGCTGGTCGATCCGGCGGCGCAGCGCGACTGCTTCGTCGAACAGGAGCGGTTGCGCACCGGGGGCGACGACGAGGCGATGTTTCTCGACGAGGACTACCTCCTCGCCATGGAGCACGGCCTGCCGCCGGTGTCGGGGTGGGGCATGGGGATCGAGCGCATGGCGGCGCTGCTCACCGGCGCCGACAGCCTGCGCGAGGTCGTCTTCTTCCCGCTGCTCAGGCCCGAAGGGATGGCGGGGGAGGGGGGCGGGGAGGGCGCCGACGACATCGACGACTTCGGTCTGACGCGGGAGCGCGCCGAGGCGCTTTTCAAGGAGCATGTGACGACCGACTTCCTGACCAAGCACTGCTACGCCAGCGCGGCGGTCCTGGAGGCGGTGGCCGAGCGGTTCGGCAAGAACCGCGACGCCTTCTACTGCCTCGCGCTCCTCCACGACCTCGACTTCGACCGGGTGAAGGAGCCCGACAAGCACTGCCGAGAGACCGTCCGCATCCTGCGCGAGGAGGGGGTGCGCCACGAGCCGGCGCTCAAGGCGATCCTGGCGCACAACGCGGAAGGGCTCAAGGACGTGGAGCGCACCACCTGGCTCGATTTCGCGCTCTCCTGCTCCGAGACCATCACCGGGCTCATCATGGCCACCGCCTTGGTGATGCCCGACAAAAAGCTCGCGGCGGTGGAGCCCGCCTCGGTGCTCAAGCGGATGAAGAAGAAGGACTTCGCCAAGCAGGTGAACCGCGAGGCGATCGCGCAGTGCGAAAAGATCGGCCTCAGCCTGGAGCAGTTCGCGGAGCTGGCGCTGCGCGCCATGCAGCGGATCGCCCAGCGCCTCGGGCTCTGATCAGCCCTCCAGGGCGTTGCGGACCGCCTCGGCCACCGGCAGCCCGGCGCAGCGCTTCGCGAGCTCCTCGAGGGCCTTGCGCCGCGATTCGGGGTCGGTCTCCTTGCGCAGCTCCGCCAACTCCCGCATCGCCGTCTCGTCGATCGCCTTGGCGATGCGCGCCGCGCTTTCGGAGACGAGGCGATCGAAGAGCGCCTCCCGCATGCAGGCCAGCTCCCGCGATGCCAGGGCGTACGCGCGCTTGTCGAGGGCGCGGAGCGCCGCCTCCTCGCGCTTCCCCATCTGCTCACGGGTCTTGTCCTCCCGCAGGAGCAGGAGCGCATCCAGCGCGGCGGACGCGACCGGCGGCTCCTCGTCGGCCATGAACTTCTCCAGGATCGAGGCCGCCTTCTTATCGCGACCCCAGACGCCGAGCGCGCGAAGCGCGGCGGGGTCGCGGGTCGCCACCGCCTTGAGCGCTGCGGCAAACCCGCGGTCCTGCCGGTCGATGAGGGAGGTGTCGTTCACCTGGACGATGCAGACGGCGAAGTAGACGAGCAGGGGGTTGTTGGGGTTGCGCGCGGCGCCCACCGCCGCCTCGAGGGCGTGCGGGTCGGCGGCGCAGAGGCGGAAGGCCGCCTCCCGCACGAAATAGCGCTCGAACATCCGCTCGAGAGAGGTGTCGGCCAGGACGAAGTCGACCACGTGGTTGCGCACCCGCGGATCGTTCGTGCCGGCCACCGGCTTGGGGAAGGGGCGCTCCGCGTCCACCTGCGGCCAGTTCGAGCCAAGGGGCACGGAGCCGTCGGCGCCGGGCGCTTGGCCCCGCAGCAACTCCAGGATGCCGACGTTTCCGAACTTGTGGACCCGCCGCTCCGCCTTCGCCATCCGTTCGGCGTGCTCCCGCGCCCGTTCCGCCACCGCCTCGTTCCATGCAAGCGGCCTCGTCCCGATGGAGTCGCGGAAGTCGTTGAGCAGGCGCAGGCAGCGCTTCTCGAGGAGACGCTCGTGGAGCGTTACGGGGATGGGCGGGCCCTCCGGCGGGGGCGGCTCCTCCTCCACGTCGGGTCGCCTCACGCCGTACCAGACGGTGAACCGGGCCGCGCTCCTGACACCGCTCCGATCCCGCGCGATGAGTTCCATGCGATAGGGCCCCGCCCCCTCCTCCAGCGCCACGGTGAAGGTGCAGGAGGTGCCGACGATGTCGTTGTCCTTGTTGAGGTAGGTCTGGCCGCGGGGCGCGATGAGGATCAGCTCGGGGGTCTGGTGGCCGTTCTGCAGAAACCCCTTGATGACCAGTTCGCGGCCGCGCGGCACCTCCCGGGGGAACGGGTCGAGCAGGGCGACGTTCTTGTCCAGGAACTCCCCGGCGCCGGCGGAGGCGGCCAGCAGGAGGAGCGGGAGGAGGAGGCGCGCGTGCACCCATCCATTCTAGGCGCGGCGGCGGATGGGGCGGACGGGCTTTCAATCGTCGCCGCTCCCGGGTAGGAATGGACCCATGGTCCCCGGCGAGAAGCGCGAACACGCCCGCGTGACCGTGAACTACCCCGCCCGGGTGGAGGTGGAGGGGGCGGGGGCGTTCGACGCGGTGATCGAGAACGTCGGATCGATGGGAGCGCTCCTGGCCTCCTCCGATATCGAGGTGCCCATGGAGAGCGGGACCTTCGTGCAACTCGTGATCGCCATGGGCGCGCTGGGGGAGGTCCGCGTGCGCGGCGAGGTGGTGCGCAGCGATCAGGAACTCGCGGGAGCCGACATCCGGCGCATTTTCGCCGTGCGGTTCGATACGCCCATCAGCCACTGAGCGCCTCACCGAAATCCCCCGCCGGTTCCGGCCTGCGTAGGCGCGGGGGTGCCGTCCGGCGCTAGAGGTGCGCCGCCGGTAGGATTTCGCGCACCAGGATCTCGACCCCCTCCGGGCCGTCCCGCGGGCGCAGGGTGAAGGCGAGGTCGAAGGGCGCGTCGAGAAGCGGCAGCTGGTCGGCCCTATGGAACCCGACCGCGCGCACCGAGACGCGCTCCCCGGCGGCGAAGAAACTGAGGTGGCGCTCGGCCTGGCCCATGAGGCGGGGGCGCCCGGCCGCCCGGACGCCGAAGGCGCAAAAGACCGGCTCCTCGTTGCCGCTGCCGGAGGGCTGGAAGCGGTCGATCTCCTTGGCCAGCGCCGCGTGGATCGCATCGATGGGCAGTTCGGCGTCCACTTCCAGCGGCGCGCTGGGCCCGGGCTCCTGCGCGCTCACCGCGTTCAGAAACGCCTCCTTGAAAGGCTCCACATTGCGCGGCTCCAACGTGAAGCCGGCGGCGAAGGCGTGGCCGCCGTGGGAGAGGAGATGCGCGTCGCACCGCTCCAGCGCCTCGTGGAGGCGGATGCCGCCATGGGAGCGCGCCGACCCGCGCGCGTTCCCGCCTGCGATGGTGATGAGCGCCGCGGGGAGGCGAAACGTCTCGGCCACGCGCGCGGCCACGATCCCGATCACGCCGGGATGCCAGTCCTGGCCGGCGAGGACAAGCGCGGGGCCCGGCGACCTCTTCAGATCGGCTTCCGCCATGGCGAAGGCTTCCTCGGCCTGGCGCCGCTCGATGCGCTGCCGCTCGCGGTTGCCCGCGTCGAGCTTGGTCGCGAGCCGCGCCGCCTCGGCGGGATCCTCGCAGAGGAGGAGATCGAGCGCGTCGTGGGCGGAGCCGATGCGCCCCGCGGCGTTGATGCGCGGGCCGATCCGGAAGGCGACGTCGAGAGCGCGCACGCGTGTTCCGCGGCAGTCGGCGACGTCGAGGAGCGCGCGCAGGCCGGGGGCGCGGCTGGCGGCGAGCGCCTTGAGCCCGAGCGACACCAGGCTGCGGTTCTCGTCCACCAGCGGAACCACATCCGCCACCGTGCCGAGGGCCACCAGCGCGAGCAGCTCCGGCAGCATCGCCTTGAAGGCGGGATCCTCCAGTCGGCCGCGGCCCTGGAAGAGGGCGCAGGCGAGTTTGAACGCGACCCCGCAGCCGGAGAGGCCGCGGAACGGGTAGCGGGAGTCGGCGCGTTTCGGGTTGATCACCGGGCAGCCGGGAAACGCCCCGCCCGGTTCGTGGTGATCGGTCACCACCACGTCGAGGCCGCCCGCGCGCGCCTCCTCGATCTCGGCGGAACGCCCGGTGCCGTTGTCGACGGTCACCACCAGGGCGCACTCCTCCGCCTTCAACCGGGCGAGCGCCGCGGCATTGATCCCGTAGCCGTCCCCCACGCGGTGCGGGATGAAGGGGCGCACGTCGGCGCCGAGCCCGCGAAGCGCGCGCGTCAACACGGCCGTGCCGGTCACGCCGTCCACGTCGTAGTCGCCATAGACCGCGATGCGCTTCCCCGCGCGGCACGCTTCCTCGATGGAGCGCACCGCGCGGTCCATGTCGTTCAAGAGCCGCGCCTCGTGGAGCTGCGCCGCGCCGGGATTGAGGAAGGCGAGGGCGGCATCGGGGGTGGCGTAGCCGCGGGAGGCCAGCACCTGCGCCGTCACCGGGTGGAGGCCGAGGCGGCTCGCCAGCAGGGATGCGACGGCGGGATCGACGGACTTGACACGGAAGGAGGGCAAGACCGCAGCGTAGCACCTCCGCCGGACGGCGATTGACAGGCGGTGCATGCCTTGCGATGGTCGCAGCGATGTCGCGTCGCACCGCCGCCGGTCCCAAGGAGCCCGCTGCCGCCCCCGCCCCCGGGGACGCGCGTCTCCTCCTGCTTCGGGAACGGGCGGCAGCGGGCCTCTCCCTCGGCGGCATGGACTGGAGCGGGCTCAGGGTGACGGAGGGGGATCTTCCGGGTGCCGGCCCCCTCGACTTCGAGCAGGCCGACCTGCGCGGCGCCTCCTTCGAAGCGTGCTTCCTGGCCGGCGCGCGGTTCGGCGGCGCCGATCTGGCCGGTGCCTCGTTCCACAACGTCAACCTCCAGGGCGCGGATCTGAGCCGCTGCGCGGCGCGCGGCGCGCTCTTCACCGACGTCAACCTCGCGTACGCGCGATGCGACGGGAGCGATCTGCGCGGTGCGTTCCTCTTCGACGCCAACCTGGCGGACCTCTCGCTCAAGGGGACGCAGCTGGAAGGCTGCACCGTGGAGGCGGTGCGGCTCTCGCTCAACGGCAGCACGCAGGTGCTCGGACTCAAGGAGGCGCTGCGCGCGCTGGCCGGCGAGGAGTCCTACCCCTACATCGCCGGAGTGAGCGGCGACCCGTTCTGGCTCACCTACTACACGCGCACCGGCGAGCTGCAGTGGGGGGGATTCGCGAAACACACGTTGCGGCGGGGGCTCGAGGCGTTCGGATTTCCATGCGAGTTCCTCGACGAGGTGGAGGAGGAGGAGGCATGGGACCGGTTGCGCAACGCCCTGGCCGACGGGCGCACGGTGATCACGCCGCTCCAAGTCTCGCCCCCTACGCTCCTCGGGAGCGGGCTCGGCGGCGCGGAGTGGGTCTTCGTGACCGGCATCGACCGGGGCGAATTGCTGGTCAACTGCCTCTTGGGGGACGGGATCCGCTTCAGCCAGGAGCGGTTCCGCAAGGGGTGGTGCGTGCACCACCCCCTCGAGGAGTCGGCGGGGGATCTCCCGGTGGTCTATGCCCTCTGCCTGGTGGGGGCGCGCGAGCGCACGCCCGCCGGCGCGGAGACGGCGCGGGAGGGGCTCAAGGGGGCCGTGGAGATCCTCACCCTGCCGAGCAACGACACCCTCGCGTTCGGCTTCGACGCCTACGCCGCCCTCATCGAGGACTTGCAGGCGCCCGGCGGGCCGGAGGACCTTCCCCAGGACCAGGCGCGCCGGTTCCGGCCCTGGCTCGGGCTCTCCATGCTCAACCACCACGGCTCGCGCTGGGCGGTGCGGGACTTCCTCGCCGAGGTGCTGCGTCGCGGGGAGTTCGACGGAGCGGCGCGGGAGGCGCTGGCCGAAGCGCACGAGCTCTACGCCGGCGTCTGCGAGGAGCTGAGGCGCTTCCTGGAGGTCATGCCCTGGGGCTTCGACGACCCGGCCACCTTCGACGAAGCGCAGCGCCGCTACCACGCCCGGCGCGAGGAAGGCGCCACGCTCTTGCGCAGCGCCGCCGCCCAAGAGCGCGACGCCCTCGCCCGCCTCAAGTGCTTCGAACCTTGAGGGTCAGGCCTCCGGGCGGTGTAAGGGGTTGTGGGGGAAGGGGTTGGGACGGTGGCGTGCGGAACGCGTGGCGCAGGCGGGGCGCGGGGGGCGACGCCCCGTTCCGGATGGGACGGAGGAGGTGCCGATAGCTTCCAGGGTGCGGCGCCTCCTGTTTCTTCTCCTGCTGGCTCCGGTCTGCGTGGCCCCGGTAGCGGTCGCCGAGGACGCGGTCCACCTCGACAACGGGGGGGTGCTGGTGGGCACGCTCATCGAGGAGAACGGCCAGGAAGTGCGCCTCCTGCTCGAGGCGGGCACCCTCGCCGTCCCGCGCGACCGCATCAAGCTCATCGAACGCGCCCGCACCAAGACGCCGACCCCTCGCCAGATCACCCGCGCCGACGAGTGGTTCCTGGTCTTCCACCGCGGCAAGGTCGTCGGCTGGCGCCACCTCGTCCTAACCGAGGCGCCCGGCCGCACCCGCGCCGAGGAGCGCACCGTCTTCTTCCTCCCGGGCGGCGGCGACGACGTGGAGGTCCACCACGTCGAGGTGGCGGGCGCGAAGGGCGAGCCGCGGGAGTTCCTCGTGAGCGAGCGCTACGGCAAGGATACCGAGAGCGTCGCCGGCCAAGTGCACGACGGGCGCATCATCGCCTATGTGCGTCGCGCCGGCCGCCAAGAGACCGTCAACGTCGAGGCGCCGCCGGCGTTCCGTCTGCCGCTCCTCGCCTGGGCCGATTTCCAGCGCACCGCCGCCCCCGGCGAGACGCGTGCGGTGACCACGCTCGATCTGCGTCGCATCGTGCCCGCCACGCATCTGCTGCGCCGCGAGCCCGACGCCCCCGCCCCCCTCTCGAACGATCCGCGCCCCTGCCGGGCGTTGAGCCTCGAGGGGGACGCGCGTCTCCAGCGCGCGCTCTGGCGCCCGGGCGACGGTTCGCTCTCGATCGAACTGAACGGCGAGACCCTCGTGGCGCGCCGCGCCACACGCGCGCGGGTGGAGTTGGCGAGGGAAGCGAACACGAAGCGGCGCCTCACGCCGCAAGAGGCGCTTCGCTGGCCCTTCGTGCGCGAGCCCGAGAGCGTGGTGACGCGCCATCCGGGGGCGGGGGTCTCCCTGCGCGCGCCCGACCGCTCCTGGGTGGCGACCTCGTTCGATGTGGTGCGCGGCCGCGCCCTCGAGTTCGAGCGGCTCGCACTCTTCGCGTCGCTGGAGCTGTTCGTCTATGACCTGCCCGCGCCTGGCGCGGATGCAGCCGCATGCCTCGACCGGGCGCTGGCGCGCCTGCGCCTGGCCGCCACGCGGATCGCGACGGAAGGCGAACCGGAGGCGCGCACGGTGGCCGGCCTCCCGGCGCGCGTGCAGGAGTTACGCGCGCACCACCGCGGCGAGTCGCTCCGCTGCCTCGTGATGGCGCTCCCCGCCGGGGACCGCATGGTGGTGGCGGTGGGCGCCTGCCCCGAGCCCTGGTGGCGCTGGGCGCGCCCTGCGTTCGAGGCGTTTTTCGCCAGCCTGGACGTCGCGGACTAGCGATAGCGCTTGCGCCGCGAGATGGGCGCGGTCGGCTTGACGTCGCTGCGCGGCTGGGTGCGGGGCGGCTCCCGCCCCTTCGTCTCCGCGACCGGCCGCGCCAGCGGGATGGGCTGGAACTGGACGGTGTCGAGGTAGCCGTCCAGGTCGCGCACCAGATCGTCGGGATGCTGGAACCGGATGTCGCGGTCCTTGGCCATCATCTTCTCGATGGCGAAGTGGACGTAGGGCGCGATGTTGACCGACTTGAGCCGGTCCGACTTGAGCGACTGGAGGATCTGCTTGCTCATCACCTCGAGGTCGTTCTCGCCGCTGAACGGAACTTCGCCGACCACCATGTGGTAGAGCGTCACCCCCAGGGAATAGATGTCGCTCCGGATGTCGAGGTCGGACATCCCCTTGGCCTGCTCCGGGGAGATGTAGCCCACCGTGCCGACGGTGGTGCCCGACGCCTCCTCGGTCTTCCCGAGGATGCGGCAGAGCCCCAAATCGATGAGCTTCACGTTCCAGGCGTCGTCCACGAGAATGTTGCCCGGCTTGATGTCGCGATGGACGATGCCCTGGGAGTAGAGGAACGAGAGCGCCCGCGCCACCTGCCGCGTGATGTGGAGCGCGGCATTCGCCTCCACCGGCCCGCGCTTGTCGATGCGCTCGAGCACCGTCCCCCCCTGGAGCCACTCCATGGAGAGGAACCAGAAGCCCTTGACGTTGCGGCACTCGTACCCTTTGACGACGTTGTCGTGGCGAAGCTTGCACAAGAGGCGCGCCTCGCGCACGAACCGCTTGAGCGGCTTTTCCTGGAGCGCCTGCTCGGGGTGCAGCACCTTCACGGCGACCGCCAGGTCCTTGGGCAGATAGGCGCCGCGGTAGACCCGCGCGGAGGCGCCGTCGCCGATGCGCGCGTCGAGCCGGTAGCCGTCGAACGGCTGGAGCTTCTCGAGAGGCGCGAGGGTGAAGGTGGCCGCGACCTCCGCGGTCATGTGCGCCTGCTCGACCAGCACTTCCGGCAGGGAGAGGATCTTTCCTTCGGAGAGAAGCCGCCCCTGATGCCCGAGCGCTCCCTGGATCTGCTCCTGGGAGAGGATGCCGCTCCTGTAGAGGAGGGAGGCGAGTTCGATGTCACGCTGGGTAGCCAAACGGGTTCCCCCGCCCGGTGCGGGCGGCGCGGAGCCCATCCTAACAACTTTGCCGGTAGGAGGTTACGGACCCCGGACGCGGATCCCCCGGCGAGCGTCCCTCCCCCGGGGCAGACTGGGGGCAATGGTCAGGCGCCCGGCCGACACTTCTTCCTTCCTTTCCAAAATGCCCTAATCCGGAACTTGGTGCGCCTGGCCAGGCCTCCGCGGGCGGGTCGCTCCCGCCCGCCTTCTGTTGGGGCCCTACAATGCGGTCATGTTGCGGCCCGCGCGCCTGCTTCTCCTGCTGCTCCTCCCCGCCGAGGGCCCCGCCCTGGGGAGCGAGCAGGTGGACGAGATCCTCCAGGATGTCGAGCGCATCCTCCGCGAGGAGTCCGGGACGGAGTCGATCGGGCAGCGCTACGACCGCGCCATCAAGCGTGCCTACGATGCGGCCACCCTCGATCCCAACTGCGCGGACGCCTTCTTCAAGGCCGCGGTGATCCGGATCCAGTACGTGATCGAAGCGCCGGAGCAGGCCCAGGAGGTCTTGGGACGCCTGCGCGCCCAGGGCGTCCCGCTCGAGGAGATCGAGCGGATGCGCGCCGAGGGGGCGGCGCACCTCCAGGAGCTGCTGGAGTTCGCCTACCGCGACTTCGCCCTCATGGAGCAGGCGCTGTTGCGGCAGGGGAGGAAGGAACCGGACCTGCTTCTGCTCGCCAGCGCGCTCATGAAGTTCGCCGGGCGCGAATTCGAAAAGACCAAGCACGGCCACCCGGGCGCGATCGCCGACCTGAAGGCGCTCATCCAGCGCCAGTACCGGGTCGAGATGTGCGCCTTCTTCCTCACCCGCAGCTACCTGCAGCTGGGAAGCGACCAGTACGCGGCCGAGGAGTACGACAAGGCGCAGGAGTACTGGAAGGAGGCGCTTCGCTGGGCGCCCACCCCCGCCCTGCGCCGGCTCATCCGCAACAACCAAGCAGGGGCGTTCCAGGCCGACAACGCCTTCGAGAGCGCCGAGGCGGTGCTGCGCCAGCTCGTGAAGGACGAGCCCGACCTCCCCGAGCACTGGAAGAACATGGGCCTCCTGCTGGGGTTCCAGGCGCGGCTCAAGGAGGCGCTCTACGCCTACGGCAGGGCGCGGGAGGCGTGCGCGCAGCGTGCCGGCTCGGAGTTCCTGGCGGTGCTGCACGGCAACGCCTGGCTGCGCGCGGCGCTCATTCACGCCAACCTCCTTCCCGAGGACGGGGATCTCCTCGCGGCGTGGAAGCTGCTCCTCGAGTACCGCGCGATCTTCGGCTACGACTACGCCTTCAGCCTCGCCTTCGCCGAGGTCGCGTTCGAGCACGGCGAATACGCCTGGGCGGCGCGCTTCTACGAGCATGCGCGCTCCCTCCTGCCGCACTGCCCCCAGGCCTACCAGCGGCTGGTGGAACTGGCGCCGCGGCTCCCGGGCACGAGCGAGGAGCGCAAGGCGCGCATCGAGAAGGCGCGCGAGGAGTACGAAAGCAACAAGGCGCGGTTCAGCGCGCGCGAAGAGGACGTCAACCTCGTGCGGCTCTGCAGCGGGACGCGCGACATCGCCGACGGCCGGCTCTACCAGGGGCTCACCCCGCCCCCCGACCCCGATCCCCTCGCCGGGCTCGGGCCGGACAAGCCGCCCGACTGGCTCGTCGCCGCGGCGAGCAAACGCAAGCCCTTCGTGCCGGTGACCGGGCTCTCTTCCGAGCCGGGCGGGCCGGGCAGCCCTGCGCCGCGGAAGGGGGAGGGTGCGGGAGGGCGGGACGCGTTCCCCTGGCTGGCGGTGGGCGGCGGCGCCGGGGCGCTTGCGCTCGCGGCGGTCGCGGGCTGGCTCGCGCGCCGGCGGCGCGCGAAGCGGGCTGCATGAAACCCTGGTTCGCGGAGGGGTTGAAGTTCGGTTGCACCCAGTGCGGCGACTGCTGCACCGGGGCGCCGGGAAACGTCTGGCTCGCGCCGGGGGAGGAGGCGGCGCTCGCCGCGCGGCTCGACATCGGCCCCGAGCGGTTCCGCGCCGACTACACCCGCGCGGTGGGGGAGCGGCGCAGCCTCCTCGAGCGCGCGAACGGCGATTGCATCCTGCTCTCGGAGGAGCGGCGTTGCACCGTGCATGACGGCAAGCCGCGGCAGTGCCTCGCGTACCCGTTTTGGCCGCGGCTCGTCGCTTCCCGCGAGGCGTGGGAGGCGGAGAGCCGCAAGTGCCCCGGCATGGACGCCGGGCGGCGCTACACCGCCGACGAGATCGAGCGCATCGCCGATCCCGCCACGCCGCGCGCACGATTGGAAGCGCTCGTCCGGAGGCCGAGCGCGTGACGCTCCGCGAGATCTACGCGCGCGCGGAGGCCGAGGTCGCGGCGCGACCCGGGTTGTTCTGCGAGCGGAGCGGCCGCTGCTGCCGGTTCAAGGAGGCGGGCCACGAGCTCTGGCTCACGCGCATGGAGTACGACGAGATGGTCGCCCGCGGCGGCCCGCCCGCTCCCGGCGACGGCTCGGTCTGTCCCTGGCTCAGGGACGGCCTCTGCTCCAACCGCGAGGGCCGCGCGCTCGCCTGCCGCACCTATTTCTGCTCGGACGAGGCGGGCGCCGCCGAGGTGACCGAGAGGTTTCACCGCGAGATCCGGGTGTTGCATGAGCGGCGCGGGGAGGCGTATGAGTACCGGCCGTTGCGTGCGTTCAGCAGGGTGGTGGAATCCCCTTGACGCCCCCCCCCTGTACCGTTCACGGCGCCATGCCTGGAATGGATTGGGGCTTCCCCAGTGGACGATTCGAGTTGTTCGGCCCGCTGCCGGGAGCGACCTTTTGCCCCCCTGCGCTTGG
>Ga0187893_10003275_pt1 | contig 33249 bp, 24 predicted proteins | sample MA1701074metaG_FD_139574 | JGI IMG/M metagenome (GOLD analysis project Ga0187893, IMG submission 139574) | White microbial mat communities from a basaltic lava cave in the Kipuka Kanohina Cave System on the Island of Hawaii, USA - MA170107-4 metaG ...
CAGCGTCCCCATGACGCGATAGAAACTTCTCCACGGCGTTCCCCTCTCGCTGCTCTGGTTTCTCGCAAATCCCAGATTATCCAGCTTGAGCTCGGAACGCCGTACTCTCCTTTGGTTGCGGCTACGCCGCGCTGTGCCTCTGTGCCTCTGTGGTTCAAAGGCGACCGTCCCGCTCCGTCCGCGGAGGGTTGGCGCTTTTGCCTAATCCTCCGCGGCACGGCATTGCACCGCGACGACCGTGACATTGTCGCTGGCCCGGCGCTCGATCGCGCTTTCGATCAGCGCATAGGGGGCATCGAACAGCGGCTCGCGCATGAGGATGGCGCGGATCTCGTCGTCCTCCACCGCCTTGCACAGGCCATCGCTGCACAGCAGGAACAGGTCGCCGTCGCGCAGGCGGTCATGGCGGCTTTCGAGATCCAGCTCGTCGGCGGCGCCGATCGCCCGCGTCACGACGTTGCCGAGCGGGTGGTTGCGCGCCTCCTCCGGCGACAGCAGCTGGGTCTCGACCAGCTCCTGGACGTGGCTGTGGTCGCGGCTGACCTGCCGCAGCTCCTCGCCGCGGAGAAGATAGAGGCGGCTGTCGCCGGCCCAGACGCAGGCATAGTGCTCGCCGAACGTCAGCAGCGTGACGACCGTGCTGGCGATGATGCGGCCCGGCCCGCGGCCGGCCGCCTCCTGCCGCAGCTCCTGGTTGGCCTCGACCAGCGCCGCCTTGACGGTCGCGAGAAGGATGGGTGCGCTGGGCGGCGGTGGAACCCGGCCGAGGGCCGCAACCGTGGCTTGGCTGGCATGGTCGCCGGCGTCGTGGCCGCCCATGCCGTCGGCGACGCCCCACAACCCCAGATCGGTGCGATCGACATAGGCGTCCTCGTTCAGCTTGCGGACGCAGCCGACGTGGGTCGCGGCTCCGGAGACGAAGTGGAACGTCGGCATGGGGCTGGCCGTCCGCTGCTCTATGGCCGGATCTCGGCGGGGACAGGCGGCGTGGCGACGCTGCCGTCCCAGCCCCAATGACTCCAGCGGCCATCGAGGAAGGCGCCGAAGGAGTCGGGCGCCGGCATCCCGTCGCAGACCAGGAAGGTCGCGGCGACGGCCTCCGATCCGCTGGTCCACCACATGCTGCAGCCCGGAAAGCTCGCGGCGATGAAGCGCCCGGCGAGATGCCGATAGGCGCCGTCGACCGCGTCGGCCGATGGAATCGACAGGCGGAGCCCCGGAGCCTCCCCGGCCGCCGGGACCGCATCGGCCGCCGGCGCATCGGCCGCGGGCGGGCCGAGGGCGGCGACGGCCGCATCGAAGCCATCGAAATCGAACGCATCGTCGAGGGCGGAGCGCACGAGATCCTCGGCCTTGCGGAACCATTCGGCGGCGGCGAGCGGCAGGACGATCGGATCGCTGCCTTGCGGCAGCAGGGCGACGATCGTCAGGGGAAAGTAGCGGCCGACGCGATCGACGCTCGGCATCAGGACGCCGGCGAGGGCGGTGTCGCCGCACAGGCCGGCGGTGGCAGCGAAGCGCCAGATCGGGCTGGTGAGGTAGGCGTCGAGCCAGGCTTCGCCCATGCGCGCGCGGCTGCCGCCGACGACATCCTGCAGCCAGCTGTCCCAACGGTCGAGGAAGGTGCGCGGCAGGCGCCGCGTGACGAAGTCGCCCTTGGCCACGAGCTTGCCGTGAAACCCCGGCGCAGACTCGGCGTCGCCCGTCATCCGAGCGAGTCCACGCACTGGAACTTCTGCATCTCCTCCTTCAGCTCGAAGGCATTGAACACGCTGCTGGCGGTGACCTCGAAGGTGGCGCTGTGCCCGCCGGCATTGAAGGTGATCCGGAACAGCTCCGGCCCGGTCTTCTCGACCAGGCCGGCGTCGATCAGGCGGAAGAAGGCCCACGGTCCGTTCCTGGCGATCTCCCCGCTCGGGCTTTGCGGCTGGAACGTGACCCGGGCGCCCGTAGGCTCGGGCCCCGGCCATTGCATCGGCTTCGGCGTCTGCGGATCGTGCCGGTAGGTGATCAGCTGCCCGTCGAGCATGAGCAGCACCTGGGTCGCGGTGTTGTCGAGGGCGATCGGCAGGACGTTGAAGCGCGCCGAGGGCGTACTGCCGGCACCGAAGAGGCCGTCGCGGATGTCGGCCGCGCGCTGGAACATCCGCAGCGCCGCGCCCGAGATCTTCACCTCGGAATCGGGCTGCAGGCGCCACGTCTCGCGCGAGGTATCGACGTACTGGAACAGGTTGGCCTTGAAGAAATTGTCGATGGCGCCGCCGGGCGCGAACAGGCGCCCGAAATCCTCGATGGTCACGTCCTGCGCGCTGCTCGCCGAGATCGGATAGCGGCCGCGGACGATCTTGCTGCAGTATTGCGCGACCTCCGACTTGAAGCGCTCGTTCAAGCCCTTCTTGACCGCGCCCAGCTGGATCTCCTCGACCCGCTCGGCCGCCTTGCCGAGCGCTTCGCCGACCGGCGACACCGCGCCGCCGACCTCCGGAGGGCCGGGCACCCGGGCGGCGACGGCCTGCAACTGCTGGATCGCCGACCTCAGCGCCGGATCGGGGGCATTGCCCGGCGGCGAGCTGTTGAGGGCGAAATAGACCGCGTTGGCGGCCTGGATGACCTCGTCGATCGGGGCCGGGCTGCCGCTCACATAGTCGTGCAGCCACTTGAACCGGGCCGCGACGGTGTCTTCCGGGGCGGGCTCCTGGGCGCCGCCGCCGCCGCCGGTGGCGCCTCCCTTCGCCAGCTCCCGCGCGAGCAGGCTGGCAAGCCGGCTCTGCCGGGCGATGGCCAGCTGCGCCTGCTGCTGCGCCAGCTGTCCGACCTGTCCCGCCAGGTCCGATCCGCCCCCGGCGGCGGCGGCCGCCTCCGGCGGCGCCAGCTTGGTCTCGCGGGCGATGTCGGTGAGCAGGCTCTTGAGCGGTGACGTCGGGCCGGCGAGGATGTTGAAGATGGTCAGGGCATTGCCCTTGTCGGTCGGCTCGACGAGGCTGATGTCGCCGAGCAGCCGCGCCCACTGATCGACATACTCGTTGACGTAGATCGAGATCACGCCCCTGGCGATGATGGCGATGCTGGCGTTGTCCTTCGCGGCCTGCGACTGGTTGCCGAAGATCCAGCTGTCGCGCGCGATCTCCGGCGCGATGTTCTCGACCGCGGGCACGAAGGCCTGGTGGAACCCTTCGTAGGTATAGAATCCGGAGACGCCCGCCGTCAGATCGATGCCCGGCGTCTTGCGGACGATGACCTGCGTTCCCTGCGGCCCGACGTGATCGATGACGCGCCACTCCGGCAGGTCGCGGACCAGCCCCGTCTGCTTGATCAGCGCGTAGGCGCGCGCGGCAGGGCCCAGCCGCTCCAGGGTCAGCCGGGCGTCCTTGACCAGGTTTCCGTCCAGGGCGATCTCGGCCAGCGGCTTCTCCAGCAGGGCATCGAGATGGCCGGTCAGCTGATCGCGGATCGGCTGCATCGCGATTCCGGGGTACTCCGCGTTCCAGTCGGCCGCCATCCACTCCTTGACGAAGTCCCGGTCGAGCGGTCCCTGCACCCCGAGCATCAGGTACACCTTGAGCGCCGGATAGACATATTCCGGCCGGTCGATCCCGTCGCGCAGCTGCTGTTCGAGCCGGTAGAGCAGGCGCGGCAGGAATAGCCCGTTGAGCGCGCGCCGATAGGCCGCATCGGCTTCGACGCCGAGCTTGTCGCCCTGATAGAGGCCGAACCGGAGCGACAGCGGCACGCCGGCCCGGCTCTGCTCGTAGCCCGCGGGCATCGTCCGCAGCGTCTGCAGCGGCGGCAGGATGCGATCGAGCAGGGCGTCCTGGACGGGATTCACTTGCAGCCCGGTGGCCGCGAGCTGCTGGTCGTAGGTGGCGGTGGCGGTATCGAAATCGGCGACGAGCTGCTTGTTGCCGAGATAGCTGTAGTACCAGAGCGCGCCCATGCCGAGGATGAGGACCGTCGCCAGCGACACCGCGGCCCAGCCGATCGCGACGCGCATCCGCTCGACCCGGCGGTTGCGGCTGACGATGCCGGCCTCCTGGAACACGACCTCGCGCAGGAGGCGCGTCAGGAAGTAGCTGCGGCCGCCGCCGCTGAACGCCGACAGGCGCTTGCGATCGAGGCCGAAGGTGGAGGCCATCACGCCCATCAGCCGGTCGATCGGCGTGCCTTCCTGCGTGCCGCTGGTGAAGTAGATGCCGCGCAGCAGTGGGCGGTCTTCGTAGCGCGTCGGCCGGAAGATCTGGTCGAGGAACTCCTGCGCCACCTGCTTCAGCGACGCCATCTGGGTCGGGAAGCTGTAGATCAGGCTGCGCCGGTCGATATCGGGTTCCTTGTGCACGCGTTCGAGCAGCCGCTGATACAGGCGCTCCTGCAACAAGTCGAACTCTTCGGGGAAGGCGCCCATCGGGCCTTCCGGGCTCTTGCCGTCGTCGAGCGGGAAGGTGAAGCCCCAGACCTGCTGCCGCTCTTCCTTGCCGAGATCGTCCATGAACTCGACGAAGCCGGCGCTGAGGTCGACCTTGGTGAAGAGGACGTAGATGGGGAAGCGGATGCCGAGCTCGTCATGCAGCTCCTTGATGCGCTGCTTGATGGTGCGCGCATGCGACTGCCGCTCGCCCTCCTTCATGCCGGCGAGCTCGGACAGGCCGATGGCGATGAGGGCGCCGTTGATCGGCTGGCGCGGCCGCGTGCTCTTGAGAAGCTTCAGGAATCCGGTCCACGCCGCGGCGTCGACCGCCTGATGGCTGTCCTGCGTGGTGTAGCGTCCGGCGGTGTCGATCAGCACCGCCTCGTCGGTGAACCACCAGTCGCAATTGCGCGTGCCGCCGACGCCGCGGAGGGCGTCCTTGCCGAACTTCTCGGCGAGCGGGAAATTGAGGCCGGAGTTGACGAGTGCGGTCGTCTTGCCCGAGCCCGGCGGGCCGATCAGGATGTACCAGGGCAGCTGATAGAGATACTGGCGGTTGGAGCCCTTGCCGAGCTTGGCGCGCTTGAGCAGCGCCATGGCGTCTTCCAGCCGATCGCGGAGGACCGCGACCTCCTCCTTCTTCGCCGCCTCCAGGTCGGCCGCCTGCGCGTCGGCGGCGGAGGCCTGGGAGATCCCCTGCACCAGCTTGTCGTTGGCGCTCTTGGCGCGGAGCAGGGAGACGATGTTCCAGATGCCCCAGGCGACGAGGATGACGAGGACGACGATCAGCCGGACGATCTCGTCGTCCAGCGGGCGCACATCGCCGACGGCGATCAATGGCCCGACGAACCAGACGATGAGGGCAAGAACGATCGCGCCGATCAGGGTGACGAACCAGCGCGCCGTCAGGAAGGAGAGGATTCGCTTGAACATGGGTCGGCCTAGCTTGGAAAGCGGACGACAGCGCGCCGTCGGACCATCATTGCGTCGTCCCCACGGCCTGCTCGATGGCCTCGGCAACTTCGCTCTTGAACACGATCAGCTCGATGCGGCGATTCTTCCGGCGCCCTTCGGTGGTGTTGGGATCGACATTCGGCAGCGGCTCGTTCTCGCCACGCCCCTCGGCGGTGACCCGCGAGGGATCCTGGAGCTCCTTGCTCACGATCGCCTTGACGGTCTCCGCCCGGGCCACCGACAGGTGATAGTTCGAGGGGAAGCGCAGCGACTTCCTGACGGGGACGTTGTCGGTATGGCCGGTGATGAGAGCCTGTCCGGGCTGGTCCTGGAGCGCCTTGCCGATGCGCTCCATTATCGGCACGAACTGGGGATCCAGCTTGTCGCTACCGGAGGCGAACATGCCCTCGCCGCTGATGCGGACCAGGATCCGCTGCGCGTTCTCGTCGACCGTGACGAGGCCTTCCTTGATCTCCGGCTCGAGGAACGTGAAGAAGACGGTCGGTATCACCGTCGCCGGCTCGGGCGGCGGCGCCGGCTGCGCCCGGGCGAGGGCGATGGGCCCCGCCGGCTGCAGCTGGGCCAGCGTGCCGCCCCTGTCCGACGCGTCATTCAACGCATAGGTGAAGCCGACGAACATCAGCGTCAGGAGGGCAGCCGTCGCCACCCCGATGACCCAGGCCGGAATGTACGAGGTGAGCGGCCGGTGGGCGGCGGCCAGCCCGCGCCAATGCGGCGACAGCTCGCGCTCGAAATCGCCGCGCCGCTCGCGCAGCGTGCGATAGACGCCCTCGCGCACGCGACTGTGCTCGGAGGTGCCGCGGCCGGTGATGCGCAGGCGGCCCTCGAACCCGAGCGCCAGGCAGACATACATCAGCTCGAGAACCTCGGCGTTGCGGCCGGGATTCTTGTGCAGGTCATTGAGGATCTCGTAGAAGCGCTCGCCGCCGACGACCTCGTTGTGGAAGGTGCTGACCATGCTGCGGCGCGGCCATGAGCTCTGCCCCCCCCAGGGCGTGCTGAGGACGAGATCGTCGATGGTCGCGCTCAGCGCATAGTGCGCCTTCCGCACCAGCTCGCGCGGGAGTCCCGTCGCCGAGGCGTTGGCCTCGAACTTCTTGAGCTCGCGCACGACGCGATCGCGCAGGCCTTCGACATCCTTTTGCGACGCCGTGCCGCGCACGCGCGACGCCAGGCTGAGCAGCACCGAGGCGGCGGCCACGACCGGGTTGAGGCCGTCGCGGGACATGACCGCGGCGACCGACGGGTCGGCCGGCGGCATCGGCGCCTCGGTCCGCCGGTCGGGCGCGACCGTGCGCTCGGTGGGCGCCGCGCGGCGACCGCCCGGACTTGGCCGGATGACCGTCTTCTCGTTGTCGTCCGAATCGGCGAATGGGTTGTCGTCGCTCATCGGCGTCTATCCTCTGATCGCCCAGAATTCCATCTCCGCCTGCGGAAACTCGCTCGCAAGGTGAATGGCGAACGCCTGGGAATTCAGCAGCTGCTTCCAGTAGGAGCTCGACTTGTCGAGCTCGAAATAGGCGGCGCCGGCGCTGAAGGGTATCTGGCGCGGCGCCACCGGCAGGGCGCGGACCGTCACGCCCGGCAGCGCGACGTTGACCAGCTCGCGGATCTGCTCGACCGGCCCGATCTTCACCTGCTGCGGGAAATTCCGGCGCAGGGCCTCGGCCTGCATGTTGGCCTTGACCGCGAGGATGAAGGTGGAGGTCGTCAGCAGCGAGCGGTCGTTGATGATGTGGACGCGGATGCCGAACTTCCGGTCCTCCAGCGGCAGGCGGACGGCATTGGTCTCGATGACCTGATTCATCAGCCAGCGCAGGGCGACCATCAGGGGCGTGAAGGTCTTCTGCAAATCCTCGTGCTTGTAGGGCGGGAAGGTCCGCGGCCGCTTGGTCGGCTCGTAGTACGTCGCCAGCTCGCCGGCCATCTGCAGGCACAGGGCGTAAAACGCCTCCGGGTGTATGTCGGCGGAGGGCGCATGGTGGGCGAGCACGGGCTCGTAGCGGTTCAGGTAGAGAAGGATGAGGAAATCGGCGATGTCGCCGACGCCCTTGGCCTGGTTGGTGCCGGCAACCAGCTGCGCGTAGTGCTCGCCGCGATGGTGCAGGAGGCCGACAAGCTCCGTCAGGAAGCTGGCGAGCGGCGGCGCCGCCGAACAGGCCAGGCAGGTCGGGATGTATTTGTCGTCGAGGACCGTGCTCTTGTCGGCCTTCACCTCGACGATGCGGGCGAGGCCGAGGCAGAGATAGCCGGCCCGCTCCTCGGTCTCCAGCATGTAGCGCAGCCGGAGGCGGCCGACGCGCAGGCGGGCCACGCCTTCGGCGCCGGCATTGGCGTCGGTCGTCTCGTATTCCGAGGCGCCGTAGCGCGCGGCGGCTTCGTCCTGGCCGTTGGCGGCGATCTCGAACCGGCCGGGCTGACGAATCGGGAGGGCCAAGTAGACGACGCAGTTGCGCGTGTTCTCCGGCAGGTCGAGCGGCGGCGGGTGGTCGACATCCTCCGGGACGTTGAAGGGCGTGCCGTCCTCCAGCACCCCGCGGCAGGCCGTGACCGCGAACTTGCCGGTCGTCAACAGCTCGCGATTGATCTGCAACTCCGTGAAGCCCCACGAATGGGGCCGGATGCCGCCGACGCGGCCGCGCACGAGCTTTTCGACATAGCGGTCGAACTGCTGGAAGTGCTGGGCGCGGAGGAACATGCCCTCCGTCCACACGACTTTGTTGTCCCAGGACATGTTCTCAACCTGCCAACAGTGCTGCGCCCCGACGAATCGCCGCCAGACCGGACCCCGGCATCATGAGCCGCCGGCGACCGGGGCCATCGATACGTTCACGCTCAGCCCCTCGACGGAGACCTGAACCGCCGTCGTCTGATTCTGCGGCGGCGCGGCGGTCGCCCGCCAGTTCGCATTCTGGATGTCGCGGAAGGCGGCGATGACGCCGATGAAGTTGACGCCGGGGCCGAGCTCCTTGTTCAGCGTCTGCGTGCCACCCGGCTGGATCAGCAGCTCGTCGCGGCCCGCCAGATCGGCGCCGAGCGTTTCCTGCTCGCGCTGGTAGAGCTCGAAGAAATCGGCCTGTTCGAACGCCGCGGTGCTGCGCAGGAGATAGACCCGCACGGCGACCGGAGCACCGCTGCCGGCAGCGTCCGGATTGGCACCGGCGGATGCGGCAATGGCGATGTTGGCGATCGTCGGCGGCGGTGGCGGCGGACCGCCGCAGCCGGAAAGAACCGCAAAGCACAAAGACGCCAAACCCAGAAATGTCGCTCTGATTCCCCGCATCGTCATCTCCCTTGCCCCCATATCATTCGTTGGCTTCCGAACCCGCCGTCGCGTGTGCCATCATCAGGCAAACCCTGCTTCGTCGCTTGCATCATCAAGGTGCGTCCTTCGACAGGCTCAGGATGAGGGAAAGCCCTGCTGGCAGAAGGAAAAACCCTCATCCTGAGCTTGTCGAAGGACGCACCGCGTCGATCCCAATCTCCTGCACCAAACGTTCGGTTTCATGGGATCGCTGTACTACCCGAATCCCCGCCGACGCACAGTGTCCTGCGTCATAGTTTCTTCAATTGCTCCTCGTAGGCACGTCGGAATTCCCGGCCGAAGATGCCGTCGAACCCCTGCTCCGCCTGGCTCGCCACTTCCTTGTAGAAGGCTTCGTAGATCTCCCAGGCCTTGGCGTTCTTTGCGCCGGGCATGAGATTGGCCAGGACGGAGCGCTGTTCCAGCCTCTGTTTCAGATTCTCCGGGTCGAACTCGTGCAGCAGCGCCACCAGCGCCACCTGCAGACCGGCGATGACGGCGAGCTGATGCGCCTTGATGTCCTCGACACCCTGCCGCACGGCCTCGACCGGCGGCAGATAGCCGGATTTGGACCGGCGCAGCAGGACGGTCAGGGCCTCGTCGGCCGTCGGCGAGATCTTCAGCGGGTTGTTCTGGGTCTGCTGGATCATCGTCCGCTCGATGCGGAACTCGCTCTTGAACGCCGTCCGGCTCCGGAGGATTTCGTGCAGACCCGCCACCATGTCGCGGAACATCTCGCCGACCATGCGCATGGTGCCGTCCGGGTCGCCGTCGGCGAGCCCCGCTTCCTCGATCCCGGCCCCCTCGAGAAAGGCGCGCAACAGGTCTGCCGCACCGCCGGCCGGAGCGGACGTGCGCGGGGCGGCGGTGCGCGGCGTCGCCGTGACCGGCGGCCGCTCGCGCGCTGGCGCGACCCGGCGCGCCGGGGCTTCGACAGGCGGCGGCTCGGTCGTCGCGACCGGATCGTCGCCCCAATCCTCGGGGATCGACGCACGCGCCGCCGATGGCGGGCGAAAATACTGCTGCTCGGCCGGCGCATGATCCCTCTGCGGCGCGCCCTCGTGAACGGGCGTCCGGGGCAGGCCGGTGATGAGGTCGATGTCGTCGGGAATCAGCTGCTGATCGCCGCTGAGTGGCCGGTTCTCAGGACCCGCCAGTTCGGCGATCGGATCGATCGAGGGGTCGGTATTCGGAATCAGCATCTCGCCGCGGAAGCCCGCCTCGGACGAGCCGCGATCCAGCGGCCGCTGCGGCGGGTCGAACGGTTCCTCCGGGAACGCGTCGAATTCGTCAGGGATCTGCTGCTCTCGCGCCGCCGGTCGCCGGGCATCGGAGTCGATGCGGATTTCCAGTTCGTAGTCGCCCAGCGTCAGGCGGTCGCCGTCGTTCAGCTCGGCCATGTTGCCCTGCCGCAACGGTTCGATCGACTCATTGACGAAGACGCCGTTCTTGCTGATGTCGACGACGTAGTACCGGTCACCCCGGAACTCGATGCGGCAATGCTGCTTGGAGAGATGCCGGTCGGGATCGGGCAGCGTCCAGTCGCTGTCCCTGCCGCGGCCGATGACGGCGCCGCAACGATCCAGCGTCCTCGACATCGCCTCGCCGGGCGGCATCTCCGGGTGCTTCCTGATGGTGAGCGTGAGCGTCATGGTCGAACCGGCAGCATGTTCCGAGTTTACCCGATTCCCGCCTCGGCCATCGAACGTTTCTTATGGCCTATCCGATCAAGACCATCGGGAACCCCATGACGACGGTCCCGCCATGGGCCGTCAAGGAGGTCATGCGCGCTGCCGGCATGCCGCCGATCAGGGTCTTGAAGCTGCCGAGGACGATCACGTCCGGAGGGCCGACGCAGACCGCCATGTCGGTGACCCGGGCCGCCGGCATACCGCCGATCAAGGTGGTTATGCCACCCGGGGGCAGGATCGGTCCGCCGACGTGCGGCACCAGGACGGTAACCATCGGACAGACGTGCATGTCGGTGACGCGAGCGGCCGGCAGCATGATCGCACGCTACCGGGTTCGCGCGGCGGCGGCACCCGCCGGCGGCGGGGCCGCTGCATCGCCCGGCGGGCGCGGCTTGCCGGTGCCGCCGTTGGCGATATCCACGCCGTAGCCGATGAACTGCCTGTAGCGATCCATGGCCTTTTCCGGTTCGTGCTGGGCGGCGCCCAGCAGGACGGCGCCGGAGACCGCCATGCCGGTAAAGGTGGGTCCCGGCGACATCGCCGGCAGATGCGCCGGCACCATGCTGCCGCCGCTCCAGAAGGCACCCATGGCCGTCCACGCAGCCGCCTTGTCGAAGCCGGCGCGCTCGCCGGGCTCCTTGGCGGCCCAGCGGTTTTCCTCCGTCGGTTTCTTGACCCAGTCCTCCGCCGCCTTCACCGCCTCCAGCGACTGCGGCGGCGCATCGCCGGGCAGGCACTCGCGCACGCACTGGCACGACCACCAGACCGCCTCGCGCTTCGGCAGCGCGAAGGCCAGCAGCCGGATCGCGTCGGCAAGATGCCCCTGCTCGAGCAGGCGATCGAGGAAGGTATCCGGCGAAACCTGGTCATCCAGCAAGGGCTTGGCCTCGTTGCTCAGCTCGAACTGGCTGCAGACCTCGCGCGCCAGCTTCGCGGACACTTTCTTGAGCGGACCGGTGGGCATGCTCGATTCCTCCGTCGCGGATTTCAGTGCACGACCCGGATCAACCCAGCACCAGCGGCGGTCCCGTCACGACGCACGGCGTGCCGGTGACCATCGTCATGCCGCCCTGGACCTGCATGATCGCGTTGCCCTGCGCCATCGTAATCGGCGCACTGACTTTGGTCATGATCTGCCCTTGGATCGTGATCATGGGCGCCTCCAGCTTGATCTGCATCATATCGATCGTGATCTTGCTGGCGCCGACCTTGAGCTCGATCTTCTGCAGCGCTTCGTAGGTGATGCTGCCCAGATTCACCTTCGTCGACTTGCTGCCCATCTTCAGGGTGAGATTGTCGTTGCCCTGCTCGATATCCGTGGTCCGGTTGCCCCAGATCTGGATGTCCTGCTTGCCCGGCATCTTCTTGTCCATGCCGACCTTCAGGCTGTCGTTGTTCTCGACGACGCGGTTGAAGTCCTTCTGGGCGTGGAAATAGACCTCCTCCTGCCCGTTCTTGTCCTCGAAGCGCAGTTCATTGAAATCCTGCTCGCCGCCGCCGGTCGAACTGCGCGACTTCCAGCCGCTCTGCGTCTTGTTGGCGGGGAGCGCGTAGGGCGGCATGTAGTCGGCGTTGTAGACGCAGCCGACGATCAGGGGACGGTCGGGATCGCCCTCGAGAAACTCGACGATCACCTCCATGCCGACCCGGGGCAGAAACTGCGTGCCCCACTTCTTGCCGGCCCAGGACTGGGCGACGCGGGCCCACATCGAATCCTTGCCCTCGCGCTCCCAGTGGAAGCGCACGCGGATGCGGCCGTAGCCGTCGTCGTCGGTGTGGATCTCCGAGCCCGCCGGCCCCGTGACCATGGCGGTGTGCGGCCCATAGACGATCGGCTTCGGCGTCACCCGCGGCGGCCGGTAGATGCGCGAGCTCGGGATGCAGGTGAAGCTGTTGCGGTATTCCGGCGGCGCGCCCTCGCCGGCGATGTGCGAGTAGTCGGACGCGACGTGGCGGGACGAGAGGACGACCCAGGACTTGCCCTCTTCGTCGTTGCACTCGTGCTTCTCCATCGTGAACTTGTAGCCCGGCGAGAACGCGCGGCAGGTGCTTTCGCCTTCGACGATCTCGTAGCCGGCCTCTTCGGCCTCCATGCGCCAAGTGGTCACCTGGTCGCCGTCGCCCTTGTTTATGTAGATACCTGGATAGTCGTAGAACTCGTACTTCTGCGCATTCGGGATGTTGAGCAACGTATTCTTGTTCGTGTTCAGCTTGTCGCTCGGCGTCTTGGGGTTGTAGTCGCGTTGCGCCCATTTGCCGGAGCGGTAGGAGTAGCCGCGCTCCCAGCGGGTCACCGCGTTCATTTCATCCTGGTGGGCTCCGAAGCGGACGCTCTTGTCCTCCTCCGGGTCCAGATAGGCCGACGTCTTGTCGGCCAGCACCATGGTGTGCTTGCCGGCTTCGTGCTTGAAGAAATAGAGGATGCCTTCCTCTTCCGCCAGCCGCGACACGAAATCGAAATCGGTCTCCCGGTACTGGACGCAGTATTCGCGCTCGGGATGCTGCCCCTGGTTGATCCCGGACAGGTCGAAATCGGTGAAGCCGAGATCGCCGAAGATCTTCTCGATGATCTTGGGAACTTTCTCCTTCTCGAAGATCCGGTTGTCGGTCGTGCGCGTCAGGAACCACGTCCAGGGCGCCAGCTCGGCGTGATAGCGGCGGTAGCCGTGCGACCACATCGACCCGGCGGAGAAGCGGACGATCTTGCCGTGGAAGAAACGGGTCTTTCCCTCCGGCCGAACGAGGCGGACGGTCATGTCCTTGCCGAGAACGCTCTCCGGCGTGATGGTCTGCGACGAGATGAGCTCGAGCCGATAGTGGAAGAGGCGGGACATCGCCTCCTCGCCCTCGAAATAGGTCGGGATCAGCACATCCTCGCCCAGCGGGGAATCGACCTCGATCCACCGCTTCTTCTGCTTGATCGTCACACCAGCCATAGGACCGCCTCCCAACACGCCTTGCGTTCGATGAAGGGCCAGCCGGTTGCGGTCACCGCCCGACCTGATTCGATGCCAGCGAATTGCCGAAGAAACCGTCGTGTTCCCAGCCCGTCCCAGAGCCGCCGCGGCCTGAGCCGCCACACGATCCGCAGATCGAAGGTCGCCGGGTTGCGTTCACCGCAGACGAGCGGAAGCGGACTCGATCGTCCGCTTCCCCCGGGGTCGTCTGCTGCAGGACTTGTCGATCAACCGCCTTCCGCCAGCGACAGATCGTAGTAGTTGTGCGCCGGCTGAGCCAGGTCGCCCGTCGTCTGCCCCTGCGCGAGGGTGTAGGTGATCTTCGTGAAGTTCAGGCTGAGCGACTCCTGCGGCCGGTCGCCGCCGCTGCTGACGCTGTAGCCGGAGACCATGCAGTTCTCGAGCTCGAGCTTCAGCGTGGTGTCGGCCTTGTTTCCCGCACCGGTCGTCACCTGCTCGATGACAACCTTCTTGCCGGGAACGGCGCCGATCATCGATTCGCGCATCAGCATCTGCGAGGACTTGTCCATCGGTTTGCTAACCGTGATCTCGCTGACGCTACAAACCGAACACTCGCGTCCGGCCGTCGCGCCGGACGGCGTGCTGATGGCGCGTCCGGCGCCGAAGCTCAGCGAATTGAGCTCGATCCATTCCTTGTGCTTGCCTTCCGTCACGTCGCCCTTGATATCCTGGTATTCCATAAACAGAGCCATGAGTCCTATCTCCTCCTTGCTGGCTTGCCGATCATCCGGCCTACGTGGCTGATGCCTTGGTCCTGGTGCGACCCCTCGGTGACGCGGAACCCGAAGTTTCCGAGTTAACCAAGTCGATGGGTGCGCGTGTAAGGACGTTCAGCCCCAGCCTCGATCGAACTCCAATATAGCGTCCTATCAAGGATTTGCATGTGACAGCGCTCACTAAGCCATACGATACTGGAACTTGCCAGCAGCGTCCATCGATACGTCGACGGACTTGAGCGCCAAACCGTCGGCCATGCGCGCGAGGAAGTGCCCCGCCATCTCCGGCAACAGCCCGCGCGTCAGAATATGGTCGATGTTTCTGGCGCCACTTTCGACTTCCTTGCAGCGCTGCTGGATGCCCTCGATGAGACCAGGATCGTAGGTGAACTCCGCCTTGTAGTTCTCGGCCACGCGCTTGGCGATGCGCTTCAGCTGCAGGTCGACGATCTGCCGCATGATGTCGTCGCCGAGCGGGAAGTATGGCACCAGCGTGACACGGCCGAGGAAGGCAGGCTTGAAGATCTTCAGCAGGTCCGGGCGCAGGGCTTCGGCCAGGCCGGCGGCGTCGGGCATGGTCTCGGGATCGGCGCACAGCTTGTGGATCGCGTCGGTCCCGGCATTCGACGTCATGATGATGATGGTGTTCTTGAAGTCGATGTCGCGGCCTTCGCCGTCGCGCAACATGCCCTTGTCGAACACTTGATAGAACACGTCCTGAACCCCGGGATGGGCCTTCTCCATCTCGTCGAGCAGGACGACGCTGTAGGGCCGCCGGCGGACCGCCTCGGTCAAGACGCCGCCCTCGCCGTAGCCGACATAGCCCGGCGGCGATCCCATCAGGGTGGAGACTTTGTGCTCCTCCTTGAACTCCGACATGTTGATGGTGGTGATGTTCTGCTCGCCGCCATAGAGCAGATCGGCGAGCGTGAGCGCCGTCTCGGTCTTGCCGACGCCGCTGGTGCCGACCATGAGAAAGACGCCGATCGGCTTGCGCGGATCGGTGAGCTTGGCCCGCGACGTGCGGATCGCCTGGGCGATCGTGTCCAGCGCATGAGGCTGGCCGACGATCCGCTCCTGCATCCGGTCCTTGAGCGTGAGCACGCCGCGGATCTCGTTCGACACCATGCGGCCGACGGGAATGCCGGTCCAGTTGGCGACGACTTCGGCGACGGCCTGCCCGTCGACGCAGGGATGCAGCAGCGGCGCCTCGCCCTGAAGCTTCTTCAGCAAGTCATTGACGTCGGCCAGCTCCTTCTGCCACGCGGCAACCTGTTCCGGAGTGGCCGGCGTGGCGGGCGGAGCGCTCGGGGCGGCAGCCGCCTTGGCGTCCGGCTTGGCCGGCTTCCCGTCGGTCGGCGCGACCGCGCCGTGGTGCGCCTGTTCGAGCTTGCCGCGCAGGTCGACGATGCGGTCGACCAGCTCACGCTCCTGCTTCAGGCGCTCTTCGAGCGTGCGCAGCTCGTCGCCGACGGTCTGCCGCCGTTGCTTCAGCGTCTCGAGGCGTGCCGCATCGCCCTGGCCGATGGCGAGCTCGCGGCCGAGAATACCGATCTCGGCGGCGAGTGCCTCGTCCTCGCGGCGGTGATCTTCGATGGCCGCGGGCGTCGCGTTCTGGCTGATGGCCACCCGGGCGCAGGCGGTGTCGATCAGGCTGACCGCCTTGTCCGGCAATTGGCGGCCGGCGATGTAGCGGTGCGACAGGCGCACCGATTCCACCAGCGCCTCGTCGAGAATGCGGATCTTGTGGTGCTTTTCGAGCGTGCCGACGAGTCCGCGGAGCATGTTGACGGCGACCGGCTCGGCCGGCTCCTCCACCTTGACCACCTGGAAGCGGCGGGCCAGCGCGGCATCGCGCTCGAAATACTTCTTGTATTCCGCCCAGGTGGTGGCGGCGAGGGTGCGCATCTCGCCGCGGGCCAGGGCCGGCTTCAGCAGGTTGGCGGCATCGCCCTGCCCGGCCTGGCCGCCGGCGCCGATCATGGTGTGCGCCTCGTCGATGAACATGATGATCGGCTGCGGCGACGACTTCACTTCCTCGATCACCGACTTCAGCCGGTTCTCGAACTCGCCCTTGACGCCGGCGCCGGCCTGCAGCAGGCCGAGATCGAGCGTCCGCACGATGACGTTCTTGAGGGCGCCGGGCACGTCGCCGGCGGCGATCCGCAGGGCGAACCCCTCGACGACCGCCGTCTTGCCGACGCCGGCTTCGCCGGTGAGGATCGGGTTGTTCTGCCGCCGCCGCGTCAGGATGTCGATCACCTGCCGGATCTCCGCATCGCGACCCAGGACGGGGTCGATCTTGCCCTCGCGCGCCCGCTGCGTGAGATCGATCGTGAACTGATCGAGCGAGGCAGTTCCGGGGCGCGGGACGCCGCCCTCCCCGGTCGCGGCGGCGCCCGCCGGCGCGCCCGTGCCGAGGGCTTCGGCCACCGCCGCTTCGGCGGTGCTGGCCGTGATCTTCGGCAGTTCGCGCCGCAGGGTCTCCGGCGGGATGCGCGCCAGCTGCGCCGACGCCTCGCGGGCCAACGGCGCCAGCGATTCCTCCGACAGGAAGGCGCACAGCAGATGGCTGGAGCGGACGCGCGAGGCGCCGAAATCGAGCGACGCCAGCATCCAGGCCTCGCGGGCCAGCTGAACGACGTGCGGCGACAGGGCCGGCGCGCGAGTGTTGCCGGTCTTCAGCCGGTCGAGCACGCGCGTCAGATCGGCGGCGAGACGGGCGGGCTCCACCTCGTAGTGCCGCAGGATCGCCAGCAGATCGCTGTCCGGCGCCTCCAGGAGCTTGAGCAGCCAGTGCTCGATTTCGACGTTGAAGTTGCTCCGCGACAGCGTCAAGCCGGCCGCCGCTTCCAGGGAGCGACGGCACAGATCGTTGAGCCTGCCAATCAGGGACTTGAGATCGACCGCGACCATCCCGCTTATTCCTTTCCTGTCCGGACGCTGCCCACCGGCCGCCCTGCGGACGACCCTGGCTTGGGCGCCCTTGCGGACGCACAGCGACACTCACCAGAGATCAGCCTAGAAATTCGAGCCCGGGGCCAATTGTCCCTCGATGCCCCGCGGTTCCGCCTCCCGCTTTCCCGCAATTCCAATAACTCTACAACTTTCCCGGCAATCCGTCTTCTGCGGCGTGCCGGGGCTCGAAACTTTCCGGGTCATCCGTGCCCTTGTAGCCGGGGCAGTATCTTCTGCCAAACCAAGTCCGTCCGATCTGTGATCTGGCGCACTGAGTCGCGCACTGCCGTCATCGCCTCCGCCGGATCGGCAACCGGCTGGCCGTCCTTGAAGACCCCTTCCCCGCGGGCCGCAAACAGCCGCATCGCCTCGCCGGCCGCGTGCTCGACGACGTCGGCGATGCCCGAAAGTCGCGCCCGGAACACGAGCGCCTGCAGAAAACCGCAATAGATCCCGGTGCCCAGGGAGGCAACGGCGAGACCGATATTGCCATTGGCATCCATCTCGTCGACCCGATCGAGCAGGACGCGGTTCAGCCGATCGGCGCGGACCTGGTCTTCGACCCCGCCGCCATCCTTCATGATCGTCGCCTGCCCCGACCCGACCAGCGTGGGAACGATCTCCGAGGCTACCATGACGCGACCGGTCCTGCTCTGCGCGAGGTCGAGCAGGTCTCCCACAGACTGCGGCCGCTCGGCGAGAGCATCGGCGATGGGGCCATAGGTCTCCGGCGACAGAGTGGCCTCTCCTGCCGGCACGACGATCTGCGTCTCGAATTCGGAGCGCGGCACAAGCAGAATCAACCGGAGCTGTCGCAAGAGCGCTTCCCGCCGCGCGGGACTCATCGGCCGGCGGCCTCGCACATAGACGTCGCGGCGGAACTGACGGCTGAGGCAGATGTCGAACAGCGTTTCGCGCAGCTCCGCGCTCTCGACCGAGTCGACGAGCTGGCGCTGCTCCAGCGGCAGCATGAATTCGTGGAAGTTGGTCAGCAGATCCGCGGCGCCCACATAGGTCAACTTGGCGGCAGCGAGATCGCGCGCCACGTCGGCATGATAGAGCGGCTGCCAGTTTTCGTTCAGATACTCATGGGCGAGATACGGGTATTGCGACTGTTCGGCTTTCTTGAGGATACTCTTGACGAACCTGTTGTCCTTCACCGCCGCCGCGCCCGCGGCCTGAAGTTTTTCGAGCATCGCGACGGCACGCTTCACCCTGAGGTCGCTGCGCTCCTGGCCTTGCGCGGCGACATCGCGCAGGAGTCTCTGCACCGGCAGGCAGATCGCCCATCCGGGCATGGCATTGTAGCTGACATAGACCACGCCGCCCGGCTTCAGGCACTTGCCGATGAAATGCACGATGGCCGCGCGGACTTCGTGATTGACCCAACTGTAGACGCCGTGGAGCGTGATGAAATCGAACGCCGGCAGCGTCGCCCCGCGCCCATTGACGAGATCCTCGAAGCCGCACTCGAGGAACTCGATATTGGTCAAGTCGCTCGCGCGCGCCCGGTCGCGGGCGTGCGAGATATGGGCGGGGTTGAAGTCGACCGCGACGAACCGGCCTTCGGGATTCGCGGCGGCAAGGATCGACGAGGTAAGTCCGCTGCCGCAGCCGAGTTCGCAATAGCTGAAGCCGCCGTCAGTCGGCGCCGTCTCGACGCCGAACATCGAGCAGACCAGGCGCAGGTGGCCCGGCGCCTGTTCCTTGAAGAAGCCGCTGCCGTATTCGAGGTCGGTAATGTAGCCTGACGACCATTCGCTCATGCGTTCACCTTCGGGCGTTCTGCCGGACCGCGGATCCGCCGTTCAGATGGTCGGACAGGAACACCTGCCACCGTCCGAGGCATACTCGGATCATTCGCGCCTTCGTAGCAGGGGCAGTATCTTCTGCCAGACCGAGATTGTGCGATCTGCGATCTGGCGCACCGAGTCGCGCACAGCCGCCATCGCCTCCGTCTCCCCGACGACCGGCTGGCCCTCCTTCAAAACCTTCTCCCCGCGGGCCGCAAATATGCGCATCGCCTCTCTGGTCGCGTGCTCGACGATATCCTCCGCGCCCGCGATCCGCGCCCTGAACAAGAGCGCTTGCAGAAAACCGCAATGAAGCCCCGTCCCCAGCGAGGCAACGGCGAGACCGACCTGGCGGTTGGATTCCATCTCATCAACTCGATCGAGCAGGACGGCGTTCAGTCGATCCGCGCGGACCTGATCTGCGGCTGAACCTGATTCCTTCAGGATCATCGCCCGTCCCGATCCGACCAGCGTAGCAACGATCTCCGAGGCTTGCGTGACACGGGCGGTCTTGCGCTTCGCGAGGTCGAGCAGATCGCCCACGAGCTGCGGCCGCTCGGCGAGCGCATCGGCGATGGTGCCGTAGGTCTCCGGCGACAGATTGGCCTCTCCTGCCGGCATGGCCATCTTCAAGGCGAACTCGGAGCGCGGCACAAGCAGAATCAACCGGAGCTGTCGCAAGAGCGCTTCCCGCCGCGCGGGGCTCATCGGCCGGCGGCCTCGCACGTAGACGTCGCCGCGGAACTGGCGGTTGGCGCAGATGTCGAAGATGGTTTCGCGCAGATCCGCGCTCTCGACCGAGTCGACGAGCTCGCGCTGCTCCGGCGGCAGCATGAATTCATGAAAATTGGCCAGCAGATCCCCCACGCCCACATAGGTCAGCTTGGCCGCGGCGAGATCGCGCGCCACGTCGGCATGGTAGAGCGGCTGCCAGCTCTCGTTCAGATACTCATGGGCGAGATACGGATACTGCGACAGGTCGGCATTCTTGAGGATGCTCTTGACGAACCTATTGTCCTTCAGCGCCGCCGCGCCGGCGTTCTGAAGCTTCTCCAGCATCGCGACGGCTCGTTTAATTCTGACGTCGCTGCGTTCCTGGCCCTGCCCGGCGACGTCGAGCAGCAGCCGCTGCACCGGAAGGCACGTCGCCCATCCGGGCATGGAATTGTAGCTGACATAGACGATGCCGCCCGGCTTCAGGTACTTGCCGATGAAGCGCACGATGTCGGCGCGGACGGTCGGGCTGACCCAGCTGTAGACGCCGTGCAGCGTGATGAAATCGAACGCCGGCAGCGTCCCCGCGCGCCCGTCGGCGAGGTCGTCGAAGCCGCACTCGAGAAACTCGATGTTGGTCAGGTCGCTCGCCCGCGCCCGGTCGCGGGCATGCGAGATGTGGGCGGGATTGAAGTCGACGGCGACGAACCGCCCTTCGGGATTCGCGGCGGCGAGGATCAACGAGGTAAGTCCGCTGCCGCAGCCGAGTTCGCAATAGGTGAAGCCGCCGTCGGCCGGCGCCGTCTCGACGCCGAAGATCGAGCAGACCAGACGCAAGTGGTTCGGGGCCTGCTCCTTGTAGAAACCGCTGCCGTACTCGAGGTCGGTGACGTAGCCCGATGACCATTCGCTCATATGTTCACCATCACGCGTTCCGGCGGGCCGTGGATGCGCCGCCCTCCAGGTGGTCCAGCAGGAAGACGGCATCGCTGGCGTCCTCGCGGAACTCCGCGTGCTTGAGCCACGTGTTCCATCCGAGGCGCGGCACGTACTCGCCTTCGGACGCAAGCGCCAGGACCGGGACCTCCTGCCGGGCGAGCGTCAGCTGCATGTCGAAACTGAAGGTCGGCCCGACGAACAGCCGCGTCAGGTCGACCAACTGGGCGAGATCCCGGCTCCCCGGCATGAAGCCGATGAACTGGCGATAGCCGACCGGTCCGATGCGGATGCGGAAGCTGCCCTGCACGTCCCACACCCGCTCGCCCACGACCGCGTCGACGCCCAGCTGTGCAAAGGTTCCTTCGGGCATGAGCCGGTTCGGCAGGGCGGTAAACTCGTCCGGCGCCAGCCAGGTCCAGCGGCCGCGGAACTGCTCGATGCGGACCGTCCGCTCGAAGAAGTCCGACAGGATCGCCTCGAGGGCGGCCACCGATCTCGGCCAGTGCGCATAGTGGCCGGCATAGTGAACGATCGCCTCGTCATCGACCGCCAGACCCTCGCGCAGGTGCGGCGTGCCCAGGCCGACGATCGCCATGAGGAGGGTCGTTACCGGATCTTCGTCCGGCGCGTACCTCTCGTAGGCAGCCGGCAGCCGATACTTTTCCCACGCCCGGTGGAACAGCGATATCAGCCGATGGTTGAACAGATCGAAGAAGTCCCGGAGCGCGAAGCCCTTGTCGCGCAGGCTCCGGATCAGCAGCTCGGTGTAGTGCTGCGGCAGAACCCCGGACGGACCGGTCAGGCCCATGAACGCGACGCTCAACGCCGGCGGGCGGCCGGGAACATCGACATCGGCGCGCTGCGCCGGCTTCGCGTCCATAACCTCGGCGGTCGGAAAAGCGAGCGCCTGCGAGACGATGAAGCGCACCGCTTCGTGGCGCGGGTCGACGTCCTCGCCGACCCGGCCTCCGCCCGCCGCGTCGTTCGTCTGCCGCGCGGCACGCTCCAGGACCTGCACCGCCTGAAAGAACTCGAAGGCGTGCGGTTCCTCGAGCAGGCCGTCGACTACAGGAGTTCTTGTTCGCCCGCGCGCGGTGACCATCTGCGCAATATCCCCGGCCGCCCCTGAAGTTTCGCGGTCAGCCGCGTGAAGGAATTGATCGAGCCGTACAGCGCCAAGAACCGCTCGAGCACCGCGGCCAAAAGGTACAGGCCGCTGCTCACGAACCGCTGCTCGTCGAAGACGATCTCGAGATCGAGGCCGCGGCAGAAGGCGCCCATTTCGGCGCTCGGCGCCCGCGCCGTGCTGCGCCGGCTGCGGATGTCGACGATGCTGTCGATGGCGACCCGCGTCTCCGACGAATCGCGGAAATCGTAGAGCTTCAAGATCTCGCGCAGCGCTTCCGCACCGCTGTCGTCATGCGTGATCGACAGGTGGTTCAGGCTGAGATGCGAGAGCAGCCGCCAGAGGGCGCGGTTGCGCAGCGGCGGCCGCACCGTCGGCGTCGGCGCGGTGATGCAATGCAGGCTGGCGACGCCCGCTGCCGGCTCGACGAGCTGCAGATAGGGATGCCCGCCGCCATATGGCAGCTTGCTTGGCAGATCGCGATTGAGGCACGTGGTCTCGACCGACAGGATCGTATCCGCCGGGACGGACGGATTGAAATCGAGATCGACCAGCGACACGAAAACCTCGGTTCCCAGGTCGCGCTCGCCGGCGGCGCGCCGGGACGGGTGCCAGAACGTCCGCTGGCTGCGCGCCGCGGCGGCATGCTTCACGGAATAGAACGGCGTGAACGGCGCTTCCGTGCCGTCGGGTGCCGTCGCGACCACGGAGTCGACCGAAAAGACCTCGGTGACCCCGGGGCGCCGGGCATCCGGAACCACGCGATACTCCGAGATCGACCGCGTCAGATGAATGGGCTCGGCGCGCTGACGAAACAGGTTGATGATGGGCGTGCAGCCGAGCGCGAAGGACTCGGCGCTCAAGCTGCGCTCCAGTTCGGTCGATGTCCTGTTCAGATAGATGAAGACGTCGAGCTTGTTCTTGGCCTCGAGCAGTATCTTCGCCGAGAGCTGCGTCAGGTCGAAGAACAGGAACTTCTCGGGAAACGTGAAGTATTCCGTGAGCAGGCGATAACCGACGAAGGACCGCGCCGGATAGGGCAGCATGCCTTCCGTCCGGTCGAAGCCGACGGGCTGGATGCAGTCCGGCCGCAGAATGATCGGCGACGGATCGGTCGCCGAATCGGCAAGAACAACCGAAACGGTGTTGTTGAGGATCAGCTCATAGAGCGAGAGGACCTGCTGGCCCCGCAGATAGAAGCGAAGCCGGTCGGGTGCCAGCTTGGTGAAGGTCATGTCCGGCGTCAGGCAGCGCAACGTCAGCCGCAGCGCGGCGACGGCGCCAGCCGCGAACGGATTCGCCGGCGCGACGATCGGACGCCCGCGCAGACTTGCCGCTTCGACGGTGATCGGCCACAGGGTGGCCGGATAGCAGGTACGGAAACGACAACTCTCGCCGCCCAGCGGCTCGGTCTCGATCTCGACGCCGGCCGGCGTCACGTACGAGCCCGCCAGGTCGCTCGGGCAGGTCAGCTGCGCGACCGCCATCGATGGGATCGGGGCGAGATAGTGCGGATAGAGGACGTTGAGCAGCGCCTCCGTCAGTTCCGGCAGATCGTCGTCGAGCTTGCGGCGGACCCGGGCGGTGAGGAAGGCGAACGCCTCGATCAGCCGCGCGACGTGCGGATCCTCGATCGCATCCTGGGTGAGGCGCAGCCGGCCGGCGACCTTCGGGTGCGTCTCCGCGAACTCCGCGGCCAGCCGGCGGATGTGATTGAGCTCCCGGTTGTAGTAGGGAAGAAGATCGTCAACCATTGCCGTCTGCGATCTTGATCTCGCGCGCTGCCGGATCGACGAACGAGTCGAACACGATCGCCTCCGGCGCCGGATCGGCATACATCAGGGCTTCGATCCGGAAACGCATCGTCCGGTCGACCGCATCCTGATTCTTCAACAAGGTCACGGACACCGAGACGAAGCGCGGTTCGTTGCGGCGGATCACGTCCTCCACCTGCTGGCAGAAGGCGACCCGCTCGCCGTTGGTCCCGAGGTTGAGCGAGGCGAAGTCGCGGATCCCATAGCTGACGAGCGACTGGTCCAGCTCCTTCAGGTCGCTCGGCCACGACATGCAGCGCTGGCGCGTGTTGAGCAGGGCCTCGAGATCGCGGCGCACCGCCCGCCGCATCGCGGCCAGGTGCTGGCCGCGCGACTTCGGCGCGTCCCGCCGCGCGTCCGGATCCGAATCCAGCAGCCGGTCGAGGACGGACGGCAGCAGCGGTTGATCGAGATCGATGCGTGCCATCGGCGGATCTATCGGTTCGGTCGGCGTTCCCGCGTCACGCCTTCTCCTCGAAGACGATCGTATCCAGCTGCATGATCGGAACGCTTTCGTCGCCGATCAGAAAGCTCACCTGGCCGACGCCGCGCATCGGCGTCGTATCGCCGCCGCTCCACTCCGTGATCCGTCCCAGCAGCGCGCTGTCCGCCGTCTCGGCCCCGTTCGGGCAATAGGTCGCCGGCAGGAAGACCTCCCCGTCGGGCCCGTCCGCGACCGACATCGCGGCGCGGCGCCAGATCAGGTCACGCAGGCGCTCCGGCTTGCGGAACTCGATCGAATGGACGCGCTCGACCGGGATCCAGTAGAACTTGCCGGTGCTCGTCAGCACCTCGAAGACGCCTGCGGTCAGGTCATCGAGGTCGCGCAGGTCGTCGAACGGGCGGCCGTTGCAGGTCCCCTTCACGCGCGGCCGTTCCTCTTCGGCCAGATCGATCAGCCGCTTGGCCTCGTCCAGGCGCTTCTCCCGCACCTGGACGGACGCCTCGACATAGCGCTGGAGGTAGGGCGGCGGCACGTCGAGAAACTCCGGCAGCCGGCCGGCCGACGCAAAGTCGCGGCGCGCGGTTTCCGCGCGGATGAGCTGGCGCAGGAGCGCGACGCCGAGCGCGGCTTTCGTGTCCTGCTGCAGGATGACCTCGAGCTGGGCGTCGGCGCGCTCGAGCCGGCCCGCCGCGCACAGCAGTTCGACCAGGAAGCTGCGGCGCTGGATATCGGCCGGATTCTGCTTCACCTCGTCGTTCATGGCCTGGATGGCGTCCTGCAGCTTGCCCTCTTCCAGGAGTTCCTTTGCCTTCGACATGTTGCTGCTCCTCTGTGTTGTCAGGCGGCCGCGCTTGGCGCGAGCTCGGTCACGAGCTTGAATGCGGACACGACGTCGTCGAACTGGAAGTGCGGCTGCAGGTGCACGGTACAGGCGAAGCTGCCCGGCTTGCCCGGCAGCTCGTGCACCTTGACCCGACCGTCCCGCAGCGGATAGCGGGCCCGCAGCTCGAGCGACGGCGATTCGTTGGACATGCAGTAGTTGCGCAGCCAGAGCTGCAGATATCTCTCGCACTCCTCCGGCGTGGCCAGGGAGCCGATCCGGTCGCGGCCGATCACCTTGATGAAGTGGGCGAACCGCGACACGCACATGATGTACTGGAGCATCGCCGACAGCCGCGAATTCACGCTGGCGACCAGCGTGGTATAGGTCTTCGGCACCTGCGCGGACTGGTTGCTGTAGAACGCCGAATAGTTCGTGTTCTTAACCTTGCAGAGCGGCATCATGCCCATCTCCGACAGGTCGCGCTCCTGAAACTCCGAGATCGACACGTCGGTCGAATAGCGGATCGCGATGCCGCGCTTGTCGGTGGCGAACCATTCGACCGGCAGGCTCTCGACGATGCCGCCGGCGACGAGATCCTGCGGCGTGCCGCGAATCTCGGCGAACCAGGCCGACTGCACGAAGGCGCGCATCAGCAGCGCGGCGAAGGCATAAACGGCGTTGCCCCACAAATAGCCGCTTCGCCGCGGATCCTGCACCTCCTCGCGGAAGCGGAAGCCGTCGGTGCGGGAACCGACGTCGCGATAGGGCAGGCGCACGAGCATGCGCGGCAGCGTCATGCCGATGAAGCGCGAATCGTCGCTGTCCTGGAACGACCGCCAGCGCGTGTATTCCGGCTGGCGGAAGATCGCCTTGAGATCGATCGGCTGGCCGAGATCCATGAAGCTGTCGATGCCGAGGAAGCTCGGGGAACAGCCGACGATGAACGGGCTGAAGGCCGCCGCCGCGACGCCGGATATGGCTTGCAGCGCGGCCAGATCGTCGGTCGGGTGATCCCGGGTCCGCCGATGCTGGATCTCGTAGTCGGCGATGATCACGCCGAACGGCTCGCCGCCGGGCATCCCGAACTCTTCGCTGTAGACCTTGCTGAAGAGCTGGCTCTGATCGAACTCGATCGCACGTTCGAGATCCTTGCAGATCTCCGCCCAGGTGACGTTGAGGACCCGGAGCTTGATCTCCTCGCTGGCCTCCGCCTGGGCCACGAGGTAGCGCACGCCCCGCCACGAGGCCTCGAGCCTCTGCATGCGCGGATGATGCAGGATCGCGTTCACCTGCTCGGTCATCAGGGCGTCGAGCCAGGCGATGTCGCGGTCGAGCGCCTGAAGCAGGCGCCGGCCGACCACCGGCGCCTTCAGGACGGCGTGATCGCCGAACCACAATCTGAGCGCGACGGCCCAATCCGGCTCGGAGAGGAAGTCATCCAGCAGCGCACGGGTCGATCCCGCTGGCCGGAACGCGAGATCGACCACGACATTGCGCAGCGTCGGCACGCTGCCGTCCCCGGCGGCGGAGGGCGTGACTTCGGCCGCTACCGCGCCGAGAACATCGGCGCCCTCCCCCTCCGAGTTCGTCATCGCAACGGCTTACTGCGAGACCTGCGGAATCCGCGCCACCATCCGCAGCGACGTCGTCAGTTCCTCCATCTGCAGCCAGGGCCGCAGATAGGCGATGGCGTTGTAGGAGCCCGGCTTGCCCGGAATCTCCTTCACCGTCACCTTGGCCTCCCGCAACGGGAACTTCGCCTTCATGACCGCGTCCGGCTTCTCGCTGGCGTTGACGTAGTTGCGGATCCAGCGGTTGAGCCAGACTTCGCAGTCGGACGCCTCCATGAACGAGCCGATCTTGTCGCGTGCCAGGATCTTCAGGTAGTGGGCGAAGCGCGAGGTGGCCATGAGGTAGGGCAGGCGAGCGGAGATCGCCGCATTGGCGGTCGCCTCGGGCCGGTCGTACTTCTTCGGCTTCTGCGTCGACTGCGCCCCGAAGAACACCGCGTAGTCCGTGTTCTTGTAGTGGCACAGCGGCAGGAACCCGAGCTTGCTGAGTTCGGCCTCGCGGCGATCGGTGATGGCGATCTCCGTGGGGCACTGATGATCGAGGTCGCCATCGTCGCTGACGAAGGTGTGGAACGGCAGACCCTCGACCTTACCGCCGCCTTCGGCACCGCGAATCGTGGTGCAGAAGCCGTATCGGGCGAAGGCATCCGTCATCTTCGTGCCCATCACGTAGGCGGCGTTCATCCAGCAATAGTGCTCGGAATCCATCGGCTTGGCTTCACCGCGCGCACCGATGGGCGCCTCCTCGTAGCCGAACTCCTCGATCGGCCGGGTCTTCTCGCCGTACGGCAACCGCGCCAGGGCGCGCGGCATCGTCAGCGTCACGAACCGCGAGTCCTCGCTGTCCCGGTAGCCGCGCCACTTGGCGTATTCGAGAGACTCGAAGATCTTCTCCAGGTCGCGCGGCTTCGACAGCTCCTTGTACTCGTCGAAGCCGAACAGCTTCGGCGCCGCCGCCGAGATGAACGGCGCGAACGCCGCGGCAGCGACGTTGGACATCTGCCCGAGCAGCTCGATGTCTTCGGGATGATTGGTGAACTCGTAGTCCCCGATCATCGTCCCGTAGGGTTCGCCGCCGGGGGTGCCGAACTCGTTCTCGTAGATCTTCTTGAAGATCTGGCTCTGATCGAACTCGACGGCCTTCGACAGATCCTTGTACAGCTCGCGCTTCGAGATGTTCATCACGCGGATCTTGAGCGACGAGCTGGTCTCGGAATTCATGATCAGGTAGTTGAGCCCGCGCCACGATCCCTCGAGCTTGAGGAACTTGGGATCGTGCATGATGGCATTGAGCTGCTTCGACATCTTGTCGTCGATCAGCTTGATCGCCTTGTTGAAGGTGACCGTCAGGTTCTTGCTGTAGGTGACGGTCCCCTTGAGGGCCTCATCGGTCAGCGTGCGCAGCAGCTCCTTCGCACGATCCGGTTCCGTCTGCTTGGTCGAGGCGATCGCCTGGTCGAGGAGGTTGAACGTCGTTTCCTTCGTCTGGGCGACCTGTGCGGTTTGTTCGGCTGTAGCCATCGATCAACCCTCCTTGCTGCCGCTGTCCCCGGACGGCGCCTCGGCGCCCAGGGCACTGTTCATCTGCTTCAGTTCCTCGCTGTTCTGGAGCACCCGCTCCAGCACCTTCTCGAGGTCCTCGGAACGGTCGATCTTGGTCATGAGATCGCGCAGCTGATTGCGCGTCTCCTGCAGCTTCTTCAACGCCGGCACCTGGTTGACGACGGAGGCCGGCTCGAAGTCGTCCATCGAGCGGAATTTCAGGCCGACGGCCATCTGGCTGCCGTCCTCGGCCAAGGTATTGTCCACCTTAAGATTCAGCCCCGGCGTCAGGCGGGCCATGACGTCGTTGAAGTTGTCGCGGTCGACCTGAATGAACTTCCGCTCCTTGAGCGGCTTCAGCGGTTCCGAGGGATCGCCCGAGAAGTCGCCCATGACGCCGACGATGAACGGCAGTTCGCGCTCGACCTGCGCGCCCTCGGTCTCGACCTGGTAGGTGATATGCACTCGTGGTTTGCGAACGCGTTCCAATTTGTCGTGGATACTTGCCATGTGTTTCTCCCAGTGGCGACGGAGCGCCGATGGCCGGGGCGGCGCCGATCCCCCATCGTGCTAAAAGCCGAATTATGAACTAAGCACAGCCGGAATTCACGGTCATTCGATGTCATCCTCTGCGACGCGGGCACCGATGCGCCGCCCCCAAAGCCGGCTGGCTGCGCCAGGCGCAGCGGCGGCTCTCATCCTTAGTCGGCCGCGATCCTAAACGTCTCGCCCGGCCGGCGCAGTGATCTCCGTCACTGTTGCTCTTCGGGCGGCTTCATGCCGGCAATGATATAAAACGTCTTACGCTGGGCCGGATCCTTGATCAGTTCGCTCATGAGATCGGGCAAGGCCATGCGCCCGCGACGCACCAACTCGTCCAGCACATACGGCACCAGCGAATGGGGCTCGTTCCTGCGGAAGAACTCCGCCAGCTGCAGCAAGGCGCCGAATGCATCCTCGCGCGTGCGGATCGGCCCGAGCATGAGGCCGGGGGGACCGGCCTGTCGCGCTCCGGCCGGTCCGGCGCCGTCGCCGGCGACGGTGCCTTCGGCCTCCGCGGCGGCGGCGGCGGCGGCAGCGGCGGCCTCAGCGGCGGCAATGGCCTCACGGCCGAGCGTCGTCGCGATTGTCAGCGTCGCTTCGAGCGTGTTGCGAATCGTCGAGGTCGGCGGCGAATCCTGCCCGGCAGCTTTGTCGACGGATGCCGTCAAGCCGACGAATTCTTCCTGGCATTGGCGCAAATCGGCGATCAGGTCGAGGAAGAACTGCGGTTTCGTCGCCCGGCGGCTGGCTTCGATCTGATCCGTCGACGCCGTACCGGCCTTGTTGTGCCACTCCTTCGCCTTTTCGTCGGTGACCGTCGCAAGCTTCTGCGCCTGCTCGTAGTGCCAGGCGGCAAAGGGGCCGGGATCGCGGCCATCCGTCAGCCAAACCTTGCGAATAGGCTGAATCAGCGTCCCGTCCGAACCCTCGCCGTTGAGGGCCGTGAGCGGTGCGACCTTGCCCTCGACACCATCTTCATCGGGCAACGGATAGAGTCCGTCCCAGTAGTTTTCGACCAGCCCGCGCACGAGCCGGAAGCCGTCGCGCAAGCCGGCGAAGCTGTGCCGCCGCAGCAGCGCTTCGACCAGCCATGCCGCGACCTCGAGGTCCTTCGATTGCGTCGTCAACACCTTCGGCGCCAGGTCGAGGATCGTCCGCCACTCCGGCAGATCCCCGATGTCGACCCCGGTGTCGATCTCCCGCTCCTTGGCTCGGGCTGCGAACCGCGCGTCCTTCAATTTGTAATAGTCCGACGTCGGATTGGCATCGACGCGGAGATCGACACCCGTCGGCTTGTCGCCAGGCACCGGCGCCAGCAGAGCTTCCAACTGAATAACGTCTGCAGATGCCATGGCTCCCCTGCACGGCTTTGTTTCGTCGGTTGAATCTGACGAGAATTCCAATAGAATACATACAAACACGGATAACACAATCGCATTGCCGAATATTGACGGCCTGAAACCGGCACCTCGCCGGTGGTGACGGTTGGCAAGCGCGCAGACTCGCTGGCGCCTGCAGGACTCCTCGAGGGGGCAGGACATGCGCATTGCGCTCTATCAGCCGGCGAGACCCGATCGCGACCCATACCCCTTCGGCAGCAGCCGGGTGACGGCGCTGATGGCCGCCGCCCTCCGGCTGGCGGGCCACGAGGTCGAGCAGATCGCGGCCGGGACCGAACCGAGCGGGGACGAGGTCGACCGGCTGGTCGCCGATCTCACGCCCTCCGGGCGGCCGCGGCCGGATGTCTGGATCTCGTCGCGGATCGACGGACGATCCGGCGACGGGATCGGCCGCGCCGTCGGCGCCGCTCTCGGCATTCCGCACATCTTGCTGCAGCCGGACATCGGCCGCGCCGGCGAGACGCTCCCCGCTCAGGCGATCGCTGCGGCGAATGCGACCTTCGCGCTCTCCGGTGCGTACGCGGCGAGGATTGCCGAGGGGGTGCCCGGGCTGGCCGATCGCCTGATCGTTCTGCCGCCGTTCGTCGATCTCGATCCGGTTCGGCCGGCCATCAACAGCCGTCAGTCGAACCGGACCCTGCTTGCCCTCAAACACCAGCTGCCGACCGACCGGCCTTGGCTCATCGTGGCCGGGCCGATGGCGACGGACAGCGACCTGGAGTCCTTCCGGCGCCTGGCGCAGGCCATGACGCCGTTGAGCGACCTCAAGTGCCATCTGATCGTTGCGGGAGCCGGCGCCCGGCGCGCCGAGGTCGGAGCGCTGCTCGGCAGGATGCCGGTGCGGAACCATCGCGTGTTGGCCACCGAAACGCCGGCGGACCTGCTGGCCCTCATGGCCTGCGGCGACCTGTTCGTCTGGCCGTCGACCGACGAGAGCCTGCCGCTGGTGGTCCTCGAAGCGCAGGCCGTGGGCCTTGCGGTCGTCGCCGGCAAGACCGCCGCCTTGGAGGAGGTCGTCGGCAATAGCCGAACAGGCATGCTGGTCAAACCGGGGAATGCCCCCTCCCTGGGCAACGCCATCGCCTTTCTTTTGCGCCACCCTGACTTTCGCCGCACCTATGCCGAGCAGGGCCCGAAATGGACGGGCAGATACTTCGACATGCGGGCCGTCGTTTCGCAGCTGGATGCGACGCTTCGACGGGTCGTGCGCCTGGCCGGCCCGGACGGCGCTGCCCTGCCGGTCCAGGGGGTCGATTGATCCGGGAATCCGCAGTATCTGTGACGGCGCACACACGTCGCGAGCGCTCGTTAACTTGATCTTCGAATGCCGCCGGCGGTAGATTCGCCGCCATCCTGGCGGAGAGTCTGCCGGCAAGGGAGGGATGAATCACTATGACAGGCAAGATGCTGCTGGTTTGCGCGACGACGCTGTTCCTCGGCGTTGCAGGTTCGGGGCTGAGCCCGGTCGCGCATGCCGATGACATCGAGGGTCAGACACGGCAGGACTTCATCGACGCCCTGGCGCCGAAGACCCGCGGCCTCACGGTGGCGACGGAACCGACGGCGGCGCCGCAGAAGGACATGCGGATCCAGTTCGAGTTCGGGTCGGCCGAATTGACGCCGAGCGCGCGGCAGGTCCTCGACGAGCTGGGCGCCGCGCTCCAATCGGACGAACTCTCCGCCTTCCAGTTCAGCCTGGTCGGCCATACCGATGCCGTCGGCTCCGAATCGGCAAATCTCTCGCTCTCCGAGCAGCGCGCGCAGTCGGTGAAGAACTACCTGATCGGCCAGTTCCAGATCGATCCGGCGCGTCTGGAGGCCAACGGTGTGGGCGAAGCCGATCTTGCCGATCCGAACGATCCGAACAGCGGCATCAATCGGCGCGTCGTGATCACCAATATCGGCTCGTGACGACGGACGCCTAACGCGCCGGCGGCTCGGACGTCGCCGACGCGTCGCCGGGCTCGCCGTCGAGCAGCGCCCGGACGTTCTCGGCGAGCTGCTTCTTCTTGTAGGGTTTCTGTAGAACCGGCACGTCCGGGGCGAACTCCAGCGCCCGTTTCCCCGACCAGTTCGGATAGCCCGAGGTGAAGAGAACGCGGGTGCCCGGACGCTGGCGCACGACCTCCTCGGCGAGCTGACGGCCGCTCATGCCGTTGGGCATGACCAGGTCGGTGAACAGCAGATCGACGCGCTCGAGCGCGGCCAGCATCCGCAGGGCCGACGGCCCATCCTCGGCCGAGACGACGCGATAGCCGAGCCCGCCCAAGTGGGTGACGACGACTTCGCGGACCGACGCATTGTCCTCGACCACCAATATCGTCTCGCTGCCGCGCGGCAACCGTAAGGTCGGCGCCGCGGCGACCCGCGGCGGCTCGACCGCCTCCGCCCGCGGCAGGCACAGCCATACGCTCGTGCCGTGGTCCTCGGCGCTGAAGATCTTCGCATGCCCGCCGGATTGCTTGGCGAACCCGTAGATCATGCTGAGCCCGAGGCCGCTGCCGCGGTCGATCTCCTTGGTGGTGAAGAAGGGCTCGAACGCGCGTTCGGCGACGTCGGCATCCATGCCGACGCCGGTGTCCGTGATTTCCAGCAGGACGTACTGGCCGGGGCTGACGCCCGGGTTGCGGCGCACATAGTCGCTGTCGAGATAGACGTTGGCTGTCTCGATCGTGAGCTTGCCGCCGTCCGGCATGGCGTCGCGCGCGTTGACCGCGAGATTGATGATCGAATTCTCGAGCTGCCCGCGATCGGCCTTCGTCGGCCACAGATCCGGGCAGGCGACGATCTCGATGTCGATGTCCTCGCCCAGGGAGCGGCGGAGCAGGTCGCGCATGTCCTGGACGAGACGGTTGATGTCGAGCAGCTGCGGCTGCAACGGCCGCCGCCGCGCAAAGGCGAGGAGACGCTGCGTCAGGTCGGCGCCGATCTCGGCGGCCGTCATGGCGCGGGCGACGGCGCGATCGAGCCCGGGAACGCCTTCCGCATGCTCTTCGGCGATCTCGAGGTTGCCGGTGATCACGGCCAGGAGGTTGTTGAAGTCGTGGGCGACGCCGCCGGTCAGCTGACCCAGCGCTTCCATTTTTTGCGCCTGACGCAGCTCCTGCTCGAGGATCTTGCGCTCGGTCACGTCGCGCAGCACCACCAGCAGCTCGCCGGTCGCGCGGCCGTCGATCGGCGTGATCGAGGCCTCGACATCGACGGTGGCGCCGTCGAAGCGGATCAGCCGGGCTTCCAGACGGGGACAGGGCTTCTCCGAGCCGGCGATTTCGCCGAGCCGGTGTTCGACGCGTTGGCGGTCGCCGGGATGCAGCCGATCCAGCATGGGGCGGCCGACGATCTGCTCGAAGCCGGCGGCGCCGAGCATGCTGAGGCAGGCGGCGTTGGCGAATCGGACGCCCTCGGCGTGATGCACGAGAATCGCTTCCGGTATGCTCTCGAAGAGCCGCAGCTGCGATTCCGCGCTCGACGCTTTCGATCCACGAGCCGGCGAATCACGTCCTGCCAGCATGGCC
>Ga0187893_10003276_pt1 | contig 33247 bp, 32 predicted proteins | sample MA1701074metaG_FD_139574 | JGI IMG/M metagenome (GOLD analysis project Ga0187893, IMG submission 139574) | White microbial mat communities from a basaltic lava cave in the Kipuka Kanohina Cave System on the Island of Hawaii, USA - MA170107-4 metaG ...
GTCCGGCTTCAGCCGGACCAGCGTGTGGCGTACGTGGCGTCCGGCTTCAGCCGGACCAGCGTGTGGCGTACGTGGCGTCCGGCTTCAGCCGGACCAGCGTGTGGCGTACGTAGTGTCCGGCTTCAGCCGGACCAGCGTGTGGCGTACGTAGTGTCCGGCTTCAGCCGGACCAGAGCGCCACTAGGGCACGGCCGTCCCACTGGCGTCGTGATAGTGCCCGTGCTCGGTCGACCAGACGCGGGTCGGCCCGCTCGCGCGCTCGCCGCTGAACGACGCGATACCGACGAACACTGCCGCGAGCACCGCGGCGCCGACGAGAATCATCATGAGGCGGCTGTTCGCCTGGCTGCGCTCCTTGGCTTCGCAGCACTTCTTGTACTTCCTTCCGCTGCCGCAGGGGCACAGCTCGTTGCGTCCAGTCTTGCTCATGGCGCGATTGTAGCACTGGGGTCAGAAGAGGAAGAAAGCGGCCAGGAAGATCCCGATCATCAGGAACGCGACGCCGACCTTGACGCCGACGCCGATGACGAAGCCGATCCAGGCGCCGACGCCGATGCCGGCGGCGCGTGCCACGTCGCGGGTTGTGCTGAGCTCACCCAGTACCGCGCCGATGAACGGCCCGACGATGAGGCCCGGCAGCCCGAGCACCAGGCCGAGGGCGGTACCCAGCGCCGCTCCCACCATCGCGCGCTTGCTGGCGCCGAATCGGCCGGCGCCGAGGGCGGCGGCGGCAAAGTCGATCCCATAGCTCGCCGCGGTCAGCAGCCCGAGAACGATCAGCGTGACCGCGCCGACGCGCATGAAGTCGTCGGCCCACGCGGCCAGCAGCAATCCGGCGAAGATCAGCACGGTCCCGGGCATCGCCGGCAGGACGATTCCCGCCAGACCGACCAGGATCAGCACGACGGCGGCGATCCAGAGCAGCATCGGCGTTGACAGGTCCGGCTGCGGCCGGACACTACGTACCATCCATCCTACGTGGGACTACAATCGGCGCGGAGCACTGACATGGCGCACGTCGCAACAGATTTAGCCGTCACATTGCTGGAGGATCGTCCGGGCATGCTGGCCCGGGCGGTGAATGCCGTCAGCACTGCGGGGCTCAACCTCGAGGGGCACGCAGAGATGGAAGGGGTCGTGCACGTCCTTACGATCCACGCCGAGGCCGCCCGCACAGCCCTCGAAGGAGCGGGTTTCCGAGTCGTTCAGGAGCAGCAGGTGGTGCTCGTGCCGGTGGAAGACCGGCCGGGTTCCGCCGCACACGTCTTCCGCCGGATCGCCGATGCCAAGGTCAACATCCGGTTCAGCTATCTCGCGACGGGCAACCGTCTCGTGATTGCCGCTGATGACCTCGGCGAGCTGGTTGAGGCGCTGGCCGAGTAACGCACGATGGCGCTGACGATCTTCACGTCGGACCGCTGGGCGGATCATCTGACGCCACCGGGCCATCCCGAGCGTGTCGAGCGCGCCGAGGTGATGCAGGTCGTCGCCTCGGAGTTCCGCAAACGCGGCGGGGCCGTGCAGGAGCCGCGCGCCGCGAGCGAGGACGAAATCGCTCGGGTTCATGCCCGCGAGCACATCGCCCTGATCCGGGAGACGGCGGGACGTGCGGTCGCGCTCGATCCCGACACATTCACCTCGCCCGAGACGTACGACGTGGCACGGCTGGCAGCGGGCGCGGCGGTGAGCGCCGTGGAGCACGTTCTCGGCGGCGGCCGCAGCACACGCGCGCTGGCGATGGTTCGGCCGCCCGGTCATCACGCCGAGCGGAGCCGCGCGATGGGCTTCTGCTTCTTCAACAACATCGCGATTGCGGCCGCGCATGCCCGCGCCCGCGGCCTGTCACGCGTCGCGATCGTCGACTACGACGTCCACCACGGCAACGGCACGCAGCGGTCGTTCTATCAAGATGCGGCCGTGCTCTTCATTTCGTCGCACCAGTTCCCCTTCTACCCGGGCACCGGGGCGGGGGACGAGACTGGATCCGGCGCCGGGGCCGGCTTTACGGTGAACTTCCCGATGGCAGCGGGCGGGACCGACGCCGACTTCGAGCGCATCTACCAGACGACGGTCGCGATCCTGCGGCAGTTCCGGCCCGAGCTGGTCCTCATCTCCGCCGGCTTCGACGCGCACGCGGACGACCCGCTCGGCGGCATGCGCGTGTCGACTGCGCATTTCGGCCGGCTGACGGCGCTGATTGCGACCGCCGCCGACGACTGCTGTGAGGGTCGTGTCGTCGCTGTCACCGAGGGTGGCTACGACCTGGCGGCGCTCGCGGGATCGCTGCGCGCCGTCATCGACGTCCTGCACGATGCCACGCCGCTCAGTGCATTCGCCGCGCCGACCGGCGCCACACCGCGCGCCGACACGACGCTCGCCGCCGTCGGTCCGCATCTGAACAAGTACTGGAAGCTATAATCGAACTGACGCCTCCGGCTTTGGACTTTGGGCTTTGGACTTTGGCGAAAGCCTGAAGCCCGAAGCCCAAAGCCTCAACCCCGCATGGATTACCGCCCTCAGGATCTCGATCGCAAGTGGCAGCAGCGCTGGGCGTCGTCCCGCGCGTTCGAGGTGGAGGTCGATCCCTCACGCCCGAAGTTCTACTGCCTTGAGATGTTCGCGTATCCCTCGGGGCACGCGCACGTCGGACACGTCCGCAACTACATCATCGGCGACGTGATCGCCCGCACGAAGCGGATGCGCGGCTACAACGTGCTGCATCCGTTCGGATGGGACGCCTTCGGTCTGCCGGCCGAGAACGCGGCGATCAAGGGCGGCCTGCATCCGGAAGCGTCGACGCGCGGCAACATCGCGCACATGAAGGGGCAGCTCCAGCGGCTCGGCATCAGTTACGCGTGGGAGCGCGAGCTGGCCACGTGCGACGCCGAGTACTACAAGTGGAATCAGTGGCTCTTCATCCGGATGTTCGAGAAGGGCCTCGCGTACCGGCGCCGGTCGTCGGTGAACTGGTGCCCGAGTTGCCAGACCGTGCTCGCCAATGAACAGGTCGTCGACGGCGGCTGCTGGCGCTGCGGCACGCCGGTCGAGACCCGCGACCTCGAACAGTGGTTCTTCCGGATCACCGCCTATGCCGACGAGCTCCTCGAGGGGATCGACAGCCTGACCGGCTGGCCCGAGAAGGTGCTGACGATGCAGCGGAACTGGATCGGGCGGTCGGAAGGCGCGCGCGTCAAGTATCCGCTTGAAGGCGACGGCTCGACGACCATCGACGTGTTTACGACGCGCATCGACACGATCTACGGTGCGACGTTCGTGCTGCTGGCGCCGGAGCACCCGCTCGTCTCGCGGCTGGCGGAGCAGTCGACGGATCCGGCGTCCTTCCGCAAGCAGGTGCAGACATTCCGCGCGCAGGACCGGGCGGCGCGGATGAGCGGCGAGATCGAGAAGCAGGGGTTCGATACCGGCTTCCGCGCGGTCAATCCATTCACGAACCAGCCGGTCCCGATCTGGGTGGCGAACTTCGTGCTCGGCGAATACGGCACCGGTGCGGTGATGGGCGTCCCCGCGCACGATCAGCGCGATTTCGAGTTCGCGCGCAAGTTCAACCTGCCGGTTCGCGTCGTGATTACGCCCGACGGCACGCCGCTGTCTGCCGACACGCTGACCCAGGCGGCCGAAGCCTACGGAATCCTCGTTGAATCCGGGGAGTACTCCGGCCTTCCCTCCGCCGATGCGCAGAAGCGAATGGCGGAGGCGGCGCGGTCCCGGGGGCTCGGCGAGGCGACCGTGCAGTACCGCCTGAAGGATTGGGGAATTTCGCGCCAGCGCTACTGGGGCACGCCGATCCCGATGATCCACTGCGAGCAGGACGGCATCGTGGCCGTGCCGGACGATCAGCTCCCAGTGGAGCTGCCGAAGGTGGCGCAATTCACCGGGCGCGGCGACTCGCCGCTGGCGCAGGTGCCCGACTTCGTCAACGTGCGCTGCCCACGGTGCGGCGGCCCGGCCCGTCGCGAAACCGACACGATGGATACGTTCGTCGACTCGTCCTGGTACTTCTACCGCTTCGCCGACCCGCGCAACGATCGGCAGGCGTTCGATCCCGCGGCGGTGAAGTATTGGCTGCCGGTCGACTTCTACAGCGGCGGCGTCGAGCACGCCATCCTGCACCTGATCTACTCGCGCTTCTTTGCGCGCGTGTTCCGCGACCTGGGCATGGTCGATCACAGCGAGCCGTTCACCCAGCTGCTCACCCAGGGGATGGTGCTCAAGGACGGCGCCGTCATGTCGAAGTCGAAGGGCAACGTCGTCGATCCCGACACCATGCTGCAGAAGTACGGCGTCGACGCCCTGCGACTCTATGTGATGTTCGTGGCGCCGCCGGAGAAGGAAGTCGAGTGGAGCGACGCCGGGCTCGAGGGGAGCTACCGCTTCCTGGCGCGTGTCTGGCGCCTGGTCGACCACTGGTGCGAGACGGTAGGCGGCGAAGGTGTGGTTGCCGCGGACGTCTTTCGCGCGCTGAACGCCTCCGAGCGCGCGCTGCGGCGGAAGACGCACGAGACCATCCGCCGCGTCACCATGGACATCGAGGAGCGGCAGCAGCTCAACACCGCCGTGTCCGCAATGATGGAGCTCGTCAACGAGCTGTACGCGTTCAGCGATCAGACCGCCACCGGCGCGCCGGGCCGCCGCGCGGACGAGGACGTGGAGCGCGTGGGCGTGATGGAGCGCCGCGAAACGATCGTCGTCGTCCGCGAGGCGATCGAGGCGCTCGTTCGTCTGCTCGCGCCCTTCGCGCCGCACACTGCCGAAGAACTGTGGCAGCGGCTCGATCACGCCGCCGATCTGAGCGCCGCAGAATGGCCGGCCTACGATCCCGAGGTCGCGAAGGCGGAGGAAATCGTCGTCCCCGTGCAGGTCAACGGCAAGGTGCGGTGCCGGCTCACGGTGTCCGCGGAGGTCTCCGAGCAGGAGCTGGAGCGGCTTGCCCTTGCCGATCCGGCAGTCCAGACCTACACCAGCGGCAAGACGGTCACGAAAGTGGTCGTCGCCCGCGGTAGACTGGTATCACTCGTCGTCCAGTGAGAACGATCGGCCTTCTGTTGCTCCTCGTGCTGATGACGCCAGGCTGCGGCTACGCGCTTGCCGGCCGGGGATCGTTTTTGCCTGCCTACATCAGCGTGGTCGGCATTCCGCAGCTCGTGAACAGCACCCCGTTCTTCCAGGTCGAGCAGATCCTCACCGAGAAGATCCGAACCGAGTTCATCGGCCGCGGCCGCTACACGGTTGTGCCAGAACCCGAGGGCGCCGACGCGGTCGTCACGGGCACCGTCACGTCCATCAACGTGCAGCCGATCGGGTTCACCGAGCAGCAGCTCGCCTCGCGCTATCAGTTCACTCTCACGATGAACGTGCAGTTCACGGATGCGCGGACGACCCAGGTGCTCTGGGCCAACAGCGCCCTCATATTCCGCGAGGAGTACGAGCTGAGCACGCGGAGCAACGTCGCGCTCGAGGGGGCGACGTTCCTCAGCCAGGAGCGCAGCTCCTTCGACCGCATCGCCGACGACGTGGCGCGAACGGTGGTGACGGCGATCCTCGAGGCGTTTTGATCTCAGCGGTCACGATCTGACGAAGGAGGACGGGAGATGCGACTCACCATCCCACTGCTCGGGATACTCGTACTCGCGTCGGCCGCGGTGCCGGCGCAGGTGGGCGAGCAGCGGCTCCATCTGAATCCGGTCATTGCCAAGCTCGCCGAGGGCCGCACGGTCTACGGCCTTCAGGCGGGCGCCGACATGTCGATGGGCCTGGCGCGCACCGCCGCGCGGGCCCCGGCCGACTACATCTACGTCGACATGGAGCACAACCCGCTCGACCTGCCCGCGCTCTACCAGTTCCATCTCTGGATGACCGACCGGGCGATGGTCCTTCGGAAAGGCAACCTCCAGCCGAACGTCGCGCTGATGGCGCGGTTTCCCCCCGAGGCCGACGACTCGAGCTGGGTGGTGAAGCAGGCGCTCGACATGGGGCTGCACGGCGTCTTCTTCAACGGCGTCGACACGCCCGAGCAGGCGCGCGCGGCCGTGAGCTACATGCGCTATCCGCCGAGACGCGACGCGAAAATTCCGCAGCCGAAAGGTGTCCGCGGGGCCGGCCCGGCCAACGCCACGTGGATCTGGGGCGTCTCGACGGAGGAGTACGAACGACACGCCGATCTGTGGCCGCTCAATCCAGAGGGCGACCTGCTGGCGACGATGATGATCGAGTCGGCGGACGGACTGGCCAATGTCGAGCGAATCGCGGCCGTCCCCGGCGTCGGGTCGCTCTTCATCGGGAACGCGAACGATCTCGCCCACGGGCTTGGCGTGCCGCAGAATCATCCCGACGTCGAGGCGGCCCGGCAGAAGATTCTGGCCGCCTGCAAGGCGAACAAGATTGCCTGCAACATCACCGCGAACAACGCCGACGAGATCGTCCGGCGCGTCACCGAGGGGTGGCAGATGATCCGCACGACCGTCGGTGCGATCAACGCGGCGCGGCCGCGGCTGAAGGATCCGAAAGTGGCGCCGCCGCCGGCCGATCCGTTTCAGTTTCCGAGGTGAGTGGGGCAGGACCCGCGATCGAACCGCTTCGCCTATACTGGGCAGCCTCCAGACTTGAAAGGGGGCCACCAATGTCAGAGCAGAACAAGGCCGTGGTCCGGCGGATGTTCGACGAGTACTGGACGGGCAAGAATCGGGCGCTCGCAGACGAGTTCTTTGCGCCGACCGCGACGCTGCATACTCCAGATGGAGTGTTCACCGGCGTGGACGGTGCGCTGGGTCTCCTGCAGGCGTACGAGACCGGGTTTCCGGATTTCCGCTGCGCGATCGAGGATCTCGTCGCGGAAGGCGACAAAGTGGTCGTCCGATGGACGTTCACGGGAACGCATCAGGGTTCAATCGCGGGGATTCCGCCCACCGGCAGACAGGTGAGCGTGCCAAACGGCATCGTCATCCACCGGCTGGCGGGCGGCAAAGTGGTCGAAGCGCATTTCACCTGGAACAAGTACGCGCTGCTGGAGCAGCTCGGCGCGTTGTCCGTGAGCAGCTCCGCTGCTGCATGAGCGGTTGAGCCGCGCGAGGCATCGCGTCGCCTAGCTGCGGCCGCGGCGCGCGACCGTCGCGCCGCGGCTGTCTGGGCGCCCCACGGGTTGCCGACATCGCACCGCTGGTCTACACTCGGCGTTGGTCGCGAGGGGGCCGAAATGGAAGATCACAACGACAGACCGGATCAGTCGGTCTCCCGGCGGGCGTTCCTGAAGGGCGGTGCGCTGGCCACCGGCGCGCTTTCATCGACGCTCATCCCGGACACGGCCGAGGCGCAGCTGCCCGTCGCGGTCGAGCCGGATCCGCGGCGCGCGCTCGTCGAGATGAAGGTGAACGGCACCGCCTACCGCAAGGAAGTGCCGAACCGGACGACCCTGCTGCAATTCTTGCGCGAAGACCTGTCGCTGACCGGCGCGAAGATGGGTTGCGACCGCGGACAGTGCGGCGCCTGCACCGTCATCGTCAATGGACGCAACATCTACTCCTGTACGACGCTGGCCGTCGAAGCGACTGGCGCGGACGTGCTGACGATCGAAGGGCTCGCAAACGGCGACGCACTGCATCCGATCCAGCAGGCGTTCATCCAGCACACCGGTTTCCAGTGTGGGTTCTGCACGTCGGGCCAGATCATGACCACGAAGGCATTCCTTGATCGCGTGCCCCGGCCCACTGAGGACGAGGCGCGGTGGGCGCTCAGCGGCAACCTGTGCCGCTGCGCCGCCTACAAGCGCATCCTCGAGTCGGTCATGACGGCGTCGCGCCTGTTGCAGGCGTAGGAGAGCACCATGGCGCAGCAGCAAGCCGCACGAAAATTCGCGGTCATCGGGTCCGCCGGTCCGCCAATCGACGCTGTCGAACGCGTCACCGGTCAGGCCAAGTACGTCGGCGACCTGGAGCTGCCAGGCATGCTGGTTGCCCGTGTCCTCCGGACCCGCCACGCCCACGCGCTTGTCGTCAGCATCGACACGAGCCGCGCCGAGGCGCTGCCGGGCGTCAGGGCGGTGATCACGTACAAGGACGCGCCGAAAGTCCCAATCTGGGGGAATCGGACGCAGGCTCTCAACGAGCAGGTGCGGTTTGCCGGCGAAGCGGTCGCCGCAGTGGCGGCGGTCGACGAAGAGACGGCGGAGAAGGCGCTTCGGCTCATCGACGTGAAGTACGACGTGCTGAAGTTCGTGCTCGATCCGGAAGAGGCGCTGAAGACCGGCGCACCGCAGCTCTTCGCCGACGGCAACCTCGAGGGGCAGCCGCGTGTGCTGACCCGTGGCGACGTCGAGCGCGGCTTCGCCGAGTGCGACCGGGTGATCGAAGGCGTCTACCACTGTCCGACGATGTGGAGCGGCGGCATGGAGCCGCGGGCGGCCATCGCGCAGTGGGAGGGGAACAAGCTCACGCTCTGGGCGTCGACGCAGGCCCCGTGCCGCGTACAGACCAACCTGACCGGACAGTTCAACCTGCCCGACAGTCAGGTGCGCGTGATTGCGAGCTACGTCGGCGGCGGGTTCGGCACCAAGAGCGCGGCGCACGTCGACGAAACGATCACCGCACTCCTTGCCCGCAAGGCGCGGCGGCCGGTGAAGCTGCAGTACTCGCGCGAGGAGGAAATCCTCGACTCGAACACCCGCTTCGAGACGCGCGTCTACGTGAAGATCGGCGTCAAGCGCGACATGACGCTGCATGCCCTGGATGTCAAGGCGTATATCAACCAGGGCGCGTACCACGTGCGCCTCGGCGGCCTCGGCAACCAGGCGACGCACATCTACAACATCCCGCACCTGCGCACCATGCAGTACCGCGTGCACACGAACCTGCCCAACACCGGACCGACGCGCGGCGTTGGCGACCCGCAGGAAACCTTCGCGATCGATTCGGCCATCGACGAGATCGCCAACGAGATGGGCTGGGATCCGGTCGCGTTCCGGCTGAAGAACGCCAAACGCAACGGCGATCCGATCGCGCGCGGCGGCGTGGGCACTGAAGACGGGCGCCTTGTCACGCAGGTGACCGACCGCTGCATCGAGGAAGGCGCGGCGCGGATCGGCTGGGCGCGGCGGAACGCGGTGCCGGGTGGCGGACAGGCGGGCCCGAAGGCACGCGGCATCGGCGTAGCGGTGACCGAGCGCGGCAGCGGCGGCGGCCTGGCCGGCGCCGCTGTGACAGTGAATCTGGACGGGTCCGTGGTGGTGTTCTATGCGTCGACTGACATCGGCACGCACAGCCGCACGACGCTCTCGATGATCGCGGCCGAAACGCTCGGCGTACCGCTCGCGAGCCTCCGCGCCGTGGCGGGCGACACCGAGGTGGCGCCGTACGACGGCGGCAGCTACGGCAACCGCGTGCTGTACAGCACCGGCCGGGCGGTTGACGCCGCCGCGCGCGATTGCCTCGGACAGATCCTTGCCACCGCCGGGCCGATGCTGAAAGCGGCCGCTGGCGATCTCGAACTGCGCGACGGCGTCGTTCGCGTGAAAGCCGATGCTAGCCGCAGTCTCCCGCTGCGCGAGGTCATGCAGCGGCGCGGCCGCAGCGTGGTCGGCGAGGGCAACGTGGCGCAATCACAGGCCGAGGTGAACGTGGAGCGTGCCGCCGGCGCGCACTTCGTGGAAGTCGAGGTCGATCGGGGGACGGGCAAGATCCGAATCCTGAAGTACATCTCCGCCCACGATGTCGGCCAGCCGATCAACATCACCGTCGTCGAGAACCAGATCGAGGGCGGCACGATTCAGGGACTGGCGCTCACGCTGGCGGAGGAGATGCGCTTCGACCCGCGCGACGGCCGCTGCCTCAACGCGAATTTTCTCGACCTCAAACCGCCGACGATGCTCGATTTCGACGCGCGCGTGATCGAGCCGCTCGTTATCGACAACGTCGGTGAGCAAGGGCCATATGGCGCGAAGGGGCTCGGCGAGAACCCCTGCCATGCGGGGATGGCCGCGGTCGCGAACGCCGTCTACAACGCCGTCGGCATCCGCCTGCGGCGGGTGCCGTTCACGCGCGCCGACGTGCTGCGGGCGCTCGCCGAGCAGCGTCAGGTGCCAAGCCGCACGGCGTAGTACGTAGTGTCCGGCTTTAGCCGGACCAGGTACGTAGTGTCCGGCTTTAGCCGGACCAGGTACGTAGTGTCCGGCTTTAGCCGGACCAGGATGATGCGATGAACAACTTCACTTACATCCGCCCCACGACGCTGCGAGACGCCGCCAGTCAGCTCGGCAAGGAGCACGGCAAGGTGATGCTCCTGGCCGGCGGCACGGACCTTCTTGGCGAAATGAAGGACGACCTGCGCGTCCCCGAGCGGCTGGTGGCCATCAAGCATTTGCGCGATTTGCAGGGCGTCCGGGCCGGCCGCGCAGGCCTGCGCATCGGTGCGGCCACGTTGCTCGTCGATGTCGCGGAAAACGCTGCCGTTCGCGAGCAGGCACCGCTGCTGGCGATGGCGGCCGAGAAAGTCGGCACTCCGCAGATTCGCAACATGGCGACCATCGGCGGGAACCTCTGTCAGCGTCCGCGCTGCTGGTACTACCGGAACAACTATCCGTGCTTCAAGCACGGCGGCAGCGTCTGCTACTCGGCGACCGGCGAAAATGATTTCCACGCCATCCTCGAAGGCGGGCCGTCGTTCATCGTCCATCCGTCCGACACGGCGCCGGCGCTCGTGGCGCTCGGGGCAACTGTCCGGATCTCGACGGGCGGCCGCGAGCGGAGCGTGCCGATCGAGAAGTTCTTCGTCAGCCCAAAGCAGGATCCGGTGCGGGAGAACATCCTGCAGCCGAACGAAATCCTGACCGAGATCGAGGTGCCCGACGCGCCCGCGGGGTCGAAGGCCGTCTACGTCAAGGAGATGGTGCGCGAGATCTGGGACTTCGCGCTCTGCAGCGTGGCCGCGATGGTGACGACCAAGAACGGCGTCGTCGAGGACGCACGGATCGTGCTCGGCGGCGTGGCGCCGTTCCCGTATCGGGCCCTCAAGGCCGAGGCGGCGCTGAAAGGAAAGCGGCTGGACGACGCCGCTGCGGCCGTCGCCGGTGCGGCCTCGGTCGAGGGCGCGCGTCCGCTGGCGAAGAACGCCTACAAGGTGCCGCTGACGCAGGCCACGGTCGCGCGCGCGCTGCTCTCGCTGGCATGACCAGCGAGGCGTGGGTGGCGCTGCTGCGCGAATCGGTCGATCGATTCAACGCATATCGCGCCGGCCACCCGGACGAGCCTGTCAATCTCTTCGAAGCGGATCTGTCGTTCGCCCGCCTGCCCCACGTCAACTTCGCGCGCGCGGATCTCCGGCGCTGCCGGCTGGAGGGATGCGACCTGTCGGGCGGCCGCTTCGACGAGGCCCGGATGGATTACGCGAACCTCCGCGCCGCGCGCCTGCCGGGTGCGACGCTCCGGCGGGCGTCGCTCGTCGGCGGCATTCTGTACGGCGCCGATCTGCGCAACGCCCGGCTGGACGAGGCGAAGCTCACGCGCGTCGACCTCTGCGACGCCGACCTGCACGGTGCTAGCTTTCAGGGTGCCGACCTCACCGAAACCGATCTGCGCTGGGCGAAGTACGAGGTCAGCGAGCTCGTCGGCGTCGATCTCACCGCGGCCCGCATTCGTATGTAGCAGTTTACGGAATCAGCGCCGCACGACGGCACGTCCACGGATCGCTATTGCGCCGTCGCGGGCCTGAAACGACAACGGTCTGTCGAACTAGGCCGGCTGCAGCTCTGGCTGCTGGATGGCGAGCGGCAGATCGGCGCGTCGTTCGAATGCGAGCGGACCCGGGCGGAGGCGGCGGTCGTCCAAACGAAAAGCCCGTTGTGAAGACGCACCAGGCTGCCTTTCGGTGTGGGCTGGACGAATTCGCGAAAGAGTTGACGCTTGGCGCGATTCACTCCACGTCGCGCGTCGGAGGCACGGTGCGCGCCGTTCGTCAGCGGCCCCTTTAGAATGAGTAAGTGCCCGCGCTGACGCCCGCCGCCCTCCGCACACAGATCGCGTCCGGTTCGATCGGTCCGCTCTATGTGCTCGTTGGCGACGACGACGCGGAGAAGACGACGGTGGCCGCGGAGTTCGCTGAGACCATCGACGAGGGGCTCCGCGCGTTCAACATGGATCGGTTGTACGGCGCCGATGCCGACGTCGATGACCTGCTGAATGCGGCCGCAACGCTGCCGATGATGGCCCCGCGACGGCTCGTCATCGTGCTCGAGGCGGAACATCTGCTCATCCCGAAGCGCGAGTCGAAAGCAGCGGAAAAGGAGCAGGAGCGACTGGAAGCGTTCCTTGCCGACCCCCCGGATCACGCGACCGTCGTCTTCGTGTGCGGCGCCCTCGATCTGCGGCGACGCGTCGTCAAGCAGATCCTGCAGGCGGCGCAGGTCGTCAACTGCGGGACCATTGGCGACGAGGCGGACGCGGAACGCTGGGTGAAGGCACGCGCTGCCGGGATGAACGCGCCGCTCGATGCGGGCGCCGTGCGGGCGCTGGTCCGCCGCGCGGGGCTCGACCTGGTCCGCCTGCGCAGTGGACTCGAACGACTGGCGCTCTATGCAATGGGGCAGCCGACGATCACGGCCGAAGACGTCCGGCAGGCGGTGCATGCGGCGCCGGAGGCGCAAGCCGATTTCGGCATCGCAAACGCCATCGCTCAGAATGACGCCGCCGAGGCGTTGCACGAGCTGCGCCTCGCGCTCGATGCGGGGGCGCCGCCGTACTTCGTCCTCGGGCAGCTCCGGACGGCGGCCGAGCGGCTGCCGTCGACACGGCTCCGCAACGGGATCGAGGCGGTGTTCCGTACCGACCTCGCGCTCAAGACGTCCGGCGGCGAACCGCGCGTGCTGTTGGAGCGGCTGGTCGTGGAACTGTGTGAGTCGAGGCGGCGTTGACTTCCCAACGTCCGACTCCGCACACTCCCAATTGGAAGTTGGCTTCTTGGGAGTTGTTATGCCGCCGGTTTCGTGAACCGGGCCGAGAGGCGCGACTTGTAGCGGCCGGCCGTGTTGCGGTGGATGATGCCGCGAGTCGCCATCTTGTCGACGATCGAGACCGTGTGCCGCAGCGCCGCCTTGGCGCCGTCGAGATCCTTCGCATCGAGACGGGCGCGGATCGCCTTGAGCGCCGTCCGCAGCCGCGATCGCAGCTGACGGTTGTGCTCGCGGCGGCGGATGTTCTGCCGGTTGGCCTTTAACGCGGACTTGGTACGTTTTGCCAAGAAAGCCTCTCCAGAATTTACGAACGTGCGAACTTACGGATTGACGAATTTGAATTGCTCAATCAAATCCGTCAATTCGTAGATTCGTAGATCCGTTGATTCCTGATTGTACTTCAGCGGCCGACGACTTCGTAGGTGCCGGAGGCGGGGCGCTTGGTCGTGTAGCGCACGACAGGCCGGCCGTCGATGATCTCGATCGTTTTGTAGATCACGCGTTTAGGCCCGGTCGGTGCCCCCGTATCCTGGGCGGCAGAGCCGACCTTGCGGACGTAATTCTGCGTCTCCGTGTAGGGCGGGACCTGGCGACCATAGCGGTCGACGGCATCGAACCCCGCGTTGTAGGCTGCGAGCGCAAGCTCTTCGTTCCCGTCGTAGCGGTCGAGCAGGTGCCGCAGGTAGGTCGTGCCGCCGCGGATGTTCTCTGCCGGGTCGAACGCGTTACGGACACCCAGCTCGCGTGCCGTGGCCGGCATCAGCTGCATCAGGCCCATCGCGCCTTTCGGCGATCGTGCGTACGGGTTGAAGGCCGACTCGACCTGGATCACGGCGCGCACGAGATCGGGTCGCAGCCCCTGCCGCCCGGAGTACTCCTGCACGAGCGCCTCAAAGCGGTCGCTGGCGCTACCCGCTGCGATGGGCCGCGTGCTGCGTACCGCCGGTGCATTCGGCACGGCGTAGGTCTCGGCGCCGGCGTCGAGCTTGCGGTCCGACAGCACGAGCGTGCCGGTCGCATCGCGCCAGGCGTAGATCTGGGCGAATGCCGCCGCCGGCCATAGCACCGCCACGCACGCCACGAACGGGAGGACTCGGCTCACTATCTATCCTAAATGGCTGAACTGCCGCAATTTACCTGGCGTCGGAACCGGGCCCGACCCGATCCGTCTATCGGCGGGAACAGGTTCGTACCATAGGGCACGCCACCGCCGCGCCTTACTCCTGCTACGATGTCGCGCGGATGAACCTCTGGCAGCGTTGTCTTCGCAGGCCGCGGACGGTGTTCCTGCGGAAAGTCTCCTTCCAGCTCCACCTTTGGATCGGTCTCGCCATCGGCCTGTACATCGTCATGCTCAGCGTCACCGGCAGCGCGCTCGTGTTCCGGCGCGAGATGGACCGGGCGGCGCGGCCGCAGGCGCCACCGCTCGAGGAGGGCCGGCCGGTGCTGCCGAAGGAGGATCTGGCGCGCATCGCCGCGCGCGTCTATCCTGGCTACACCGTCGAGCGCGTGGGCGATCCACAGCGGCGGACGGCGCTCGTGCGCGTCAATCTGCGCCTCGGCGACGAGGTCATCGAGCGCGACTTCAACGGCTACACCGGCGAGGATCTCGGCGACCCGTGGCCGTGGCAGGCCGAGGCGGTGCTGAAGCTGGCGGAGCTGCACGACGACCTGCTGATGGTCGAGGATCGGCGCGGCCGGTGGTGGAACGGGGTCGGAAGCATCTTCGTGACGTTCCTGTGTCTGACCGGCGTCGTCCTGTGGTGGCGCGGCCTGAAGGTCTGGCGGCACGGCCTCGTGTTCCACTGGCGTGCGCCGTGGCCGCGCTTCAACTTCGATTCGCACAGCGCGCTCGGGCTCTGGTTCTTCGCGATCCTCTTCATCTGGGCGGTAACGGGCATCTATCTCGCGTTCCCCGATCCATTTACGCAGTTCGTCGATTGGTACTGGGGCCCGATTGACACGTTCACCGAGGAGCGGCCGGGCGACACAGTGCTTCGGTGGGCCGTGCGGCTGCACTTCGGCCGCTGGCCCAGCCACACGCTGAAGGCGGTGTGGGTGATCATGGGCCTCATCCCGGCGGTGATGTTCGCGACCGGCGCGGCGATGTGGTGGCACCGTGTCGTGCGAAAGAACGTGTCGCGCACGGCCGAGGCGCCGGCGGCGGCCGCCAGGCTCGCGCTGCGGCAGGAAGCGCAGCAAGTAGAATAGCCATCGGAGGAGAAACGATGCGCAGGCGTGATTTTCTGAAGACGTCGACCGTGGCCGGTGCCGGAGCGCTCGCGAGCGGGATGACGACGACGGCGCGGGCACAGGCGCCGGGCACGCATACGCGCAAACCATTCCGGATCGTGCTTGGCGGCTACGCCCCCGCGAACAACGGCTTCAGCTACGCCATCAAGCGCATCGGCGACCGCATCGCTGCGAAGTTCAAGGGCGACGTCGACGTGAAGTATGTCTACAACATCCTCGACCTCGGGTACCGGGCCGACGACATCCTGTGGCTCGTCGAAAGCGGCGTGCTGACACTTGGCTACCAGTCGAGCAGCTATTTCACCGAGCGGGTGCCCGACATCGGCATCGCGGATCTGCCGTTCATCTTCTCCGACACGCCGAGCGCGCGCGGCGCGATGGACGGCCGATTCGGCCACATCCTCGCTGACCGCATCGAGGCGGGCATGGACCTGCGGATTCTCGGCTGGTTCGAGAACGGCTTCCGCCACGTGTCGAACCGCGTGCGGCCGATCCGGATGCCGGCCGACATGAAAGGACTCACGATTCGCGTGCTGCCCAGCAAGGTGCAGGCACGGACGTTCGAGCTGCTCGGCGCGATCCCCAAGATCATGGATCTGACCGAAGCGATTGTCGCAGTCAAGGCGGGCACGCTCGACGCGCAGGAGAACCCGTTCCTCAACACCGTGACCTACGGCGTCCACAACTTCCACAAGTTTCATACCGCGACGAACCACTTCTACTTGTCGCGGCCGATCTTCCTGCACCGGCCGTCGTTCGACGCGTGGCCGCGCGAGCTGCAGGAGGAACTGCGCGCGGCGGTGAAGGACGCGGTCGCCTACCAGCGCGAGCTGCACGTCAAGGAGGAAGAGGAGTCGGCGGCGGCGATTCGGAAGGTGGGAGGCGAGATCCTCGAGCTGACGCCGGACCAGCACAAGGCGTTCGTCACGGCGGTGAGCCCGATCTATGGCGAGGCGCGCACGCAGTACGGCCGAGAGCTGCTGGGGCTCGTCAATCTGACGTAAGCATCTTTTCGACGATGCCGCGGCTCGCCGCGAGCATTTCGCCAATCTTGGATGGATCCTTGCCGCCGGCCTCGGCGAAGTCGGGCCGGCCACCGCCGCCACCACCGACAATTGGCGCAATCTGCTTCACGATGTGGCCGGCCGGTACCTTCTTCGTCAGATCGGCCGTGACGCCCACGACGATCGCCACCTTGCCGTCGGATGGCTGCGCGAGGATGACGACACCGCTCGTGATGCGCGAGCGGTGCTGATCGACGAGCGCGCGGAGGCCGTCCTTGTCGAGGCCGCTCACTTCGCGCGCCACGAGCTTTACCCCGGCCACCTCGACGACCTCGTCTGACGGGCCCGCACCGCTCCCGAGCGCCGCCTTCATCCGGGCCTGCTGCAGCTCGCGCGCGAGCCTTCGGTTCTCCTCCTGCAGCGCCGCAATTCGGGCGGCCAGCTCGCCGGGCCGTGCGTTCAGCGCCTCGGCCAGCGCGGCCAGTTCGTCGCGCTGCCGCTGGAACGCGCGGAGCGAGTCGAGGCCGGTGATCGCGTCGATGCGCCTGGTGCCCGCGGCCACGCCGCTCTCCGAGACGATGGCGAACAGGCCGATGTCGCCCGTCGCGCGAACGTGGGTGCCGCCGCAGAGCTCGACGCTGAAACCTGGCACGGACACCACGCGAACGCGCTCGCCATACTTTTCGCCGAAGAGCGCCATGGCACCGGCGGCAATCGCCTCCTGCGTGTTCGTCACCTCGGTCTCCACCGCCGTGTTCCGGACGATGTGCTCGTTGACGAGGCGTTCGATCTCGACCATCTGCTCCGGGGTGAGCGGCCCGAAGTGGGTGAAGTCGAAGCGGAGGCGATCGGGTGCGACCAGCGACCCCGCCTGCTTGACGTGGCCGCCGAGCAGCTGCCGCAGCGCCGCGTGCAGGAGATGGGTGGCGGTGTGATTGCGGCGCGTGGCATCACGCGCGGCGACGTCGACCGAGGCGGTCACCAGGTCGCGATAGGCGAGCGTGCCGCGCTCGACCGTCATCGCATGAAAGCGGGGAAGCTCCGCCGGGCCCTTCACGACGTCGCTGACTACCGCCTCACCGCGTGGCCCGCTCAGTCGGCCGGTATCGGATACCTGACCGCCCGACTGGAGATAGAACGGGGTCTCGGCCAGCGCCGCGAACCCCTGCTCGCCCGCCTTCAACTGCTCGACGGGACGGCGATTGGCATCGAGCATTTCCACGATCTGCGTGTTCACGCTCGTCGTCTCGTAGCCGCGAAAGACGTCGGGCTGCGGCGCCAGCTCTGGGCGCGTCTCCCAGGTCGCCGCTTCGCCGGTCGTGGCCGGCCCGAACTTGCTCTTCGCGCGCGCCTTGTCGCGCTGCGCCTCCATGGCGCGCTCGAAGCCCTCGCGGTCGAGCGCGAGTTTGCGCTCCTCGACCATGTCCTCGATGAAATCGCGCGGCAGGCCGTAGGTGTCGTACAACCGGAAGGCGGCGTCGCCGGGGACAAGGCCGGCAGCGGCGGCCGCCCGATCGAGGACCTCCTCGAGGCGGGGGAGTCCCCCAGCGAGCACCGCGTCGAACCGTTCTTCTTCGCTGCGAATGACCCGGACGATCGCGTCACACCCGCTTTTGAGCTCTGGATACGCGGCGCCGAACTGACCTACGAGCGTGTCGACCAGCGTGTAGAGGAACGGCTCGGTCATGCCGAGGCGCTTCCCGTGCCGCATGGCCCGACGCATGATCTTGCGCAGCACGTATCCGCGCCACTCGTTCGACGGCGCCACGCCGTCCGCAAGCAGGAACGTCGTCGCGCGGATGTGGTCGGCGATGATGCGCGTGGAGATGTCGGCCGGCTCCATCGTTCCCCGATGGGCATGTCCCGTCATCGTCGCGATCGACGCCAGCAGCGGCGTGAAGAGGTCGGTATCGTACGTGGAGAGCGTCCCCTGGATGACCGACGTGACGCGCTCGAGCCCCATGCCCGTGTCAATCGAGCGCGCCGGCAGCGGCTTCAGTGTGCCGTCGGGCTGCCGGTCGAACTCCATGAACACGTTGTTCCAGATCTCGACGTACCGGTTGCAACTGCATTCGACGCCGCGGCAGGTGCCGCCGGCTTCCTCGGGACAGGGAATCTCCGCACCGCGGAAGTAATAGATCTCCGAGCAGCGTCCACACGGCCCGGTGTCGCCCATCTGCCAGAAGTTGTCGCCCGCCCCGAGCTCGCCGATGCGCTCTTTCGGCACGAACGTCGTCCAGGCGTCGTACGCCTCGTCATCGCGCGGGATGCCGGCCTCACCGCGAAAGACCGTGGGGAAGAGCCGCTCCGCCGGGAGCTTCCACTCCATCAGCAGCGTCCAGGCGAGCGGGATGGCCTCGGCCTTGAAGTAGTCGCCGAACGAGAAATTCCCCAGCATCTCGAAGAATGTGTGGTGCGTGAACGACGGCCCCACGTTGTCGAGGTCGTTGTGCTTGCCGCTGACGCGCATGCACTTCTGCGCCGTGGCGGCACGCGTGTAGTCGCGCGTCTCGCGGCCGAGAAAGAGGTCCTTGAACTGGTTCATCCCGGCGTTGGTGAAGAGCAGCGTGGGGTCGTCGTGCGGCACGAGCGGCGAGCTGGGCACCACGCGATGTCCGTGGCGCTCGAAGAATGCCAGGAACGAATGGCGGATCTCGTTGGCGCTAATCGTCATACGGCACGGTTTTGAAGCGGTCGCGGATGGCAGCGGTCACGCGCGCCGCCTCGAATCCCTGCGCGAGGAGGTACCGGTGGAGCCGGCGCACGGCAGCAGCTGTTGGCATGCCTGTCTCACGGCGAAGCCGGCGCTCGATCGCCTGCACGAGCAGTGCGTCTTCGTCGAGATCGGCAAACGCCTCGGCGACGGCGGTCCGCGCGAGCGAACGCGCGATCCCGAGCGCCTCGACGGCCCGGACGGCCCGCAGCCGGCCGTGCCGCTTGAGGTGGGCCTCGGTGCGCGCGCATGCGATGGCGGTGCGGCGATCGTCGAGTGCGCCCTCGCGCTGCAACCGCGCGACCGCTGCGTCGATGGCCTCCTCCTCGAACTTCCGCCGCGCAAGGCGCGCGCGCAGCTGCGCCTCGCTCAGCTCGCGGCGCGCCAGGAGCGTCAGGCCCGCCACGTACGCGTCGGACATTCTGTGATTCTACTTGGGCTTTGCGCGTTGGAGTGTGGACGTGCGTCTCCCTAGCCGCCGAAGCGCTCGATCCGCGGCATGCCTCCGGCGCCGGCGCGCGCCATCTCGTCGCGCGCCATGTCGGAGGTGCTCGTGATGCCCTGCATCCGCAGCTTGAACTCGTCCGGATTCGACGCCCAGCGAAGCGCTTCGTCGGCGGTGACGAGCTGCTGCTCGTAGAGGAAGAAGATCGACTGGTCGAACGTCTGCATCCCGTACTGGGACGTGCCCTGGGCGATGGCGCCGCGGATCTGGTTGGTCTTGTCGCGGTCGAGGATGCAGTCGCGGATGAACGGCGTGGCCATCATCACCTCGACCGCCGGCACGCGCCCCCGGCCATCGGCGCGCGGCAGCAGCCGCTGCGACACCACGGCGCGGAGCACGTTCGAGAGCTGGATGCGAATCTGCTGCTGCTGGTGCGGCGGAAACACCGCGATGATGCGGTTGATCGTCTCGGTCGCGTCAAGAGTGTGGAGCGTCGAAAACACCAAGTGACCCGTTTCGGCGGCTGTCAGCGCGGTTTCGATCGTTTCGAAATCGCGCATCTCGCCGACCAGGATGACGTCGGGATCCTGCCGGAGCGCGCTCCTCAGTGCCTGCGCGAACGACGCCGTATCGGTACCGACTTCGCGCTGGCAGATGATTCCGCGCTTGTCGCGGTGCAGGTACTCGATCGGGTCTTCGATCGTCATGATGTTGAGGGTCTGCGTCGTGTTGATCTCGTCGATCATCGCCGCGAGCGTCGTGCTCTTGCCGGACCCTGTCGTGCCCGTGACGAGCACCAGGCCGCGCTCTCCCTGAGAGATCGCCTTGAGCACGGGCGGCAGGAGCAGTTCCTGAATCGACATCACCCGCATCGGGATGACGCGGAATGTCATTCCCAGCGTCCCGCGCTGCTGGAAGACGTTGCAGCGGAACCGGCCGAGCCCGGCGACGCTGTACGCCAGGTCCATTTCGCGAGCCTCTTTGAACTTCTCTCGCGACTCGGTTGGCATGACGGTCTGCAGGATGGCCGTCATGTCCTCGTGGGTGAGTCGTTCTTGGGAGAGCGGGGTGAGCTGGCCGCGGACCCGCATCATCGGGTACCCGCCCGCCTTGAGGTGCATGTCCGACGCCCCGCGCTCGACTGAAACCTTCAGTAAGTCGTTGACGTGCATGGGTCTCCGCCGGGTCCGCCGCTCGAGCACTCGTCCTCGCAGCGGGGCCGGCCTACGTACTCGGGTTTATCGGCGGGTCGCCCCCCCGCTTGTAGTCGCCGCTGGGGCGTGCAGGTATTGCAGCCACCCGTGCGCGTCGGGCGCCTCGCCGCGCACGATCTGGAAGAAACGCTGCTGGATCGCCTCGGTCACCGGTCCGCGGCGACCGCGCCCCACCGTGACGCGGTCGATCGACCGGATCGGCGTGACCTCGACGGCCGTGCCGACGAAGAACACCTCCTCGGCCAAGTACAGCGTCTCGCGGGGGAGCGTCTGCTCGCGCACCTCGAAGCCGAGGTCCCGGGCAATCGTGATCACCGAATCGCGGGTGATCCCCCACAGCACGGACGAGGCAATCGGCGGCGTGTAGATGATCCCGTCGCGGACGATGAAGATGTTCTGGCCGCTTCCTTCGCTGAGGTTGCCGGTCGTGTCGAGCGCGATCCCCTCGGCATACCCGTCGGCGACCGCCTCCATCTTGATGAGCTGCGCGTTCGCGTAGTTGGCGACGCTTTTGGCCATCGCCGGCGTCGTGTTCGGCGCATTTCGCACCCAGGTGCTCACCTTGACGTCGAGCCCTTCCTCGATCGCCTCTTTCGTGAAGTACGCGCCCCATTCCCACACCAGGATGGCGACGTCAATCGGGCAGGCGCCGGGGTGTACGCCGAGCGAGTCGTAGCCGCGGTAGACGAGCGGGCGGATGTAGCAGGCGCGGAAGCCGTTGACCTGGATGGTCTCCATGACCGCGTCGGTCAGCGCCGGCTGGTCGTACGGCACCTCCATCCGATAGATGCGCGCCGAATCGAGCAGCCGCCGCAGGTGTGCGTCGAGACGGAAGCACGCAGGACCCTGCCGCGTGTCATAACAGCGGGCGCCCTCGAACACCCCGCTCGCGTAATGGACGACGTGCGACGCGATGTGGATCTTCGCGTCCTTCCAGTCGACGAACGACCCGTTCATCCAGATCTTGCCCGTGCCCGGAAAAGCCATCTGTCGCTCCTTTGACCGATCGTACCCTATTGGCTTTCGCCGCAGAAGGGGCAGCGGTCGGTGCGGGCATGCAGCGGCTTTCGGCAGTGCCAGCAGAAGCGGGGCGCCGGGGTCTCTCGGGCCCGGAGCCGCGATTGGATCTCGACGACATTCGCCTCGGCGGCCGCGCTCGCGCGGGAGGTGGGGGTCCGGCGTCCCGCGGGGCGCACCGGTGCGCTGCGGGCCGCCAGCGTGTCGTCCAGCAGCTCCGATGCCCGCTGATACCGCTTCGTCACGTTGGGCTGCAGCGCCTTGAGGACGATGTCGTCGATCGCCGCAGGGATCTTGCCGTTTCGGAGTCGCGGCGCCGTTACGAGCTCTCCACGCATCAGCCGGCCGATGTCGGCGGGCGACGGCGTGTCGTACGGGAGCGTGCCCGTTAACATCTGGTACATCGTCACGCCAATCGAGTAGACGTCGCTGGCGAACACCGCCTTCCCGTGAAACTGCTCCGGCGCCATATACGGCGGGCTGCCGATGACCGTCGTCCCGTGGGCCGCGATCTCGAGAAAGCGCGAGGTGCCGAAGTCGGTCACCTTCAGCAGTCCAGTGTCGGAGACGAGCATGTTGCCGGGCCGCAGGTCACGGTGCAGGATGCCGGCCGTGTGCGCATGGTCGACCGCGTTGCAGATCTGGCAGGTGAAGTCGAGTGCGCGCGTCAGATCGAGCGCCCCGTCGCGCAGGATGATCTGCTCGAGCGTCTCGCCCTGCATGTACTCCATGACGATGAAGAAGACGTCGCCCTGCTTCTCCGCGGTGAGCACCGTCACGATGTTCGGATGGCTCATCGAGGCGAGCAGACGCGGCTCCTTCAGCAGCTCGCTGAAGTCGAGGTTCTGCTTGTGCGGAACCTTGAGCGCGACCTTCTTGTCGATCCAGGTGTCTTCGGCGAGATAGACCGTCCCGAAGCCGCCGCTCCCGAGCGAGGAGACGATGCGGTACTTGCCGATGGTCTGCCCGCGGAAGAACATCTGAGGGTGGGAGGAGTATAGCGCGCACCGATGCGCGTCAGAATTCTTTCCAAACGGCGTACAGCGCCGCGAGCGCAACGATCGCCATCGCGTCGGCGCGAAGCGTGCGCCCGCCGAGCGTCACCAGGCGGCAGACAGCCGCAGCGCGGTCGAGCTCTTCGGCCTCCCACCCGCCTTCGGGGCCGATGACGACCGTCGTTTCGCGGGGCGGCGCGGCGGCCAGCTCGGCGAGCGTCTGCGTCCCCTCGGCAGCGGCCGGTTCGACGAAGATGAGACCCGGGCCCGGCAGCGTCAGGTGGCCAAGAGCCGACACGGCGTCGGCAAATGCGCGCGGTTCCAGGATCGGGGGGACGTCCGCGCGGCCGCACTGCTTGGCGGCAGCGATCGCGATGCGCTCCCAGCGCGCGCGACGCCGGCCACGTGCGAGCGACGCCAGGCTCACCTCGGATCGCGCGGTCACGATCGGTTGGACGGCCGCGACCCCCATCATGACCGCGTCGCGCACGACATCGTCCATCTTGTCGCCCTTGAGGACGGCCTGGGCGAGCGTGATGGCCACGTTGGGCTGGCGTGTCGCCGCGCGCGCGGCGCCGAGGCGCACCTGGACGCGTCCTTTCGCAATCGTCTCGACGACCGCGTCGAACTCGGCCCCGCGGCCGTTGAAGACGCGCACGGTCGCCCCGGCCTTCAGGCGCAGCACACGCGTCAGGTGCCCGACCTCGTCCTCCGGGAGGTCGACGAGGCTATTGGGCCGCTCGGCGCCGGGCGCGTAGAATCGTGGCGGCACGCGGCGATTATGCGGCACGGCCACCCTGCCGCGCAGGCGCGGTGGGGCCCCACATGGCTGGTAAGATCACGCGTGGGCATGAACATTCAGACCCGGATCGCCGAGATCCTGGCGGCCGAGGCCGCGGCGATCGCCGCGGTGCGCGTGACCCCCGCGTTCGAGCAGGCCGTGCTCGCGCTCCGCGATTCCAAGGGCAAGGTGCTGACGACCGGTATGGGCAAGGCCGGCCACGTCGCGCGCAAGTTCGCCTCGACCCTCTGCTCGACGGGCACCCCCGCCACCTATGTGCACCCGGGCGAATCGGCGCACGGCGACCTCGGGCTCGTCGAGCGGAACGATTGCATCGTCGCGTTCTCGACGAGCGGCAAGACGCGCGAAGTGCTCGAGATGCTCCAGCGTGGGCGCCAGCTCGGGCTCGGCACGATCGTCGGCATTACCTCCCACCCCGACTCCGAGCTCCGCACGCTCAGCGACATCGTCGTCGACATGGGACTCATCGAGGAGCCGTGCCCGCACGGCCTCACGCCGTCGGCCAGTATTGCCGTGATGCTGGCGATCAGCGACGCGATTGCACTGGCCCTCATGGAGCTGAAGCAGTTCTCCCGGAGCGACTTCGGACTCCGTCACCACGGCGGCTACCTGGGCACGCAGCTGCGCGTCGGATCCGACACGTAGTCGACGCACGCTCAGCGCGCGCGTCCACAGAATGCCACGTCAAAATACCCGGGCCAATCTTCGTCCGGCTGGGCGCGTGCAGGGCCGCTCCGGGCTGTCGGCGCGGTGCGGGCGATGCTTCGGCACCGCTGCTCTCCCTGCGCGCGTACGATGCTGCGGGAATCATGCGAGGCGCAGACGTGGTGCGAGGCGGCGAGCCCGAGGCCGCCATTCGTCCGCGCCTCAGGGCTTGATTCCGGCCTCCGATAACGGCACCATGGCACCCCAACAGCAAATCCGCGCGTTGGGGACCAGCCCCTTCGGCGGCGGGAGGTAGACGATGAGACGGCTTCTGTCCCTGGTGGCCCAAGTGGTGCTCGTAACCCTCGTGCTGCCGGCGCTCGTCGGCGCGGAAGTCGCGCGCGTCGAGATCACGTCGCGCCGCGACGCAGCGGGCGGACGGTCGTTTGGATCGACCGGCGTGTACGAGCGGCTCGCGGGGAAGATCCATTTCCTCGTCGATCCCGCCAATCGGCGAAATCAGGTGATTGCCGACCTCGACAAGGCGCCGCGCAACGCCGCCGGCAAGGTCGAGATGTCGGCCGATCTCGTCATCTTCAGACCCCGGGACGGCTCTCGCAGCAACGGCATCGCGCTGTTCGACATCGTCAATCGCGGCAACAGCGTGGCGCTCAACGTCTTCAGCGGACCCGTCACGAACACGCCCGAGGGCGAGGCGGGCGACGGGTTCCTCCTGATGCGGGGCTTCACGATCGTTCAGGTCGGGTGGGAGTTCGATGCTCGTGGCGGCGTCCGCATCGACGTTCCGGGGTCCACCGGCATTACCGGAATGGTGAGCGCTCGCTTCATTCCCAATAACCGGAATGCAGTCGCGGTCGGTGATCTCGTCGGCTACACGCCTAGCGATCCCGCGTCGGCGAAGAACACCCTGCGCGTGCGGCGGCGTCTTGGCGCCGAGTGGACGACGGTCCCGCGCGACACGTGGACGCTGACCGCGGACAACACCGTCACGCTCGATGGTGGCTTCGAGCCGGGCCACACGTACGAGCTGGCATACACGCCGACGACCGCGCCGGTCGCTGGTCTTGGGTTCGCGGCGGTGCGCGACGCGGCGTCGTGGGTCCGCTATGCGCCAGATGCCACGGTGTCGGCGAAGTACCTGATGGCCTTCGGGTCGTCACAGACGGGACGGTGGCTGCGTGATTTCGTCTACGAAGGCTTCAATGCGGACGAGCGCAACCGCCGCGTCTTCGACGGCGTGATGCCGCATATCGGCGGCGGCGGCGCCGTGCTGCTCAACGAGCGCTGGTCGACGCCGACGTCGCTCTTGATGGAAACCGCGACTCGCTTCCCGTTTTCGGATCGGAAACAGCGCGATCCGGTCACCGGCGCCGAGGACGGTTTGCTCGAAAACCCGCGCGCGGCCGAGCACCAGCCGAAGGTGTTCCATACGATGTCCGACACGGAGTACTGGGAGCGCGGTGGCGCTCTGGTGCACACGACGCCGGACGGCACACGCGATATCGCGGTGCCGGACAACGTCCGCATCTACCACTTCGCGAGCGCGCCGCACAACGTCGGACAGTTTCCGCCCGCGATGGCCAACGGAGAGACGCCCAACAACCCGTTCGACCTCCGGATCGCCATGCGTGCGTTGCTCGTGGCGATGGAGCGCTGGGTTCGCGACGGTACGGCGCCCCCGCCGAGCCGGTATCCGCGGGTGTCAGATGGGACGCTCGTCCGCGCGACCGAGGTCGGCTTTCCGGCGCTCCGCGGTGTGACGTCGCCCCGCACGGCATATCCCGGCGTCCGCGGCGCGAACGCGCATCTGGCGCGGCAGGGCGGCGCGGGCGCGCCGCTGCCGCTCGTCGTCCCCCAGGTCGACCGCGACGGAAACAGCCGCGGCGGCATCCGGCTGCCCGATGTGGCAGTACCGCTGGCGACGCACACCGGCTGGATCTTCCGGAACGCGAAGATTGGCGGGACCGAACAGTTCGTGCCGCTGAACGGCTCGTATGTTCCGTTCGCGCGGACGAAGGCCGAACGTGAAGCGAGCGGCGATCCACGCCAGTCGATCGAAGAGCGCTATCAGTCGCGCGAACAGTACCTGAAGCTGGTGGAGGAAGCCGCGGCACCGCTCGTCAAAGAGGGCTACCTCCTCGCCGACGACGTCGCCCGGATCGTCAGGCGGGCGGGTGAGCACTGGGACTTCGTCACGCGGCAGGCGACGACGACCGCCAGAGCGGAGTAGACGACATGCGCATTCGAGTGACCGCACTGCTGGCAATCGGGTTGGCAGCCGTTCTGGCCGAGCGCGCGCTGACGCAGGGCGTCGTCATGCAGCGCAACGTCTCGCTCGGCATGGCGAAGACGATCGCCGATGCGACGCTCGCGGCCTGCAAGGCGAAGGGGTACAACACGTCCGTAGCCGTGGTGGACCGCGCCGGTCAGGTGCTCGTGATCATGCGCAGCGAGCAGGCGACGGCGCAGACGGCCGAAATGGCGCGGCGCAAGGCCTACACCGCCCGCATGTTCCGCGTTCCGACGGCGGAGTTCCAGAAGCGGACCGAAGAGGACCCGGCGCGGGTGGGGCAGCGTGATCTCGACGACATCCTGGCACTCAGTGGCGGCGTGCCGGTTCAGGTCGGCAGCGACACGATCGGCGCCGTCGGGAGCGCCGGGTCCACGCTCGAGACGGACGACGCGTGCGCGAAGGCCGGCATTGCCGCGGTCGCGGATCTGTTGAAGTAATCCTGGGAATCTTCTGTGACGCGGACCTGTTCAGGTCCGCGTCGGGCCAGCCCGTACGCTTGCCCACATGCTTGACATGCTCGAATTCGTCACGTTTCTCCTCGCGCCGATCGCCTATGGCGGACTGGCCGTTGCAGCGGTGCGCGCCGTGCAGCGACGCCCCTCGAGGGCGCTGCAGCGCGTGGTGGCCACAGTTGCGGTCGCGCACGTCGCGCTCGTCTGGACCGTCCGATACGGGTTGCAGTTCAGCGCAGCGACGCGGAAAGGATACGCCGGGTTCTTGCTGTTTCACGCGGTGCTGCTCGCGATGGTCGCCTCGGCGTTCGTGGACGAGCGGATCGCGCGTCCGCTGCTCGTGGCCGCGTTCGGTATCGTGACGCTCGGCGCCTTCGGCGCCGTGTTTGTCGAGCCCGTGGTGGCGATTTACCGGATACCGGTCATTCTGATCGCGCTGGGCGGTGCCATTGGCCTCGCCCGCGCCTATCGCGCGCCGTTCACCGGACCCAGGGTGTCGCGGGAGATTGCCTCGTGAGGTCCCTCGAGATCGAAGTCTCGACGGATCCCGAGCGCATCGACGTCCAGAGCTGCGGGGGCTGCACCTCATGCTGCTGCGGACGCGTGACGCCCACGGATTCTACAGGCAGTTCGGGTTCCAAGCGGTCCCACACCCGGACGAGATGATGGCGCGCTACGCAACAACGAGTTCCGGCTGAAGCCGGACACGACGGTGCGTGGGCCGCTACCGCTTCATGATCGCGAGAAGCTCGTCGATCTCCTTCGGTACGCCGGCGGTGAGGTTCTCCGCGCCGGTGGGGGTCACGACGATCGTGTCCTCGACGCGGATGTGGAGCTGCTGCTCGGGGATGTCGAGGATCGGCTCGATCGCCATCGCCATGCCAGCCTCGAACGGGAGCGACCAGTCGCCGACGTCGTGCACCGACAGACCCACGTAGTGCCCGACATAGGCGTAGCGCGGATCGAAGCCGTTCTTGCGGAAGATGTCCTCGGCGAGCGCGCGCACCACGTCGCGCGCGACCCCCGGGCGGATGGCCGCGATGATCGCCTTCTGCGCCTCGAGCACGGTCTGATACGCGCGGCGCTGCGCGTCGGTAAACCGGCCCGACACGGGCCACGTGCGCGTGATGTCCACGGTCAGGTAGTCCAGCGACCCGGCGTAGTCCATGACGACCAGCTCGCCGGCGCTCATCCGGCGCCCGCTGTCCTCGTAATGCCAGCGATTCCCCATCGGCCCTGAGGCCACGATCGCCGGGTAAGCGGCGCCCTGCAGACCGTGCTTGAGCAGCCAGTGCGTCGCTTCGGCTTCCAGCTCGTACTCGAAGCGGCCAGGCGCCGTGGCGACCATCGCGCGCTGGATCGCTTCGGCGCTGATGCGGCCGTTGTAGCGGAGGATCTCGATCTCGCGAGGCGTCTTGATCAGCCGCAGCCGATCAAGGTGCGGCGTGACGTCCTGGATGGTGTAGTACGGGAACTTCTCGCGCAGCGCCGCCACGCGCAGCGCGTCCTCGGTCGGATGCTGTGCGAACGGATTGGTCAGCCGCCGTGCGGTGGAGATCGCGGCATCCGCGCGGCCGTGGTTCACGAAGTCGCGCTCGGAGAGGCGCGTCCAGAGCAGCTCATTCCCGGGGGTCCCGCGTCGCCGCGCGAGGAACTCGGGCATGGCCGCAAGCGGCTGGATCGACGTAAAGCCGTAAGTGCGGGCAGCGTCCCCTTCCTCGAGCCAGTTTGGCCCTTCGTAGCGAATCTCGGTGGGGCTGAGCTTTGGGAGAAACAGATGCGCGTCCGCCGTCACCCCATCCATGACGAGCGCGGCGTTCAGCGATTCGTTGCCGGTGAGATAGAAGAAGTCGTTGTCCTGACGGAAGCGGAGGCCCGGCGACGGAGTCGTAGCGCCGAACATCACGACCGTGCCGCGCTGGAGCGCTGTCGCGAGCCGTTGTCGCCGCGCTGCGAATTCCTCCGGCGCGTACCCCATCCGCTCTGCGGACGGGACGGCGATCCAGACCAGCCCAACGAGAAGACAAGAGGCTACGCGTGCTGCAGCGTGAGGCAGAGCCATTCCTCTTCCTCCGTCCGGCGCTTTACGGCAAGCCCTTCGTACGATGCGAGGATGTCGGCTTCTTCACTGCGCAGGAAGCCGCTGAGGATCAGATCCGCACCGGCTCCGGCCAGCGCGCGGAGCCGCGCGGCGGCCTCGCGCAGCAGCGCCCCCGTCAGGTTTGCGACCACGACATCGAACGGCCCGCCCGCGTCGGATCGGATGTCGCCGGCGCGCAGCGCCACCTCTGCACCGCGGTTCACCTCGAGGTTCTCCCCGGCGGCATGAATGGCATCCGCGTCGTTGTCGATTGCCACGACGCGCGAGGCGCCGAGACGGCTCGCGGCGATCGCGAGCAGTCCCGATCCGGTGCCCACGTCGATGACGGCCCGTCCCTGCACCGGCACCCGCTGTAGCGCCGACAGACACAGTCTCGTCGTTGCATGATGTCCGGTGCCGAAGCCCATGGACGGACGGATGACGATGACGAGCGGCCGACGGATACGCGCGGTGCCTGGCTCCGTGGGCGGAAGCGGCTGCAGAGGACCGCTTGGCGGCACGTCCCACGGGGGCGCCACGATGATGGCGCCGATCTGCACGGCCTTCAGATTGGCCTGCGACTTCGCCACCCAGTCCTCGTCGGGTACCTCCATCGGTCTGATCACGGCATCCGGGAACTGACCGGTCAGCGCCCGTGCGGCGGCATCCCGGTCGACCGCGGTGGTGAACCCCACGTGCCAGGCGCCGGGCCGGCAGCTTTCGTCAATTGCGGTGATCGTGAAGTCGGAGAGCGCCGCCTGCACCAGTTCAGGGCGCGTGAGCGACGTCAGTTCGAGGGCAGGCCACGTCCGCATCACGTCAGCCGAAGATGTCCTTGACGCGATCGAAGAGCCCTTTGTCTTCCTGTTCGTTGGTGGGCGTCGGGTCGAACTTCTCGGCCGGGAGCGACGCCGCCAGCTGCTGGAGCAGCTTCTTCTGCTCCTTGGTCAGCGTCGTCGGCGTCACGACCCTTACCGTCACCAGCAGATCCCCGCGCCCGCGTCCGCCGACATCGGGCATGCCGCGACCGCGCAGGCGGAACACGCTTCCGCCCTGCGTCCCCTCCGGGATCGTGATCGTTTCGGTTCCATCGAGGGTCGGGATCGTGACCTCATTGCCAAGTGCGAGCGTGGGAAAGTTGACGGGGATCTCGCAGTGCAAGTCGTTGCCGTCGCGCTGGAAGAACGGGTGCTCCTGCACATGGGTGACGACGTACAGGTCGCCGGCCGGCCCGCCGACGGGCCCGGCCTCCCCCTCGCCGCTCAGTCGAAGACGCTGCCCCGTGGCAATGCCGGCGGGGATGCGGACGGTCAGCTTGCGCTCCTTCTCCACGCGGCCGGCGCCGCGGCATGTCGCGCACGGCTTGGTGATAATCGTCCCCTTGCCGCGGCAGTAGCCGCAGGTGCGAGCCAGCATGAAGGGCCCCTGCTGCGTGCGGATCTGGCCGCGGCCCTGGCACTGCGGACACGTCGACGGCTTCGATCCCGGCACCGCGCCGCTACCGCGGCATGTCTCGCACAGCTCCTGCCGCGGAATCTGGATCGTCGTCTCGGTCCCCTTGGCTGCCTCGGCGAAGGAGATTTCGAGGTCGTACCGCAGATCGGCGCCGCGCTGTGGACCGCGACGCCGGGCGCCCCCGAACATGTCGCCGAAGCCGAACATGTCGCCGAGGCCGCCGAGGATGTCTTCGAAGCCGGTGAAGATCGTCGGATCGAACCCGCCGGTCGCGGCGCTGCCCAGCCCGGCATGCCCGAAGCGGTCGTACAGGTGGCGCTTATCGCTGTCGGCGAGCACCGCATACGCCTCCGCCGCCTCCTTGAACCGCTCCTCGGCCTCCTTGCTGCCGGGATTGCGGTCGGGGTGGTACGTGAAGGCGAGCTTGCGGTAGGCGCTCTTGATGTCCTGCTCGCTCGCGTTCCGCGGGACGCCGAGCACGTCGTAGTAGTCGCGTTTACTCACGCCGCGCTACCTTCACCATCGCTGGGCGCAGCAGGCGATCGCCAAGCAGGTAACCGCGCCGGAGCTCCTCCATGACCTCGCCGTCGCGATGCCTCGCGCTGAGCTCGTGTGTGACGGCCTGATGGATGCGTGGATCGAAGTCGGCGCCCACAGCCTCGATTGGCGTCACGCCGCGCATGCGGAGCAGCTCGGTCATCTGCCGGTGAATCAGCTCCACGCCCTTGCGGTATGCCTCGGCGTCGCTGCCGGTTTGCGCCTCGAGCGCGCGGTCCAGATTGTCGATGATGGGCAGCAGATCCTCGAGCGCTGCCGCCATGGCTGCTTCGGCCTGATCGCGACGGTCGCGGTCGACGCGCTTGCGGAAGTTGTCGAACTCAGCAGCGAGCCGCAGCAGCCGATCCTGCAGCGCGTCGCGCTCGCACTCGAGCGCGGCCAGCGGGCTCTCTTCCGCCTTCGCCGCTGATCCGGCTTCGGCGGACAGGTCCGCTTCCGGGCTTGCCTTGCCCGCCGCCGCGCCGTCAGGCGCGAAGGCGGACGGCGGGTCGCTCACCGCCGCCTCGGTACCTTTCGTCTGCTCGGGACGGTCGTTCTCGTCGAAGGGCTTTGCCATCGTCAGCTTGCGGCAAGCACGCGCGAGACGGCCTGCGTCGTGCCGTCGACGAACGCGATCGCGCGGGCGTAATGCATGCGCGTCGGACCGATGATCCCGACCGTTCGCGTGCCCGTGCCGTCGGACGCGGTCGACGCCACGAGGCTGAAGGGGCGCAGACCGGCCGTCGCGTGCTCGGCGCCGATCACCACGGTCAGCCCTGAGCCGTCGATGTACTGAGTGAGGAGATGCACCATCCGTTCCTTCTGCTCGAGCATCTCCAGGAGCGCGCGCAGCGTCGCGAGCGACACCCCGTCGTGGCCCGGCTCGGCCAGGAGCGACGCAGCGCCCTCGACGTGGAACGTGTGCTGCTTCGGGATCTCCTCGAGCGTGGAGCGCGCCAGCCGCAGCGCCCGCGCGAGCAGCTCGTCGTAGAGCATGCGCTCCTGCTGGAGGCGCGCCAGCACGGCCGCCCGCACCTCGGCCAGAGGAAGGCCGGCGAACTCGGTGTTCAGGTAGTTGGCGGCATGGACGAGATCGTCGGGCAACACGTCCTCGCCGGCATCGACGACCTTCTGCGCGATCTGATGGCCCCTCGAGACGACCACCACGAGGACGCGCGAACCGCCGAGTGCGACAAACTCCAGGCGCTGCAGCACGGCGGAAGGCGTGCCACACAGGGCAAAGCCGACGTGGCGCACGGCGCGCGACACCAGATACGACGCGCTCGCGAGCAAATCGTCCATGAGCGGCGACCGCTCGGCCTGCGCGCGCAGACGGTGCTCGACGGCCGCCGGCGTACGCGCCGGCTTTCGGCCCTCGAGCAACAGATCCACAAAGATGCGATAGCCGCGGTCGGTGGGGACGCGGCCTGACGAGGTATGCGGCTGATGCACGTACCCGTTCGCCTCGAGTTGCGCCAGCACGGTGCGGACGGTGGCCGACGACACACCAAGGCCGCTGCAGCGCGCGAGCGCCTGCGAGGCAACCGGCTCACCGGTCTCGACGTACTCGCGGACGAGCGTGGCGAGAAGGCGGCGCGAGCGATCGGAGAGTTCGTACAAACCCATAGCGCATCAGTCGCTTCGTGTCCCTCAATTATAGCCCGGTGCCCACGGTCTGCTGGGGGCAGCGCGAGCGCGACGCGTGTGATCTATTTTTGGACTTTGGACAGCGCGCCTTCCCACCGCATGCTGATAGCGGGCGTGCCGGGGTCGGTGACCTTGCCGTGCTTGACGGCGATCAGCTCGGCGACGATGCTGACGGCGATTTCCTGCGGCGTAATGGCGCCGATATCGAGACCGATCGGCGCATGGATGCGCGCGAGGCGATCGGGCGGCAGGCCCTCTTCGAGGAGCGCGTCGAAGATGCGCTTCACCTTGGCCTTGCTGCCGATGAGACCCAGGTAGCGAATCGACTGCTGGGCGAGGGCGCGCATCGCGTCGAGATCGTGCGTGTGGCCGCGCGTGACGACGACGGAGTACGCGGTAGGTGGAAGCTGATGGGCGTCGATCCAGGTCGGGATGTGATCGACGACGACGTCGATCCCCTCGCCGAACCGTTCGGTGCTGGCAAACTTCTCGCGATCGTCGATCACGTGCACGTGGAAACCGACCTCATGCGCCATCTTCCCGACGTGATAGCCGACGTGGCCGGCGCCGAAGACGTACAGCTCGGGCGACGGCTCGATCGGCTCGACGAAGACCTCCATCTGCCCGCCGCAGACGAGGCCCGTCTCCTGCGCGAAGTCGTCGTTCAGCTCGAACTTCAGCGTCGCCGGCGTCCGGGTCTCGATCGCCTCGCGCGCCTTCCA
>Ga0187893_10003277_pt1 | contig 33247 bp, 31 predicted proteins | sample MA1701074metaG_FD_139574 | JGI IMG/M metagenome (GOLD analysis project Ga0187893, IMG submission 139574) | White microbial mat communities from a basaltic lava cave in the Kipuka Kanohina Cave System on the Island of Hawaii, USA - MA170107-4 metaG ...
AAGGTACTCATCGAACTGGCGGATTCCGTGCATGACGTGATCGATCAGGCGACGGTCGAGGTGACGATGACGCCCGTCCTGGCCCCGCAGCCGCCGACAAATAGTCAAGCACGCTACCCCCGGGTTCCAGGCCGAGTAAGAAAAGAAGGCTCACAATGAACGCAACCCCCACGAACCGCGAAAGGTCGGCCGTCGATAGAAGTCTGCGGTCGGGCCAAGTCATCAATCGGCATCGGCTTTTGACCGAGGCAGACTGGTTCCATGAAATCGCCGGAACGAAAGCACAGGTGCTTGGATTTCATGTGATCCGATACGGCCTGGCTTTGGTCATCCTCTGGATTGGACTGATGAAGTTCACCGCCTACGAGGCCGCGGGCATTCAGCCTCTTGTTGCCAGTAGTCCCTTCATGAGTTGGATGTACAGCATTCTCTCGGTTCGAGCATTCTCAACCGGGCTGGGCATCGTCGAGATCACCATCGCGGTATTGATCGCAGTTCGCCCCTGGTTCCCCCGGGCGTCCGTCGTGGGAAGTGGTGCCGCCGTGTTGATGTTCCTGACCACCCTTTCATTCCTGTTTTCCGCACCTGGATGGGAGCTGAGTTTGGGTGGCTTCCCCGCACTTTCCGCTTCCGTTGGACAGTTTCTCATCAAAGACCTGGTTCTGCTCGGAGCCGCCATTTGGAGCTGTGGTGAGGCGTACTCTGCAAGGAACCACGGATGAGCAGCCACGAAACGGCCGAGGCCACCACTTTACCTACAAGGAGAGTTCCAATGCGAAAATCAAGCAAGTACCACGACGTGATCCGAACCCTAACGCCAGAGCAGTATCGGGTAACCCAGCAGAACGGCACGGAAGCCCCCGGCAGCGGAGAATACCCGGACAACATCGAACCGGGTATCTACGTCGATATCGTGTCCGGTGAGCCGCTGTTCGCCTCGTCTGACAAGTTCGACTCCGGGTGTGGGTGGCCCAGCTTCACCAAGCCCATTGAGCCCGAAAATGTCAACGAGCTGCGAGACTCCAGCCACGGCATGATCCGCACCGAGGTGCGATCAGCGTACGCGGACAGCCATCTCGGGCACGTGTTTCCCGACGGCCCAAAGGATCGCGGTGGATTGCGCTACTGCATCAACTCGGCCTCGCTGCGGTTTATCCATCGCGATGATATGGAGGCTGAGGGGTACGGGGCTTACTTGAATCAAGTGGAGGAAGTCCGATGACGACGGAGCGCGCTGTTCTTGCGGGCGGCTGCTTCTGGGGTATGCAGGACCTTTTTCGTCGACACGATGGGGTTCTGTCGACGCGGGTTGGCTACACGGGTGGCGACGTGTCCCATGCTACCTACCGCAATCATGGATCTCACGCCGAAGCAATCGAGATAGTCTTTGATCCTGCGCGCGTCAGCTATCGGCAGATCTCGGAGTTCTTCTTCCAGATTCACGACCCAAGCACCCGCAATCGCCAAGGCAACGATCGCGGGACCAGCTATCGCTCGGCGATCTTCTGGACCAGTGACGAGCAGCGTCGGATCGCGGAGGAGACGATCGCTGACGTCGACGCTTCGGGCCTGTGGCCGGGAAAAGTTGTTACTGAAGTAGTTCAAGCAAGCGACTTCTGGGAGGCGGAACCCGAGCATCAGGACTACCTGGAACGATATCCCGGTGGTTACACCTGCCACTTTATCCGGCCAGGGTGGACGCTACCGGCGCGGACCGCCACGTTAGCAAAGAAGGCGTGAGAGGCGATCGCGATTCGGCCTCTCCGCCGAAGTGAACTCGCGTCGCTGGTGAAAGGAGAGCGTGCAATGCCCGAAGGGATCACTGGAGTAGTGTGGGCCTTCGGTTGGGGACTAGCGGCGGCATCAGGCGTGCTGGTCGGGACAGTATTGGGGTTGGTAACGCAGTTACCGCACCGCGCCATAGCCGCGGTCATGTCGTTCGGCGCCGGTGTGCTGCTTTCGGCCGCCTCCATCAAGATCGCGTCCGAGGCGCTCATCGTTGCCGGCACGCTATTCACGGGCGGCGGAATCATCGCCGGCGCCGCCATGTTCAGCATGGCGAACGCAGTATTCGCGGCAGCCAAGGATCGCAAACGCTGCGGGGAATGCAAGCAGCAGCCTACGGAAGCGGAGGCCCCGGGCAGCGGAACGTCGATTGCGCTCGGCACCGCACTGGATGCTGTCCCGGAGGCGCTGGTCTTGGGGGTCACCCTGCAGGTCAGTGGACCCGATGTCCCGCTGGTCGTGGCGCTCGCGCTCTCGAACGTGCCGGAGGCACTGTCGGGGACTACCGGGATGCGCCTCGCCTCCCGGTCATCAACTTACGTCCTGACCGTCTGGAGCAGCATTGCGGTTGGTACTGCGGCGACGACGGCTCTTGCGTTTTGTTTGCTGAGTGATCTTAGCCACGACCTTACGGCAGTCCTCAAGGCATTTGGAGCCGGGGCACTGATTGCGATGGCGGCGGAAACCATGATCCCAGAGGCCTTCCACGGTGGACCCCGTTACTCCGGCGTCATCGCCGCCTCGGGCTTCGCAGCACTCATCCTGCTCGGCGAAGTCGTCAAATGAAAATGAAACGCCGAAAAGCGGGCCCCGTTGTGAGGTTCTCGATTTCAGAAAGGCCAGTGAACCAATGAAAACCTTACGCCTGGTAAGCTCCTCCCCACAGCCGTTGCTGGTCGAGCAGGAGATGCCCCGACCGGATGCGCAGCCCGGTGAGATTGTGGTGCGGGTTCGCGCCGTAGGCGTCACGCCCACCGAATTGCTCTGGTACACAACCTCGCACACCAGAAATGGCGGTCCTCGCAAAGCTGCCGTGCTCGGCCATGAGTTTTCCGGCGAAGTTGCGGAGTGCAGCGATGGTGTCAGGGATGTTGCCATCGGCCAGGAAGTCTACGGAATGAACGACTGGTTCGCCGAAGGTGCCCTGGCTGAGTATTGCGTGACGAGGCCCGAGTGGATCGCGAACAAGCCGCAAGGGCTGAGTCATGAGGAAGCTGCTTCGGTACCCATCAGCGCCCTTACTGCGTGGCAAGGGTTGTTCGAGCGCGGCCGGCTTCAGCTTGGAGAACGCGTGCTCGTTCACGGCGGGACAGGAGCAGTCGGCATGTTTGCTGTGCAGTTGGCTCATATACACGGCGCCCGGGTGATTGCCACGGTGTCGGCGAGCAATATCGCCTTCGTGAAATCACTGGGAGCTGACGACGCACTGGACTACCGCGGCACGCCGTTTGAGGACTGCGTGGAGGACATCGACCTCGTTTTCGATACGGTCGGCGCTGAGACCGCGCGACGGTCCTGGCAGGTATTGAAGCCGGCCGGACGCTTAGTGACAATCGCGGCCGACAGCGAGTCCACACCAGACCAGAGCATTCGGAAAGCCTTCTTCATCGTCGAGCCAAACCGGACGCAGCTTGAAGAGGTCGGCAAGCTGTTGGAGGCCGGGAAACTCCAAACGGCAGTGGACACGGTTCTGCCTGTATCAGCGGCAACGGAAGCCTACGCCGGAACCGTAGCTCGGCAGGGGCGGGGCAAGCTGGTAATCTCCACGCGTCAGTGGTCCGTTCCAAAACCTTCTTTCAGCAAGCCCGTGTCGCCGGAGCTTTGCGGGGGCGCCTGATGCCGCTCTGGAGAGCTTTTCGAATCACGTCGTCCGGACGACACTGCGACTGCTGAACACCGCATCGAGACCATCCTTCGACAGTTCGGCACAGAGGGTGCGCGGCACTTGTAACGCAAGCCAAACACGTCAATCGCATGTCCCGCGAGGAAAGACTGGCGTACAACTTGCTTGCTCCCTGTGACGGAAAGCTGAAATCACCATCAAAGGAGAACACCATTGCCCGAGACCAGCGCTACACAAAAACGCAGCGAGCCCGCTGCCGACAAGAATGCCCTGCGTCCGTTTCGCGTGACTGTTCCTGAAGCGGAAGTCACCGAATTGCGCAGGCGCATCAACGCGACCAAGTGGCCCGAACGAGAAACGGTTCCAGATGCATCGCAAGGAGTACAGCTCGCGACGATGGAGGCGCTCGCGCGCTATTGGGCGACGGAATACGATTGGCGCAAGATCGAGGCGAAGCTGAATGCCTACCCGCAATTCCTCACCGAGATCGACGGACTGGACATCCATTTCCTTCACGTTCGTTCGAAACATGAGAACGCGATGCCGCTCATCGTGACGCACGGATGGCCCGGCTCGATCACGGAGCAGATGAAGATCATCGATCCGCTGACCAATCCGACGGCGCACGGCGGAAGCGCATCGGATGCTTTCCACGTCGTGATTCCATCGATGCCGGGTTACGGTTTTTCCGGCAGGCCGGCCACCACCGGATGGAACTCCGCCCATATCGCGCGCGCCTGGGTGGTCCTCATGAAGCGCCTGGGGTACACAAAGTTCGTGGCGCAAGGTGGCGACTGGGGCGCGATCATCACCGAGATCATGGGCGCGCAGGCGCCTCCGGAATTGCTAGGCATTCACACCAACATGGCGAACGTGATTCCACCCGACATCGACAAGCTGGCCTTTTCCGGAGCGCCGGCTCCGGCGAACCTCTCGGCGGACGAGAAGCTCGCCTACGAGCGGCTGAGCTTCGTCTATGCCAAGGGCATCGGCTACGGCTTCCAGATGGGATTACGACCGCAGACGCTGTACGGAATCGCGGACTCGCCCATCGGCCTGGCGGCCTATTTCCTGGACCACGACGCACGCAGCTACGAGATGATTGCACGTGTCTTTGCTGGAGGGACCGAAGGCCTTACGCGCGATGACGTGCTCGATAACGTCACGCTCGCCTGGCTGACGAATACAGGGGTCTCGGGGGGCCGTCTGTATTGGGAGAACTGGGGCGCGTCGTTCTTCGCCGTCAAAGGCGTCACGGTTCCGACGGCCGTGAGCGTCTTCCCCGACGAACTCTATCCGGCGCCGAGAAGTTGGGCGGAGAAGGCGTATCCCAATCTGATCCACTACAACAGGCTCGACAAAGGTGGTCACTTCGCCGCCTGGGAGCAACCCAAACTTCTATCAGAAGAAGTTTGCGCGGGGTTCCGATCGCTTCGATAAACGCCGCTGCAAGCCTTACGTCGCTTGCTCCCGAACATTAGTGTGTTGAGGCGGGGACGCGACGCGGCTTCCCCGCCTCATTTCCTCTTTGGGGGCATCATCCTGGACGTCCCCTCCCCATCAGCAGAGTCTCCGTCCCCGATCACAGACATCTCCCTTGAATCCACGAGCGAAAGTTTATCCACACCCCCCAAGCCACTATGCAGAGTCTTTCGAATGGGGCGTCGTCCGGGCGACACACCGAGAGCCTGAACGCCGCTTCGGGACCAGGCTTCGACAGTCCGGCACGGAGGGTGCACGGCACACGTTACGCAAGCCCATCCACCTCAATCGCATAGCCCGAGAGCTCAGGCTGGCGCACGGCTTGCATTGATGCCGATGACAGAAAGCTGAAATCACCAACCAAGGAGCAAGAAACATGACCCAAGCGGACATCGCCGAACGAGGCACCGAGCAGGTAACTGACAAGAATGCGATTCGCCCATTCCATGTGAATGTTCCGGAAGCGGAACTGAGCGAATTGCGCAGGCGGATCAACGCGACCAGGTGGCCTGACCGGGAGACGGTCGCCGATGGATCGCAAGGCGTGCAACTCGCGGCGATTCAAAAGCTCTTGCGATATTGGGCGACAGACTATGATTGGCGCAAGGTTGAGGCGAGGCTGAACTCCCTTCCGCAATTCATCACGGAGATCGATGGCCTCGAAATTCATTTCATTCACGTTCGGTCGAAGCATGCGAACGCGTTGCCGCTCATCATTACGCACGGGTGGCCGGGCTCGGTCTTAGAGCAGATCAAGCTCATCGATCCGCTCACCGATCCCACCAAATACGGGGGCCGGCCAGAGGATGCCTTCGATGTCGTGATCCCGTCATTGCCGGGCTTCGGCTTCTCCGCGAGACCGGCAGAGGCGGGGTGGGGTTTGGAGCGCATCGGCCGTGCGTGGGCTGTCCTCATGAAGCGGCTGGGGTACGCGCGTTACGTCGCGCAGGGCGGAGATTGGGGAGCAGGCGTTGTGCAGGCGATGGGACGGCAGGGCCCGGCCGGATTGATCGGTATTCACACCAACCTGCCGGCGGCGGTCACCAACGACGTGGGCGCAGCGCTCGGCGGCGGGCCCATGCCGGCGGACTTCTCAGAGCAGGAACGCGCGGCTGTTGGGGACCTGAGGACGTATTTGCACAACGGGGGCTTGGCTTACCTGGTAATGATGGGCGCACGGCCGCAGGCGGTCGGCTATGGCGTGACGGATTCTCCCGCCGGCCTCGCGGGGTGGATGCTCGTGCACGGAGGGTTCGACAAGTGGAGTTATGGTAAGGCCCCCCAACAGTCGCCGACCGTGGACGATGTCCTCGACAACTTCACGCTGTACTGGTTAACGAACACCTCGGCGTCCGCGGCCAGGATTTACTGGGAGAATCGCGACCAAGACCTGATTAGCGCGGCAGCGCAGAAAACCGGCGACATCTCGGTCCCGGTGGCCATCACGGTGTTTCCCGACGAGGTTTTCCGCGCCCAGGAAAGATGGGCCAGGCGAGCCTTTCCCAACCTGATCTACTACCACGAGGCAGACCGCGGCGGGCACTTCGCAATGTGGGAGTACCCTGAACTGTTCGCGAATGAACTACGTGCTGCATTCCGATCCCTGCGGGACACGCAGTGATTGCTCGCGCGCGTTCCCTTTCTTGATCGATACTGTCGCGTCTTTTTCACGTCGTCGGGTCAGCGCTGCTGGCCTCACAGAAAGCGGAGGTATTTTTATGGAGCATCAACACATCGCGAAACTAGCGGCCCTTTCGGCATCCGCGCTCGTCGTGAGCCTGGTGTTAGCCGCGCAGTCGCAGGATCGATTCGCCCTGAAATCGGCAAACGGCATCGCGTTTTCGGAATTCAGAGGCTACAACGAGTGGCAGCTGATTGCCACGAGTCAACCCGATAAGGATCAAGGATGCGGTACATCGAAGGTCGGTTGCATGAAGGCCATACTCGGGAATCCAGCGATGATCAAGGCATACCGCGATGGAATTCCCGCGAATGGCCACCGCGTTCCCGACGGCGCGGCGTTCGCCAAGATCGAATGGCTTAAGGCCCGCGACTCCACTTCTCCTTATGGCGTCACCGTGCCCGGAGCGCAAACCGAAGTCTCGTTCATGCTGAAGGACTCGAAACGGTTTCCGGACACGAATGGATGGGGATACGCCACGTTTCAGTACGACGCGTCGTCCGACACGTTCGAGCCGTCCACAGCCAATGCCTCATTCGCACGAGGTTGCCACGGGTGCCACACTGCTGGCGCCAAGGCGCGCGACTTCGTCTTCACTCACTACGCGAAGCGATGAGGGCTATCGGTGCCCTGGCAGATTGCTGATCACGGGCGTCTCCTCATGCGTGAATGCGTCGAAGTCGGCACTTTGGAAAGCTGGGCAGGCTGAGTCCTTCTTCTGGAGCCTTTCGCATGACACATCATCGCGTGCTGATTCTCGGTGGCGGGTTCGGAGGCTTGCTCGCTGCCAAAGCCCTCCGGCGAGCGCCGGTTCAAGTAACCCTGCTTGATAAACGCAACTTCCATCTGTTTCAGCCGTTGCTCTATCAGGTCGCGACGGGACCGCTTGCTGCCGGACAGGTTGCGACCCCGCTGAGGAGCATCCTGCGAAAACAAAAGAACACGCGCGTGCTGCTGGGCGAAGCCGTTGATCTCGATCCAAGAGGCCGAACAGTGCTTCTCGGTGATGGAGACCGCATCGAGTATGACTCGCTGATCGTAGCAACCGGATCGGAGTCCTCGTATTTCGGCAACAACGAGTGGCAGCGGTGGGCGCCGAGCCTCAAGAGCATGGAGGAAGCCACCGCGATCCGGCGCAAGATCCTGTTTGCGTTCGAGGCGGCCGAGCGGGCCAAAGACCCGGAGGCACGCCGAGCATGGCTCACGTTCACGATTGTTGGCGCGGGTGCCACAGGAGTGGAACTGGCGGGCGCTCTTGCGGAGATTGCGACACGCACCCTGCGCGACGAGTTTCGCTCCATCCGGCCGGAGGATGCGCAAATCCTGATCCTCGACGGATCTCCCCGCGTACTCTCCGCCTATCCCGAAGAACTGTCCGCGAAGGCAGAGCGGGCGCTTGTACGCCTCGGCGTTCGCGTCCGAAATGGTACACGGGTAACGCAAATCGACAGCGACGGCGTTACGTTCCGGCTCCCGGATGGGACCGAGTCCCGCATGATGACGCGGACTGTTCTGTGGGCCGGCGGAGTGATGCCGTCCGATTTCACCCGAACGCTTGCTGAACGACTCGGCGCGGAACTCGACCGAGCCGGCCGTATCCAGGTGAATCCCGATCTGACAGTTCCGGGGCACGAAAACATCTACCTGGCCGGCGACATCGCGCTCGTCCGCAGACCGGATGGCGCGGCGCTGCCCGGTGTCTGTCAGGTCGCGATGCAGCAGGGTGTGTATGCGGCGCGGGCGATTATCGCTCGACTAAGAAGCTGCCGGGCCCCGAGGCCGTTTCAGTATTTCAACAAAGGTGAGATGGCGGTAATCGGGCGCGGAGCCGCCGTGGCCAACATCTTCGGAGTGCGGTTGTCCGGGTTTCTCGCCTGGTTCATCTGGCTATTCATCCACCTGATGTACCTGGTCAATTTTCAAAGCCGCATCCTGGTGTTCGTCCAGTGGGGATTCCAGTACCTGACCTTCAGTCGCGCGCAGCGGTTGATCACCGGGCCAGGCGCCGGTGCGAAAGGTGTCGTGCACCAAGGCCGTCCTGGCGAATCCCGCGAGGTCAGGGCCTATCGGGATGCTGTTCCATCGAAGGGCATAGTTTCCTGAATACGAATTATCAGGAGGAAATATATGGCCGGCAATTTGGTTGAATTTACAGACAGTAACTTTGAGGCAGAAGCCTTGAAAGCAGACAAACCAGTTCTTGTCGATGTGTGGGCTCCGTGGTGCGGCCCATGTCGCGCGGTCGGGCCGATTATTGAGGAGCTCGCAGGCAGGTTACGGCATCAGGAGCATCCCCACCGTCTCGCTGTTCAAGAATGGCGAGATCATGGGCCGGATCGTCGGTGCGGTTCCCAAGCATGAATTTGAAAGGCTGTTGACGGCCCATACCTGAAGCTGAAGAAACCGATCGCGCTTCCGAACGGTACGTGGAACCCGGCTTCCGACGATGCCAATGGGGTCGGGGTGGCGGTGTATCAGATCTACCGGAACGGCATATGGATGAAGCAGGTGAACGTGGCCAATGGCGAACTGTGGTTTGCGGACGAAAGCGCGGCATCGAGCACAACCTATACCTACATCATCGGGGCCGGGGATCTGCATAACAATGGAGCGAATTCACCTGGAATCGTAGTAAACACGCCGGCGGCGGGCAACATCGACGCGCGTCAGGTGGGGACGAACGGGCGGGGAGTTCACGGGGGGCGGCGGGCGAGTCGATCGACATGCGGTCGGGGAATCTGAACTTCACGCTACCGCTGCTGCGCGCGCAGGGACGAGGAGGGTCCGGGATCGGCGTGTCGCTGACGTACAACAGCCAGAACTGGCGGCAGGATGGCACCAACGTTTGGAAGCACGGCTATGACGCTGGTTACGGTTTTGGGTGGCGCGCGCTGATTTGCAGCGTTTTTCCCGTATATCAGGATGCGAGCACGGTTCATCATTTCGTGTTCACGGACGCGACCGGAGCTGAGTACAAGCTGGACACGACGGCAGTTGCCGGGGTCTGGACGGGCAAAGAAAACTACGTCACCTATGACGCCAACAACGTCACGGTGCGGTTCAACGACGGGACGTCGATCCAGATGGGAACTGTGTCCGCCGACACCGAGCCAGACGCGGGCACACGGTATGGAACGGTATGGAAAGACACCAATGGAAACTATGTGGAGATCTTCTATCAGCCGGGATACTCGGCGCCAGCGGGACACACCAGCGCACGTATTGACGGGATCAAGGAGGTGCGTGGCGGAACTTCGTTTGCCTACAACTTCACTTATGACGGAGTGTGGCCACGCCCGCATCTGACGGGCATCACCAACATACTCGGCACGGGCGAAAACTACACCTTCAACTATACGACGCTTGCGCTCGACGATCCGTTCGGTGACACGGCAAGCTATGGCACGGTGAAACTCCTTTCCTCGGTCGTAGTAAACACGTTGAACACGCAGCACTCGTTCGAATATGGGACCAACAGTGCGGGCGAGTTGACGAAGGTCATTTTCCCACAAGGAGGCGAGCTCCGTTGGAGCTATCGTGATTTTACCTATCAGAGCAGCAAGAAGCAGCGGGAAATGGCGTCGCGGTCGCTCGTGTTGACCAGTGGAGCAACGGCTTTGAACTACACGCTGACGCGGGACGACGCCGGAGACGCAGGACGCTCGATTCACCGCTATACGCGGGTGCTCGATCCAAGCGGCGTGGGGGAGAAGAAGTTCTGGTTTGAGACGAGCACGAGTTCGCTGTACTTCGGACTGGCGACGACAACGGAAGGGATCCACACGCCTAGCAGCACGGTTCTGGCCCGGGATGCGCTGACCTGGACGACGGATGGGGTCGGGCGGCCATATGTTTCGAGCAGCCCTTGACATCGGGCATCCTTCTCATAAAAGTACAATAGCCCATCGCGCAAGCAACCAGCATCGCAGGCTCTATCGGCTTTGCGGGGGAGCGACTACATCGCCTTTCTTGCTTCACGCCGGGCAAGTTGGGTAACCGGCACGACCAACAATATTGACGGAGGCCGGGCGCTAACCTGCGCTAGGTGAGGATCGGCGCGTGTATTTGCGCTTGATTGTGTCGGGACTAAAAAAAGGATGCAAGGACGAGCATCTCCACGATTGGCGGTATCACGAATCAAATCGCAGTTTGGCCCGAACCGAGAGCCCGACAAGCAAAGATATGCCCTCTTCAGTGCGTTCGAAAACCATGTGCTTGTCAAACGGTAAATGCGGGCTGCGTAAGGGGTTGTGTTTCCGCCAGAACAGTGGTTAGCGTTTGCCAGGGTTTTCCGAACGGCAGGCGTCGATTACCGTGGACATGGGCAGGTCGAGCGCCTGGGCTATCTTGCGCCAGCTCAGCCCCTCGGCCCGCAGCCGTTGCGCCTCGTCGCGCCGGAATACGCGCCGTGGCCGTCCCAGCGCCGTTCCCTGGGCTTTGGCTACCCGTACGCCAGCCCGTACTCGCTCCCGGATGATTTCCCGCTCCATCTCCGCGAATGCCGAGACGAGAAGCGCGCGCAGGAGTGCTCGTCATCGAGCGCTGGTGCGAAGGAAATTGAAGGAGAGTCCCTACAAAAGTCCCTACAGTCGGGCGTTTCTGAGGGTCTCAAGCACCGGAAGCGGGTTCGGAAGTCGTTGAAAAGAATTGGCTCCTCAGGTAGGACTCGAACCTACAACCCTTCGGTTAACAGCCGAATGCTCTACCATTGAGCTACTGAGGAGCAGGGGAAAATGTATTTCTACTACAGCAAATCCGGGCCTCTCCTGTCAATCTTGATGGCCCGGCTTAGTTAGGGGCTGGGTCGGCTCAGAACTGGATTCGCAAACCCAACTGAATCTGCCGTGAGCTCGTCACCGTCGACCGGATTAATCCCAGTGAGCCGAAAGGCGGCTCTCCGTCCCGCGCACCCGCAAACGCGAGCAGAGCCGGAACTCCAAAATTACTCCGATTGAACAGATTGAACGACTCAGCGCGGAATTGAATCCTGCCCTCGTCTCCCAACCGCGCCAAACGGAAATCCTTCATCAGGGATAGATCGAGCGTTCGCAGATTCGGGCCGATCAGCGCGCCGCGGCCAAGATTCCCGAGCGTCCCTGCTTCCTGGAGTGTGAAAGCGTTGGGATTGAACCACTGTTCCGGCAAGCCGAGAATGGCGGACTGGTGCGTAGAGCCCGGCGCCATCGAGGGACGGTCCACGCCGATCCCAGGACCTAGCGAGGGAGCCCACTGCGACCGCGATCGGTTCCCCTGCACGAACAGAGTCAATGGATTGCCACTGCGCACGTTCAGGATGCCGGCCCACTGCCACCCATGGAGGAGTTGGCGCTGCCATCCGTCCGTGTTGTGAGCAAGCGGCATCTCCCAGGAGAAATTCAGCACCCAGTTGTGCTTTGCGTGATAGTCAGCCAGGCCCTTGTTGTAGTTGAATCCCGGATACTCCGGCATGGCGGAAGTGGTGCCGTTGGTGGCATCTGAGAAGAACGTCGAAGCCTGCGTCGTATCGATGTTACGGGAAAAAGTATATGAAGATTGCAGATTGAATCCGCGGCTCCAGCGCTTACGCAGTTCGAAGATGCCGGCGTTATACCACGAGTTTCCGTCGCTCCGCTTCAGCTCAATCGTCCCGAAGTTCCGGTTGAGGCGCGGCGCTCCGGCTGGAAAAACCAGCGTGCCGTCCGCGCGGACCTGCGGCGCCGGCAGGTTGACGTCGCCGCTGCGCAGCAGATGAATTCCGCGCGAGCCCGCGTATCCCACGGTCGCGAGAATCTCGCCCGGAAGCTGGCGTTGGAAATTCAGGTTCCAAATGTGAACGTTGGGATTCTTAAGATTCCACTCAACGGGCCGGATCGAATTGCCGATCCCGCGCTCAAATGGCGGCACTGGAAACGTCGTACCGGCCGTGATCACTAGTCGCGGAGTCGCGGGTGGATTCGTCACCGTCACGATCAGATTCTGCTGGTTGTTGGTATTGAAATACACGCCGTAGCCCCCGCGAATCGATGTGCGGCCGTCTCCGAACGGATTCCACGCAAAGCCGAATCGCGGCGACAGATTCTTCTTGGTCGGGTTGAGGAACAACTGGCCGGTGACCGGCGCCGGATCGGTCAGACTCAAGATGGCGGAATCGCGGCCGTAAATGTCTCGAGGCAGTGTTGTGAACTCGTAGCGCAGTCCGAGATTCAGTGTGAGCCGCGGCGTCACCTGCATGTTGTCCTGCAAGTAGAAGCCGAACAGCGTGAACCGCCAGTAGCGGTCAAACTGCGCACCGGGAGCGAGGCCGATGAACCGTTGCGGGCGATTCTCGAGGAACGCTCGGACATCTGGAAACGTGTGAATTCCCAGAGAAAACGTAGGGTTCACCATGTTGTCGTGGTAGCGTTCCACCAGACCGCCGAACTTGAGCGTATGCCGGCCACGAATGGTCGACAATCCCTCCTCGATCCCGTACAAGTTTTGCGTGAGCCGCAGATTCACCGATGACTGGGGGCCGAAGCGGCTGGCGCCGCCAATATCGATGTTGCCCAGAGAAGACCGGCCCGGGACGAACGTGGCTAGCTGCTGCGAAGTATTCGCTTCAACTTCCTGACCGATGCGGGTGCGGCTGAAACCCAGGCGAACCGTATTCAGGCTGCGCGAGCTTAAAACCTGGCTGTACTCGGCCGTGACGAACTGATTGCGCGAAAGGAAAAAGCGAGGGAACTGGGGGAACTCCGTGGGAAGAAACTGATTGGCATCGTCAGCGGTATAGCGTACGAACAACTGGCTGCCGCCCCCGAAATTCTGGTCATAGCGGATCTGGCCGAAGTCCTGGCGCAATGTCTGGTTGAACGTAAAAATATAACTGGCAAGCGATGCGCCACGCGCGGGACCGTTGGGAGCGGGCATCTCGTCCAGATACGCCTTCACCGCCGGACTCACACCCACGTCCAGCAATTCCACCGGGCGCGCCGGATCCGGAACTCTGCCAAGCCGCGCATTCGCGTCAGGCACCACGGACGAAACCGTGCGGCCCAATTGCTCGCGCAGCGCCTCATAACCGGCAAAAAAGAATGCCCGATCGGTGCGGATGGGACCGCCGATCGATCCGCCAAACTGATTCCGGCTGAATTCCGGCTTGCTCGCGCCGTCGTAAAAGTTGCGCGCGTCGAGCGCTTCGTTGCGATGGAAATAGTAACCGCTGCCGTGCAATCGATTGGTTCCGGACTTGGTCAACGCATTGATCTGGCCGCCGGAGTTGCGCCCGAACTCAGCACTGTACACGTTGGTTTCGACGCGAAATTCGCGGATCGTTTCCATCCCCAGGGCGGTCGAGGCGGCGCTACCCGCCGGACCATTCGTGAAGTCGTTGAGCGGCGTGCCATCGAGCAGATACAGGTTCGATCTCGGGTCCTGTCCGTTAATACTCATGCCGAGCCCGTGCGCCACCACGGAACCGCCGTCCCGATGCGAATACCCCACTACGCCGGGTTGCAGCAACGCCAGATCGGTGTAGTTGCGGCCGTTCAGGGGAAGAAGATCGATGGCGTTCTCGCTCACCAGGTAGCTCAGCTCCGACGTTTGCGTGTTCACCAGATAAGGACGGCCCTCGACCGTGATTGCCTGCTCGACGGCGCCCAGCTCCAGCGGAAATTCAATCGCGATCGTCTCCGCGACATTCAGGGTTACGCCCTTGCGCGACATCGGACGGAAACCCGGCATCTCGGCGCGAATCTCATACGCCCCAGCCGGAAGGGCGGCCAACAGATAGCGGCCCTCTGCGTCGGTAAGCGTCTTTCGCACCAGTCCGGTCTCGATGTGCCGCGCCGACACTTGCCCAGCGGTCAGAGGTTGGCCGCTGGACGCGTGCACGCGGCCGGTGATGCTGCTGGCGGTTTGGGCTCCGAGCACTGGCGAGACAACAAGGACAACTAGAGTCTTCAGGTTCTGCATGAGTAGTTGAGCGTTAGTAAAGTACCGCTATCGGGTACTACGTTGAGACTTTCCTTAAGGTTACCAGACGCGAGAACAGCAACAACGAGTTGATCCGGTTCCCGCTGGTCCTATTGTACGGTTCCCAAAAGGATCCGCCGATAGTATCATTCAGAGGAGGGGCCTCAGCATCCAGCGCCCGATTCCGGCAAGCCATTGTAAACCAAATGGCTGGCTGATTTCGTCCGGCAGGATCGGGGCCCAATACTGAGGCATGTCAGCGCAACCTTCTTCTAAAAACCGGGTTCGATCAGACATGACAGCCTCGATCGCTCTCAGCCAGGCGGCGTTAGCGCCGGCGACCCTCGAGCGGGACGCTGAACTGATGCTGCGGGTACGAGAGGGAGATGCCATATGCTTCGGGTTGCTGGTGGACCGTCACCGGAACTCGGTGGTTCACTTTCTGTTCCGAATGGTACAGAATCAGGCGATCGCCGAGGAACTTGGACAGGAGGTGTTCCTGCGGGTGTACCGGTCACGGCAGTCGTATGAACCGACCGCGAAATTCACTACCTGGATGTTCCGGATTGCGACGCATCTCGCGCTGAACTGGATTCGGGACACGAAGAATGAGAAACAGCAGGAGAGTCTGGACCAGGAAGTGATCGACGGCGCCGCGCGGCAGGTGGCCGACCGTGGTCCGTCGGTCGAGCAATCGCTGGTCGCAGAAGCCAGACGAACCGAGGTAAGGCGCGCCGTGGAAATGCTTCCGGAAAAGCAACGAGCGGCCGTTCTCATGCACAAGTACGAAGAGTTGGAGTATTCAGAGATTGCTCAGGTGCTGGATTGCTCGGAATCGGCGGTGAAATCGCTCCTGTTCCGAGCGTATGAAACGCTGCGTTCACGGCTGGCGCACATGAATTCTGATGCCCGGCCGGTTGCGCTAAGAGGTAAGAGGTAATATATGTTTCGGAGAGGAGAGCTGCCGGGGGCCGAAGGCCGTGCGGACAGCACTTTTCGAGAAAGGAAGACAGCGTGATGGAATGCCCCGTTCAGAATCGCGACACGGCAAGCCTGCTGCTCGACTACTGTGACCGCAAGCTCGACCGCGACTTGATGGTGCAGATGGACCGTCACGTGGAGCACTGCCCGTCATGCCAGCAGATGATGTCGGCGCAGAGGACGGTTTGGGAGGCGTTGGATGAATGGGAGCCGGCCCCTGTGACGCCGGATTTCAACGCCCGGCTGTTTGCGCGCCTGGAGGAGGACCGCCCCTCCTGGTGGCGGCGGCTAATTGAAGCGCCTCAACTCTTGTGGAAGCCGGCGATGGGAATGGCTGCGGCGTGTGCGGTGTTGGTGACGGTATCGGTCTTGCGGACCCCGGATCCCACGGAAGTGGGGACCGGGACGCCCGCCATGGCACAACAGGAAGCCCAGCAGGAAGCCGAACAACTGGATAAGACACTCTCCGATATGGAGATGCTCCAGGCATTGGAAGGTCCTCTAGCTGGGGAAGAGACGAGCTCCTCGAAGTCGCTTTGAGGAGAAGAAGAAGAAGGCGAATACTCATGCTGCCGCGTCGCATGTGGATCGCGCCGGTGCTGCTGGTGCTCTATGGAGCTTGCGTCCAAGCCCACGCGCAGCGGCCGCCCGGACCGTTCCGTCCAAAGAAAGCCGCCTCGCCACAAGCCCGGAAGCAGTTAGACCGGCTCAACAAGATGACTCCGGCTGAGCGGAACAGGTTCTTGAGCACGTTGCCTCCCGAGCGGAGGAAACTGGCGGAGAAACGGATCGAGGAATATAACAAGCTCACTCCGCAGCAGCGGGAGAAGCTGGCGGATCGCGTAGAGAACTTCCAGAGTCTGCCGCCGGAGCGCCAGAATCAAGTGCGGCGGCTGATGCGGCAATTCAACGATCTGCCGGTAGATAGAAAGCCATTGCTCAGGCGCGAGTTAGTGGACCTACGCGAGTTGTCTGAAGAGGACCGCCGCGCACGAATCAATTCCGACGAATTCCGTAACAAGTTCACCCCAAAGGAACAAGAGCTTCTCTCTGGCCTGAGTCAGACAATGGACCCCGAACAGGAATAGCTTTCCTGTTGCACCAGCCGTTCTGTCTCCAACTCCTATTAAGTAACCCGCCCACGGAAACGGATGCGGCGGCGGGACTGGACCAAGAGTTCCTCCTCTCATGGACGCCCGCCGCCAAAATCGCCTTGCACTCTTCAGAACGTGAGCACGCTTCCTGGTATATCGACCTGGAATGTAATCTCGTATGCGGGCGCGTACATCTTGATCGGTTTTGTGCCCGGCCCGCCGAACGGCATTGAGCGCGCGCGCAAGCGCTTGATGCTCAACGGGGAAGACAACGCTGTAATTGGGGAAGCGTCGAACCTTTCCGCGCAGGGCCCTTCAGCCGGAAACTCGCACGCATCGTAGATGCCACTGTATGCCACTGTGCTATGCCTTGCTAGGCCGGTGTCAAGCCGCTATACTATCGACATTCTTTACCGGGAAAGGAGTCTGTATGTGGGGTTCACACAGATTGATTCTTGCAGTTGTATTACTCTGCGCCGCCGAAGCTTGGGCGCAGGAAGTCACCGCCGGCATTTACGGGATTGTGCAGGACGCGTCCTCGGCCGTAGTTCCCAATGCGACGGTGCGAGTTCGTAACCTGGGCACGGGCCTTGCCCGCCTGGCAACATCGGATGAATCCGGGAGTTTCTCGTTTACACTGCTGCCAATCGGCGGATATGAAGTGGCAGCGGAAGCGCAGGGATTCAAGAAGTCCGTGGTGTCGGACGTCGTTCTGCGTGTGAACGACAACCGGCGGATTGTTTTCACGATGGAAGTCGGCCAGTTGGTGGACCAGGTGACGGTGTCCGCGGAGGCCGTCGCGGTCAACACGGCCAGTGGGGTTACCAGCCAGCTCATCGATGGGCGCGACATGGTGCGCCTGCCCTCACGTGGCCGCAACGTCCTGCCCTTCGCTCTGCTCATGCCGGGCGTCGTCTCGACCACTCCCTACGATCGCCGCAACAATAATTCGTCGGTCAACGGGATTCGTCCGACTCACAACGCATGGCTGCTGGACGGAGGCTACAATATCGACACAGGTGGAAACTGGGGTACTCCTCTAGCGCCCAACATCGAGACCGTTGCCGAGTTTCGGGCAATCCGTGGCAACTATTCGGCCGAGTTTGGCACCGGTGGCGGCAGCCAGTTCAATGTCATTACCAAGGGCGGCACCAACAATTTGCACGGCTCGGTCTACTGGTTCCACCGCAGCGACAATTTGAACGCGCGGAATTTCTTCTCACCCGGGCGCGATCCGTTCATCGGCAACGACTTCGGCGGCTCCGTTGGTGGTCCCGTCTTCCTCCCCAAGATCTACAACGGCAAGAACCGTACCTTCTTCTTCGCTCTGATCGGCTACATCAAGGAGCGTCGCCAGCAGCGCCACAACCGGATTCTGCCAGCCGGACCCTACCGGTCCGGTAACTTCAGTGCGTTGAACAAGACTCTCTATGACCCGATCAACAGCCAACCCTTCCCCGGCAACATTATCCCCTCCGCGCGCTTCGATCGCAACGCTCTCGGTTACGTAAGCATGTATCCGCAGCCCAATTTCAGCGACTCCGCCGGCAATAATTGGACCGCGCTGCAGGGCCGCAAGGACAACACCGACGAGAAGAACTTTCGCATCGACCACCTGTTCAGTGACAACCACCGCGTGATGTGGCGCTACACGCCCGAGTTCCGCCTGTCCAACTATCGCGTGGATCCCGGGTTCGATTTCCTCGTTCGTGAGGACCGGACGCCTGCGCGCAACATGGCCGTCAACTACAACGGCACATTCCGGCCGAATCTGATCAATGACTTTAACTGGGTCCGGTCGCATAACCGTATTATGCAGTTCCCACCCGACTTGAGTGGCAGCAAGTGGAATATCAACATTCCCCAGTTGTTCGCTGACAACGAGCAGACCTATCCGCTCCAAAGCCTTAACTTGTCGAAAGTCCCGGACCGCGTCCCCACGCTCACCAGCGTCGTGGGTTACGCCCCCATCAACCCGTCCGCTCCGTGGAGCAACTACCAGACGATCTACGAATTCAAGGATAATCTCACCTGGATCAAGGGCGCGCACACGATCAAGACCGGCTTCAGCTACGCCTATGAGATCAAGTTCGAGCCAACCAACACCAATGTCTTCGGCGAGTTCACCTTTGACGGCCGCGGCACAGCCGGCCCCGGGTCAACGGGGGACGCCTTCGCCGACCTGTTGCTGGGGCGCCCCGCCACTTTTGCGGAAACCAACACGGTTGCCTTCAACGACAATCGCCGGAATGCGTTCGAGACTTACATCGACGATTCCTGGAAAGTGAACCGCCGCCTCACTCTGAACTTTGGTCTGCGCTATTCCTTCTTCCCACCCGCTCATGAGCCCGATGATCGCTTCCGCGTCTTTGTGCCCGGACAATACGATCCAAGTAAGGCCGTTACCGTGAATGCGGCGGGACAGGTGGTGCGTGGCTCTGGCGAACGCTTCAATGGCCTGGTAAAACCTGAGGCCTTCTGGAAGACCTCAAAAAAGAACTTCGCTCCACGCTTCAGCTTCGCCTACGATTTGTTCGGCGGGGGCAAGACAGTCCTCCGGGGCGGCTACGGATTGTTCTTCTCACGCGAGATTTTGGGCGCCTTCATTCTTATGTCCGGCAATCCGCCGTTCTCGGAGCTGCTGACCATCGAGAATACTTTGTTGTCCAATCCTGGTGGAGGCACGGCGCGCAACTTCGATCTTCCCATCACGCTCGGCTCGATCGACACCAATCAGCTCACGCCCAACGCGCAGCAGTGGAACCTGAATATCCAGCACGGGTTTGGCGGCAACACCGTCCTCGAGGTAGCCTATTCCGGCACGCACGGTGTCCACTTCATGCGTACTCAGGACATCAACCAGCCGCTCGCCAATCGCAGCATCGCCAGCGCGAACTTCGGGCCGCGCATCAACGCCAACACCGTACGGCCGTATAAGGGCTGGGCCGTGATCAATCACCGCGAGCAAAGCTACATGTCCAACTATCACGGACTCCAGGTGGGACTCAACCGCAACTATTCGCGTGGTTTCATGACTCAGGTGGCCTACACCTGGTCCAAGACGATCGACAATGCCGATTTCACCGGCGGCATCTACGGCTTCGTCCCCAACACGCTGGATTCCTCCGGCGAGCGCGGGCGTGCGAGTTTCGACGCGACCCACAATTTCATCGCCTCCTACATCTGGGACATTCCCTTCTTGAAAGAGCGGAGGAACTGGGTCGGCAAAGCGATCGGCGGATGGCAGTACTCCGGCATCGTCACGATTCGCACAGGTCTGCCGATTAGCCCGGAGCTTGGCATCGACGTGGCTGGAGTCGGCAGCTCCACCCGGCAGCGCCCATTCGCGGTGGGCAGTCCGTTCCTGTCGCGATCCTCACGCACGATTACCAGTTGGTTCAACGCCGCCGCATACCGTCCCGTGGACAACTCGGACTACGGGACTTTCTCACCGGTGGCCCGCAACATCATTAGCGGCCCAGGTTGGAACCAGTTCGACATGTCGCTCATGAAGCTGATCCGGTTCGGCGAAGGCCGCCATGTGGAGATCCGCGCCGATGGATTCAACATCTTCAACCACACGCAATGGAACGGCGTCGGGACCAGCTTTTCGACCCCGGCGCAGTTCGGCCGGATCACCTCCACACGCAATGAACGCAGCTTTATGGTGGGTACTCGCATTCAGTTCTAGTCAGGCGGTTGCTGTCGGGCCGGCATCCTGTAAGCCGTGCCATAGCACCATCGTCGAGTCCTACCTGCGGACTGGAATGGGCCGGTCTATTCGAAACCCGGTCCTCCCAGCCGGCGAGTATTACCATCGCGCCTCGAACCGTCACTACCGAATCGCGGACAGCCGCGTCCACCGTCACCAGATCGATGCGAAAGGCGCGCAAGTCAACATACTCGAGAAGTCAATAGACCTGATCATCGGTTCGGGCAACCATGCGGCAACGTTGGTCCACCGGGGCCCGCAAGGGCGTTTGATTGAACTCCCGGTCACCCGTTACGCTTCCGCGCAGGGCGGATTCTATGCTATGTCGCCTGGCTACGATCGCCCGAACCATCTCGATTTCCGGCGGGAGATCACTGACAAGTGCCTTTTCTGCCACTCCGCCGGTGCTGTCCCCGCACCCATCCACTGCGGCCGTTGCCACGGAGATCCAGCCGCGCACATGACGAAACCCATGTCCGGAACGATTCTCAATCCGGCGAAGCTCTCACCGCAACGCCAACTCGAAACCTGCCTCCAGTGTCATCTCGAAACTTCCAGCCGCGAGATGCCGGATTCCCTGCTCAGACCCGGCCGCGGTGTATTTTCGTATCTGCCCGGCGAGCCGCTTTCCGCATACAAAGTCTACTTCGATCGTCTTGATGCCGCCGCGCCGCGTTTCGAGATCAATCATGCCGGCTACCGCCTCCTGCATTCGCCTTGCTTTCGCGGTAGCGGCGGCCGCCTCACCTGCACCACCTGCCACGATCCTCATAGCGCTAAGGTGCGTAATGCATGCTCCGGCTGCCACCTCTCGGACCACGCCAAAACCGCCACGGATTGCGCCGGCTGCCACATGCCGAAACGCCGCGCCCAGGATGCGATCCACGTGACCATGACCGACCACTGGATTCAGCGAAGGCCCTCCTTCCTCGATCCGGTTCGCGAGGATCACGTGCCGTACCTGGGCGAAATTGTGCCCTTTTATCTGCAATCAGGGCCCAGCCTCATCAGCACGGCCAGGGCAATCCAACGCGCCGAACGCGAACGAACGTCCGCAGCCTACCGTGCGCTCCCCAGGACGGCGGTCAATCTCGCTTTGCTGGGCGAGGCCCTGCTCCGCGAAGGCGACCGCGTCAGCGCCCGGCCGCCTCTCGAAAGCGCCTTGCGGCTGAACTCCACACATCCGGTCGCTCTGAACGCCCTCGCCGTGCTGCACGCCACTGAGGGGCGACTCGACCAGGCACTCGCTTTGCTCGAATCCTCGCGCGTTGCCAACCCCGATCACCCGCTCACCTGGCTCAACCTGGGCGTCACGTGGGAAGCCAAAGGCGACCCTGGCCGCTCGGCTCAGTGCTATCGCGAAGCGATCCGTCACCAGCCCGATTTCGCCGAAGCCCGCCATCGCCTGGCGGCAATCCAAGCGTCGCAACAACCGTGATTTGACCACCACTGCTAATATAGCAGTGAGGGCAGTCCATGAAGATCTTTCTCGATACCGCCAATTTGCAGGAGCTCCGCCAAGGAGCCGGATGGGGCATCGTCGACGGCGTCACGACCAACCCCAGCCTGATCGCCAAGGAGGGAGTTCCCCTCGAAGACCATATCCGCCGGATCTGCGAGATTGTGGATGGCGACATCAGCGCCGAAGTCGTCTCCACCGTTCATGAAGACATGGTGCGGGAAGCCAGGCAGATTCACAGGATTCACAAGAATATCGTCGTCAAGGTTCCGCTGACCCGCGACGGCATCAAGACGACGGCCGCCCTCAGCAAGGAGGGCATCCGCTTTAATGTGACGCTCTGCTTCTCACCGGCTCAAGCTCTACTGGCGGCCAAAGCCGGGGCCTATATCATCAGCCCATTCGTTGGCCGGCTGGACGATCTGGCTACGGAGGGCATGGAACTCATCCGGCAAATCATCACCATCTACAAGAACTACGGGTATAAGACCCAGATTCTTGCGGCGTCCCTGCGGTCGCCTTTGCATGTCGCCCAGGCGGCGATGGCGGGCTCCCATATCGGCACCATGCCGTTCAAGGTTGCCGACATGCTCTTCAACCACCCCCTCACGGACAAAGGTCTGGAGCAGTTTCTGAAAGACCATGCCAGGGTATTTCAGGAGGTTCCCGCCGGACCTTAGCGCTAGCCGTGCATGCCGGTCAACGGCGACACGTCGTCGACTGAGGAGAATAATGACACCCACTCACCGGCTGTTATTGCTGGGGTTGATTGCGTGCCTGATCAGCACGATCCTTTTAGCGATCCTCTTCCGGCTCCGGATGAGCCCCGCCGAAAAAGAACGCCGCCGCCGGATCCGGCTCAACCTGATGGGACGCATCACCGACGGTTTGCTCACCGACGTGCATGGAAGTACTCTTTACTACACCTATTCCGTGCACGGGGTTTCCTACAACACTTCGCAGGACATTTCGTTCTTGCGCGACCTGGTTCCCGAGGATGCCGCGCTCATCATTGGTCCGGTCGCCTTGAAATACCTGGCCCGCAATCCGGGCAACTCCATCGTCATCTGCGAGCGCTGGTCAGGATTGCGCATTCGCGGTAAGACGGCAAACTCACCCGCAGAGCTACCGATCGTCCGCGGTTGAGTGGAGTTTCCGAACCAGAGTTGAGGATTGCGAGAGCGGACCGCCTGAAAACGGCCCCGAATCGAGGATCAGCCGGAAGCCCGAAGAACGTTCTCCGCCTGCAGTCCCTTGGGACCCTGCTTTACTTCAAATTCGACCTCCACGCCGTTGTCGAGCGTACGGTATCCGTTCATATCGATGGCGCTGAAGTGGACGAATACATCCTCGCCCGTGGACCGCTGGATGAATCCGTAGCCCTTGGCGTTGTTGAACCATTTTACAATTCCTTTTTCTCGCACTACATCATCTCCTCGGGACCAGCGTCAGAACCGTCTGGAAACACAAAAAGCTACGAGAGTTCCTCGTAGCTTTCAACCAACTGTCTGGCCCAGAACTGCATTTTTAAATCAACGACCGGGGAAGGCCGCTAAGGCATTGTCGCAAAAGATCCTTGCATCGGTCAAGAGAAAAATTGAGACGACGGCGGCAAGTTCTGTTTTAAACATCTCATTCCACTCTTGAAGCTATTGTGCTAGAGCAAACCGGTGATGAGAAAGAGTGGATCGCCCGCCTGCACCACGGGCAACTGGCGCACCAACCCGATAATGCCCGCGCGCGGAGCCTTGAATTCGGCGGTCACTTTTCCATGGAGATCGCACAGACGGCCAAGATGCTGACCCTCCTCTACCCGATCCAGCAACTCGACTGCGGGGATAAAGAACCCCTTAGCCGGCGCCTTCATTCCGTTGTGGATATTGCCGTCCCCAATCAGGTGTAACCTTAGCGGTACTCGTTCCATCGCCTCGCGGAGGATTCCGAGGTGACGCATCAGATTGCGAATGCCACGGGCCATCATGGCGACGTCACCCGGGTGCGGGTGCCCGGATCCTCGCGCCTCCGTATACAGAAACGGAATCTTGCGCGACTTCGCGAACGAGACCGTCCGCCCTTCCATAATCGTGGAATGCCCCCAGATCACTTCCGCGCCAAACACCAGAGCCGCCTCTCGTGAGCGCGGGTCGCCTGCATCATAACCCGCCATGGACGGCATGGCCCAGCCAATGCCGCCCGAATGTAGGTCGAGATAAAAATCGGCGCGAGCGATGAGCTGTATGCCAGTGTGATATGCAATCACCTCGGTTGGCATACCGTCGGGCTTCCCGGGAAACAATCGCGCCAGATTGCCGTCATCAAGCGGGCTGGTCCGTGTCGCGCTCCAAAAGGCAGGCACGTTGGTGGCGGGGACGGCGATCCAGTCGCCTCGCATCGTAGCGGGCTCGAGTGCATCGAACACCTCAAAGATCGCACGAGTTCCCTCGTACTCGTCGCCGTGTACGGCAGCGGTTGTCACGAGTGTCTTGCCGGGTCGCGCGCCTCGGACAAAAAGAATCGGCAACGAGCAGAACGGGAACTCGATCGCGGTTCGATGCTTGCAGCCGCGCGAATAACCCGACGGGTCGAAGGAGTTCATTCCACGAGCTCCGCAAGCTCCTCAATGCTGCAGGTCCTAGCTGGGTGCTGGCGTCCGGCTGCCTGGATGGAGTCCGGATCTTTGAAACCATGCCCGGTCACCAGACACACGGCAGGTTCGCCGTTTCGGATGAGTCCGCGTGCGCACGCGCGATGCAGGCCAGCCAGGGCCGCGGCGCCCGCCGGCTCGCAATAGATACCTTCCTTGACGAGCATCTCGCGTTGGGCTCGCCACACCTCGTCGTCCGAGACGGTGAGGGCGAAGCCGCCAACACGGCGCAACTCCTGCAGCGCGAGCGAGGCATCAATGTCGAACGGAACCGCGAGTCCCGAGATCCGTGTCGTGGACGTTACGGGCACAATGCGATCATCGCCACGCTCGAAAGCCGCCGCGACGGTCGAGCATCCCTCCGGTTGGATGGCGTGCACTCGAACGCCCTCCACGACACCACCGGAAGGCCGTGTCTTTCCGCGAGGGACGGGGCGTTGTTCCGCCGGCGGGCTGCCGCCCCGCCACGGGCCCGTGCCGATACCTCTACAGATGGCGGTGAACAATCCACCGCCACCGACGGGAACAAAGATGTGCTTCACGTCCGGGTATTGCGCGCCGATCTCGTGTGCCATGGACTCGACGCCCGCCATGCCGTCGGGGCAGTAGCGATACGCGGATGCGACGAGGTGTCCTCGAGCAGCGAGCATCTCGAGTGTCCGCGAGGTGATCTCAGGATTGGTGACGAAGTCTCGTAGCAGAAGGGTCCGCGCGCCATGAGCCTGCATCTGCGCGATCTTGCCCGCTGGCGTTGAGTCCGGCACAACGATCGTGCAGCGGATTCCGTGGCGGGCGCAATAGGCGGCGAGCGACGAGCCTGTGTTGCCGGAGGAAGTCGCAAAACAGGAGGCAATGCCCAATCGCATCATACGTTCCACTTCGGCTGCGGTGAATCGATCCTTGTAAGAACCTGTGGGGTTGCAGGTTTCCAGCTTGAAGTAGACACTCTGCAACGTTACCGAGGGAACGAGCGGAGTCCAAAACGCACAGGGCCCCGTGGACGGACCAGGACTCGTCGTATCGCCTTTGTGCAGCCGCATTGGGAAGAGGATAACGCATCCATAGGGAAGGCCCATGCTAGCATGTGAGGAATCGCGTAACGGGGAAGAAGCAGGGATCGTTGTGGAGTTGAGCAAGGACGATATCCAGAAGATCAACTCCGTCCGGCTGATTCTGGAAGCGGAAGCGTTACGGTTGGGACGTTTTCACCTGACCAAGGCTGCCGTCGCGCGACTCGACCGGATGGTGACGAGACTCGACCAGCCGCGTGGGCTGACGACCGAGCAGAGAATCAAGAAGGACTACGAATTTCATCGTTCCCTCTGGAATCTATCGGGCAACCAGTTTCTGCGGGCAACGCTCGAGAATCTCGTGGGGCCGCTATTCGCGCAATGCGAGAAACAGGTTCTGAAGACAAAGAAGACGGTGAGCCTGCTGTCCCACCGTCCGCTCCTGGATTTCCTCGAAGGCAAGTCCAGCCTGGATGCCGAAGAGGTGCTTGAGGAGCACCTTCACGCATATTGGTGATGAGTTACTCTCTACATTGGACTGGCGGCCTGCCGGATTGGGTGGGCAGGCCCTCGGGGCGCGGCGGCCTCGCAGGCAGCCCCTCTCGCAAGTCGGAGGCTTGCGCCGCTCGAGTTGCATAGGGGATTACATACTGGTCAAGGATGGCCCGGATGCGGGCCTTGTCACCCTCGTCGAGGACGATGGCATAGGGCGCGCCGGTAGCTCGCCTCGCACAATCCGAGGTGGCGCAGGGCTTCATCGAAGCCGCCCCAAATCGCACCACAGGTAAAGATCTGCCACGTGTCGATGAGATCCCGCTGGAGCCAGGTCGCGAGAACGTGATTCTGGGCTTGGAACGCTTCGTATAATGCAACCGCGATCTGTGGGCAGAGATTGTACAGCCCGCCGACGCCGCCCGCGCAGCCCATATGCAACGCCTGGTGGAAGAACCATTCGTGGCCTGTGAGGATAGCGAAGTAGGGATAGTCCCGGCAAATGTGGACGAGCTCCTGGAGCTGGACCATGTCGCTGTCGCTTTCCTTCATACCAACCAGATGAGGAATGCGGCGGACGAGGGCGGCGACCGTCTTCGGCTGAATCTTGTTCTTGGTCATCACGGGGTTGTCGTAGAGAACCACCGGAATGTCGCTCGCCGAGGCAACGTCGCTGAAATAGGCGATGATTTGCTCCTGCGAGGCAAAGTAATAGAAAGGCGGGAGCATAGATAGGTGCGAGACGCCGGCCCGCGCAATCGCACGGGCTTTTGCCACAGCGCGAGCACTGCCGCATTCGCCAAGCCCTCCCACAACGGGAATGGCTCCGTTCACTTCCGAGATGATGATCTCAATGGCACGGATCTGCTCGTCATCGGAAAGCCAGGCGAAGCCGCCCATGGATCCGTTCGCGAGAATGCCGTGAACGCCAGCATCCAGAACCCAGCGGGTCAAGCGGCGGAGCCCACCTTCGTCGACGGCTCCACCATCTGTCAAAGGAGTGCCAGCGCGGGCACGACACCATGTAGTTTCGGCATGCAGTCTCACCCAAAAAAATCGAAAAACAGTGTCGCCAGTATACTATAGAAGTTCTCATGCGCCTGAGCGTGCTCGACTTGGTGGTGATCGCGGCCTATTTTTTGTCGATGGTGGGGATCGGGTTGTATTTCTCGCGTCGGCAAACCTCGCGGGACGAGTATTACCTTGCTGGCCGCGAGATGCATTGGCTCCTGGTGGGAGCGAGCGTGTTGGCAACGCTGCTCTCGACCATCACCTACCTCAGCATTCCGGGCGAGATGATCCGCTACGGAATCATGTTCTTCGCGGGAACGATCGCGATTCCGTTGGCCGTGCCTGTGGTGTCGAAGCTGATCATTCCAACCATTACTCGGATGCCGATCACTTCGGCCTACCAGTATCTGGAGAAACGTTATGGCAACGAGACTCGACGGCTCGCAGGCGGGGTGTTTTTGGCGCATACGCTGGTATGGACCGGTCTCATCTTTTACACGGCCAGCTTGGCCGTGGGGCAGGTCGCGGGGTGGGATCTGTTGCCGACCATTCTGATCATGGGCGTCGTGACGATCTTTTATACATCGATGGGAGGCATTCGGACGGTCATATGGACCGACAATGTGCAACTTCTGATACTGTTCGGCGGGGCCATCTCGATTCCAATCTACGTGGCGGTGGTGACGGGCGCCGGGCCATCCGCGTGGTGGGAGAATTTTTCGCAGGCGGGGGGGAGCCAGATTACATTTTTCAGTTGGGATCCGACGGTGCGGTTGACGGTCGTAGGAGTGATCGTGAACATCTTCATGTGGGAGATGTGCACGCACAGCTCGGACCAGGTGGCTGTGCAACGGTATCTCAGTACGCCGTCCGTGAAGGCGGCGCGGAACTCGATGGCGGCCTATGCCGTGTTCCGGGTGTTGTTGGGACTGTTCCTGGCTCTCTGTGGTTTGGCTGTGTTCGCTTTCTACCAACAGCAATCGGGTCTCGATCCGAATGCGTTTCAGGCTCAGATCACACAGCAAGCCGACCGGCTGATGCCGCACTTCATCGCGGAGCAGCTTTCCGGCGGAGTGGCGGGTCTGTTGCTTGCGGCATTACTGGCGGCGGCGATGTCGAGCCTGAGCAGTGCGATCAACTCGGCGGCAGGCGTATTGCGTTCGGACTTTCTCCCGGCCGGCAAGACGGACCGCATGATAGTGGATAAGCTCCTGGTGGTGGGGGGCGGAATCATCGGGATGATGATCGCGGTGACCGTGAACTACGCAATGCAGCGGCTCAACTGGAACCTGGTGGAGATGACAGGCCGTCTGAATCACATCTTTGTCGGGCCGCTGGCAGCGCTCTTCTTTGCGGGCGTTCTGAGTAAACGCGTCAGCCAGCCTGCGGTGCTGGTGGGGTTTGTGGCGGGTGGATTGCTGAGTCTGTACATCTGCTTCAGCACGGTGTCGTTCATGTGGGTAGTACCGGGATCGTGGACCTGCGCCTTTCTGACGTCCTTGCTGATCAGCCGTTTCACGCAGCCGGCTCCAGTTACGCGCGTGGCGGGCTTGACGTATGGAAGTTTGAGAGCGGAGCGGAGATGACTGGCGTTGATGCCGCAATACCGTTGACGATGTTCGTCGTCTTCGGGCTTGCGAAGACGCTCGAGGAGGTTTGCGAGCGGACGTGGCGCAGATCGGTTTGGGTTTGGGAGTGATCCGGCAGGAGATTTATGGTGTTGTGGTGTTCCTGGCGGTGATGACCACGATCGTTGCGCCACCGATATTGAGCTGGGCTTATCGTGGAGTCTCCCCGGCCAAAGCAGAGCGAGGATCACCGCTTTAACAGCGCGGCGGCTTTGGTTGCATCTTCGGCCGCGCCGTCCTGGTCGCCGATGAGTCTTCTTGCGGCGGCGCGGTTTTGGTAGGCGTTGGCGTAATTCGGATTCACCTTGAGTGCGGATGTGAAGTCTTCGATGGCTGGGAGCGGCTGGCGAAGCTGGAGGTAACAAAAGCCGCGGGCATTGAGCGCCAGGGCGTGATCCCGCTTGGCGGTCACGGCTTTCGTTAACGCTTCGACGGCTTCCTGGTATTTGCCGGCAGCGAGGAACGCGCGGCCGAGCTTGTGGGATGTTTCAGCGTCGGCTGGAACGGCTGCCGGAGAAGGGGGTAGCGGTTTGGGGGAAGCAGCCGGCGGAGATTTCGGGGATTCGATGCTGCTGACGGACGCCGCGGCAGGAGGCACGACCGGAGGAGGACCGGCGACCGAAGGCGGAGGTGCGGCTGGAGGCGGCTCGGAGACCACCTTGGCGGGAGGAGCCTTGAATTCGGTGAGGCGGACTTCGGCCTTTTCTAGAAGAGAGCGGGCCGTGGAATCTTCTGGTTTGAGGCGAAGGGCCTGTTTCAAATCAGCGGCGGCTTTGTCGAACTGCCCTAGCAAGAAGTACGCGTTGCCACGGGCGGTCCAAGCGAGGGCGAGGTTGGGATTGATCTCGATGGCTTTGCTGCGGTCGGCAATCCCCTTTTCGTGCTCGCCCAGGAGATGATAGGAGCCGCCGCGGGCGACATAGCCCTCGGCGCTCTTAGGCATGAGGCGGACCACAGCTTCACGGTCGGCAAGGGCTTCCTGGAGTCTTCCGGTCTGGGCGTAAATTGCGCCTCGAGCCATAAGGACTCGCGTGTCTTCGGGTGTGAGCTTGAGCGCTTCCGTATAGTCGGTAACTGCGGCGGCGCTGTTTCCGGTCATATAGTGGGCGGCGCCGCGAAGGGCCCAGCCACGACCGTCACCCGGATTCTTCTCGATGACTTTGGTGAGATCGGCGATCGAAGAATCGTAGCGTCCCACATTGCCGTAGGCGTTGGCGCGTTCGACGTAGGCCTCCCAAAGATCGGGTTTAAGGAGGATGGCGCGGTCGAAGTCTTCGATGGCGTCGTTGAAGCGTTCGAGGCGGGCCTTGGCAAGCCCACGGGATTTCCAAGCCGTCGCGTTATCGAGACGTAGACGGATTGCTTCGTCGAAATCGGCAATCGCTTTTTGCCACTCAGCGAGCTCCATATAGGCGCTGCCGCGGGCGATGAAGGAGGCTGAGGACTTGAGGCCGCGCTCGATGGCGGTTGTGAAGGCTTCAACGGCCTTCGTATGCTGCTTCCCTGCAATCAGTGCATCCCCGCGGTGCTTGTGCGTTTCGGGAGCATCCAAGCCGCGCTGGATAGCCGCGTCGAAGTCTTCCAGAGCCTGCTGGGGTAGGTTCAAGGCGAGGCGAGCGAGGCCGCGCATGCGGTAGGGTTCGGCCCAATCCGGGGACACCTGAATGGCGATGGTAAAGGATTCGGCGGCGATTTGGAAGTTGCCAGCAGCCATATAGCGGCCTCCGATCTCGACGCTGGCTTTGGCCTTACGATCCTGCGCGAGAGAGCCGGTCGCAATCAGGACAACAGCCAAACAGGGCAGCAGCGGCCCTTTGATAGCGGGAACGCGCACGTCATCCAAGATTTTAACAGTCACCTGAGCCGGTAAATGACTGATCCGTTCGTCCGGGCCAAAACCTCATAGCGCCCCAGCCACTCGCGAAGATCCTGGTATCCGTCGAGCGCCAATTCGCGATTATAGGGCCCCAGCCCGTCGATCACCCATGTAGGCGACATCGCCGTAAGCTTGGCTCGATTCTCCCGGGCAAGATCGGGAAACGTGGGACTAGACCGCATCAGATGCCGGTCGGCCAGAACACCTGTCAACGGCTGTGAATCCAGGAACGGCGCCCCCAAAGGCAGGCGCGTGTAGACAAGAATGTCCGGCCGGTATCCCCAAACGAGAATAGTGTCGCCCTCGCGAATGTGTTGTCTCATGTGGGTTGTCCCGGCAATCGAGTCGCGATTCATGGCTACATCAGCCCAGTCGTGATTCTGCGCGCGCAACAGATCCGAAGCGAGTTGCACGTAACGGGGCCCGAATCGCATCACTGGAACCAAAAGTAACGACGCGAGCGCCAGGGCACGCCGCGAACTCAGCAGGGAAAATCCGCGCGAGGCCGCCAATACAACCGGCGGCAGTACCTGGAAGTAGTAGCGTGGGAAGAAGCGCCACCCAACGAACACGCTCGCCAGTGAAAGCGCGGTCCAAAGCAGAATCTTTTGCGACTGGCGGTTCCGCTCCTTCCAGAAGTAGACGATGGCGCCGCCCACCGCAGTGGCATGAAATCCAAGCCATGCCGCTGTCCGCGCCGCCGCTTCCTTTAAGGGTTGATTCAGGAAGGAGTCTCGAGAATATTCTGCGCCCCAGATCCACACCTGCTCCCAAAACCCTGGCAGCGCCCCAATCGCGGCAAGGACAACAGTGCCTGCCCCGATCACTGTGACAAATCCCAGTGCGACTCCGATCGACGGCAGCCAAAGCAAACAAACGGCCAGAACAATCAATGCCTTCACATGGATCAAAAATCCGATGCCCGCTAAGAGGCCTGCTAGGAAGGCCTGTCGCCGGGCGGCAAACAGCAGCGCAGCTAGATGCGGCGCTACCAGTAGTAGATCCGGAGCCAATGCCATTACCGCTGAAGGAGTGTCGAATGTCAGAAAGAATCCCATCAGCAACGCGGCATACCACCCTTCCTGCTCGCCCCACAGTTTTCTGGCCAAACGATGCGCCATCCAGCAGCAAGCCATCACATACAGCGCACCGGCCGCGCGTTGCATCCACCCCGTCATCGATCCCCACATCAAGTAGACCATCGCGGAAAGTGGCGGCTTGTCGAACACAAAGTCCCGGTACGGGACTTTCCCGTGCAGGATCTGAATTGCGGCCGCTCCTGGGTAGGCCTCTTCTACCCAGAGAATTCCCGAATGGGATATTCTCGCCGCCAGCACCAGACTGAACAGCAGCAAGCAAGCGTTGCGGCGGGTCATTGCACAATCAGCGGACAACCAGCGAGAATCACCGGGAATCAGCCCAGCATCTGCCGAAGCCGCTCGCGAAACTGGTCTCCATACAAAGGATCGGCCAGCGCGAATTCCACAAAGGTTTCGAAGTAACTCGGAAAGTTTCCAATATCGTAGCGCTTTTCGGCCGGCGCCAGCTTCACCGCAACCACGCGCCGCCCCTCCTCGCACAACAGACGCATCGCATTGGTGAGCTGGATCTCGTTCCGCTTGTCGGGCTCCACGCGCCGGATCAAATCGAAAATCAAAGGGCTGAACACGTAGCGGCCCGCGATGGCAAGATTCGACGGCGCCTCGTCCGGTTTCGGTTTCTCGATCAGATTCTGCACCCGGATGCTGTCTCCGTCCATCGCGGCCGGCTGAATGATCCCGTAGTGACCGGTCTCCTCCTTCGGCACTTCTTCCACGGCCACCACGCACGAAGCACGCTTGGACTCGAACACCTCAATCATGCGCGCCACGCAGGTGGACTGCGCGTTCATGCCGAGAATCGAATCCCCCAGCGCTACCACGAACGGCTGCTCGCCGGCGAAGCTTTCCCCACACATCACCGCGTCGCCGAGTCCCCGCTGCAACCGCTGGCGGGTGTAGAAGAAGTTTGCCTCGAGATCCGCGAAATCAACTTCCTGGAGGAGCTCCTGCTTGTTGGTCTGCGCCAGACTTCGCACCAGTTCAGGGTCGGTGTCGAAATGATTCTCGATCGAAGACTTGCCCCGGCCGGTCACAAAAAGGATGTCGCGTACACCGTTGGCAACCAGCTCCTCGACCACATATTGGACGATCGGCTTGCGCGCCACCGGAAGCATTTCTTTTGGCTGGGACTTGGTTGCGGGCAGGAGCCGGGTGCCCAAGCCGGCCACGGGAACAATCGCGGATCGAATCACTCCTATCGACTATAACCTTTGCCGGACCCCGAAGAATTACGAATCGTTGCTCATCGCTTCTTCCGTCGCACCACCCCTGGTCTCGCGGCACCGCGTTCATGCGCGCCAGCGGGCCTCGGGATGCTGCCTGTGAGATTGGGCAAGTCTGAAGCGGCAGGACTCTCCCCAAAAGGCGCCTCCTCTCCGCGCGCCAACGCCGCCATAAAGACAAAGGCCTCGATGCTATGCATGAGGGCGCTCGACGCTTTCTCCACGCCGCTATCCAGCACGTAATCCACTCCTGCGTGCCAGCGGGCCTTTTTCTCAGCCTTTTCATCGATGACT
>Ga0187893_10003278_pt1 | contig 33245 bp, 38 predicted proteins | sample MA1701074metaG_FD_139574 | JGI IMG/M metagenome (GOLD analysis project Ga0187893, IMG submission 139574) | White microbial mat communities from a basaltic lava cave in the Kipuka Kanohina Cave System on the Island of Hawaii, USA - MA170107-4 metaG ...
AAAGCTGAGTCCATTCTGGTCGGCAAAGGCCTTCTGCGAGTACGGCATGTCCACGCTGATCCCGACCACCTGCGCGTTCAGCTTCCCATACGTCGCCAGACCGTCGCGAAAGGTGCACATCTCCTTGGTGCACGTCGCCGAGTACGCGGCCGGGAAGAACAACAGCACCGTGGGTTTGCCGCGCAGCTCGCTGAGCTTGGCGGGCTTGCGATCGTAGTTGACAAGCGTCACGTCCGGAGCCTGCTGTCCTACCTCTGCCGCCACGCCTCTCACCCTTTCTGATCTACATCCCAAGGGCCGGGTCGAGCGCGATACTGCCGGCACCGGTGAATACCAACGCCAGCGCCGCCGCGCCGAGCGTAAACTCGAACATTACCCTGCGTAGTGCATCTTGGTGCCGCGGAGCACGAGTGGATCGCCGTCCCGGTGAAACCCCGCGTCCACGACCTCGGCCACCACAATCAGGTGATCACCGTGGTCGGCGGTGCCCACGACTTTGCACTCGACAAACGCCAGCGCGTCTTTGAAGATGGGACAGCCGGTGGTCTGGGAGTAGAATTCATAGTCTCCCAGGCGGTTCCCTTCGTGAGGACGCCGTTTGATGAAGCTCCTGGCGAACTCGAGCTGATCGGCGGCCGGGATGTTGACGCTGAAGTCCCCGCTGGCCGCGACCATCTCGGTGGAAAGCGCTCCCTTCATCAACGCCAGCACGATCAGCGGTGGATCGAAGGATGCCTGGGTCAGCCAGTTGACCATGACGGCGTGCTTCTGCTCGCCGCGCTGCGTCCCGATGACATAAAGGCCGTACGTGAAGAGCTCCAGGGCCTTCTTCTTCGCGACGGGGTCCATGTCAATCTATGGAAAACAGCCAGGAGGGGCGTCCTATTCCGGTTCCGGCCTACGGAATGCGGAGGACCCGCGCCCCAACGGCGCGGGCGTGCCGGGCCAATCCTCGGTCGGCGGTCGCAAGCTGCAGACCTGCCAGAGAGGAGACGGCCAGGTGCAAGGCGTCCAGCGTACTGAGGGGGATCTCGAAGCGGCCGATCCAGTCGCGGGCCAGCCTGTAGTGCTCCCGCCCCACCGGCACCCGCGTGTAGTAACCGCCTTCCAGGTGGGCGAGGAACGTCGCGGCCACCTTGCGCCCGTCTTCCTGCGACATCGTCTGATCACGGGCTTTGCGCGCGATGGCGGCGATGACCTCCAGTTCGGCCAGGTCGCTGACCGCAGGTTGCCGCACGCGCCGGACCCATCGCTCCACGGCCCTGCTCATGGGTTCCGGGCAGTAGTAGGCAACCAGCAGACTCGTATCGAGGTAGATCAGTACCGCGCCTCCCGGCGGGCCCTGGTGACAATGGAGCTCAACGGCTCACCCGTCACGCGCAGGGAGGCACGAAACGCCGACAGGTCAGGCAGGCGGGGGCCCCGGCGAACCGGGGGCACGATCCGCGCCACGTCCCGGCCTCGACGCTGAACGATAACTTCCTCCCCGGCCGCCACCCGATTCAGGAGGGCCCGGAACTGGCCTCTGGCCTCTCTGACGCTGATCTTGGTCATCAAAAGACCGGCGCTCCCCCAGATGTTAAGATGTGTACACAATAAGTGTACTCAATCTTCTTCCCAGGTCAAGTGGCCACACAGCCTCCACATACCTCATCGGGACCAGATGCGGGCGCTTCCACCCCCGCAGCGCGACCCGCGGCAAGGAAACCCCCGCCCTGAGCCGAACCAGACCTCGATGCCCGCCGCTACGCCAGCCACGCACGTCCTCGTTCTGCGCGGAGCAGAGCTCGTCGCCGACCCCCCAGAGCCGCTTGAGTTTCTTCGGGGACGCCCAGGAGAGGTGTTGTGGGTGGACGTCCCCAACCCATCGCCGGACACGATGGCCGACCTGGCGAGGATCTTCACGCTGCACCCCCTGGCCGTGGAGGATGCCCTCAAGCGCCGCCAACGGCCCAAAGCTGAAGAGTACGATCACCTGTTGTTCATCACCACCCATGCCGCGCGGGCGCGCGGCGTGCACGGACATGGCGTGGCGCTGGACGAGATCGACCTGTTCTATGGCCGCGACTTCATCATCACCGCCCACGCGGGTGGGTGTCCGGCGCTCGACGAGGCGCGCCGGCGCGTCGAGCAGGCGCCGGCGGATCTGCGAGGGTCTGAGGGCTACGTGCTCTATGCCATCCTGGACGCCGTCGTCGACTCGTACTTCCCCGTGCTGGATAGCCTCGACGAGTACGTGGAGCGGCTGGAGGATACCCTGCTCAAGAAACCGACGCCGCAGACGATGGATCGCCTGTTCGCGTCAAAGCGCACGCTGCTGCAGCTGCGCCGTGTCGCCGCGCCACAACGGGACATGATGAACATCCTCCTGCGCCACGACGCCACGCTGGTGAGCGCGCCGCTGCGCGCGTACTTCCGGGACATCTACGACCATCTGCTGCGCATCACGGAGCAGATCGACACACACCGGGACCTCCTGGCGGGGGCCCTCGACATCTACCTGAGCATCGTCAGCAACCGCCTGAACGAGGTGGTGAAGGTCCTGACGGTGATCACCGCGACGTTCGCATCGTTGGCGGTCATCTCGGGGATCTATGGGATGAACTTTGAGCGATCGTACCCACCGTTCGACTGGCAGTACGGGTTCTTCGCGGCGCTGGGTATCATGGCGGCCAGCGTGGCCGTGATGCTGATTATCTTCCGGCGCCTGCGCTGGCTATGACCGCCGAACCGGCCCCACGCCGGCCCGCCGCGCCGACCCCCGCCGAGTTCGGCTACGTGACGCCGGACAATGTTGCCCTACTCGTCGACCTGTACGAGCTGGCGATGTCCGACAGCTACTTCCGGCACGGCATGAACGACCGGGCCACCTTCGCCTTGTTCGTACGGTCGCTGCCCCCCGGCCGCGCCTTTCTGGTGAGCGCAGGTCTGGACACCGCCCTCGCCTATCTGGAAGGCCTGCACTTTGGGGATGAGACGATCCGCTACCTGCGCGGCCTGCGGGTGTTCAGCGATGGGTTCCTGGGCTACCTGCGCGACTTCCGATTCACCGGCGACGTGCGCGGGATTCCTGAAGGAGAGGTGTTCTTCCCCCTGGAGCCGCTCGTGGAGGTCAGTGGCCCGCGGATCGAAGCACAGATCGTCGAAACGTTCCTGCTCAACACGCTCAACTTTCAGGTCATGGTCGCTAGCAAGGCGGCCCGGGCTGTGCTGGCGGCGCGGGGTCGCGCGGTCGTGGACTTCTCGCCCCGACGCGATCACGGGACGGACGCGGCCGTCAAGGCCGCGCGCGCCGCGTACATCGCCGGGTGCACGGGCACCTCGAACGTACTGGCCGGGATGCTGTACGGCCTCCCCGTGGTCGGCACCATGGCGCACTCGTACGTGATGTCGTTCCCCGCCGAACTGGACGCCTTCCGGACGTTTGCGCGTGACTTCCCCGCCAACGCCGTCCTCTTGATCGATACGTACGACACGATGCAGGGCGTCGCCAATGCGATCATCGTGGGCCGTGAGCTGGTCGAGTCCGGCGCGCGGCTACGTGGGGTGCGCATCGACAGCGGCGACCTAGTAACCCACAGCCGGGCGGCCAGGCGGGCCCTCGACGCCGCGGGCTTCAGGGATACGCAGGTCTTCCTCAGCGGCGACCTCAACGAATACCGGATCGCCGACCTGCTCGAGCAGGGTGCAGCGGTTGACGCCTTTGGGGTTGGCACTGAGCTCGGGACGTCATCGGATGCCCCGAGCATCGGCGGCGTCTACAAGCTGGTCGAAGACGAGAAGGGCTACCGCATCAAACTAAGCACGGGGAAGGCGACGCTGCCGGGACGCAAGCAGGTCTGGCGGCGCGGCGATCCCGAGGGACAGCCCGTCGGCGACCTCATCACCTTGCACGACGAGCCTTCCCCAGCCGGCCGCACTCCGCTATTGATCCCGGTCATGCAGGACGGGAAGCGCACCCGGTCGGAACCGCTCGGCTCGATCCGGCAGCGCTGCACAGAACGTCTGGCCGCTCTGCCAGAGGAACTGCGAGTACTGGAGGACGCGATGGCGTATCCGGTGACGTTGTCCCCCACGCTTGCCGGACTACGGGATCGCATGACGGATCAGAAGTAAGGGGCTTTGGCGGAGCTAGGGCAGCCCCGCGAACCGCTCGACGATCCGGGCCATCATGTAGATCGTCTCTTCGTAGTCGGCGAGCCGGATGTTCTCGTCGGGCGCGTGCCCACGGCTGCCCCAATAGCCGCCACCGACGCTGGCGATCGGGATGCCAAGGGCCGAGCCCAGGTCGTACATCGGCCCGGTGCCGGCCGAGGTCGGGTACAGCGTGATCTCGCGCCCGGTCGCTTCGTGGGCCACGCCGGCGACCAACGCGACGAACGGGTCATCCAGGTTGGTGCGGTAGGCACGCTCGGCGCCGAGGACGGTCACGCTCACGCCCATCCCGAGGCGCTCGAGGTGGGCGGTGACCAGCCGCGCGATCTCATGGGGATCCTGATCGGGCACCAGGCGGAAGTCCACCTTTGCGCGGGCCCGCCGTGGGAGCACGGTCTTTGATCCGGGCCCCACGTACCCGGTCTCGAGGCCGCACACCGTGCACGTCGGCTGGTACAGCAGCCGCAGGAGCGCGTCGAACCCCGTGACCCCGCCGATGAACCGGCTCACCCCGAACAACTGCATCAGCTCGGCTTCGTCGAACGGAATGTCACGGGTCGCGGCCAACTCGCGCGCGCTGGGCTCGCGGACACGATCGTAGAAGCCCGGCACGAGAACGCGTCCGGTGCTAGGATCTTTCAGCGAGGCCAGAGCCCAGGCGAGCCGGTTGCCCGCGCCGTCCACGATCGCGCCCAGCGACGAGTGCAGATCGCGGGTCGTGGCCGTGACCTCGAGATCCACGTAACAGATGCCCTTGATGCCTAACGTGATCTGCAGGCGCTCCTTGAGGTCGCGCTGCCCGAACTCCCAGATGCACGCGTCTGCGCGCAATGCTTCCCGGTGGCGCTCTACGTACGATCCGAAGTGTACCGAGCCGATCTCCTCCTCGCCTTCCACGAAGAACTTCACCCGAGCGGGCAGGCGCCCGTGCGCTTCCCGCAGCGCCAGGATCGCGGCCAGACGTGACGTGAGGTCGCCTTTGTTGTCGGCCACGCCCCGGGCGAACAGGCGCCCGTCGCGCACCGTCGGTTCGAACGGCGGGGAGGTCCACTCGTTCAGCGGGTCGGCCGGCTGCACGTCATAGTGGTTGTAGAACAGCAGCGTGCGATCGCGGGCGCCGTCGAACTCGGCGATCACAATGGGTGAGGCGCCGTTGTGCCGGTGCATGCTGACGCGGGCGCCCGTCTCTTCGAACGTCCGACGCACCAACGCCGCGCACTCGGCAATCCCCTCCCCCGTCGCCGCCACACTGGGCTGGCGCACCAGGGTGCGCAGGCGGTCCAGCGCCGGAGCGGTCTGCGCGCGGGCGATCTCTCTCAGCGTCGGCATCGAGCCCTCCTGTCAGGATGCAGCGAGCCGCTCGAGTACGTGCGCGATCATCACGATGGTCTCCTCAAAGTCCTTGACGCGGATATGTTCGTCTGGGGCGTGTACGTTGCAGCCCCAGTAGCCGGTGCCGAGGCTGAGGATCGGCACGCCAAGCGGATGGCCCACGACGTGCATCGGCCCGGTACCGGGCGAGGTCGGGAAAAGCGCGACCTGGCGGCCGGTCGCCTCGCGCGCGGCCTCTACCACCATCGGGACGACGGGATGGCCCAGGTCGGTCTGGAACGCCCGTTCAGCGGTCATGCGAGTGATGGCGCACTCCGGGAAGCCCTGCGCATCCAGATGGCGTCGCAAGAGGGCCGCGATCTCGGCCGGGTCCTGCTCGGGCACCAGACGGAAGTCCACCTTGGCCAGGGCACGCCGCGGCAGCACGGTCTTCATCCCCGCGCCCGTGTAGCCGGCCTCGAACCCGCAGACCGTACAGGTCGGCTCGAAGAGCAGCGCTTCCATGGCCGCGGCGCCGCTGCGCCCGCCGATGAAGCGGTCGGCGCCGGTGGACGCGCGCAGGCCGTCGTCGTCTGCGAGCACCCTGGACGCGGCGGCGGCCTGCGGCCGCACCGGGCGAACGGCGTCGTAGAAACCGGGGATCAAGACGCGGCCCGTGGCATCGCGGAGTCCGGCGATGGCCCACGTCAGCCGGGTGGCCGCGCCGTTCACGAGCGCGCCCAGGGAAGAGTGCAGATCGCGGGCCGTCGCCTGGATCTCCAGCTCAACGTAGCACATGCCCTTGCAGCCGGCCAGGATGTGCAGCTGCTCCTTCGGATCGCGGTCGCCGTACTCCCAGAGGCATACGTCGGCCCGAAGGCGATCGCGCACTTGGGCGACGTACGCACCGAAGTGGGCCGAGCCCACCTCCTCCTCTCCCTCGACGAGAAAGAGCACGCGGCAGGGAAGCCCGCCGGCGGTCTCGCGCAGCGCCCGCAGCGCTGCGAGCCGGCTGACCAGGTCGCCCTTGTTGTCGCTCGTCCCCCGGCCAAAGAGCCGGCCGTCTCGAGCCGTCACCTCAAAGGGAGGCACCGTCCACTCGTTCAGGGGCTCGGCGGGCTGCACGTCGTAGTGGTTGTAGAACAGCACCGTGCGGTCAGTACGACCCTCGAAGACGGCAAGGACCGCGGGCGCGGCGCCCGGCAGCTCGCAGCGCTCGACAGACGCGCCCGCGGCCACAAACAGCGCCTGGACCGCCGCGGCGGTCTCCGGGATACCACGCCCCTGAGCCGCCACACTGGGGTGCCGGACGAGCCGGTCGAGCAGAGCGATGTGTTCGCGCAGATGCGCAGCGACGTGCGAGCGGACGGCTTCCATGCGGGCTCTCGCGATGGATTCTTGCCGGGCGTGCCGAACCCTGCCTGTGAGCGCGGGGCCGCCGCAGGAGGTCGCGCTCACCGGCCCGTACCCTTACGACGACCGCAGGGGCGTCTGGTGGGCGACATCTCGATCAAGAGCCTGAAGGATATCGAATCGCTCCGGCAGATCGAGCAGCTCCAGATCGAGATCTGGGGCATGCCGGAGCGTGATATCGTCCCCTCGCACCAGCTGCTGGCCGCGGCCGGCGCCGGCGGCGCCGTGCTGGCGGCGATCGAGCCCGACGGCACGATGATTGGTTTCTGCTACGGCTTTGCGGGATGGCGGGATGGCCGTCCGCTCTTCTACTCGCACATGGCGGGCGTGAAGGGCCTCCGGCAGCTCCAGGACGTGGGATTCCGGCTCAAGCGCGCGCAGCGTGAGGCGGCGCTCGCGATGGGCTATGATCACGCCGTGTGGACGTATGATCCCCTGCAGAGCGTCAATGCGCGCTTCAACCTGCACAAGCTCGCCGCCACCGCGGAGCGGTACTACATCAACTACTACGGCGCCATGCCGGATGAGTTGAACCGCGGACTGGACAGCGATCGCCTGGAGGTGGCCTGGGCGCTCCGATCGTCGCGCGTCCAAGCCGCGGTCGCCGGCCAGCTGGACGAGCCGGATTGGGACGGGGCTGTGCCTGCGCTGGAGGCGACCGCGCACCCTTTGGGAATCGCACCCCGCCAGCCGCAGCTCAACCTCGACGCGACGACCGTCACCGTGGAGGTCCCCACGGACTTCCTGACCATCCGCGAGCGCGACCGCGGCCTGGCCCAGGCGTGGCGGGTCACGACTCGCGAGGTCTTCCTCCACTACTTCGCGCGGGGATACCGTGCCGTGGATTTCTTGCTGCGTCCGGGCGAGCCGCTGCGAGGCGACTACGTCCTGGTCAGGAGACGCGATGACGATTGATGCGATCGAGCTCCGCGAAATCGAGATGAAGTATCGCGCGCCGTTCGAGACCTCGTTTGGCCGCGATGACACCAAGGTCTGTGTGCTTGTTCGCGTCCAGGCCGACGGGTTGGAAGGCTGGGGCGAGGCGCCGGTCATGCGCGCGCCCCTGTACAACGAGGAGACGACGGACACCGCCTGGCCTATCCTCGAGCACTTCCTCATCCCGCCGCTGCTGGGGCGCCCGCTCCCCACCCCGCAGGCATTCGCCCAGCAGGTCACACACGTGCGGCGCCACCATATGGCCAAGGCCGGCTTGGAGGCCGCGTTGTGGGACCTCGCGGCCCAGCAGCAGCGGGTGCCGCTCGCAAAATTGCTGGGTGGGACCCGCACCGCGGTCCAGGTGGGCGTCAGTCAGGGCATCGAGTCGACGATCGATGAGCTGGAGGCGCGCGTCGAGGGGTACCTGGCGCAGGGCTACCGCCGCATCAAGATCAAGATCAAACCGGGGTGGGACGTCGCACCCGCGCGCCGTCTCCGCGAGCGCTTCGGTGATATCCTGCTGCAGGTGGACGCCAACTCGGCCTACACGCTGTCCGACATGCCGACGTTCAAGGCATTGGATGACTTCAACCTGCTCCTCATTGAGCAACCGCTGCAGGAAGACGACATCCTGGATCACGCCCGGCTGCAATCACGACTGCGGACGCCGCTCTGCCTGGACGAATCCATCGTGCACGAGCGCGCGGCGCGTGCCGCGCTCGAACTCCAGGCGTGCCGGGTCATCAACATCAAGCAGGCGCGCGTGGGCGGACTCGCCGCCGCCGTGGCCATCCACGATCTGTGCCGGACTCAAAGCATCCCGGTCTGGTGCGGCGGGATGCTGGAAACGGGAATCGGCCGAGCCGCGAACCTGGCGCTCTGCTCACTCCCGAACTTCACGCTGCCGGCAGACCTGTCGGCGAGCGACCGCTACTTCCAGGAAGACCTGATCGATCCGCCGGTCGTCCTCAACGGCGATGGCACCGTCACGGTCCCGACCACCCCTGGCCTGGGGGTGACCATTGTCCCCGAGCGTGTGGAACGCTACGCCGTTCGGACGGCCCGGTTCACCGCTGCATCTGCACGGGGTTGATGCGGAACACCTCGCCGGTGCCGGCTGTCACCATGATCGTGCCAAAAATCGGCTGATAACCGTTCGCCAGGAACGCGATGGGATACTGCAGGATCGTCTTGGCCATCTCCCACCTCCGGCCCGCGGCCGCGACCGCGGTCGTGGACTCTAGATCACGTTCCCGCGAGCACGCGCGCGAGGCGCTCGAGGCACCCGCCCCACCCGGCGGCGTGCTGGTCGCGATCCGCCGCGTCGACGAACTGCTCATGCGTGAGGACCACTTCGGTCTGCGTGCCGCGGTCGTGGAATTCCACCGTCACCACGGTCTCCGGTGCCCGCTGCCTTCCCAGGTCCAGGTGTACACCAGACGGGCCGGCTGCTGAACCTTGCGATAGGTCCCGATCACGACGTAGTCCACGTCCTTGTCCGGGGCGCGCATGCCGAGGCGGTATCTCCCCCCCACCCGCAGGTCCACCTCTGCGATCGTCGCGGTGAACCCGGGGCCGGCCCACCACTGCTTCAGGACGCTGGGGTCTGTCCAGGCGCGGAAGACTTTCTCCCGCGACCCCGTGAACGTCCGCGAGAGGACGAGGACCGTGTCGGAGCCGGCTTTTGTCGTGGCCATGCCGTGAGATCACCTCCAGAGGTGGCTTCGAGATAGCGGGCAAGGGCGTCGAACTATCCCTCCCAGAACCGCTGGTAGCGCGCAAGCCACGCGGCGGCGGGGCGCATGGGACCACTTACGAGCCGGCACGGGCGGACCCGTCCCTCTCGGCGGCGGGCGAGCAGGCCGGCCCGCTCGAGGACTGTCAGGTGCCTCGAGATCGCGGGCAGTGAGATGCGGTGGGGCGCGGCCAGCCTGGTGACCGATGACTCGCCGCGCGCCAGGCGCGCCAGGATCGCTCGCCGGGTCGGATCCGCCAGCGCCGCAAAGGTGCGATTCAGCGAGGAGCGATACTTAACCATATTGTTAAGTATCTAGTCTGCGACACCCGCTGTCAAGGGGCGTAGCCGACCTACGATCTGCGGAGTGGACTCAGTCGCCGATCGCTGGGGGTGACACCGGGGGCGGCCCACCGGGTCCTGGTCCCAGGGCGGGCTGGCCGGTCCCCTTGAAGATCGCGATCGCCTGAATCAGGGTGCCACCCTCGGCATAGATCACCCGAAACCCGATGCCGGCGCCGCGGTAGACGACCCAGTCCGCGCGTGTCCCGGCGAAGTTGCTGGCGACCGTGAGATCGGGGCTGCCGTGAATCCACCAGATGCGCGACCCATCGAGCCCGACGGTAATCCCCTCCGCGGTCTGATAGGCTACGCCGCAGTTGGTCTCGAGGCGGCTCGCGCGACCCTCGGCGTAGGCGATGGCGATGTCACAAGGCAGTTGCAGGCTGCGGACCTGAGGGGCGGTCATGCCGATCCGCACGGGTCCGATCCCCTGGCCCGGGACGATGACCCACACGCCGGGCGAAGGCGCGGCAACGGCCGTGGAGGCAAGCACGAGCAGGACAGCGGCGGCGACGGCGAACCCGCGTCGAGCACGAGCCGAGCCGCCCAGGAGCGAAACCACGGGCACTGCGATCCCCCTGCCGGTTTTCTGCCCCTTTAGGCGAACCGGAGGCGGTTCCTGCTGCAAGACCGGTCCGCTACCTGGCCTGCGTTGCCGCACCCAGCTCTTCCAGGATGGGACCGAGGCGTTCGATCTCCCGGCTGTACCCGGCGAGGTCGCCGGCTCGGAGCCGCTCCTGCGCGCGCCGGTAGACCGCCAGGGCCTGCTCCGTGAGCCCGCGGACCCGTGCAGCCGGCGCCCCGGTCGGCGGGGTGGGGCCCGGGGTCGCGGGGTCTCTGTCCGCGGGCGCCATGCCGAACAGTTGGGTCAAGGCCCCGCTCAGTGTTGGGGCCATCACGATGCGCGGGCCGCTGGCGACGATCACGCGCTTGAGCTCGGGTAGCTGGCTGCGCTCCGCCTGAAGGAACAGCGGCTCGACGTAGAGCAGCCCGTTCTCGATCGGGATCACCAGCAGGTTGCCCCGTATCACCTGGGAGCCCTGCTGGTTCCACAGCGTGAGCTGGGGGGAGATCACGGGGTCTTGGTCAATCCGAGACTCCACCTGCATGGGCCCAAAGACGATGCGGGCCTTCGGGAAACGGTAGACGACCAGCTCACCGTAGTGTGCCGGCTCATTCCGGGCCGCCATCCAGGCGATCATGTTGTGGCGCCCCGCGGCCGCCATCGGCAGCATCAGGACGAACTCCGGCGCCGATCCCTCCGCCAGCCGCATCGTGACGTAGTATGGCTCGACCTTCACGGTCTCGTTGCCAAAGATCTCGGTCGGGATCGCCCACGTGTCCTCGCGGTTGTAGAACACCTGCGGATCGCGCATGTGGAAGGTCGCGTAGACCTGGGCCTGGGCCTCGAACAGATCTACGGGATACCGTAGATGCGCGGCAATCGCGCGGGGCATCGCCGCCGCCGGGCGGAACAGCTCCGGGAACACGGCGGCCAGCGTCTTGAGCACCGGCTCGTCGGGGAGCACTGCGTAGAACGTGACGGCGCCGTCGTAGGCATCCACGGTGATCTTGACGCTGTTGCGCATGTAGTTGATGTCGCCGTACCGCGTTGAGTAGGGGTAGCGGTCGGTCGCTGTGAAGGCGTCGATGACCCACACCAGCCGCCCATCGGCCAGCACCAGGTAGGGATCCCGATCGTAGCGGAGGAAGGGCGCGATCCGGGTCACGCGCCGTGTGATCTCACGGGCGAAGAGCACCCGGCTGTCGGCGCGCACATCGCTGGACAAGAACAGCTTGGCGTCACCGAACCGGTAGGCCAGGGCCAGACGCGAGAGGTAGCCAAGCCGGATGCCCCCCTTGCCCTTGTAGCTCGTGTAGACGTTGTCGTCACCCCGCGGGTAGTCGAGCTCGCGGACGTTGGTGTTGACGATTACATAGTTGATTGTAAGCTCGCCGAAGTAAATCTCGGGACGCGTCACGGCGAGACCCGGCACGGACTCGGGCGGGATGTCCCTGATGAAGAACTCGGGCATCCCCTCTTCCGAAACGCGGTTGACCGGCGTCATCACCAGCCCGTACCCGTGGGTGTAGACCAGGTGCTCATTGATCCAGGTCCGCGCCTGCGCCGGCAGGCGGCTGATGGCCAGCTCCCGGGCCGCCAGCATGACCTGACGCTGCACCCCGTCCACCGTGTACCGATCGATGTCCACGTCCGAGAACGCGTAGTATTGTCGTAGCGATTGGAGTTGGCCGTAGGCCCGCAGCAGCGGACGATAGTCCCACAGGCGCACGTTGTCGATGGTAGCCCGGTTGCGCACGATCGCGGCGGCGTCCAGCGGCGCTGTGGGAAACTCACGTTCGCGCACCCGGTCCAGGCCGAAGCCGCGCAGCGTGGCAGTGATCGCATGCCGGATGAACGGGGTTTCGGCCGTCAACTCATTGGGTCGCACGCGGACCGTCTGGACGAAGCCCGGATAGAGGACGAGGCCCGTCCCCCACGCCACGGCGATCAGTGCCACGGTCATTAACGCCAGCCGCACGGTGCGCAGCCAAGCGTTGGCGACCAGGAGCCCGCCGCAGGCCAGGAACAGGACCGTGAGGATGCGCAGGGCGGGCAGCACCGCGTGCACGTCGGTGAAGGAGGCGCCGAACGCGGGACCGCGGGTCGAGTACAACAGGCCAAAGGTATCCAACCAGAAGCCGATGCCCCGGATCAGGACGGCGAGGCCGAGCAGCACCGAGAGGTGTGCCCGGACACCGGTGGGCGCCAGCGAGACGCCGCGCAGCATCAAGCGGCCGTAGGTGGCAGCGTAGCCGGCCGCGACGCCCGCCGCGATCAGCACCAGCCAGGCAAAGAGCCAGTCGACGACAAACCGATAAACCGGCAGGCGGAACACGTAGAATCCCACGTCGCGACCAAACAGGGGATCCGCCACGCCGAACGACGCGGCGTGGCGGAACTGCTGGAACATCACCCACTCTCGGGAGGCCGCGAGCCCGACCATCAAGGCGACAAACGCGAGCAGCCAACCCCACGGTCCCAGCCCCCACAGGCGCGGGCGGCCGCGCCGGTAACTCCGCCCCGTCCCCACCATGTCCACGACGTCGGCTGCACGGGCGCGCAGCACCAGCCGGAGGTTCGCGAAGCAGAGCAGCCAGAAGACGCTCCCCACGACCAGCGTCACGAGCAGCCGCGAGAGCGTCGGCACCCAGAAGACCCGCAGGTAGCCCACTTCGCCGAACCAGAGCCAGTCTGTGTACCATCGGGCGGCCGCCGGCGCCAGCACGAAGAACACCACCACCCCAACCCACAGCAGCCGCCTGATCCACGTCATGGTCACTCGCCCCTTTCTTCGGGGGTATGGCTGGGATAGAATGGACGCGACGCGCATCTGCGTCCGCCTTGGAGCATTCGCGATGGACGACTCAATTACCCGCGATCAGGTCGTGGAGGTTCTTAAGACCGTCTTCGACCCAGAGATCCCAGTCAACGTCTGGGACCTGGGATTGATCTATGATCTCGCGGTCGAGGGCGAAAGCGTCGCCATCACCATGACCCTGACGGCGCCGGGCTGCCCGGTCGGCCCCCAACTCGCGGCCGAGATCGAGAACAAGCTGCAGTCGATTGGTGCCGAAGCCGCCAGCGTGAAGTTTGTCTGGACGCCCCCGTGGTCGACTGAGCGCGTGTCGCCCGACGGCAAGCTGCACCTCCAGATGCTGGGCATCCCGGTCTAACCGCGGATGTCCCGACAGCAACGCCGCGCACAAACCCGGAGGGTCCACCGCCGCTCGTACCGCAACTGGATCATCGGCGCGCTGGTCGCCGTGGTCGTGGCGGGGCTCTTCTACTACCTGGGCACACGACCGCTGTACCCCAACGTTGGGCACCACTGGCACGCGCCTTTCTCCGTGACCATTTGCGGGGAGCGGCTCCCGCCGATGCCCGCTGGTCCCGGCGATTTGCACTCGCACGGCGACGACGTCATCCATATTCACCCCTCGCGGCCCGAAACCGGCGGGCCCAACGCGACGCTCGCGGCCATCCTCGCCGCGACACCGCTGAAGATCACCGAGACAACCCTCGAGATTCAGGGCAAGACGTACGCCAACGGCGATCGGTGCTCCGACGGACGGCCCGGGCGCGCGAGGGTGACGATCAACGGACGTGAGCGAAACGACTTTGTCTCATACATCCCACAGGACGGGGACAAGATCGAGTTTCGCTTCGGGCCTTGAGGCGCAGGGACGCACCACTCGCGGTTTCTCTCTGGGCCGTCGTCCTCTCAGCCGTCGCCCTCTGGGCGACGGGGTGCGGCCGGACCGGCGCGCTGGGCGACGTGAGGTACTACCCGGGTGCGACGGTCGTGGGATCCACGTCGTTTGTCGGCGAGGCCTTTGGATTCCCTCGCTCGTCATGGGAGCAAGTGGAGCTGCGCACCCAGGCGCCGTATGAGCAGGTCCGCGACTTCTACCGCGCGGCGACCGTGTCCGGATGGGCCTCGACATTCGAGAGCGAATCGGCCAAGAGCGCCGGGCGGCTGTTCACCCGGTTCCTGGCGGACGGGAGCCGCAAGCGATTCTACGCGATCACCGTGGAGGAGCGCCAGATTCTCGGCGATGTCAGCGTGTTGCTGCGGCGGGGGCAGGCCCGGTAGAACCCCTAGGACCTTGTCAACCGGACGGGCCTCGTGCTATAGTGCGAGGCAATCAGCGCCTTTCAAGGTGGCTGAACGAAAGGAGGTGAGGTCGACGATGAGTAGTGAGACCCCGGCCCACCTATGGAGGATGTGGCAGTAAGGGCTGCGTGATGTCTGCGCGGTCAGCGTCCTGGCTCGGTGGGCCGGGGCGCTTTTCTTTTGGGGCATGGCTCCTTCGATTTCCTCACTATTGCGACATCTGCGACATCAGCGGGCGCAGGTGCGTGAGTCGGAGCTACGGAGGTTCTGAGCCCGGCTGAGAGAACCTTCATCGGCAGCAGGAAAACGAACATGCGGGGAGGTGCGGCGATGGAAATCACCGTGGCTGAACAGGGGCTCTTCCTCCTCTCCGCCAAGGTGGCGCACGACCAGGCGAAGGAGAGGGCCTGGGAGCACAAGCTCGACGCCTTTGGCACGCTCTCCAAGTTCCTCATGCGTCCAAAGGTCGAAGAGATCCAGGTCACCCTCCTGGAACTCCGCTACCAGCCCTTCTGGTACGCCGCCGGCCACAAGCGCTTCCGCTATGACCGCCGCACCCAATACCAGATGCCGGTGCCGACCGACGTCCAGTCGGTGGACATCGCCGGGCAGACCTACGCCGCCAGCGGTGGGCGGATCACGCTCCAGGGGCTCGACCACTGCCTCGTTGAGGATCGTCGTGAGATCTTCATCGACGGCCTGACGGGCGAGGCTCAGGACCTGCGCCGCTACCTGACGTACGATCGGACGACAATCGACGCGGGGCAGGCTCTGCCGCAGGACCTCGCTCTGATCTCGCCGGAGGTCCGGGCCTCGGCGATCGTCCGACAAGTACTCGGTGATGTCCTCCACCCTCCCTCTGCCGATCAGGTGCTGGAAGAAGAGGTCGTCGTCGACCGGCTTGATTTGTACTACCGGCCGATCTATGCATTCGAGTGTGTTTGGGAGGCCAAGAGCAAGCAGGCCACCGTCGAGGTAGACGGCCTCACTGCCGAGTTCAAACCCATGGGCAAGGCCTTCGGCGCCCAATTCAAGAAGATGCTCAACCGCGAGATGCTGTTCGACATCGGCGCTGAGACCCTGAACCTTGTCGTCCCCGGCGGTGCCATCGCCGTGAAGCTCACGAAAGCGGTGATGGACCGCCGGCAGGCGAAGACTCCGTAGCGAGAGACGGTCATAGGGATCAGCCTGAAACGGCACCGGAAACCATAGCAGGATTCCGGCCTGATCGGATCGTAATTTGGGCATAAGCGGTTCGCAACCACGCTCTAACGTCGCGCGCCGGACGTGCCGATGTTCCTTGTTCCGCGACACCGCTCCACGGTTTTTTTGAGGTTCCTGACCTGCCTCGTCCTACTCGCATGCCTCGGATCGGCTGCTGCGATCCAGGCTCCGGCCGGGGCCACGGAGATCTCCGCCCACGTGACCGACCTCCAGTGGCGGCGTCAGGGCGACGGGGGTAGCGCCACTGCCCTGGTGACCGCGCCGGTCCGCTACCGGACGGCTGCATCTCCATCGGCCATCACCGTCGACCTCTGGAATGCGAGCCTCGAGGCCGACCGCGAGCTGCCGATTAGCCAAGGCGTGGCGTCGTCGGTGGGCATGCGGCGGCTCGCGCCCGACATCGTCCGCATCGAGTTCGCCCTGCGCCAGCCCTCTCGCTTCAAGGTCTTCAGCCGCGACGATCGCGTGACGGTCACGGTCTTCCCACAGTGGCAGCCCATGGTCCCACTCCCGGCCAGTGTGGTCTACCAGAGTCTCCGCGTGCCGACCGGCGCCGGCCAGGCACAGGTCCACGTGGTGACTATCGATCCCAAGGCGCCCGGGCTTGTCATCCAGCCGGCGATGGGAAGTGCGGTCGTGTCGACCACGGCCAAGACCAGCATGGCGGCCGCGCGTCTGGAGGCCGTGGCGGCCATCAACGGGAACTTCTACTCGGGGTACTCCGGCTATGGCTGGCCGCTCGGGTTGATCGTCATTGACGGCCGGGTGCTTTCGGCGCCGCTGCCGCGGCGCGCCGTCTTTTCGATGGATGCGCACGGCCGGCCCTGGATCGGTCCCGTCGAGTTCAACGGACGGTTGGTGACCGGCAGCGGCACCGAGATCCCGCTGACGGCGATCAACCGGCCGCCGCGGGCGGGTGGGGCGGCCCTCTACACGCCTGAATACGGCCCCCTCACGCCGCAGCAGGCGCTGGTCGTGATCGTGCGGGATGACCGCGTCGTCCGCGTCGGCCGCGGGCGTCTGCCGATCCCGGTCAACGGGTTCGCGCTGGCCACCGCCGCCTCGGAGCGGAATCTACTGGACCATCTCCAGAACGGCGACGCCATTAGGCTGCGCCTCGCGCTTGCGCCCGAGGGCATCCACAACGCACTCCAGGGCGGTCCCGGACTGGTGCGTGACGGGCAGATCCACATCCCCTACGCGTGGGAAGGCTTTGGCTCGGGCTTCTACCGGGTCCGCACGGCCAGGTCGGCCATCGGCATCACGCGCGCAAACAAGATCATGTTTGTCACCGTGGACCGGCGTAGCCGGCGCAGCAGCGGCATGAACCTGCCTGAGCTGGCCGCGATGATGCACCGGCTGGGAGTGCGCGACGCTGTGAACCTCGATGGCGGCGGCTCAGCCACGCTCGTGGTGGGAGGCCGTGTCGTCAGCGCGCTGCCCAGGGGCGGCGAACGGACCGTCTCATCGGTCCTGGTAGCCCTGCGCCGTCCGATCGACAAGACCCCGTAGCCCCACACACCTCCCGTTACCCCCTCGTGGCACATCGAGTGGTAGACTAGGAGCCACCGCGTTCCGGAGGTTCTCGTGCGCTATCCCCCCAAGAGTCTGGTGCCGGAGTACCTTGACGCGCCGGGCCAGGATCCCGTGGAGTTCGAGGGTCTGCTGGAGGCCGTGCGGCGGACCAATCGCTGGTACGGCGGGCGCCGGCTCGCCCTGCGCTTCCTGGAGCCATTCGCCGCGGCGATCGCCCATCGTCCGGTCACGATCCTGGACGTGGCCACCGCGTCCGCCGACATCCCGGCGGTGATCGTCCGCTGGGCGCGTGCGCGCGACCTCGGCGTGCGCATCACTGCCCTCGACATCAACCCAACCATACTGTCCGCCGCGCGACGCACCGTCACCGGCCTGCCGGAAATTTCGCTGCTCCGCGGCAACGCCATGGCCCTTCCCTTCCCGGACCGGAGCGTGGACCTCGTCATCTGCGCGCTGGCGCTGCATCACTTTTCCTTCGACCAGGCCGTGGCGGTGCTGCGGGAGATCGATCGGGTTGCACGCGCCGGGTTTGTCGTCAACGACGTGCTTCGTTCGTGGGGAGCGTACCTCGGGGCGATTGCCGACACCTGGGTCCTATCGGCGAACCGGCTCGCACGGCATGACGGGCCGCTGTCGGTACGGCGCTCGTTCACCTGGCCGGAGTTCCACACACTGGTGCGCGCGGCAGGACTCACCGGCGTCGAGATCCTGCGCCACGGGCTGCAGCGCGCGGTCCTGGTGCGATGGCCGGCGCCGCGGCCGGCGATCGGATAGTGGACGTCGTCGCCGACGTCGTCGTGGTCGGCGCCGGGCCGGCGGGGAGCACGACCGCCCTGCTGCTGGCCCGTCGGGGCTACCGTGTCGTGCTGGCTGACCGCGCGCGCTTCCCCCGGCCCAAGCCGTGCGGCGAGTACCTGAACCCCGGCGCGGTCGAGGTCCTCCACCGCATCGGGTGCTGGCCTGCCGTGGCGCCCCTGGGCCAGACGCTGTCAGGCATGTACATCACGGGGGCCGACGGCGCGGCGATCTGGGTGCCGTTTCCAGCCGGACGGGGGAGCGTCGTCCCGCGCGATCACCTCGATCATACACTTCTTCAGCAGGCCGTCCGCGCGGGCGCCGAGGTCATCGAAGAGTGCCGCGTCGACGCAGTAACGCCGGGCCGCACCCCGACCGTGGTCGGCCGCCGCGGCACGACATCCATCCGGCTCACCGCCCGTGTGGTCATCGGCGCGGACGGGCTTCGTTCGGTCGTGGCGCGTCGCCCAGGCCGCCTGGAGGCGCCGCCTCACGCCCACTATACCGTGGGCGCGCACTTCGCCGATGTCGGAGTGTTCGAGCCGCGGGGCGACCTCCACCTCGGCCGCGGGTGGTACGCGGGTGCCGCGCTCTACGGTCACGGCTGCGGCAACGTCGTGGTGGCGCTGCCACGCACGTTGTTCCGACGCGCCCGGGGCGATCTCGCGGTCGCCTTCGCGCGCGCATGCGCGTCGCTCCCCGCGCTGCGGGAGATGATGCGTGGCGCGCGCCGGATCTCGCCGTTCACCTGCGCGGGGCCCCTCGGCTACATCCGGCGCCAAGCCGTCGGTGAAGGCGTTCTGCTCGTCGGCGACGCCGCCGCGACCATCAATCCCATGACCGGAGAGGGCATCTTCATGGCGCTGCGCAGCGCCGAGCTGGCGGCCGAGGTGATCGACCACGTGCTTCGCACCGGCGCGCCGTCCCGGGACGCGCTGACCGCCTACGACGGCGCTCGGGTAGTGGCGTTTCGCGCGACATGGGCGGTCAGCCGTGCTCTGCAGTGGGTCATCCGCCGCCCGAATCTGGCGAACGCCCTGTTTCGCCGTCTGGCCGACCGTCCCCATCTGGCGTCCGCTCTCCTCGGGTTGGTCGGCGATCTCCGGCCCCATCGGTCCTGACGGTGCACACGGTCCATCGCGCAACGATCGCGGCTCCGCTCGAGGCGGTGTTCGCGCTGGCCTGTGATGTGGCAGCATGGCCGCGGCTGCTGCGTCACTACCGATGGTGCCATGTGGTCGAACGCGCGCCCGATCACCTGGTGTTCGCGATGGGCGGGTGGATTCGCGGCTGGCCGGCGCGCTGGACCGCTATCCAGGAGCCTCGGCCCCACGAACGGCGGATAACGTTCCGCCACATCCGGGGCATCACAAGGGGCATGACCGTGGAGTGGCGCTTCGCGCCATCCACCGCTGGAGTGGACGTCACGCTGGTGCACGATCTCGTCATGCAGTGGCCGCTGATCGGCCGGCTCGTCAGCGACTGGGTTGTGGGGCCGCTGTTCATCGACTACATCGCGCGCAAGACCCTGCGGGCCGTGCAGGACCGAGTCGAAGCCGAGGCCGCGGGGTGAGGGACACTGCCGGGAACGGGGAGGTGAACCCCATGCCGTACCGCGTGGTAGTAACCGGACTGGGCGCGTTGACGCCGATCGGCCACGGAGCCGATGGCCTGCTGGAGGGGATCCGCACAGGCCGGCCGGGTGTCAAGGCCGTCGAACGCTTCGACAGCTCATCGTTTTCGTGTCACGTGGCCGCGGAAGTCACGGACTTCGATCCACAGGCGGCGCTCGATGCCAAACAGGTGCGGCGTCTGGACCGTTTTGCGCAGTTCGCCGTCGCCTGCGGGCGCCAGGCCATCGCGGATGCGGCACTCGACCTGGCGCACGTGGATCGGGAACGCGCGGGCGTGTTTATCGGCACCGCCCTGGGCGGGGCCTCGTTCGCTGAGGAACAGCACAACGTCTACCTGCGTGAAGGCATCCGACGTGTGCGGCCGACGCTCGCGCTCGCGGTCTTTGGGGGATCGGCGTCGTGCAACATCGCCATCGATGCCGGGATCACCGGACCGACCAGCGCCAACTCCGACTCGTGCGCCTCCGGGCCGATCGCCATCGGCGAGGCCGCCCGCTCGATCGCCGCCGGCGAGGTCGATCTCATGCTTGCCGGGGGTGTGGAGGTGCCACTCACTCCGCTGATCTTTGGTGCGTTCGATATCATCCGGGCCATGTCAACCCGCAACGGCAACCCGCAGACCGCCTGCCGCCCCTTCGATCGGGATCGGGACGGCTTCGTGATGGGCGAGGGTGCGGCCGTGCTGGTCCTGGAGCGGCTGGAGCACGCGGTGGCCCGCGGCGCCAGAATCTACGGGGAACTCCTCGGCTACGGGTCGACCAACGACGCCTACCACATGACCGCCCCCCTCCCCTCGGGCGACCAGGCCGCCCGGGCGATGCGGCTCGCGCTGGCCCGCGCCGGCGTGCGCCCCGAACAGATCGACTACATCAACGCCCACGCGTCCTCCACGCCGCTCAACGATAGCACCGAGACGCGGGCCATCAAGACGGTGTTTGGGGAGGCGGCCGGGCGCATCCCCATCAGCGGCACCAAGTCGATGCACGGCCACGCGCTGGGGGCCTCCGGGGCGATCGAAGCGGCCATCTGCATGCTGGCGCTGCAGTGCCACTATCTGCCGCCGACGATCAATCTCGACGACCCGGACCCCGAGTGCGACCTGGACTACATCCCGCACCGGGGGCGCACGCAGCGGGTGCACTACGTCCTCAGCAATTCGTTTGGCTTCGGGGGTATCAACGCGGCGCTGGTGTTCGGACGGTATCAGGCCTGACGCCGAGGCGCTCGACCGACACGTGCTACAGACGCCGCAGCACCGGCATCGCGAGGGCGAGCCCGGCGGTGAGGGCGATGACGGCGGCTCCACCCAGCGACAGGGCCGGCCCCACGCCGATGACGCCGGCCAGCGCGCCCATCGGCAGCGTCCCGAGTGAGAACATCCCAAAGTTCACCATGCTGTACAGCCCCATGACGCGGCCGCGCTGGTCGGGTTGGACCGTGGTCTGCAGCAAGGTGTTTGCGGAGGCCATGGCCAGGGCCTGATTGATACCGGCGAGTACCAGCAGCACCACCGACGAGGCAAACCACGGCGAGAATCCCACGAGCACGACCATGGCGCCCGCGACGGTCGCGGTGGTCAGCAGGACGCGGCCCCGCGGCACCACGTGCCCGATGGTGCCGACGACGAACACCGCCAGGATCGCGCCCAGTGCGACGGCAGACTGCAGCACCCCCAGGCCCTGCGGTCCCACGTGCAAGACTTCGCGAGCCAGCGCCGGCATCAGGCGGATGTAGGGCCGGCCAAAGAAGCTCAGGACCCCGATGACGGCGAGCACAGCAAGCAGGTGGCGGTGGCGGCCGAGGAGGCTCAGACCCTCCTGAAAGTCCTGACGGAATGACACGCCGCCAACGGCCTGCGGCGGCACCTTCATGCGTAGTAGAGCCATGAGCACGGCGGTGTAGCTCAGCGCATTGACAAAGAAACATCCCGCGACGCCGGTCAGCGCGATGAGCACGCCGCCGAGCGACGGGCCAAACACCCCCGATCCGTTCAACGCCATGGCGGAGAGACTGACAGCGCGCATCAAGTGGACCTCGCCCACGAGTGTGGGAATCATGGACTGACGGGCTGGGACGTCGAACGACTGCGTGAAGGAGTTGAACGCGCCGATCACCAGAATGTGCCAAACCTGGATCCGCCCCGCGTGGGCGAGCACGCCCAGCAGCGCCGCCGAGCCCATGAGCACCAGGTTGGTGGACAGGAGCACCCGCCTGCGGTCGAGCCGATCCGCCGCAACCCCTCCGATAAAGGCAAACAGCAGGCGGGGAATCGCCTGACTCAAACCCAGCAGCCCGAGGTACACCGGCGCCTTCGTGAGTTGGTCGAGCAGATAGCCGAGCGCGGTGAACTGCATCCAGGAACCGGTCTGTGAGATCAGCATGCCGGTCCACAGCAGGCGGAAGTTGCGATCGCCGAGCGGCTCAAAGGCCGAGCGGGGACTGGTCACGACCAGGGGGTCGAACAGCGCTCTTCCTTCCATGGGTCGCCATGCATGTGATAGCCGTTGCGCTCCCAGAACCCGGCGCGGTCGGCGGCCATCAACTCGAAGAGCTTGAAGTCCCAGGTAGCCGGATTGAACCGCGGCACGCTGCCGTAGTGCAGGACCGGCCACTTCGTGGTAACGCTCTGGCCGGGTGGGACCCGTTCGGATACCTGGCGGGCCATGGAATCCTCCGTGACTATCTCACGCTATTCGTGGGGCGCGGTCTCCCACCTGGCATTGCAGTGGCGCATCGCGGCCTGCACCCCATCCGCAACCCAGAGCCCCACCCCTTCGGCGGCCCGTCGCACGGCCTCGTCCAGGATTGTCCGCTCTGCCGCCGACGGCCGCTGCAGCACGTAGTCGGCCGGGTCGGTATCCTCAGGCGGGCGGCCGATGCCGACGCGCAGGCGTGGAAAGTCTGTCGTCCCAAGGGCCTCGATGATGGAGCGCAGACCGTTATGCCCACCGTGGCTGCCCCGCTCGCGCACGCGCAGGGTCCCCAGAGGCAGATCCAGGTCGTCGGTGAGCACGAGCAGATCGGTGGGTGCGACGCGATGCCGGCGCCGCAGGTCGGCCACCGCCGTGCCGGTGACGTTCACATACGTTTCCGGCCGTGCCAGGATGACCGTGCGGCCCTCGATGGTCCCGCGGCCGATCTGCGCCCAGCCGTCGTCGACATCGATCGGCACGCGGTGCCGGTGCGCGAGCCGATCGAGCACCTCCCAGCCGATGTTGTGCCGGGTGCCCCGGTAGCGGCGACCTGGATTCCCCAGTCCGACGATGAGCCGCATTTGCCCCTCTGCTTTCTGCTGGTAGACCCGCGCGAGGCGCTCAGAAATCAAAACCGGGGGCGCCTGGGGGCGCCCCCGGCGGTAGCCCGAGGTTAGTCCTTGTCCGCCCTGTCCCTACCCCGTTCCCTGGCGCCGCCCTTCTCGGGTTCGGCCGCGGCCTCTGGCGCCGCCTCCGGAGCCGGCGCGCCCGGCACACCCTCCGCCGGGACCGTCGCCGCCGCAGGGGCCGCCACTTCCTCCTCGATCACGCGCGGCGCGACCACCGTAACGATCACGTCTTCGGGCGCCGTGAGGAGCCTGACGCCTTCTGGAACGGTCACATCACTGGCGTGCAGGGAACGCCCGACCAGGAGCTCGGTGACATCCAGCTCGAACTGCTCAGGGATCTGGGTCGGCAGACACTCCACGAGCACGTCGCGGAGAATGTGCTCCACGACGCCGCCCTCGGAGAGGCCTTTGGCCGTACCCTTCAAGACGATCGGGACGCGTACTTCGAGCCGCTCCGTGAGCGAGATGGCGTGGAAGTCCACGTGGATCGGATGGTGGCGAAAGATGTCCCGCTGCACCTCCCGGACCATCACGACGGTGGGCTCGCCCCCGCCGCTGCCGCCGAGCTCAAGATCGATGAGCACGTTCAACCCGGCGTGCGTGTGCAGGGCGGTCGACAAGGCGCGCCCCTCGACCGACACCGCTCGGGGATCGCGGCCCCGACCATAGAGGATGCCCGGAACAGTTCCCGCGCGGCGCAACGATCGGGCCGCGCCCTTGCCGAGGCCATCCCGCACCCGTGCCTTCAACGCTACCCGTTCCACCGCGTAGATCCCTCCGACAAGAGAGTGGCCCCGACGTTCGGGGCCGAACCATCGCCCATTATAGCATGCGGCGCCGTGCCCGCAAGGCGGCCTGTGGTATCGTGAAGAGCATGGTTCGCATTGAGCACCTGGCCGCTGATCTGATCCTCATCGACACGCAGTACCGTGACACGCCAGACGCGATCGGCGCCTATCTTCTCCTGGGCGAACGTCCGGCCCTGATCGAAGTGGGACCCGCGTCAACGGTGGACACGCTCCTGGCCGGGGTCCGGGCGGCGGGGCTCGAGCCCGACGACCTGCGCGCAGTCGCCGTCACCCACATCCACCTAGACCATGCGGGAGCCACGGGCACGCTCGTCCACCGGCTGCCGCACCTCGAGGTCTACGTGCACCATGTCGGTGCACCGCACCTGGTGGACCCGTCGCGGCTGCTCGCCAGCGCGGCCCGACTCTACGGCGACCACCTGACCGCGCTATTCGGAGAGGTGCGCCCGGTGCCGCCGGCGCGAGTCCATACACTGGAAGACGGCAACGAGGTCCACCTCGGTGGCCGGCGGCTGGTCGCCGTGGATACCCCGGGTCACGCGCGTCACCATCACGCCTACTTTGATGCCGCGAGCGGCGACCTGTTCGCCGGCGACGCCGCCGGCGTCGCGCTGCCCGGCTCGCGCTACGTCAGACCGCCGACGCCGCCGCCGGAGCTGGACGTCGACGCGTGGGAGAGGACCCTGGCTCGTCTGCGGGCGCTGCGTGCCCGCCGACTGCTTCTGACACACTTCGGCCCGCACATGTGGGTGAATGAGCTCCTGGATCAGATGCGAGAGCGCCTGCGCGCCGCCGTCGCGCTCGTGCGCGCCGCCGTGGACGCCGGGGAGCGGGACGAGCAGATCTCTGACCGGCTGCGCGCACTGGCGGACGCGGCGCTGGCTGCCACTGGCGGCCCAGGGACGGTGGGGCGTTACGAAGTGATCATGGCCACGCAGCAGAGCGCGCTGGGGCTGATTCGTTACGTCAGGCGCCAGCGGTCGACGGAGACGTGAGTGCGCTCACTGGCACGGCCACTGGCTGTGCAGCACTTCGTACGCCGCGAACTCTGGCTGCCGGACCAGCAGGCGCAACGGGAGCTGCGTGTCGCCCAGGAGGAGCCTCTCCAGCATCGATCCGTAGAGTACTCCGATCGAAGGCGGGTCGAACCGCCCGCGGTCTGCGCGGAGCACGAAATAGGTGGGGGTCAGGTTGAGTTTCCCCAGCAGCGTCGAGATCGCCTGGCAATTGAACTTCGAGATGCCGAACCGATTGCTGGAAAACTCCACGACCGGACGCTGCAGATAGAAGTTGTAGTCGAACGAGAGGTTGCCTACGATCAGGGCCCCGGGCGGCGTGTGGTCGGCAACCCACCTGACCCAGCTGGGTGCAGGATCCGGCGCCAGCCTCGGTCCTCCCGCCGCCAGGCTGCGCGGCACGATCAGGACGAGGATCGCGGCCAGGCTCGCCGCGATCAGGGTGATCCCTGCTCGACGGGCTGCGCCCGGCGAGGTCCCCGCGAGCGCGGTCGTCACCGCGGCGACCAGGGTGATCACAACCAGCGGATAGACCGGCATCATCAGACGCGAATCTAGTGGATAGAAGCCGATCGTGCTGCGCGCGACGATCATCGCTCCCCAGTACCCGAGCGCCATGAGCAGGGCGAATCGGGCCTCCGGCGATCGCGTCGCGGCCTGCGCGCCTTCGGCGAGGAGACCCCAACCCTGCCGCCGACGAAGGACGAAGGCCAGCGGCAGCCCGACCACGAGCAGGGCGATGGGCGCCATGGCCTCGGCCTCCAGCCCGACGAGCTCCGGGACCACCAGGAGGCGGGCGACGAGCCCGAGCAGGTCGCTGATCACCGTTCGCGTGGCGAAGGTAATGTGGTACAGGACGCCCAGGTCATCGGCCTCACGGCCGGACCCGATCAGGCTTCCGGTTGCAAGGAGATTCCTCACGAGCCAGACCGCGACCGGGGCACCGGCCGCCGATGTCCAGACGACGGCCTTGACGAACCGCGCCTGCCAGCGCGGTTCCTGGGCCAGCCAAAGGATCAGGACAGCGCCGATCGGGATCAGCGGCAGCGCGGCATAGCGTGTCAGGCACCCGGCTGCCATCGCTAGGCCTCCGGCAACCGCCGCGCGCAGCCCCGCGTGGCCCGGATGAAGGATCCGAGTGGTGAAGAACACCGACAGCAGCAGGAACATGACGAACAGACTTTCGGACCAGGCATTGGTGGCGACTCGCGTCATGGCGGGCCAGATGGCCACAAGCAGCGCTGAGGCCAGCGCCACCCGAGGGCCAAACATCGCCCGAGCCAGCAGCCAAACCAAGAGAGCCGAGACCCCGAAGGCCAGTAATGATATCACCCTGGCGGCAATCGCCAAGTCGATACCCAGCCAGGTCATCGCCCCAATGGCGACCGGATACGCCGGCGGCCAGACCGACAGCGGGGACGGCAGCCTTGGGACCGAGGAGGTGAAGAGGACGGTCGAGCTCATGCCCTGACCATTGATCAGGTGACGCGCGGCATCCACGTAGACCATCGCAGTGGGGTTGAACCCCTCCGCCAGCGCGGTCTCGAATACCCCAACGGTCAACGCGAGCAGGATCACAACCGCCGGCGCCAGGGTCGACATGCCCCTTCGGTCTCCGTCCCGCTCCTTCATCTCACTCACCGTCACGTCTTCATTGTACTCAAGTCGGCGATGAGGCCGCGGATGCGTAGAGCCAGCTCGTCGCGCACCTCACGATAGCGCTCTACGCCGGCACCGGCCGGGTTGGGGAGCGGCCAATGCAGGCTGCGGACGCCAGGCACCACCGGGCACGCCTCCTCGGCGCACAAGCCGACCACCAACTCGGTCTGTGCACTCGCCGCCGCGGCGACGGACTTGGTGGTCTGCTGGCTGATGTCGATCCCGATCTCCCGCATGACGGCGATCGCCTCGGGTCGGACGCTTCCGCTTGGATCCGAGCCCGCGGATCCGGCCCGCCAGCCCGCAGGCGCCAGTCTGTTGAACAAGCCCTCGGCCATCTGCGAGCGGGCGGTATTGTGCGCTCAGACAAAGAGCACGAGGCGCATCACGATCCCTCCACGGTGACAGTATAGCAGACGGGCCCGGCACCTGAGCACCGGGCCCATCAATGGCTGTCGGAGTCGCGCGGTTTACGTGTACAGGGGCAGCGGGTGCGGTGTGAGCGCGCTGCCGAGCCGGCGCTTCAACGCGTCGAACGCCTCCAGATCGTGCTGTCCGACGAAGGTGATCGCCTCGCCACGACGGCCCGCGCGGGCCGTCCGGCCGACCCGGTGGACGTAGGTGTCTACGTCTTCAGGGATATCGAAGTTGATGACGTGGGACACGTCCGGCAGGTCGAGGCCGCGCGCGGCCACATTGGTCGCGATCAGCACCCGCGCCTTGCCGGTGGCAAACGCCTGCAGCGCGCGCAGCCGCGCGCCCTGCGTCATGTCGCCGTGGAGCACTTCCACGGCCTGTCCCCGCTCGCGCAGGATCCTGGCCAGCCGGTCCACGCCCCGGCGTGTGCGCCGGAAGACGAGGGCCGACGGCACCTCGCCGCTGGTCAACAGCAGGCGGAGCGCCCGGGCCTTATCTTGCTCGGCCACTTCCAGGTAGAACTGGGTCACCGTCTCGACGGTGGGCGCGGGCTGCGCGATCTTCACCCAAAGGGGCTTGCGCATGTGGCGCATCGCCACGCCGCTCACCGCATCGGACAGCGTCGCCGAGAACAGGGAGGTCTGACGACTCGCCGGGGTCTGCCGGAGGATCGATTCGACGTCGGGCAAGAAGCCCATGTCGAGCATCCGATCGGCCTCATCCAGGACGAGGAACCGAACCCCATCTAAGCGCACGGAGCGCCGATTCAGATGGTCCAGCAGGCGGCCGGGCGTTGCGACGACCACTTGGACGCCGCCCCGCAGCGTCTTCAGCTGACGCTCGATGGGTTCGCCGCCGTACAGCGTGGCGACACGTACGGCCGTACCGCCGAGATCGCGCACCGCCTCGGCGATCTGCAGGGCCAGTTCGCGGGTCGGAGCGAGCACGAGTGCTTGAACCGTGCGGCTACTGAGGTCGAGGCGCTCGATCATCGGAATGGCGAAGGCACCAGTCTTGCCGGAGCCGGTCTGAGCCTGACCGGCGACATCGAGGCCGGCGGCCAGCTTGGGAATGACTTTCAACTGAATTGGCGTGGGTTCGGTCCACCCCAAACGGGATATGGCCCGGAGGGTCTCCGGGCGTGAGGCGAGTCCGCCGAACGCGGTCTCGCGCGTAGTGGTAGATATGGTACATTCCTCCTGATTGTTGACCCGGGGGTAAAACCCGGGCCGGGTTTGTGCCGGCATTGTGCGCGTGCCCACCGGTTCACCCAGCCCTAGTAAGGACGACCGCGGACACATGAAACGGGCGATGCCGCAGTTGACATCGCCCGATTCGGTAGACGCAACTATGACGACCAGGGTTTAGTATAACACGCAGCCCGGCTCAGTTCAATCCCCGGACGAAAGGGCTCGTCGTGGCGGCCGGTTACGGTTTCACTTCGACCGTCACCTCGCCACCCAGCGTGACCCGCCCCCGGCGATCTTGGTTCGGGCCTTGGGCCGCGAGCTTGAAGGTGTCGCGCCCTGCAAACCCCGCTTTCGGCGTATAGAGGAACTTGGGGACTTCAATGGCGACCGTACCGTTCTGGGGTGGCCGCACGACCTGAATGGACTCCACGGCGATTCCCGCCTCAGGCGCCGAGTACATGGTCGTCCCGCATGCCTTCCCGTTATTCTTCATGACAATCGTGCCTGTGCCCGTACCTCCCGACCAGCCGCGACTGAGCTGAGCCCGACAATCTGGGTCCGCTGCCGCAAAAGACGGACCCACGCCGAATAGCAGCAGAGTGATCCAGAGCGCCGTCCACCTCCAGGTCATGTCGGCACCTCCTGTTCAGAGTAGCGCGCAAGCTCGACGTTGGCATTTGTCAGCAACTCCAGCGATAGCGGATCGGGATAGTCACCCTCAAAGACGACCCGCTGGATGCCGACATTGAGGAGCGTCTTGGCACATGCCAGGCACGGCAGATAGGTACAGTAGATGGTTCCCCCGGCGATCGAGACGCCATGATAAGCGGCCTGGATGACGCAGTTCATCTCGGCGTGGATGCACAGGCAGGTGTCGTGGCTCGTTCCGGAGGGCGCATCGCCCGCGCACCGGGCGCACCCCCCGTCGCCACAGTTGGGGACGCCGCGGGGAGTGTCATTGTAGCCCGTGGTGAGCACCATCCGATCCTTGACGATGACCGCCCCCACCTTGCGCCGCTTGCAGGTCGACCGGGTGGACGCGAGGTGCGCCATCCGCATGAAGTACTGATCCCACGACGGCCTCATCGCGACGACTACCTTCGTATCGGCGCGACCGGACCCCTCCCCGGCGCGCCGGTACGTGGCTCTCGCGTCCAGGCGACGGGCGTGTGATCGCTAGGCTAGCGGTGGGTGTTGTACTGGCTGACGAGCCCGTTGAACTCTTCGACGGCCTGTCGCTGGGCCTCCACGCGCTGATTGAAGACAAAGACGCGCGCCCGCAGGGCGTCGGATCGGCGATTGTACTCAATGGTGTCGAGTTGGTGGAGTTGCTGCTCGACGGGCAGGATGCCGCGCTGTCGGCGGCGATCGAACCGTAGGCGCTGCACGTCGAGCCGCTTGCGATCGGTTTTGATCGCCTGCCGCTCAGCCTCGATCGCGGCACGCTCGGCGGTGAGCGAGGGGCGCCGACGCTCGATCTCGGCCTGCAAGGCCTCGCGGGTCGACCCGGCACGGCCCTCGGTTGTCGGGAGCGGAGCCGCGTCGCTCGACGGGGCCTTCAGACGCGAAAACAACACGGTGATACCGATGCTCGATGCCACCAACAACACCATGGCGGCAACGAACCCGGCTCGCGATCCGCCCTGACGAGATGGAGATCCGCGCGCCACAGAGTTCCCCCTGTATGCGCCTTCCCCGTTCGCGCACCTACCAGACTGTCCCTACAAGACGGTCCGGACCAGGCGCCCGGAAGGTTCGGCGAGGCTCCCATAGAGGTCCGGCCGGCGATGAGAGAGGGACGGGTTTTGCTCCCGCACGCGCCGGACCCGGTCCGGATCGAGGTCGGCGACAACGAGCCCCTGCTCTTCCCCGCCATCGGCCACCACAACGCCCATCGGATCCACGACCAGTGACCGGCCGATACGATCACGCCGGAGTTGATCCGCGGCGATGAACCAGCACGTGTTCTCGATCGCCCGAGCCCGCACTAGGGTGACCCAGTGATCCTCTTTGAGCGACCCGCTGACCCAGCTCGTGGGCATCACGATGTACTCGGCCCCCGCCAGCGCCAGCAGGCGTGACCACTCGGGGAAGCGGACATCGTAGCAGATCTGCAGGCCGATGCGGCCGTGGGTCGTCTCGACGACAGGCGGCGGCACATCGCCGGGTGCCATGCGCTCCGACTCCCGGCCGTTGAACGCATCGTAGAGGTGGACCTTGCGGTAGGCGGCCAGCCGCTCGCCAGCCGGTGAGAGCAGCACAGCGGTGTTGTAGGCGCGGTAGGACTCCCCGGGGGCGCGTTCGGCCATTCCCATCACGAGGTAGAGGCGCTGGGCGCGAGCCGCCTCCGCCATCGCAGTCATGAACCGTCCGTCTACCGTCTCGGCGATTTCGGCGGGCGCGTGGCCTGCGACGTCGGTCCAGCGGTGCATGTAGACCTCGGGAAACACTAGGAGCTCGACACCGCGACGGCCAGCCTCTGCCGCCACCTCCAGCGCCCGCGCCAGATTTGCGGCCTTGTCCTCCATCGCGCCGTACTGTGCCAGGCCGACACGCATCACGCTCACCTCTGGCTCAGCCGTTCGATATCATCGAGTGTCTTGCCTGCCTCCAGATACGCTCGTGTTTCCGCCTCGCGGCGCGTGGCCACCTCGCCGCGCTCGACGACGCCGGTGACCTCCGCCTCGGTGATGATGAGCACTCCGTCGTCGTTTCCCAACACGTAGTCACCGCGGACCACGCGGACCCCGCCGCAGGTGATCGGCTCACCCAGCGTCCCACCCCGATCGAGCCGCCGCGTCGTCAACGCCGAGATTCCCCTGGCGAAGACCGGCAGGCCCAACGCAACGAGCTCCACGAGATCGGTCACCGGGCCATCGAGCACGACGCCTGCGATGCCGCGCCGGCTGGCCGCTAGACCGAGGAGGCCGCCAAAAGATGCATGCCGATGATCGCCCTGCCGATGGATGACCAGCACGTCCCCGGGCGCCGCCTCTCGGATCCCGCGCCGGTAGATGGCGTTGTCGCCCGGAGGCGCACTGATCGGCAGGGCGCGGCCGACGAGCTTGATGGGGCGAAAGATCGGGCGGATGTCCACGTCCAGGAATCCTTCATCCAGGAAGTGCCCCAGCGTCGAGGGGGCGATCCGTGAAAGACGCTCGAGCAGTGTCACGTATGCGGACCGCTCCTTATCGGCGCGCCGGCGTCGACGAGACCGGGTCGCGCGCAGCGGCCAAGGCGGTCGTCAACACCTGGAAGCCGAGCTCCGCGCCCCGGGTGACAAAATAGTCGACGTGCTCCGACTTCGTCCGCTCGCCCAGGCTGACACGGTCAAAGCAGCGGTCGATGGCAATGATCGCCGCTTCGGCCATGCAGGCCGGCACCAGCCCAGGGCCGTACTGACTGTAGTCAAAGTAGTCTGGAATTTCGGGCTCCCCTGGCAGTCGCACCACGCCGCCTGGGATGACCTCGACCCCCGGCATCTCCCCGACCGAGGCGTCCACGTCCGGCGGACGGCCCAGGTCGAACAGAATCGCCCCCGGCCGAACGTGTCGAGGATAAATCACGGGCAACGGATCCGACGTCGCGGCGAAGATGACATGCGCCTGCGGCAGGACGTCCAGGTTCGTGGTCGCCTCGATCACCGTGGCGGGATAGCGGCGCCGGAGTAAATCGCGCGACCGCTCCAGCCTGGTCTGATCGGTCCCGAGCATGAGCAACCGGCCGACGTACTCGACCACACCGCGGCAGATGCCAAATCCCACGACCCCATTGGCCCCCACGACGGCCGCGGTCACGGACGCCGGGTCGGTGCCGCGGGCGCGGAGCCGCTTGAGTACGACCGGGACGGCCATCTTGACCGTGCCGGCTGTGTAGGCGCCGCCGTTGGTAACCGGGATCGGCGAGCGCGCCTGCACGTCGAGCCCCTTGTTGCCCACCACGGACCAATACGCGCCAAGCCCCAGCACCGAAGCCCCAAGATTGGCGGACAGCTGCGCGGCCTCGATGGCCCTCCGGACCGCCAGTTCGGGCTCGGCCCGAATCTGATCGGGCAGCAGCGGCGTCCCCACGAGATACACACGGGCGCGCCGACCATCCGCGGTGATGATGGGATGCAGGTCTTTCACCTTCATGGGACGCATGAACCGGGCCAACCATCGCACGGCCCGCGCCGGCACCAGACCCCAGCGCCGAAGCGGCCGCAGCCAGCGGAAGCGGTTTGTCTCCCAGATGTACTCGACGGTGATCGGGTGGATCATGAAGGCGCAGACCGCTTCTTGATTCTCCAGCCCCGGCACCGGCAGCCGCTCGCCCAGACGTGGCTCGACACCGTCAACAATGCGGCCCAGGTGTTCCTTGTGGGTCCAGAAGGTGGCGGCGGCGTAGGCCGCCGCCGCGACCACGTAGGGGGCCGGTGCGCCGGAGGCCCGCACGGCCAGCGGGAGACTCAGCGACGCCACGACATTCGCCAGCGAGAGATACCCCCACTGCGCGCCGACCGCCCGAGGCACTACGAGGACAACAGCACCGACGGCAACTGGCGCGATCACGGCGGCCCATGAGATCTCGCCGAGGCCGGCCAGGCCCAGCGCCGCTCCGGTTGCGACGAGAATGCCCTTGACCCGCGCCCCGGATGCGGGGGCGAGGAACACCCCGGCGGAGCGAGCGTGACCGAACAGCACAGCGGCTGCGGCGGCCGCGAGAGCCCACGGGGAGCGAGCCAGGGCCCACGCCAGGACGACCGCCCCCGCACCTTTGGCCAGATCGAGCGCGCCGGCGGCCAAAAGCGCCGGAAGTCCTACCGCCGCCACCACACCGGCCAAGCCCAGGTTGTGCGGTGAGAAGCGGCGGATGTCCACCCCGCGCAGCCGCCGGCTCACGAGATACCCGGTGGGCACGGCGCCGATCGCGCCCGCGATGACGACCGCGATGACCCCCAGGACGAGCGGCGCCAGACTCACGATCGTGTCAACCTCGGGGCGCAGCTACTTCGTGCCGAACAGGCGATCGCCGGCGTCGCCGAGTCCAGGGACGATGTAGCCTTTCTCGTTGAGGTGGCTGTCGACCGCGCC
>Ga0187893_10003280_pt1 | contig 33239 bp, 30 predicted proteins | sample MA1701074metaG_FD_139574 | JGI IMG/M metagenome (GOLD analysis project Ga0187893, IMG submission 139574) | White microbial mat communities from a basaltic lava cave in the Kipuka Kanohina Cave System on the Island of Hawaii, USA - MA170107-4 metaG ...
ACGTCGCCGATGCCGAGCCGGATCAGCTTCGCGTCGGGGTGAGCCTGCTGGTAGGCGCGCACGCGGCGGCCGATCTCGGGGAACAGGTAGCCGGCGGCCAGGTTCCGGTAGTGCTCCTTCACGTGCGCCATGGCGCGGCAGCATACCGACGGAGGATCGGCGGGGCGCGGGCGAGCCGCGCCCCGCGAGGGGACGCCGGCAGTGCGTGCGCAGTCACCCGTACCGCCGGCGTCGACGTCTCAGCTACTGGGTGCCAAGCAGCGGGACGCCTCCCCTCACGGGGCCAGCGGGAAGTCTCGCCGGTGGAGAGCTTCGCCCGCCTCCCCCAAATGAGGGGAGTTTCAGCGTTTTCTTCACGCGGCGGGATCGATCAGCACGCCCGGGTTCAGGATGCCGCGCGGGTCGAGGGCGCGTTTGGCGGCCCGGAGTGCTTCGGCGAAGGCGTCCGGCCGCTCGCGGTCGTAGCCGGGCCGGTGGTCGCGCCCTACGGCGTGGTGGTGCGTGATCGTCCCGCCGCCGGCGAGGAGCGCCTCGCTCGCGGCGGCCTTGATCTCCGCCCACTGCTCGAGCTCGCTCCCCGGCCGGGCCGGCGCGAGCACGCTGTAGTACGGCGCGGCGCCGTCGGGGTAGACGTGCGTGAAGCGGCAGGCGACCGTCCCGCTGCCGCAGACGCGCTTCACGGCGTCGCGCGTCGCGGCCATCACGTAGCGATGGAACTCCGGGAAGCGGTCCCACGAGACGGCAGTCTCGAACGTCTCGGCGATCACGGAGCAGGCGACCAGCACGTCGCGAACGTAGGGCGCCTGGAGGAAGGCGCGGCGCCAGGCCCCAGCCGGCCCGTCGTCGCTGCCGGCGCTCCGCTCCGCTCTTCCCGCGGACTGGGGCACCTTACCCCCTGCGTCGCGGCAGAGCTCGAGCGCGCGCGCGAGCCAGGCGTCGAGCGCGTGGTCCGCCGACTCGAAGCCGAGCACGAGCACGGCGTGGCTCCCGTCGCCGGCGCCCGAGGTCGCCGCCTCCTGCGGGTCGAGGAGCCGGCAGTTCGACGGGAAGAGCCCGGACTGCGAGAGGCGCCGCACCGCCTCGGCGCCGCGCAGGAAGCCTTCCGGCCCGTCGAAGCGCACGGAGGCGCCGGCGCGGAAGCGGGGCCGGTCCTGGAGCCGCATCCAGGCCTCCGTGATCACGCCCAGGATCCCCTCCGAGCCGATGAAGAGCCGGTCGGGCGCGGGGCCCGCCCCCGAGGCGGGGAGGCGCCGCGTCGCGACGACACCCGCCGGTGTCAGCACGCGGAGCGACTCCACGAAGTCGTCGATGTGCGTGTAGAGCGTGGCGTAGTGCCCGCCCGAGCGCGTCGCGATCCAGCCGCCCAGGCTCGAGAACTCGAAGGACTGGGGGAAGTGGCGGAGCGTGAGGCCGTGCGGGCGGAGCTGGTCCTCGAGCGCCGGGCCGAGCACGCCGGCCTGGATGCGCGCGGCGCGCGAGGTGCGGTCGAGCTCGAGCACGCGGTCGAGCCGGCCGAGGTCGAGGCTCAAGACTTTGCTTGCGCCCGGGATCGCCGTCTCGACGCCGCCCACCACGGAAGAGCCGCCCCCGTACGGCACGACCGTGATGCCGGCGCCGTCGCACCAGTCGAGCACCGCGGCGACCTCCGCCTCGGAGCTGGGGAAGGCGACCTGGTCGGGCGGGCTCGGGAGCTCGCGGCGGAAGGCGCGCACCACGTCGCGGTACGACTTCCCGTAGTGGTGGCCGGCGCGCGCCTCGGGCTCGTCCGAGACGATCGCGGCGAGCGCAGCCGGCGGGCGGATGCGCGGCGCCCGGAGCGCGAGCTCCTCGAGCCGCGGCGGCGGGCGCGGCTCGACGGCGACCCCGAAGCGCCCGGCCACCGTCTGCGCGATCGCGCGCGCCTGCTCGGGCGAGGGCCCCGCGCCCTCGACGCCCCAGCCCCACCATTTCCGTCTACCCGCCGTCACGAAGGGGACGGTCCTTTCCGTCACTTCTTCCGCGCGCGCGGCCTCGGCTTCGGCGCGCGCGGCTTCGCGGCGGGCCGCTTCGCCTTCCGCTTCGCCGGCCTGGGCTTCGCCTTCGGCTTCGGGCGCGCCTTGGCCTTCGCGGCGGGCTTCGCCTTCCCTGCCGGGCGCGGAGCGAGCGACTCGAGCAGGGCGAGGTCCGGCCCCGGCTCGCCGTCGGGCCGGAAGGTCTGGATGCAGACGTGATCGGCGCCGGCTTCGAAGTGCGCGTCGATGCGCGCGCGGATCGCCGCCTCGTCGCCCCACGCCACCACCGCGTCGATCAGCCGGTCGCTCCCGCCACTCGCGAAGTCGGCGTCGTCGAAGCCGAGCCACTTCCAGTTGTTCTGGTAGTTCGGGAGGCCGAGATAGACCGCGAGGTTCTTGCGCGCGATCGCGCGCGCCTTCGCCGGGTCGCTCTCGCGGAGCACCATCTGCTCGGGCGCGAGCGTCGGGCCGCGCCCCAGGATCTCCCGCGCGCGCGCCGTGTGCTCGGGCGTCACGTTGTAGGGATGCGCGCCGGCGCAGCGCTCGGCGGCGAGCCTCAGCATGTTCGGCCGCAACGCCGCGAGCACCACCGGCGTCTCCTGAGACGGCGCCGGCCCCATGTAGACAGCCTTCTCCATCGCGTCGAGGTACGCGCGCATCGTCGCGACCGGCTTGCCGTACGTGTGCCCGCGCAGTCCCGACACCATCGGCGCGTGAGAGACCCCGAGCCCGAGCACGAAGCGGCTCCCCGACAGCTCGCCCACCGTCTGTTGGATCGCGCGCATGGTCACCGCGTCGCGCGCGTAGATGTTCGCGATGCCGGTCGCGAAGACGAGCTTCCGGGTGTGCGTCGTCAGGAAGGAGATCAGCGAGAACGGGTCGCGCCCGACTGCCTCGGGCATCCAGAGCGCCGAGTAGCCCCAGGCCTCGATCTGCTGCGCCGCCTCGAGCGCCTTCGGCGCGGGCAGCAGCTCGAGGAAGGTCCAGACGCCGAGCCGGCCGAGTCGTTCTGCGCTGCGTGCGGTCATCGCGCGATTCCTCCGGGCGCACACTCTACCGCGCCCGGAGCGCGCGCTCGTCGTCAGTCCCCCGACACCTCGATGGTGAGCTGCTCGTAGATGCCGAGGACGTTCAGCAGCTCGTAGTCGGCGTAGTAGATGGTCTGGATCCCGCCCTCGCGCGCGGCCGCCTCGAGGCTCGCGTCGCCCCACGTGACGAGCGGCAGGTTCGTGAAGAAGGGCTCACGGAGGAAGCGGACCTCCGAAGTCCCCGTCCGGCTGCCGACGGGCGTCGCCTCGAAGTTCGTCTCGAGCGGGGCCGCGTGGTAGGTGAGGATGAAGCCGCCCGGGGGCGAGACCGGCCCTCCGACACCCGTGCTCCCGGCGCAGCCGAGGCCTGCGGCGGCGCCGAGCGCGAGGAGCGCTCTAGTCGCCATGCACGAGCGTCGTGTACTTCGAGTAGATGCCGAGGTAGCTCACGAACTCGTAGTCCGCGGTGCGGATCGTCGTGATGCCGCCGTTCCGGGCCGCCGCGCGTGTGCTCCCGTCGCCCCACGAGACCAGGCCCAGCACGTTCGAGGTCGAGGACTTGCCGACCTTCGCACCGAGCTGGGTCTCGTCGTGGTCGATGTCGAGGGGCGCCTGATAGCTCTGCACCAGCGCGGGCGGCGGGACCACCGGCGCCGTCATGACGCATCCGAGCGCGATGAGCACGAAAGTCACGAGAGAGAGCGCGAGACTGCCTGCCTTCACTGCCTTCACGGAAGCCTCCCGAGCCGTTGGGCCTCCAGTAGACGCGAAGCGTCGCGCGCGTGTCAAGCACTACGCTCGCTCCCAGCCGCTGCTACGTTGCGTGCGTTTCGGGGGAGATCGATGACGGCGGGCCGGCGGATCGCGTGTGTGCTGCTCGCCGCCGTGCTCCCCGGCTGCGGACTGTTCGGCCTCGGCGGGGGCGAGCCGCCTGGCGCCGAGGCCGTCGACGACGCGCGGCTCCGCGACGCGGCCGACGAGCCCGAGAGCTGGCTCAGCTACGGCGGCAGCTACGCGGAGCAGCGCTACAGCCCGCTCGCCCAGATCGACGAGACGAACGTGTCGCGGCTCGGCCTCGCCTGGGCGTTCGAGACGGGCAGCAAGCGCGGCCTCGAGGCGACGCCGCTCGTCGCGGGCGGCGTGATCTACACGACCAGCTCGTGGAGCGTGGTGCACGCGGTCGACGCGCGGACCGGGCGCGAGCTCTGGCGCTTCGATCCCCAGGTGCCGCGGCGCTACGGCGGCCTCGCCTGCTGCGACGTCGTGAACCGGGGCGTCGCGCTCTACCGGGGGCGCGTCTACCTCGGCACGCTCGACGGGCGCCTGGTCGCGCTCGATGCGAAGACCGGCGAGCCGGCCTGGTCGGTGCTCACCGTCGATCAGAGCAAGCCCTACACGATCACGATGGCGCCGCGGATCGTGAAGGGGAGGGTGATCATCGGAAACGGCGGCGCCGAGTTCGGCGTGCGCGGCTACGTCACGGCCTACGACGCGGCGAGCGGGCGGCTCGTCTGGCGCTTCTACACCGTGCCCGGCGACCCGCGGCTCGGCTTCGAGAGCAAGGCGCTCGAGCAGGCCGCGAAGACGTGGACCGGCAACTGGTGGGAGGTCGGCGGCGGCGGCACGGTGTGGGACTCGCTCGCCTACGACCCCGAGCTCGACCTCCTCTACGTCGGCACCGGGAACGGCTCGCCCTGGAGCCGCTACGTCCGGAGCCCGGACGGCGGCGACAACCTCTACGTCTCGTCGATCCTCGCGCTCCGGCCCGACACGGGCGAGCTCGTCTGGCACTACCAGACCACGCCCGGCGACAACTGGGACTTCACCTCGACGCAGCACCTCCTCCTCGCCGAGCTCGAGCTCGACGGCGACGAGCGCAAGGTGCTGATGCAGGCGCCGAAGAACGGCTTCTTCTACGTGCTCGACCGCGCGACGGGCGAGCTCCTCTCGGCCGATCCGTACGTGACCGTCACGTGGGCCAAGAAGGTGGACCTCGCGACGGGACGGCCGATCGAAGCCGACGGGCTCGACTATCGCGACAAGACCATCGAAGTGAAGCCGAGCCCGTTCGGCGGCCACAACTGGCAGCCGATGTCGTTCCACCCGGAGACGGGGCTCGTCTACGTCCCGGCGCAGGAGGTCCCGTACTTCTTCCGCCTCGACAAGGAGTGGCGGCACCGCACCGGCGCCTGGAACACCGGCGCCGACCCGACCGTCGCCGACGCCTTCCCGCGCGAGCTCGTCTCGGGGCACCTCCTCGCGTGGGACCCGGTCCGGAAGAAGGAGGCGTGGCGCGCGCAGTACACGCTGCCGTGGAACGGCGGCACGCTCGCGACGGGCGGGAACCTCGTGTTCCAGGGCACCGCGCACGGCAGCTTCGCCGCGTACCGCGCCACGGACGGCAAGCTCCTCTTCGAGGCGCCGGCCGGCACCGGCATCGTGGCGCCGCCCGTCACCTACGAGCTCGACGGCGTGCAGTACGTGGCGGTGATGGCGGGCTGGGGCGGCGCGTTCGCGCTGATCGCGGGCGACGCCGCGGCGGCGGCGGGCGTGGTGGACAACACCGGGCGCCTCCTGGTCTGGAAGCTCGGCGGGACGGCGCAGCTCCCCGTGCAGCAGGCCGCCGCGCGCGAGCTCACCGCCGTCGCGGCCGACTCCGACCCCGCGCTCGTCCAGCGCGGGAACCACACCTATCACCGCTGGTGCGCGACCTGCCACGGCGTGGGCGCCGTCTCGGGCGGCGTGCTGCCCGACCTGCGGCGGTCGGACGCGCGCATGTATGGCATGCTCGACGACGTGGTGCTGCGCGGGGCGCTGCTCGGGAACGGCATGCCGCGCTTCGACGTGTGGCTGCGTCGCGACGACGTCGCCGCAATCCGCGCCTACCTGCTCACCCGCCGCGCCGCGCTGCTCGCCGAGAAGGAGTGACCATGGCCGCACCGATCCGGATCCGCGCAGAGGACGTCGACTTCTCGAGCATCGACTTCTGGGGCCAGCCCGCCGAGGTGCGCGAGGCGGGCTTCGCCGCGCTCCGCCGCGAGAAGCCGATCTCGTTCCACAAGGAGTTCGAGCCGCCGCCCGAGATCCCGCTGCCGCGCGGCCCCGGCTACTGGGCGCTCACGAAGCACCGCGACGTGCTCGAGGCGAGCCGCGACGCCGACGTGTTCTGCTCCGGCAAGGGCAGCCAGATCCCCGACCTGCCCGAGAGCTTCAACGAGTTCTTCGGATCGATGATCAACATGGACGACCCGAAGCACGGGCGGCTCCGCCGCATCGTCTCGCGCGGCTTCACGCCGCGCGCCCTCGGCAAGCTCGAGGCCGACGTCCAGCGCCGTGCGAAGCAGACCATCGACCGCGTGATCGAGAAGGGCGCGTGCGACTTCGTGACCGAGATCGCGGCCCCGCTCCCGCTCGAAATCATCTGCGACCTGATGGGCATCCCCGACAGCCAGACAAGGTTCGTGTTCGAGAAGACGAACGTGATCCTCGGCCTCGGCGACCCCGAGTACGTGCCGCCCGGCACGAACCTGCTGATGGCCGCCCTCACCGCCGGCCAGGCCCTCGCGACCCTGATGAACGAGCTTGCCGACGAGCGGCGCAAGAACCCGAAGGACGACCTCACCTCGGCCTTGCTGAACGCCGAGCTGGAGGGCGGGCTGCTCACGCAGCAGGAGCTGGCGTCGTTCTTCGTGCTGCTGGTCGCGGCCGGCAACGAGACCACGCGGAACGCCATCAGCCACGGCATGAAGGCGCTCACCGACTTCCCCGACGAGCGGCGCAAGTGGTTCGGCGACTTCGAGGGCAAAGCGCCGACCGCGATCGAGGAGATCGTGCGCTGGGCGACGCCGGTGATCCACTTCCGCCGGACCGCCACGCGCGACACCGAGCTCAGCGGCCAGAAGATCCGCGCCGGCGAGAAGGTCGTGCTCTGGTACAACTCGGCGAACCGCGACGAAGACGTCTTCCGCGACCCCTACCGCTTCGACGTGACGCGCACCCCGAACGAGCACGTCGGCTTCGGTGGCCCGGGCCCGCACCACTGCCTCGGCGCGAACCTCGCGCGCCGCGAGATGCGCGTCATGTTCCGCGAGATCGCGGAACGCATCCCGGACCTCCAGATCACCGGCCCGCCCGAGTACCTGCGCTCGAACTTCATTCACGGCATCAAGCGCATGCCGTGCGAGTGGAAGGCGGGCGGGAGGTAGCCGGCGGATTCCTCCCTCGCTGGTGACTGCGCTCACACGGCTCTGCGCGGAGCTTCCGATGCTGCTCCTGCCGTGGCCGTCCTCGCCGAGGCCGTGAGGATGACTCGAGCGTGCTCCCGGCGTCCGACGAGGGGGGAACGGCCACGGCTCCAGCGCCCACCCCAGCGGCGTGGCGCGCTGCCCGTCGTCAGCCGCGCTCCGACGTGGTAGAACCCGCGCGATGGCGGACACGAGCGACGCGGCGCTCACACGGATCGAGGCCGGCTACGCCGACGCGCGCGGGCTCCGGGTCGCGCTCTCGCCGTATCTGTTCCGCTCGATGCTCGTCGGGATGGGCGCCGTCGCGGTCGTGCTCGACCGCGTGACGCGGAGGCGCGACCTCACCTGGAGCTTCGCCAAGGCCCGGGCGCGCGACCTGGCGCGGCTGCTCGGTGTCGAGGTGACGGTGCGCGGCGCCGAGCACCTCGCATCGGGCGGGCCGTTCGTCATCACGCCGAACCATCAGAGCCACCTCGACATCCTGGCGCTCCTCGGCTTCCTCCCCGGCCGCACCCGCTTCGCCGCGAAGCGCGAGCTCTGGCGGCATCCCGTCGTGGGCGGCGTGCTCGACACGCTCGACATGGTCCCGATCGACCGCGACAACCCGGAGGTCGCGATCACGGCGCTCGCGAAGGCGGACGGCGCGGCCGGCTCCCTGGTCGTGTTTCCGGAGGGCACGCGCTCGCGCGACGGCCAGCTCCGCGAGTTCAAGAAGGGCGCCTTCGTGCTCGCGATCCGCGCCGGGCTCCCGGTGGTGCCCGTGATCTGCCGCGGCACGCGCCGGCTGATGCCGCGCGGGAGCCGGCTCACCGTGGTGCCGGGCCCGGTCGAGCTCGTGGTCGAGGCGCCGATCCCGACCGCGGGCCTCGGCTACGACGACCGCGACGCGCTCGCGGCGCGCGTGCGCGCGGTGATCGAGCGCCACCACACGGGCTGGTGAGATGGCCACCGCCGTCGTCGATCGGCCGACCTCGTTCTGGCTCCGGCTCCTCGAGCAGCGCCGCGAGCGCATGGTCGAGGAGAAGCTCGACCTGTCGCACCCGATCGAGTGGCAGAGCCCGGAGGAGCAGCACGCGGCGTGGAAGTTCTTCAACGCGGCCTACCGCGCCGAAGAATCCGGCCTCCGGCAGGCCCACGAGATCGCGGGCGAGGTCGAGGCGTGGGATCCCGAGCTGGCCCGGGCGCTCCGCCTCTACGGCGACGAGGAGGGCTGGCATCGCGAGCTCCTGAGCGAGTTCCTCGGCTGGCTCGGCGGCGGTGTCCGCCCGATGGGCCCCACGACGCGCAGCTTCTACAGGCTCTACGCACGCGCGAAGCGGCACGAGACGATCGTGCTCACGAACCTGATGTTCGAGACGATCGGCGCGACGACGTATCGGCTCGCGCTCCGGACCGCGAAGCCGCACCCGAGCATCCGCCAGATGCTCACGATCCTGACGCGCGACGAGTCGTTCCACGTTCCGCTGAACGTCCACTTCCTGCGCCGGATCCTGGCGCGGTCCGACGCCGGCGCGCGGCCGCGACTCCGCCGGCTCTACCACCTCCTCACCGCGAGCCTGATGGTGTCCGCCTACCCGAGCCGGAAGCGCGCCGAGGCCTTCGACCGGATCCCGTTCCCGACCCTCGCGCGCGCCTACGCCGAGCACCTCGGCAAGCTCTTCGCGCACGCCGAGGACCTCGGCTTCCGGCCCTCGCGGCTCCTCCTCGCGACGGTCGGGCTCCGGCGCGCCGATCTCGCCGAGGCGGACGACCTCACCTCGGTCGCCGCGGCCGAGCGCGCGGCCGACCGCGCGCGGGTCGTGGTCGAGTCGCTCTGACGCCGTCGCGCGGGCCTGGGTCGTTAGACTCGGCCGGCCATGGACCTCGCGCACGACGCGCGCCTCTCCGCGGGCCGGCTCTCACTCGCCGTCGCCACGGTCGTGCTCACGACCAAGGTCGTGGCCTGGATCGTGACCGGCTCCGTCGCCGTGTTCTCGGACGCGATGGAGTCGATCGTGAACGTGGTGGCGGCGCTGCTCCTGGTCTGGAGCCTCCGCATGGCGGCGCAGCCGCCGGACCGCGACCACCCCTACGGCCACGGGAAGGCCGAGTTCCTGTCGGCCGCGGTCGAGGGGGCGCTGATCGTGGTGGCGGCGCTCCTGATCACGGTGCAGGCCGTGCGCGAGCTCGTGATCGGCGGCGTCCCGGAGCGCCTCGACACCGGTCTCGCGCTCGTCGCGGGCGCGAGCCTGCTGAACGGCGCGCTCGGCCTCCACCTGCTCGCCACGGGCAAGCGGACCGGCTCGCTCGCACTCGTCGCCGACGGCCGCCACGTGCTGACCGACGTCTGGACGAGCGGGGGCGTGCTCGTGGGCCTCGTCCTGGTGCGCTTCACGGGCGCCGCCTGGCTCGATCCCGCCGTCGCGCTCGCGGTGGCCGCGAACATCGTCCGCGAGGGCGTGCGCCTGGTGAAGCTGGCGGTGGGCGGGCTCATGGACGAGGCGGACGCCGAGCTTCTCGAGAAGCTCACGGGTGCGCTCGAGGTGGAGCGCCCGCCCGAGTGGATCGACGTCCACGGGCTCCGCGCCTGGCGCTCGGGTGCCGAGCTCCACGCCGATCTCCACCTGGTCGTGCCGCGCTACTTCGACGCGGAGCAGCTGCACGGCATCGCGGAGGCGGTCGAGGCGCGGCTGCGCTCCGCGGCAGGCCTCCCGACCGAGGCGGTCGTGCACTTCGACCCGTGCCGGCCTCACGAGTGCCCGCGCTGCGCGATGCCGGCCTGCCCGGTGCGCGCAGCCGCCTTCGCGGGCCGCCGCGAGCTCACGCTCGGCCGCGCCACGCGCGCGGACGCCGACGTGGAGCAGGAGCGGCGGGAAGACGCCTCGCGCTAGGGCGAGGGCTCTGCCGGCTCGAACGCGCCCGCGCGGAGCCTCGCGAAGTAGTCGTCCATCAGCGTCTTCACCTTGCCCGACATCAACACCACGCCGATCAGGTTCGGGAAGGCCATGCCGAGGATCATCAGGTCGCCGAAGTCGAGCACGGCCTGCGCGGCGAACACCGCCCCGCCCCAGGTGAAGGCGAGGAACACGAGCTTGTAGGCGAGCAGCGAGCCCACGCCGAACAGGTGCGCCCAGCACTGCTCGCCGTAGTAGCTCCACGAGATCATCGTGCTGAACGCGAACAGGAACGCGGTGAGCGCCAGGACGTACTTGAAGAAGGGGAACACGCTCTCGAATGCCCACGAGGTGGCCGCGATGCCGCTCCCGGCCGCGGGGTTCGCGTAGGCGCCCGTCACGACCATCACCAGGCCCGTCATGTGGCACACGATCACGGTGTCGATGAAGGGCTCGAGCAGCGCCACCATGCCCTGGCGCACGGGCTCGTTCGTGATCGCGGCGGAGTGCGCGATCGGGGCCGAGCCGCAGCCGGCCTCGTTCGAGAAGGCGGCGCGGCGGAAGCCCATGATCATCACGCCCGCCGCGCCGCCCCAGGCGGCGTCCGGCGTGAAGGCCTGCGTCAGGATCGTGCCGAAGGCCGCCGGGAGCTCTGCGGCGTGGAGCGCGAGGATGAGCGTGCCCGTGACGAGGTAGATGCCGCACATCACCGGCACGAGCCGCGAGGCGACCTCGCCGATCCGCTTGATGCCGCCGATGATGACGAGCCCGGTGATGAACACGAGGAAGCCGCCGAACGCGACCGCGCCCTCGGTGCCGGCGAAGGCGGGGAAGACGTTCGCGAACTGCGCGAACGACTGGTTCGACTGGAACATGTTGCCGCCGCCGAAGCTCCCGCCGATGCACATCACCGCGAAGATCGTGGCGAGCACCTTGCCCACGCGCGGGAAGCCGAGCTCGGCGAGGCCGAGGTGCAGGTAGTGCATCCCGCCGCCCGAGACGTGGCCGTCGCTCCGCCGCACGCGGTACTTCTGCGCGAGCGTCACCTCGGCGAACTTCGAGCTCATGCCGAGGAAGCCGGCGAGCACCATCCAGAACACGGCGCCGGGCCCGCCGACGCCCACCGCGACCGCGACGCCCGCGATGTTGCCGAGCCCGACCGTGGCGGAGAGCGCGGCCGAGAGCGCCTGGAAGGGGGAGATCTCGCCGAATTCGTTGCCCCGCGTGTAGCGGCCGCGCACCACGTCGATGCCGTGACGGAAGCCGCGCAGGTTCACGAAGCGGAAGCGCAGCGTGAAGAAGAGTGCGGCGAGCGAGAGCCAGACCACGACGATCGGGAGCTTCAGCTCGCCCGGCTGGCCGTCGTCCCAGAAGGCGAGGTCGAAGAAGATCACGCTCGAGATCGGCGCGACCACGAAGCGCTGGAAGAGAGAGTCGAGAAGCCCGAGGAAGCTCTGAATCATGGGTCCTCGGCCTCATGCCAGCGACCGGCCGCTCGCGTAGGATAGGCGGACTGTCATGAGTCGAAAGCCTCGCACACTGTCCGAGCACGCTTCGAAGCGGCTCCTGGCGGAGTTCGGCATTCCGCTCGCACGCGAGGCGTCGGTGCTCACGCCCGCGGAGGCGGCGGCGGCCGCCGGCGAGATCGGCTTCCCCGTCGTGGTGAAGCTCTGCGGAGACGCGATCGCGCACAAGACCGAGCGCGGGCTCGTGCGGCTCGGCCTCGTCGATGCGGCCGCGGTGCAGAAGGCCGCGAGCGAGCTCCTCGCGGCGGCGCGGCCCGAGGACGGCGCGGTGTCGCTCCTCGTGGCCGAGCAGGTGGCTGGCAAGCGCGAGCTGATCGCCGGGCTGGTGCGCGACCCGCAGTTCGGGCCCTGTGTCCTGCTCGGGCTCGGCGGGATCCTGACCGAGGCGCTCGGTGACGTGGCCTTCGCGGCGGCGCCGCTCTCGCACGGGGAGGCGCGCGCCTTGGCCGGTCGGCTCCGCGCCGGCCACCTCGTGACGGGCGCCTTCCGCGGCGAGCCGGCGGGTGACCTCGACGCGCTCGCGGAGCTCCTCGTCGCGCTCGGCCGCGTGGCAGAGGCGCGCCCCGACGTCGCGAGCGTGGACCTGAACCCGGTGCTGCTCCGCGCGCGCGACGGCAAGCCCGTAGCGGTGGACGCGCTCGTGGAGCTCGACTCCGAGCCCTCCTCTGAGTCAGTCAGCGAGCGCGGCTCCTCTGAGCCGGTCCGCAAGCGCGGCTGGAAGGCTGCCGAGGCAGCCACCCCCGACGCGCCCGCGCGCGCAGCGAGCGAAGTACTGGCCCGCCTGCAGCCGCTCTTCCAGCCGCGCGGCGTGCTCGTGGCGGGCGTCTCCGCGCATCCGGGCAAGTTCGGCTTCGTCGCCTACCACAACCTGCTGCGCTTCGGCTTCTCGGGCGAGGTCTGGGCGCTGAACCGCGACGGCAGCGAGGTGCTCGGCCGGAAGACGATCCGCGAGGTGTCGGAGCTGCCGGAGGGCGCGGCCGACCTGGTGTTCGTGTGCACGCCGCAGGCGGCGAACCTCGAGCTGCTCCGCGCGTGCGCGGCGCGCGGCATCCGCGCGGCCTTCGTCGCGAGCGGCGGCTACGGCGAGGCCGGCGAGGAGGGCCGCCGCCACGAGCGCGAGCTCGTCGCGCTCGCCGAGTCGCTCGGCCTGGTGGTCGCGGGGCCGAACGGGCAGGGCGTGATCTCGACCGGGCGCTCGCTCTGCGCGCAGATCGTGGCCCCGTATCCGCCGCCGGGCCGCATCTCGGTCGCGAGCCAGAGCGGGAACCTGGTGTCGAGCTTCCTGAACTACGCCGTGCTGACCGGGATCGGGATCTCGAAGGCGATCTCGGCGGGGAACTCCGCGCAGCTCGGGCTCGCCGACTACCTCGACTACTTCGCGGCCGACCCCGAGACGGCCGTCGCGCTCTGCTACCTCGAGGGCGTCCCCGACGGCCGGCGCTTCGCCGAGGCGGCGCGCGCACTCGTCGCGGAGAAGCCGCTCGTGCTGCTCAAGGGCGGCGTCGCCGCGGAGGGGAAGCGCGCGGCCGCGAGCCACACGGGCTCGCTCGCGAGCGACGACCGCATCTTCGACGGCGTGGCGGCGCAGGTGGGCGCGCTCCGGGCGCCGAGCGTCGAGCACGCGTTCGAGTGGGCGGCGACCTTCGCTACGCAGCCGCTCCCGCGCGGCCGGCGGACCGTGGTGTTCACGACCGCGGGCGGCTGGGGCGTGCTCGCGGCCGACGCGTGCGCGGCGGCCGGGCTCGAGCTCGTGCCGCTCCCGGACGACCTCCGCACTGCGATCGACGCGCTCGTCCCGCCGCGCTGGAGCCGGAGCAACCCGATCGACCTCGCCGGCGGCGAGACGCGCGACACGATCCCCGAGGTGCTCGACAAGATCTGCGCGCATCCGGACGTCGACGCCGTGATCCACCTCGGGCTCGGCATCCAGGCCGCGCAGGCGCAGGCCTTCCGCTCGGGCCCCTTCTTCCCGGGCTACGGGATCGAGCGCATCGTCGAGTTCCACGAGCGCCAGGACCGCCGCTACGCGAAGGCCGCGCGCGAGGCGTCGGAGCGGCACGAGAAGCCCGTGCTGACGGCGACCGAGCAGACGTACACGGACCGCTTCTACGGGAACCCCGGGCCGGTCGGGGTGCGCGAGGAGGGGCGGCTCTGCTACCCGAGCGCGCACCGGGCGGTCGCGGCGCTCGCGGCGCTCGTGCGCTACGCCGAGTTCCGGTGTGGATCCGACGGGAGGACGACATGACGAAGACGACCCTGTTCCTCTGGCTCGCGCTCTCGAGCTTCCCGGCGGTGGATGCCGACGAGCAGCCCGCGTGTCGCGCGCGCTGCCAGGAGGTCTACGCGGAGGAGCTCGCGGCGTGCGAGCAGAGCGAGCGGCCCGACGTCTGCCAGGACGAGGCCAACGACCGCCACCAGGAGTGCATCGACCGTTGCAACGACTGACGTCGGCGCATCCGAGCGGGGACGTTCTTCAAAACGTCAAATCGCGAGGTTGCCGCCGGATGAAGGAGTTGACGATTTGAAGAACGTCCCCGTTTCCGTCGTCGTGGGGGTCGGGGAGTCCGCCTACTACGAGCGCGGGAAGGCGCCGCTCTCGGAGTTCCAGCTCGCTCTGACGGCGATCCGCGCGGCGTGCGCGGACGCCGGCCTCGACCCGCGCGAGATCGACGGCTTCGTCTCGTACCTGGACGGGCGGAACGATCCGCTCCGGCTCTCGGCCGCGCTCGGCGTGCGCTCGCTCTCGTGGACCTCGCAGCCGTGGGGCGGTGGCGGGAACAACATGGCCGCCGCGGTGCAGCTCGCCGCCGCCGCGGTCTCCGCCGGCTACGCGCGCCACGTCATCGCGTTCCGCGCGCTCGCGCAGGGCCAGTTCGGGCGCTTCGGCCAGTCGCGCGCGGCGGGCCGCACGGGCGGCGACTTCGCGTACCAGCACCTCTACGGGCTCCTGTCGCCCGCGCAGGAGTGTGCGCTCCACACCCGCCGCTTCATGCACGACCACGGCATCTCGCAGGAGGCGCTCTGCGAGATCGCGCTCACCTCCTACGCGAACGCGCAGCGGAACCCGCGCGCGATCCGCCACGGCCAGCCGCTCACGCGCGAGGCCTACCACGCCTCGCGCTGGATCGTCGAGCCCTTCCACCTCTACGACTGCTGCCCCGAGAACGACGGCGCCGCCGCGATCCTCGTGACGACGCCCGAGCGAGCGCGCGCGCTCCGGAAGCCGGGCGTCGCGATCGTCGCCGCCGCGCAGGGCCTCGGCCCCGCCTTCGGCGTGGCGGCGTTCCAGGGCGACTGGTTCCCCGGCGTGTTCTACCGCGACGTCGCGGAGAAGCTCTGGCAGCGCGCCGGCTGCCGCCCCGCCGACGTGGACGTGCTCCAGATCTACGAGAACTTCACCGGGCCGGTGCTGATGGCGCTCTGTGAGATGGGCTTCGCCGCGCCCGGGGAGGTGGAGAAGTTCGTCGCCGACGGCGCGCTCGCGGGCCCCGACGCGCGCCTCCCCTTCAACACGAGCGGCGGGAACCTCGGCGAGGCCTACATCCACGGCTTCGAGATGGTGAACGAGGCGGTGCGGCAGGTGCGCGGCGAGTCCACCTGCCAGGCGACGCGGAAACGCGTCGAGCGGAGCCTCGCGGTGGCGGGCCCCGGCTACGCGGCTGGCAGCGCCGTGCTCTTCGGGCCCCTCTGAACGGAGTCACGAGCTTGACCCGCCTCCTCGGTGACGACTGGCTGCTCCCTGCCCTCGACGCGCGGAACCGCGCCTGGTTCACCTCCGGCCGCCTCGCGCTCCAGGCCTGTACGCGCTGCCAGGCCGTACAGTTCCCGCCCGAGGAGGTCTGCCGGAGCTGCGGCAGCTTCGAGCTCGGCGAGCGCGCGAGCCCGGGCACGGGCCGTGTCGAGAGCGTCGCGGTCGTGCACCACGCGGTGCACCCCGTGCTCCGCCCGCACGTGCCCTACGCGGTGGTGCTCGTCTCGCTCGACGATGCGCCCGGCGTTCGGCTCCCCGGGAACGTCCTGAACCGCGCCCCGAGCGAGGTCGCGATCGGCGCGCGCGTGCGCGTCGCCTTCGAGGAGCTGGCCGACCCCGACACGGGCGAGACGCTCAAGATCCCGCAGTGGGAGGTCGTGGCGTGAAAGCGCTCGGCCACGTCCCCGTGCGGGCCCTGGGCCACGTCCGCATCTGCGACTTCACCGGCCAGCTCGCGGGCGCGGGCGCGACGAAGTGGCTCGCCGCCTTCGGCGCCGAGGTGATCCGCATCGAGGATCCGGTGAAGCAGGGGACCTGGGACATCCTGCGCATGATGCCGCCCTTCGTCGACGAGCGGCGAGGCACCGACTTCGGCGGCGGCTTCAACAACCACAACGTCGAGAAGCTCGGCATCACACTGAACCTCCGCACCGAGCGGGGCCGAGAGCTCCTCGCCGAGCTCGTGAAGAAGTCCGACGTGGTGGCGGAGAACTTCGCCGCCGGGGTGCTCGAGAAGCTGGGCTTCGGCTACGAGCGCCTGAAGCAGCTCAAGCCCGACGTGATCTACGTGTCGAACTGCGGCTTCGGCCACGTGGGTCCCTACAAGAGCTTCAAGACGTGGGGGCCGGTCGTGCAGGCGGTCTGTGGGCTCACGTTCAGCTCGGGCCTGCGCGACCGCGAGCCCGCCGGCTGGGGCTACTCGTACATGGACCACACCGGCGCCTACTACATGGCGATCGCGATCCTGCTGGCACTCCTCCACCGGCAGCGCACGGGCGAGGGGCAGTGGGTGGACCTATCGTGCACGGACGCGGGCCTCACCCTCCACGGCCCCACGCTCCTCGACTGGACGGTGAACGGCCGGCCGCTCCTCCGACCGGGCTCGCCGGACTCGAACCGGAGCGAGCACCCCGCCAGAGCGCCGCACGGGATCTATCCCGCGGCGGGCGAGGACGAGTGGGTCGCGCTCGCGTGCCGGAGCGACGCCGAGTGGCGGGCACTCGCCGGCGTAGTCGGCGCGGCGTGGGCGCGCGAGGCGCGCTTCGCGGCGCTCGCGGGCCGGCTCGGCGCGCAGGACGAGCTCGACGCGAAGCTCGCGGAGTGGACGCGCGCGCGCCCGAAAGCGGAGACGGTGGCGGCGCTCCAGGCGGCGGGCGTGCCCGCCGCGCCCGTCGCGAAGCCGCCCGAGCGCGTCGACGGCGACCCCGCGACCGCAGGCTTCGGACTCTGGCCGACGGCAAGGCACAGCAAGATGGGCGAGGTCCGCGTCGACGGCCTCCCGGTGCACTTCGCGAAGACCGACTGGGAGATCGCGCGCGGCGCGCCCTGCCTCGGCGAGCACACCGAGGAGGTGCTCACGCGGCTCCTCGGTCTCTCGCGCGAGGAGGTCGCGAAGCTTCGCGCGGAGGGCGTGGTGTGAGCGCCCTCGCCGGAGTCCGCATCGTCGAGCTCTCGCACGAGCGCAGCGCGTTCGCGGGCAAGCTCCTCGCCGACATGGGCGCGGACGTGGTCGTGGTCGAGCCGCCGGAAGGAAGCGCGCTCCGCCGCTGGGGCCCGTTCGTGGACGACGTGCCCGATCCCGAGCAGAGCCTCGCCTGGTGGCACTACAACACGAGCAAGCGCGGCGTCGTGTTCGACCTCGACACGGAGGCCGGGCGTGCCGGCTTCCGGCGCCTGGTGGCAAGCGCCGACCTCGTGCTCGAGGCCGAGGATCCGGGCCGCCTTGCCAAGCTCGGGCTCGACTACGCGGACCTCGCGCGCCGCGAGCTGATCTGGATCTCCGTCACACCCTTCGGCCGGAAGCTGCCCGGTCGTGCGGATCTGATGACGGACCTGACGCTCCTCGCCGCCGGCGGGCCCGTGTGGAGCTGCGGCTACGACGACCACTCACTCCCGCCCGTCCGCGGCGGCGGCTTCCAGGGCTACAACACCGCGTGTCACTACGCGGTGCTGTCGGCGCTCACCGCGCTCCTTGCGCGCGGCGTCTCCGGCGAGGGCCAGTTCGTGGACGTGTCGATGCACGCCGCCGCGAACGTCACCACCGAGATGAGCTCGTACAACTACCTGGTGCAGGGCACCACCGTGCAGCGTCAGACCGGGCGCCACGCCATGGAGGCGATGACGCTGCCCGTCCAGGTACGCTGCGCCGACGGCCGCCACGTGAACACGGGCGTGCCGCCGCGGTTTCCGCGCGAGTTCGCCGGGCTCCTCGGCTGGCTCCGCCAGGCCGGCATCGCCGACGAGTTCCCCGAGGCGGTCTTTCTCGAGCTGGGCGCCAAGCGCGACTTCGTCGATCTCTCGAAGATCGGCCAGGACGACGAGATCACCGCGATCTTCACGGCGGGCCGCGAGGCGCTGAATTTCCTCGCGAGCCGGCTCTCGGCGTACGACTTCTTCGTCGGTGCGCAGCTAGCGGGGCTCCCGGTCGGCGTGATCTACGCGCCCGAGGAGGCCTTCGAGGATGCGCACTTCGTGGCGCGCGGCATCCAGGTGCCGGTCGAGCACCCGGAGCTCGGCCGGACCATCCGCTATCCCGGCGCGCCGTACCGCTTCGAAAAGACACCGTGGCGGATCGCGCGCCGTGCGCCGCGGCTCGGCGAGCACGATGAAGAGGTGTTCCGCGAGCTCGCGGCGTCCGACGGCTGACGCATGGACTGGATCGGATTCGCGCTGCTGGCCGCGATCCTCATCGCCATCCCCGGCCAGGACACCGTGCTCGTGCTCCGGAACGCGGCCGCGGCGGGCGCAGCCGCGGGGGTCGCCACCACGGCGGGCGTCTGCTCGGGCCTCTTCTTCCACGCCACGCTCTCCGCGCTCGGCGTCTCGGCCCTGCTTCTCGCCTCCGCGAGCGCCTTCGCCACGCTCCGGTGGGCGGGCGCCGCCTACGTCGTGTGGCTCGGGGTGCAGTCGCTGCTGCGCGTCCGCGGGGGCTCGCCCCTCGAGCCCGCTCCCGCGCGGCGAGACGTGCGCGCTCGCTGGTTCGTCCAGGGCCTGCTCTCGAACGTGCTGAACGCGAAGACGGCCGTCTTCTACCTGGCGCTGCTCCCCCAGTTCGCGGTCTTCCGCGAGACCGTGCTCCGCGATTCGCTGCGGCTCGCCGCGCTCCACGCCGTCATGTCCTTCGTCTGGCTCGCCGGCATCGCGCTGCTCGCGGACCGCGCGCGGCACTGGCTCGGGCGCCCGGTAGCGCGACGCGGCGTCGATGCCGTGGCCGGCGTCGCGCTCGTCGTCTTCGGCCTGCGGCTCGCGCTTGCCCAGCGCTAGCGCGCGCACTCTGGTCCTCTTCGATCTCGGCGGTGTCGTCTGTCGCTTCCTGCCGGAGCGCCGCCTGGAGCGCCTGGCGCGGGCGTCCGGGACGCCCGCGGCGGAGGTCCGCCGCCTGCTCTTCGAGTCTGGATTCTCGGCGCGCTGTGACCGCGGCGAGCTCGGCGCCGTCGAGATGCACGCCGAGGCGTGCCGGTGTCTCGGGACGCGCCTGCCCTACGCGGAGTTCCGCCGGCTCTGGGCCTCGGCGTTCGAGCCCGAACCCTCGGTGCTCGCTCTCGTGGAGCGCGTCCGTCGCGTACGCGCGACCGGCCTTCTGACCGACAACGCCGCCGTCTTGCGAGAAGCCCTCGCGCACGAGCTCGCCGAGGTCGGCCGCCGCTTCGACCCGCTGCTCTTCTCGTGCGAGCTCCGCGCGCGGAAGCCCGAGCCGGAGCTGTTCCGGGCGGCGCTCGCTCGCGCGGGGAGGGGACCCGAGGAGGTGCTCTTCGTGGACGACGTCGAGGCGAACGTGGCCGCCGCCGCCGACCTCGGCATTGCTGCGCTGCACTTCCGCGGCGCAGCCGCCCTCGGGCGCGAGCTCGCCGCGGCCGGCCTGCTGCCCTCGACGTGAGCGGGTTTTCGCCGCGCGACCCCCGCCCTATCCTCCGCGCGATCCACCGCGCCCGCCCCTCGCAGTCCCGGAGGTGCCTCATGCGACGCTTCATCCACCACTCGGAGCTCGCCCGCGACAGCCGCTTCGTGCGCCAGGACAACGCCCAGGCCACGGTGCTCTCCCAGCTCCCGGACGACGTGAACGCGGTGGTCGAGGTGTTCGACCGCTTCGCTCCGGCGATCGAGCGCGCGGTGAAGGGGACGGCTGCCGAGCCGCTCTTCGAGGCCTACGGCCCGGGCTTCGCGCTCGTCACGCTGAACGAGCCGCTCCGGCCGGGCGACCCGGCCGCGAAGACCCGGCTCATGCTCCGCATGCACGGCATCTACGTGGGCGAGCTCCAGGCGCTCGAGGGCGCGGGCCGCTCGCTCTGGGACTTCCCGGAGGCGCCGTGGGAGTTCAAGCTGAACATGGCGCGGCAGTGCTGGGACGAGGCGCGCCACGTGCAGATCTACGAGAAGCTGCTCGAGCACGTAGGCGGCTCGCCGGGCATGTTCCCGGAGAGCACGTTCCTGTTCGAGTGCGCGTGCAGCGACGATCCCGCCATGCGCGTGGCCGGCGTGAACCGCGGCCTCGAGGGGCTCGCCTGCGACGTGTTCCGCGACATGATCCGCTACGCGGAGCAGATCGGCGACGAGAAGATGCGCCAGGCGATCGACTACGTACTCGCCGACGAGCTCACCCACGTGCGCTTCGGGAGCGAGTGGGTGAAGGAGTTCACGAAGGACGACCCGGAGCACTTCAAGCGCACGCAGGAGTTCCGGAAGCAGGTGGACAAGCAGTTCAGCTTCGGCGGCGCGCGCTCCGACCGCGAGGACGCGGCGATCCCGATCGCCTGGCAGGACCGCAAGGAGGCGGGCTTCACCGACGACGAGCTCACGGAGCTGCTCGCGATCTCGGGCGGCGGGCCGTCGAAGCAGACGCTCCTCTCGGCCGCGAAGATCCTGCGCGAGCGGCACCTGGCGCGGCGCGAGGCCGGCTCGGAGCGCGCGACGTGAGCGAGCCGCGCCTCTACCCCGGCACCGGCCCCGACGAGCGCACCTCGTTCACGCCCTACGGCGCCTTCGAGGTGCCGGCGGACCTGCGCGAGCTCTTCGGCCGCTTCGACGTCGAGGCCACCGCGCGCCGCGTGCGCAACTTCCGCTACGCCGAGGAGTGGATCATGCTGACCCTCGGCGGCTGGCTCGCGACGATCCCCGAGGTGCCGGTGAAGACCGGCCTCGGGAAGATCATCTGGGAGTCGGCGCAAGCGGCCGACGCGTTCGGCAAACGGCTCCCCGAGCTCCGCTGCGGGCGTGCCGCGGTGGCCGCCTCGCAGCCGTCGAACGCGGGCTTCGCCGGGCTGATCCAGGCGATCGCCGAGCCGGAGCGCCCCGACCTCACGATCGAGAAGCTCGCGGGCGCGTTCGACGTGCTGAAGCCGCACCTCCTCGCCGTCTACGAGCGCACCGCGCGCGAGACCGACCCGATCACCGACGCCCCCACGATCGAGATCCTCGAGGACGTGATGCGCCGGACGCGGCGCCACGTCGCGTGGGGGGACGAGGTGCTCGAGCGGCTCTGCGACACGGATGGCAGGCGCGAGCGCCGGCGCCGCCGCGTGGTCGAGCTCCGCGCGGCGCTCGAGGCCTGCGGCGGCGTGACGGGCGCGCTCGGGGACGAAGCGCTCCAGGCGCAGTGATGCCGGACCCGCGCGCCGTCGCGGCGTACGACCCGAAGATCGCAGCCGCCTTCCTGAAGGCGAACGAGAAGCTCTGGGGCCTGCCGGCCTTCCTCGGCGTGCGCTTCACCGAGTTCCAGCCGGGGCTCCTCCGCGCGGAGCTCGAGGTGCGGGACGACCTGCTCACGCCCTTCAAGAACCTGCACGGCGGCGTGCTCTCGGCCGTCTGCGACCACGTGCTCGGCTGCGTCTGCTACCCGCACATGCAGCGCGGCCAGTGGGCCGCGACCACCGAGTTCAAGCTGAACCTGTTGGCGCCGGTGACCGCGGGGAAGCTCACGGCCGAGGCCGAGATCGTGTCGCTGACCCGCGCCACCGCGGTGGTGCGTATCCAGGTGGAGAACGAGGGCCGGCTCGCCGCGATCGCGCAGGGCACCGTCCTGATCCGAGACCCGAAGCCCAGCTGAATCGGGGCCTTCGGTTCGTGCCCCCGAGGGGATTTCCTCCAGTCTGCACTCCCGCGGACCGATCGCTCTGCACGCGGGAGGGGAGTCCGTGAGGGGAGCCCCTTGCCGCAGCTTCGACAGATCGGCCGGTTGGCGCTGGCCGCGCTCGCGCTGGCCGCTGCCGCGCCGGCCGGGGCGCTCACGCTCTCGAACCTGACGCTCACGAACGCGTCCACGAGCGTGTTCGACGACGATGGGCCGATCGGCGCGGTTGCCGAGTCGAGCGCGAGCGTCGGCGCGAGCGGCCCCGCCGGCTTCGAGGTGCAGTACGCCGCGGTGCTCGGCGCCGACACGGGCGGCGCCGGCGGCGGCAGCTTCACCCAGGACTTCGTCGGCACCTTCACGCTGAGCTTCCAGGTGACCGAGAGCGCGGGCGTGAGCTGGGCCGTTCGCCTCGACGTGGAGCGGGCCGGTGAGCTCGCGATCATGAGCGACGGGAGCGGCTTCGGAACCGTGACGCTCGACGGGCTCAGCGTGGTGCACGCGGGCGCGGGCGCGCTGGTCGGGAGCCTCGACCTCGCCGCGGTCGGAACGCTCAGCAATGCGCTCGCGCCCGGCGACTCGCCCGTGCAGCCGTTCCTCCAGACCGCCTCGGCGGTGGTCGCCGGCGTGGGCACCGGCGCGGCCGAGTTCGTCACGCTCACCTTCGCGTTCACGGCGAGCGTCACCACGGAGGACGTCCCGGGCGGCTTCGTGCAGGGCGACGAGGCGGCGCTGCGGATGGGGATGGAGGGAGGGCTCCTCTCCTTCACCGCGGACGACGATGCCGGCGCGCTCGGGACCGACGGGATCCGCGTCACCGCCACCGTGCCCGAGCCCGGCGCCGAGATCCTCCTCGCGCTCGGGCTGATCGGCCTCGGCTGGTTCGACCGCAGGAGATCGAAGAATGGCGCCGCGGGGCCGCCGAAGCGCGGCCGCCTTCCGCGGGCGAAGCGCGCGCGGGAACGTGGCCGGCTCGCGTCCGGGGCCCGGCCGCTCTAGGGGCGGAGCCCGGGGCCGAGCGGGAGCGGCATGCCGGTACCGTACCGCTACTGCGCGCGGAAGGTCTCGCGCGTGCCGTTCACGTCGAGCGTGTAGCTGGCGCCGGGCGCAAAGTCGCTCCCGAGCGGGACCGCGCTCTCGTGCTCGCCGTAGATCATCGTGCAGGCGACGGCATCGCTCGCGGGCCGCGAGTTGAAGACGTCCACGAACACCGTGCTCCCTGCGCGGCGTAGCGCGGTGCGCGCGAAGCGGGCGCAGCCGTCGGGGAGCGCGGACGTGATGTCGGCGAAGTACTGGGGCGGGTGCGACTCCGCGACGCGGACGCCGACCCGCACGATCGGCGCGCGCACCTCGGTGCGCGCTTCCTCCGCGTGGGGCGCGGGCGCGCCTGCGCCGCATGCGGCGAGGAGCAGGGCGGTCGCGAGGGAGCGGGGCGGCATGGCGTTTCGCACCTCCCGGGCAGGATAGAGTGTGCGCGCGTTCCCGGAGGACCGATGCGCCGCGTCCCGCTCCTCGCCTGCCTCGTCCTGCTCGCCTGCGCCGAGCCTGCCCCGCTCGCCGAGGCGGAGTCGCCGAGCGCCGTCTGGCGCGCGGCCCTCGCGCGGAGCGAGGCTGCGGTCTTCGCGTCCGACTACGCGCGGAGCTCACCCGTGGCGCGGCGCGCCGCGGAGGAGTACGCCGCGGGGCTCGCGGGCTCCGCGTGGCGCCTCGCCGAGGACGAGGCGGTGCTCGAGGCGCCGAGCTTCGACCGGAACGATGCGATCGCCGCACTGCCGGGGCTCTTCAATCCGGACAACCACTACCAGAACGCGCTCCTCGAGCCGGGCGGGAGCTACCGGATCACGGGCCGCCGCGGCACGCACCTCCAGCTCCTCCTCCAGGTGCTCGACGCCTACCCGCTGGCGGTGCTCGGCGAGAGCCGTCTCGTGATCGACGTCGATGCGCTCGGCGTCGCACCCGGCGAGGACTTCGAGCTCTGGCTGGGCGGCGCGGAGCGCCCGGGCCACTGGTATCCGCTGGCGGAGGACGCGCGGGCGCTGATCGTCCGCATGACCTTCGCGGACTGGGAGAGCGAGACGCCGTCCGCGCTCCGGATCGATCGCCTCGACACCGCGCGGGCCGCTCCGCCCGGCCCGTTCTTCGCGCGCGCGGCCGGGTATCTCGATCAGCTGACGGCGCTCTGGACCGGCACGTTCATGCTGCGGATCCGGCTCGCGCCACGCAACGATCTCAGCGAGCCCGCGCCGACCCGCGACGGCCTGGTGGGCCAGTTCTCCTCGATCGGCCGCTTCGAGCTCGCCGAGGACGAGGGGCTGCTCATCACGGCCTCGCGCGGGCAGGCGAAGTACCTCGGGATCCAGCTCGGTGATCCGTGGCTCGTGACGCCGGACTGGATCCGCCACGCGGTCAGCCTGAACCACCGGCAGGCGCGCGCCGACGCGGATGGAAGGATCCGCGTGGTGGTCGCACCGCGCGACCCGGGTCTGCCGAACTGGCTCGACACGGCCGGCCATCCGGAGGGCTTCGTGTTCCTGCGCTGGCAGGGCCTCGCGGCCCCGCTCGCCGCGGAGGACGCGCCGAGCGCCGAGGTGGTGAAGCTCGCGGCGCTCCGCGCGAAGCTCCCGGCCGAGACGCCGGTGGTAGATGCGGCGGCGCGCGCGCGGCAGCTCGCGGGGCGCCGCTTCGCGCCGGTCCGGAAGTAGCGGCGCTAGGGGCGCTTCTTCCGGCCGGGCCGGCCGGCGTCGCCGCGGCTCCAGTCGCAGACTCCGTCCGGGAAGATCTCGTGGAGGCTCGCGCGCTCCGCCTCGGTCGGCTGCCAGGCCCCGTAGACGCCCCTCGCGATCGCGTCGTCGACGGGCTCGGTCACGCACTTGAAGATGCCGCCCTCGATCGGCCCGCCCGCGACGCTGCGCGAGGTCCGATGGAGCGGGAAGTGCGCGGTGCAGGGGCCGGGCGGGCGTTCGTCCAGGATCCCGTCCCAGACGTCCAGCCCGCGGGCGATCTCGACCCCGTTCGTGTCGAAGCAGCGGTCCACGGCGTCTTGCGGGCGGTTGCCCGCGACGCCGCGCTCGGGATGCGCGCGCAGGTTCGCGAGCCACGCGTCGAGCACGGCGAGCGCCTCGGGCGTCTGATCGAAGGCGCGCGCCGGGCGCGCGTCGGTGAACCAGATCAGCTGGTTGTCGGCGTTCCCGCGCTTCTGCTCGATGCGGCGGCGCGTCGCGAAGGACTGGTGGCTGTGGTGCATGTCCAGCTCTTCCTCGAGGTAGTGCCGCCAGTCGATGATCGGGATCTCGACGTCGCCCTGGAACACCATGCCGCTCTTGTAGGCGGCGCGGATCGCGCGGAGGTCTCCGCTCCGCCGCGGCGCCGGCGTGACGCCGCCGTCGGGGCTCAGGCTCATGTTGCGCGCGCTCCACGGGTCGAAGGACGCGACGTCCCCCACGTCGACCTCGCCGACGAACGGGAAGCCCTCCGTCACCATCTCGGAGGGATGCTTCCAGCTCCCGATCTTCGCGTTCAGGTCGAGGAACTCGGCGGGCGTGATCGCGCCGCTCGTGAGCGCGGAGAGGCCGTACTGGACGCCGACGTTGTCCCACGGCATGCGCGCGTAGCCGGTCTCGTCGGTGCCGTAGATGTTCACGAGGTCGGCCGTGTGGGTCCACTGCACGCCTTCCGCACCCTGCGCGAGCTTGTCGAGGTCCTGGACGTTCCTGAAGGTGGGATTCAGCGCGAGCGGCGTGAGCCCGAACCAGGCGCGCCGGCACTCGGTGATGGCGGGAACATTGTCTGCGAGCCGCCGCGTCGGCGGGCTGAAGCCGAACCAGTCGTAGAGCCCGTAGAGCTGGATCCACTGACTCGCCTCGCTCGCGCTCATGTTGGCGGGCGTGCGACTGACGTTCAGGCCCTCGATCAGACGGCGGTTCAGCACGGCCTTCCACTTCGGGTTCGCGCGGTCCGTGGACTCGAAGTAGTGCTCGAGCAGCTCGCAGTCTCCGACGTGGATCGTCTGCGTGATCATGTCGGGGTACGAGTACTGTGGGACGCCGGCGTCGAGCAGGCCCGGATGGTTCTGCGCGTAGACGTACTGCTGGATCGCGCCGCCCGAGCCGCCGACGCCGATCGTGTAGAGCGGGACTCCGTGGTCCTCGACGAAGTGCTCCTTCAGCATGAGCGCGGTCTCGCCGCCGAGCTGGAGGTTGTAGTGCGTGTTCGTGCGCAGCCCCGTCGAGTTCACGACCGCGTAGCCGAGGCGAAGCGCGTCGTGGAACAGCATCGCGCTGGTGCTCGTGGTGCCCTGGTGGTGCCCGATCGCGACCCCGCCCTGCAGGCTGAACACGAGGCGCCCGTTCCAGAGCGAGTCGTCGGGCGCGAGCGGGTCCGTCTCGTGGGTGGGCGCCAGCATCGCGACGCTGTAGATGAAGCGGTTCAGCGTGCCGCGCTCGAAGCGCACGATGTACGGCACCGTGTGCCCGTCGAGCGTGGTGGTGGTGTCGATGTCCGCGGGCAGCGGGCCGCCCGGGCTCGCGAGCGGTCGGAACTGGCCGTCGGTCGAGCGGTACTGGTACTCGAGCCTCCGCCGCGCCGCGCAGTCCTTGCTGAAGCCCACGATCTCGGCCTCGGCCGTCGGATAGCCCCGCCCGTCGCGCGGATAGTTGCCGGCGGCGTCCTCCCGGGCGACGCGGATCCCGATGCCGTCGGGGTTGTCGACGAGCGGCTGGCCGAGCCCGACGCGCGCCGTGGTGCAGACGAAGGGCTGCTGCTGCGGCCCGGAGAAGATCGGCCCGCTCTCCGGGTGGTTCTCGACGGTGAGGCGGTCGAGCACCGTGCGCGAGCGCCGGTGCGGGCGCAGCTCGAGGCGGTTCTTGCCGAGCGCGAGCCCGTCGATCCGGCCGAGCCAGCTGCCGTCGGGCTGGCGCTCGAGCGCGGCGGTCACGTCCCGCCCGTTCTTGAGCAACACGAAGCGCACGTGCTTTCCGCGCGGGACGCGCACCTCCACCAGGGCGTCGCCCCCGGTCACCTGGCGCGGCGCGCTCGACAGGATCTCGATCTCGAAGCGGGAGCGGCCGTGGGCGGAGCCGGGCGCGGGGCCCAGCAGCAGCGCGGCGAGAACGAGCGCGAGAGCGGCGAACGGCATGGGGTTTCCACCCTATTTCGCCGTCGCCGGACCTGTCAAACGAAATCGCGTCAGCCGAAGATCGCGTCCGCGATGTCCACGCCGACCGGGGCGTGATCCGAGCCGGTTATGTGGCGTTCGATGAAGGCGCCCGTCACGAAGCGCATGGCCTCCGGCGAGGCGAGCACGTAGTCGATGCGCCAGCCGACGTTCTTCGCGCGGACGCCGCGGCGCTGGCTCCACCACGAGTAGTGGCCGGGGCCGGGCTCGAAGGCGCGGAAGGTGTCGACCCAGCCGGCCGCGAGCCAGCGCGCGAGCTCGCGGCGCTCGGCGGGGAGGAAGCCGCTCGTGGTGCGGTTCTCGCGCGGGCGCGCGAGGTCGAGCTCGGTGTGCGCGGTGTTGAAGTCGCCCAGCACGAGAACGTGGGCGCCGTCGGCGCGGAGCTTCTCGAGGCGCTCGAAGAGGGAGCGGTAGAAGCGCAGCTTGAAGGGGACGCGCGAGTTGTCGCGGTCCCTGCCGCTGCCGTTCGGGAAGTAGACGTTCGCGACGACGAGGCGGCCGAAGCGCGCGAGCTGGAGCCGGCCCTCGGCGTCGAAGCTCCTGCGGCGGAGCGCGGTGTCGAGCGCGTCCGGTGCGCGGCGCGCGAAGAGCCCGACGCCGCTGTAGCCGCGGCGCGCGGCGGCGGAGAAGTGGGCCTGCCAGCCGCGGGGCGCGCAGAGGCGGCGCGGCAGGTCCTCGGGGCAGGCGCGCACCTCCTGCACGCCGACGATCTCGGCGCCGCTCCGATCGAGCCAGCGCCGGAACCCCTTCGCCCCGCACGCGCGGAGCCCGTTCACGTTCCAGGAGAGGACGCGCATCAGCTCCGGGCGTCGAGGTAGGTGTACTCCCAGAGGCCCTGGTCGTAGCGGCGCCGCAGGCGCGTCGCCTCCTCGAGCGTGATCTCGCCGCGCCGGAGCGCCTCTTCCGAGAGCCGCCGCACCTTCTCCTTGAGCGCGTTCGGGTCGTACTCCACGTACGCCAGCACGTCCTTCACGTTCTCGCCCTCGACCACGTTCTCGACCGAGTAGCCGCCGCTCTCGTCGAGGCTCACGTGCACCGCGTCGGTGTCGCCGAACAGGTTGTGCAGGTCGCCGAGGATCTCCTGGTACGCCCCGATCAGGAAGATGCCCAGGTAGTACGGCCGCCCGTCGTACGGGTGCAGCTCGAGCACGCTCTTCACGTCGTGCTGGTCGATGAACTGGTCGATCTTCCCGTCGCTGTCGCAGGTCAGGTCGGCGATGATGCCCCGCCGCGTCGGCTTCTCGTTGAGCCGGTGGATCGGCATCACCGGGAAGAGCTGCTTCACCGCCCAGTGATCGGGCGCGCTCTGGAACACCGACAGGTTCGCGTAGTAGGTGTCGGCGAGGCCGCGCTCGAGCTCGCGGAGCTCCTCCGGCACCTCGGGCAGCTCGGCCGCCACGCGCTGGATCTTCTCGCAGACGTCCCAGAACAGCCGCTCGACGCGCGCGCGCGCGGGCAGATCGAGCTGCCCCACGTTGAAGAGCGTCGCGGCGTCCTCCTTGAGCTGGAGCGCGTCGTGGTAGCACTCGATCACGGTCTTCCGGTTGATCGCCTCCCACACCTCCGCGAGGTCGCGCAGGATCTTCGGATCGCCCTCGCCGACGGGCTCGAGCTTCTTCTTGCCGGAGCGCATCTCGTTCACGCCGAGCACGTCGAACACCATCAGCGAGTGATGCGCCACCATCCAGCGCCCGGCCTCGGTCACGATGTCGGGGTGTGGCACGTTCAGCGCGTCGCAGCTCTCCTGGATCGAGGCCACCACGTCGTTCGCGTACTCCTGCACGGAGTAGTTCTTCGAGGAGTGGAAGTTCGTCTGCGAGCCGTCGTAGTCCACGCCGAGCCCGCCGCCGACGTCGAGGATGGTCGGCTTCGCGCCGAGCGCGTGCAGGCCGGCGAAGATCCGCGTGGCCTCGCGCAGCGCGTCCTTGATCGCGCGGATCGTGGTGATCTGCGAGCCGATGTGGAAGTGGAGCAGCTCGAGGCAGTCGAGCATGTCCTCCGAGCGGAGCCGGTCTACCGTCTCGACGATCTCGGCCGCCGAGAGCCCGAACTTCGACTTGTCGCCGGTCGAGTCGATCCACTTGCCGGCGCCCTTCGTGGAGAGGCGGGCGCGCACGCCGATGTGCGGGCGGATGCCGAGCTCCGCCGCCGCCTTGATCACCAGGTCGAGCTCGTGGAAGCGGTCGATCACGATCACCGGCCGCCGGCCGAGCCGCTGCGCGAGGAGCGCCGTCTCGATGTAGGCGCGGTCCTTGTAGCCATTGCAGATGATGAGCGCGTCGGGCGTGTCGAGCAGCGCGAGCGCGATGAGGAGCTCCGGCTTGCTGCCGGCCTCGAGCCCGATCCCGAACTCGGCGCCGAACGCGACGATCTCCTCCACCACCGGCCGCTGCTGGTTCACCTTGATCGGGTAGACGCCCCGGAACCGGCCGCGGTAGCCGTACTCGGCCGACGCCGCAGAGAAGGCCTCCGCGAGCCGCCGCACGCGGGCCGCGAGGATGTCCGAGAAGCGCAGCAGCAGCGGCGTGCGGAGCCCGCGCTGGCGGAGGTCCTCCACCAGGGAGGGCAGTGCGATGCCGGGGCCGTCCGGTCCGCGCGGCTGGACGCGCAGGTTGCCGTCCTCGTCCACGCCGAAGAAGCCGCGGCCCCACTGCGGAACCTGGTAGAGCTCCACGCTGTCGCGAATCGTCCAAGCGCGCATCCAGATCCTCCCTAGCGCGCCCCGGGCAAGGGCTCGAAGCGCTCCTCGCCCGTGGCGAGCTCCCGAACCTTGACCACGCCGCGGGCGTGTTCGTCGGGACCGACGAGATAGATTCGCACGGCTCCCGCACGGTCCGCATCGGCCAGCGCACGCTTCGGCTTCACGTCGCCGAGCACCAGCTCCACCGAATCTCCACGCGCCCGGAGCGCCGCGGCCAGGCGGACGGCGGCCGGCCGCTCGGCCTCGGTGAACGGGTAGACCACGGCGTCGAGCCGCCGGTGGAGCTCGGGGAGCTTCTTCTTCTCCGCCAGGAGCTCGAGGATCACGGCGTCGCCGAAGCCGAAGCCGACCGCCGGGAGCGGCTTCCCGCCGAGGCTCTCGAGGAGCCGGTCGTAGCGTCCGCCGCCCGCCACGGCGCGGAGCTTCCCCTCCGCATCGCGGGCCTCGAACACGATGCCGGTGTAGTAGGCGAGGCCGCGCACCACCGAAGCGTCGAACTCGACCCGGTCGGCCACGCCGTAGGGCGCGAGCCGGTCGAGGAGGCGCCGGAGCTCGGTCACCCCGCTGGAGCCGCCGCCTGCGAGCCGGTCCGCCTCGTCGAGCGTTCGCGCCGAGAGCCCCGCGACGAGCTCCCCGGCTGCGCCCTTCCCGAGCCCGATCCCGCCGGCCGGTTCCGTGAGCTGCTCGATCACCGTGGCCGCCCCGACCTTGTCGAGCTTGTCGAGCACGATGCAGATCGGCTGGAAGAGGTCCTCGCGCGGGTCGACCCGCCGCACCGCCGCCTCGAGGAGGCGCCGGTGGTTCACGCGCAGCTTCACGTCGCCGGGCGCGAGGCCGAGCGCGTCGGTCGCGGCGAAGAGGGCTGCGATGAGCTCGGCCTCGGCCGTGACGTCCGGCTCGCCCCAGACGTCCATGTTCCACTGGTAGTGCTCGCGGCGCCGGCCGCGCGTGGCGCGCTCGTAGCGCCAGCACTGCGGGATCGCGAACCAGCGGAGCGGGAGCCGCAGTGCGCCCTGCCGCGCGATCACCATCCGCGCCAGCGAGGGCGTGAGCTCCGGGCGGAGCGCCAGGTGCCGCTCGTGGAGCTCGAAATGGTAGAGCTGCTCGACGATCTCCTCGCCCGCCTTGCGCTGGAAGAGCTCGGCGTGTTCGACGACGGGGGCGTCCACCTCTTCGAAGCCGAAGCGGTGCGCGACCGCGCGGAAGTGCTCGAAGAGCCACGTGCGGAGGCGCAGGTCCTCGGGGTAGAAGTCGCGCGTGCCGCGCGGGGGCGAGAGGTCCGCCTTGCTCACGGCGGGGGGATTAGGGCCTCGGGAGCCTCCCATCAAGGGGAGCGGCGTCTGCTAAACCCCGCGGACCCTGCTCGGGGAGGAGGCACGGGACGCATGCTCGACAGATCGGCTCGCACGCTCGCCGCGCTCGCGGTGGCCGCCGGGGTCGGCTGCTCCGAGGCGTCGGAGGAGGCGCGCCCGCCCGCGGCGGCGCCTGCGCCCGCCGCCGCCGCGAGCCTGCCCGACGACCTCCCGCATGGGCTCCTCCTTGCACTCTCGACCTTCGACAAGGGGGCAGACGGGAAGCCCGTGCCGCGCTCCGAGCTGATGGTGCTGACCCGCCGCGGCGGCGCCTGGCAGGCGCGCTCCTACGGCGACGCCGAGAGCAACGTCTTCCACAAGGCCTTCGTCTGGGCTCCGCCCGGCCGCGAGCCCGGTGTGGTGACGCTCGGCGGGAGCGCCGCCGCGGTGAAGCTCTGGCGCAAGGGCGCCTCGGGCCTCGCGCCCGTCGAGACGCTCTGGCAGGCAGACTTCGGCGGGAAGTGGAGTCGGATGCGCGACGGCGAGATCGGCGACCTCGACGGGGACGGCTCGAGCGACCTCGCGATCGCCACCCACGACCAGGGCGTGGTCGCGGTGCTGCGCGTCGGTTCGGACGGCAAGCCCGAGGTGACGGAGCTCGACCGGAAGCCCGACACGTTCGTGCACGAGGTCGAGCTCGGCGACCTCGACGGCGACGGCGCGCTCGAGATCTACGCCACGCCGAGCGAGCCGAACCGGCTCGACGGCACCCCACAGCACGGGGAGGTCGTGCGCTACCGGCCCCGGGAGCCGGGTAGCCGCGCCGTCGTCGCGGACCTCGGCTTCCGGCACGCCAAGGAGATCCTCGCCGGCGACGTGGACGGCGACGGCCGCGACGAGCTCTACGTCTCGGTCGAGGCCGCCGAGGGCGGGGCCGTCGAGATCCGGCGCTACGAGGGCAACACCGACCCGAAGGCCGGGAGCGCGATCGCCTCGCTCTACGACCCGATGGCGCGCTTCCTCACGGCCGGTGACGTCGACGGCGACGGGAAGAAGGAGCTGGTGGTGGCGGGCAAGGACAGCGGCCTCTGGCTGCTCCGGCCCGGCGTCGACCCGAAGTCGGCCTGGCGGGCGGAGCAGATCGACGCGCAGTCGAAGGGCTTCGAGCACGCCGCGCTGCTCGCCGATCTCGACGGCGATGGCGTCGACGAGCTCTACGTCGCGAGCGACGACGACAAGGAGGTGCGCCGCTACGCGTGGGACGGCCAGCGCCTCGCCCGCGAGGTGATCCATCGGCGGAGCGCGCCGGAGCCCGTGCTCACGTGGAACCTCGCGCCGGTGCCCGTCTCCCTGGTGGAGTAAGTCAACCCAGGGACGGAGTTGACATTCGACTTTCGCCCTGCGGGGCGAATCTCAAATTTCAACTCCGTCCCCGCGTCAACTACACACGCAGCATGGCGGTCGTCGCGACCTCGATGCACTGGCCCATGTTGCGGTCGAGGTCGATCTCGGCCGGCCCGGGCCAGGGCGTCCGGTCCGACACCACGCAGATCGCGGCGGCCCGCACGCCGAACAGGTTCGCGAGCGTGAGGAGCGTCCCCGCCTCCATCTCGCAGTTCAGCACGCGGGCGGCGCGCATGTCGTGGATGCGGTCGGCGTGGCCGCGCGTCCAGTAGCCGCCCACGCTCATCGAGGCCATGCCGCCGCCCTCCGTGGCGATCGCGTTCCGCGCGTAGAAGGCGTCGAGCGACCAGGTGATCCCCGCCCGGCACGGCGCGCCGCGCTCCTTCGCCGCCGCGAGGAGCGCGCCGACCAGCGCGTGGTCTGCGACCGCCGGGTACTCGGGCACCACGTAGCTCCGGCTGGTGCCGTCGTCCCGCACCGCGCCGGTCGTCACGACGAGGTCGCCGAGCGCGAGGCTCGGGTCGAGCCCGCCGCTGTTGCCGACGCGGACGAAGGTGTGCGCGCCGAGCTTCACCAGCTCCTCGAGCACGACCGCGGTGCTCGGGCCGCCGATCCCCGTCGAGGCCGCCGTGAGCCGGCGGCCCGCGAGGCTCCCGGTCACCACGCAATACTCGCGGACCCGGCAGACCTCCTTCGCCTCGCCCCAGCCGCTCGCGATGCGCGGCACGCGCGCCGGGTCCCCGCACAGGAAGACGTGCTCGGCCACCTGCCCGGGGCGGAGCCCCGTGATGGGCTGGGCGTCGCTCATGGTTCCTCCGCTCCGGGCGGGGCAGGGTGCGGAGCGCGCCCCGGGAGCGCAACCCGAGGCCGCGGAGCCGGCCGCTTCGGGGCGCCGCTGGGAGGGGTGTGCTCGACACTTCCGGGGTCGGAGGCTAAGGCTTGGCGCCCGGCGCCCAGGACCGCGACCTATAAG
>Ga0187893_10003281_pt1 | contig 33238 bp, 28 predicted proteins | sample MA1701074metaG_FD_139574 | JGI IMG/M metagenome (GOLD analysis project Ga0187893, IMG submission 139574) | White microbial mat communities from a basaltic lava cave in the Kipuka Kanohina Cave System on the Island of Hawaii, USA - MA170107-4 metaG ...
CCCGCGCACCGTGCTCGAGGAGATGCGCCGCATCGTGAGCGTCGACGTCGTGCTGCCGGTGCGCGGCGGCCCGGAGCTCAAGCTCCGCTGCGTCGTGCGGCCCGACCCGGAGCAGGCGGCGCTTCTCGACCGGCTCGGCTTCGAGCTGCCGCAGCGCCTGAGGGTCCCCTCGATCCTCGCGGACATGTAGTGAAACCGGGAAGCGAAACTGCGCCGTTTCGCCGAAACGGCGCTGTCTGCGCTCCTAACTGCTGAAGTTGGGCTAGGCTGGGGCGACCAGGCCCAGCGCGGCGAACAGGAGGCCGAGCGCGGCACCGGGCAGCAGCGCACGCAGGTAGGCGGCGTGGCTCACCCCGGCGCGGCGCCGGGTGATCTCCTGGGCAGCGGCGGTCGCGAGGAGGGAGCGGGCGGCCAGCGCAAGGGCGACGCCTACGATCCCCAAGCGCGTTCCCGCCGCGACCACGCCCACGAGCGCCAGCAGATTCCAGAGCGACCAGCGCAGCCGCAGGCCGGTGTCGCCTTGCGCCAGCCAGACGAGGCCGGGGTGCGAATTGAGCCCGGCGCAGGCGGCTGCGAGGCTGAGGGCGCGCAGGACTGGGACCGCCTCCTGCCACCGCTCGGGATAGAGGAGACCGAGCAGTTGCGGCGCGAACGCGCCGAGGAGCGCCGCGAGCGGGACGACGAGGAGGGCGTTGACCCGGGTGAGCGAGAGGTAGGCGCGCGCGAGGGTGGGGGGGTCGTCGCGCAGCCGACTGAGGATCGGGAGCGCCACCTGTTCCGCGAGAGGCGCGAGCCGCTGGGGGAGGAGCATGGCGTGTTGCATCCCGAACCCGTAGAGCCCGAGGGCCGCCGGACCCAAGAGCCCTCCCACGAGGAGCCGATCGGACTGCGCGAACGCCGCGTCCGCGAGACGGGTCCCGACGACGCGGGCTCCGTCGGCGAGGAGGCCCCCGCCCCCCTCCCCCCCTTCCCGCGGCGCGAGCGCCCAGAGGAGCGCGACGCTCGAAAGCGCGCCGCACAGATCGCCCAGCACGATGGCCCAGGCGCCCAACCCTTCGGTGGCAAGAACGATGCGCCCGGCGCAGGCGACGGCGCAGACCGCCGCGTCGAGGGAGGCGAGGGTGCGGAAGGCGAGCGCGCGCGTCAGCCGCGCCCGCGGCGTCGCGCCCAGCCCCGCGAGCAGGAGCGCCGGCGCGGCGGAGGCCGCCAGGAGCGCCGGCACGGCGAGGAGCGGCGCGGTGGCCGCGAGCGCCCCCGCCGTGACCAGGCCGCCGAGCATGGTGAGCCGCGTGGCCGCGCGCCAGTTGACGGCGCGCCGCTGCACCGCAACCACCCCCATGCCCCAGTCGGCGCAGGCGGCCAAGACCCCCGCCGCCGCCAGGACGATCCCGGCGCGGCCGAAGTCCCCCTTGCCGAGGTGGCGCGCGAGTACCCAGAGCGCGACGAATTGCGCCGCGACCTGGAACGCCTGGCTCGCGAGCCCCCAGAGCGCCCCGCGGCGCGCCGCCATCCCGAGCATCGCCGGAATGCTACCCGCCGAAGGCGCGGCGCGGATCGAGGAAGCGGATGAGATCGACGAGCGCGCGCCGGTCCAGGAGGAGGTGCGCCGCGAGGTAGATGCCCGCCGCCGCCAGCGGGGCGCGCAGGCCGGTCAGGCCGGGAATCCAGCGCGCGAGGAGGCACGCGGCCGCCGCGGAGAGCGCCGGGGCCGCCACACGGCCGAAAAACGCCCGCCGCGGGATCGCCCCGGCGCGCAGCGCGACCGCGAGGGAAGGGAGAAAGAGGAGCGCGATCGCGATCGAGTAGGCGCGGGCTACGGCAAGGGGGCTCCCGCGCAGCGCGCCGAAGACGATGAAGGCACAGACCACCCCCGCATTGAGCGTGCCCCAGAAAAACATGGTGCGGGTGCGCCCGGAAGCGAGATAGATCCAGCCGACGCTGCCCAGAAGCGCTTGGAGCGCCATGACGAGGCTCAACGCCTGAAAGATCGGGACGGCGGGGGAGAACCGCTCTCCCAGGAGGATCCCCACGATCGGCTCCGCGCCGGTGATGCAGATCGCCGCGAGGGGGAACGCCAGCCCCGCCACCTTTCTCACCGCGCCCAGATAGAGGAAGGTGAACCGCTCCTGGTCGGCGCGCACCGACGAGAGCGCCGGGTGCATCACCTGGGCGAGCACGGCGGAGATCTGGGTGACCGGAAGCATCATGAGCGCATAGGACTTCTCATAGAGCCCGAGCGCGGCGCGGCCCATGAGCCCGCCCACGAGCATGTTGTCCAGGGTGCGGGCGAAGTAGTTGACGACGCCGAAGCCGGTGAGCCAGCCGCCGTACTGGAGGAGCGGCTGGATGGAGGCGAGATCGAGGGGGGCGCGGGGGGGCAGCCCGGCGGCGAGCACCACCGCCAGGGACCAGCAAAGGTGGTGCGCCACCATGCCGAGCACGAGGGAGACGGTGCCCATGCCGGCGATGGCCAGGAGGATGCTCGTGGCCGCGCCCACCGCCACCGCGAGGAGATCGATGCCCGCCGTGAGGCGGAACCGCATCGCGCGCTGGAGCTTGGCGCGTCGCGTGGAGAGCGCGCCCACGAGGAGGTAGCCCGGGGCGACCCCGCGCAGCACCCAGGTGAGTTCGGGTTCGCGGAAGAGCCGCGCGACCCAAGGGGCGGACGCCTCGACGAGAGCGCAGAGAACGAGCCCCGCCCCCATGCTGAGCTTCAGTAGGGTGGATTCCTGCTGCGGAGAAAGCTCCTGCTCCCGCACTACCGAAGCGCCGAGGCCGAACTCCACGCCGAGCTGCACGAGCCCCAACACCGCGACCGCCAGCGCAAGGAGTCCGTAGGGTTCCGGCCCGAGCACGCGCGCCAAGAGCGCGATGGCGCCCAGCTGGACGAGCTGGCGCAGGATCTGCGACCCCCCCGAGAAGAAGGCGCCGGAGACGATGCGCGCCTTGAGCGTCCCGAACTCAGCCGTCATGCCGGTAGAGCTCCAGGAGGCGGTCGACGCTGCGCTGCGCGTCGTAGTGCTTTTCCACGACCGCCCGGCCCGCCGCCCCGAAGGCGACGCATTCGGCGGGATCGCGCGCCAGGCGCAGGAGCGCTTCGGCGAGCGCGGCGCCGTCGCGCTCCGGCACCAGGAGGCCGGTCACTGCATCGCGCACCGCCTCCGGAATCCCGCCGTGCTCCGTCGCCACCACCGGCAGCCCCGCGGCCATCGCCTCCAGGAGGCTGATCGGAAGCCCCTCGATGTCGCCCTCCGGCCCGAGGCGGCTGTTGAGGACGAAGAGGTCGCATTGGTCGAGGAGGCGCGTGACCTCGGCGGGCGGGCGCGTCCCGTGCAGCCGCACGAAGCCTCCCAGCGCCGCAGCGCGCGCCTCCACCTCGCGGTGCTCCGGGCCGTCACCGACGACATCCAGCTCGATCGGCGCGCCGGCCTCCCGCGCCGCCTTCACCGCATCGATGAGATCGGGCACCCCCTTGACCGGGTGGAGACGCGCCACGGTGACGGCGCGCACCCGCTCCCGCACGGCGGCGCGGCGCGGCTGGAGCGGGCGGAGCGGCACGCCCATGGGGAGCACCTCCAGCTTGCCCGCGGGGCAGCCGAGCGCCTCCACCCGCTCGCGCAGCGTGCGCGATACGGCGAAAACGCGGTCGCACGCAGCGAACAGCGCCTTGAGCGCGCGGCGGTAGGAGGCGTCGCGGCGCGGCAGCACGCTGGCGTCGAACCCGTGGAAGGTGACGAAGAGCCGGCAGTCGAGGCGGCGCGCCAGGGGCTCCATGCGCGCGCCGGCGGGGCCGTAGTGGGCATGGATGAGCGTCGCCCCCAAATCCTGGAGGAGGCGCGAGACTTTCGTCTCCGTCGTGACCGGGAGCCGGTAGCCGTGCAGCGCGTTGAGCCAACGCACCCCGGCCAGGGCGCGGTCGAAGAGGCCGCGGCTCTTGGGGACGACCTGGATGCCGGGGAGCGGGAAGAGTTCGGGGTTTCTGTGCTCGTGGGTCAGGAGCGGCACGCCGGTGGCCGCCACCTGCCGGTGCATCCAGACCTCGCTGGGGTTGCCGAACGTCTCGGCATAGGCCACCGCGGGCATCTCATCTCCAGCGCGGGTAGCGTCGCGCCAGGAGCGGCCGCACGAAGGGCGCGAGCCCCCTGCGGAGCCAGGCCGGGGTGGCGGAGGCGGCGAGGAGTCCGAGGCCGAGCGGCCGGAAGGGTTGGCGTCGCAGGGAGCGGAGCAGATGGCGCCGCGCCCCCGCCATCCGCCCGTCCCGAAACATCCACTCGCCCAGCTGGAAGTGCACCCGCGCCTCCGCGCGGCGCACGTCGCGCGGCAGCTCCTCCTTGGGATCGCTCGCGCGGATCGCAGCCACGAGCTCCTCCACCCCCTCGGGCTCCCCCTTCTTCCGCCGCGCGGCGCACTCCCGCGCGACCGAAGCGTAGGCGGCTTGCAGCGCCGACCGACCCGCACTGATGTTTTCGGCGTGGAAGCGGTAGCCCGCCAGCGGCGTGCGCAGGCAGCGCACTCCTCCCCGCTCCGCCGCGCGGAGGATCAGGTCGTAGTCGTGGGCGTAGCGCAGGATCTCCCGGTAGCCGCCCAATTCGCGCATCGCGTCGGTGCGGAGCGCGACCGTGGAGTGGCAGAAGGGGTTGTGGAGCGGCAGCTGCCGGCGGATCTCCGCTTCGTCGGTGGGCGGGCGCACGGTGGCTTGGAGCCGGCCCGGGGCGTCGAGCACCTCGTAGGCGCCGGCCACGAGCCGGCAGGCGGGATCGGCCTGGAACGCCTCGGCGGAGGCGCGGAGCCGGCCGGGGAGCATGGTGTCGTCGTCGTCGAGGATGGCCACGAGGCTGCCGCGCGCCTCGGCGAGAGCGGCGTTGCGCGCGCCCGCCGGGCCCCGAGACTCCTCGAGGCGGATGACCCGGATGCGGCGGTCGCCCGCCTCCCGCGCCACCTTCTGGGCAGCGCGGCTGGTCGAACCGTCGTCCACCAGGAGGTGCTCGAAATCGCCCAGATCCTGGAGGAGGCAGGAGCGGACCGCCTGGGCCAGCTCTCCGGCGCGGTCGCGGCTGGCGGTGATGATCGTGAAGAGCGGCATCCTCTCCCCGGGAAATCGGCATTTCGGGCCCGTGATCCGATGCCGCGGTCCGGGGGCCGCCCGGCGGGTGGCTCAATCCCCTACAATCGTGCGGTTTGGGCAACTTCTACAGCGACACGCCCGACCTCGTGCGCCGGATCGAATCGGCGCCGTGGGGCGCGCTCCTGCCCGCCCTCGAGCGCGGGTTCAGCGACCCCCACGAACTGGCCCCCAAGAGCGTCGAGGAGGGGGTGGAGTTGATCGGGGCGGTCCTCGACCTGACCGGTCAGATCGCCGCCGACGAGATCGCGCCGCGCGCCGCCGAGGTGGACCGGATCGGGGCGCGGCTCGAGGAGGGGCGCGTGGTCTACGCGCCGGGCACGCGGGAGTCCCTCGCGCTCTTGGCGGAGGCGGGGCTCATGGGGTTCATCCTCCCGCGGGAGTTCGGCGGCATGAACCTCCCGGTGACCGCCTACACCGCCGCGGTGGAGCTCGTGAGCCGCGCCGACGCCTCCCTCATGACGCTCTTCGCGCTCCAAGGGTGCGGCGAGACGGTCCACCGCTTCGCCTCCCGCGAGGTGCAGGAGCGGCTCCTGCCGCGGCTCTGCGCCGGGGAGATCACCGCCTGCATGGCCCTCACGGAGCCCGACGCCGGGAGCGACCTGGGAGCGGTGGCGATGCGCGCGATGCGCGACGGCGCGCGCTGGCGGCTCACCGGCACGAAATGCTTCACGACCAACGGCGGGGCCGAGCTGCTCCTGACGCTGGCGCGCAGCGAGGAGACGCCGGGCGGGCGCGGGCTGAGCCTCTTCGCCGTGGAGCGGGGCGAAGGGGTCGCCGTCACCAAGCTGGAGGAGAAGCTCGGTATCCACGGGTCGCCCACCGCGTTCGTCGCCATGGACGGTGCCCCGGCCGATCTCCTGGGAGAACGGGGGGACGGACTCTACCGCTGCACCCTGAGCCTGCTCCACCAGGTGCGGCTCGAGGTGGCGGCGCAGGCAGTGGGCATCGCGCAGGCGGCGCAGACGCAGGCGGCACGCTACGCCGGCGAGCGGGCGCAGTTCGGCCGGCCCATCGACCGGTTCGCGCCGGTGCGCGCCATGCTCTTCCGCAACGCGCTCCAGCTGGAGGCGGCGCGCGCCATCGTCTTCACCACCGCGACGGTGGTGGACCGCCGCCGCGGGCTCGCGCGGACCGGGGGCGGGGAAGAGTTGGATCGGTACGAGCGCATGGCCGATCTCATGACGCCGCTGGCCAAGTACCACGCCTGCGAGATGGTGAACGAGGTGACCTCCCGCGCGCTGCAGGTGCACGGCGGTTACGGCTACACCCGCGAGTACCCCGCTGAGCGCCACCTGCGCGACGGACGCATCACCAACATCTACGAGGGCACGAGCGAGATCCAGGTGGGGGCGATGATCGAGCCGCTCGCCGACGGCGGCCTTCCGCTGCTCTTCGAGGAGGCGCTGGCCGACGCGCGCGAACCGGCCGCGTGCGCAGGGGCCCGGGCGCGATTGCAAGCGGCCTATGCGTCGTTGCTCGAGGCGTGCGGCGGCGTGAAGGCGGCGGAGAAACTGGAGCAGCAGGGCTGGGCGCGTGGGGTGGCCGACGCCACGGCGGCGCTTCTGGCGGGGCTCGTCTTCCTCAAGGACGCGGGACTTGACGAACGCAGCGCGGTGCTCGCCGGGGTGCAGGCCGCGGAGGCGGAGACGCTTGCCGCCGCGGCGGCGCGCATGGTGGGCGAGAAGGAGCGCACCTGCTTCGACGACGCGGCGTTCGCCGCGGTGGTGGGACCCTACCGGAGCGGCGGGTGAACGAGCCGGGGCGCGGCGCGATCCGCCACTGCCCCCAGTGCGGCGCCGGGTCGCTGCTCTGGCGCGTCCCGCGGCGCGACGACCGGGAGCGGCAGTGCTGCCCCTCCTGCGGCTATGTGCACTATGTCGGCCCGGTGGTCGCGGCGGGGGCGATCCTCTGCGATGGGCCGCGGATCTGCCTCCTGCGCCGGGCGCACATGCCCGGGGAGGGGCTCTGGACCTTTCCTGGCGGGTTCGTGGACCTCGACGAGGAGGTCTCCGTCGCCGCGCTGCGCGAAGTGCGCGAGGAGACCGGCTGCGAGGCGGAGCTCACCGGGCTCGTGGGCGTCTACAGCTCCGTGGGCCCGCGCGACAAGCGTGTCGTCATCGTCGTGTACGCCGCCCGCCTGCGCGCCGACGGGCCCGTCGACTCCCCCGAAGTGAAGGAGGTCCGCTGGTTCGCGCGCGACGCGCTCCCCTGGGAAGAGTTCGCCTTCCCCTCCAGCGTCCAGGCGCTGCGCGACTTTCTGGCGTAGGCGGGCGGCGTGGAGCATCCGCCCCCCGTACGGTGCCGCAGCAAAGCCGCCGGAAATGTATCGTTTGCGATACAGCTTCGGTGGGGAAGGGACCCTCGCGGGGGGGGGTAGGGCGCGCGCGACTCCCCCCCGCGACCCCTCGCATGAGCCGCAAGAGCCGACTGGCCGCCCGGCGCTAGGCCTGGACCGCCGGGGTGCCCGTAGGGTGGCTGGTGGCTGATGGACCCCCCCGACTTCCTCGACGTCGCTCCGGAGAGGTGTATCCGTTTCGATACGACTCCGGCGGTTTTGCCGCGGCACCGTACGCGGTACGCGGAGGCGCTGGGCGACGTCGCGTTTCCAGCCCGGCATGGCCGCGATATAGGCCCGCACGGGGGCGTCACCGTCGGCCTTCGGGATCTGAGGATTCCCGCCCGAGAGGAGCTTCGGCTTCGTCACCCTTCGGGATTGCGACGTCGGTGCCGCCTTGCGCGGCCTGCCCGCCTTCGCAGAAGTCCTCTCGACGGCCTTCTCTGCGGCCCTTGCCGACTTCCTGGGCTTCCTTTCCGCCACCGTCGATTCCTCGGTTCAGGCGCGATACGTCGTGCCGCTCCGCAGGGTGCGAGCCGAGAGTATACCTCTCTCGCCCGGCGCACGCTCGCCGCCGCAGCGGCGAGCGAGGCAGGTCGCCGGCGGCGTGCATGCGTTTAGGGAAACGCTCCTGGAGCGCGGGCTGCGTACGCACCCCAGTTCCGCCCCGCCCCTCCCGTCACGGGTTGCGGCTGCAGCCCCCGGGAATAGATTCCTGCAGGGAGGAAAGGCCATGACCGCGCGCATCCGCACCCGACAGCGCTCCGCCGGGAACCACATCCGCCAGTTCCTGAAACGCGCGGCGGGCTGGAACCGGGCCGCGTCGTCCGGCGACGTGCGGTTCGACATCCGCGAGTACGCGCTCGTGCTCACCCAGTACTCCCCGATGTCCGAGCCTGCACGAGACATATTCGGGTGGATCCAGTGTTGGGGGGCGAAGGGTAGAGATTTCCCGACAGCCTACTTCTACCTGATCCCCAGCGGGCAGCAGCGCGAACCCTACTTGGGAGACGGCTGCGTGGTCGCGCATTAGACGGTGGACATGCTCCCTGTCCTGCTGGACATCCTCAGAACCGAGAAGGGCATCCAGGTCGCGTTCACGCCGAAGTCCAAGACCGCGAAAGCGGCAGCCTGGCTCCTGACACGGTCCGGCAAGTGACTCCGCGCTTCGCCGAGGGGCACGCGACGCCAGCCTACCGCGCCGGCGCGCGGCGGAGCTCCACCGGGAAGACGCGGTCTTTCACGCGCACCCAGAGGCGGACGGCGCTCACGCCCAGGGAGCGGGTGGCGGTCATCACCTCGATGAAGTCCTCGCGGCGGTGGACCGGCACGGGGCGGTTCCCGAAATCGATGGCGACGATCACGTCCCCGGGATAGAGCAGCGGCTTCTCGGCGTCCAGCTTGGCGGGGGAACCCTCCTCCACCCGGGTGATGACCACACCCTTGGTGTCCTCGCTCACGCCCACCTGTGCGGCGGTGCGGGCATCGATGGTCTGCACCTCCAGGCCGAACATGTAGAGCGGCTCCTCGTCGAGGAGCACCTTCAGCTTGCGCTCCTCGCCGCCGCGCCAAAACGAAACCTCCACCGTGGCGCCCGGGCCGGTGGCCGCGAGCTTGGCCCGCAGCGTGTCGTGGTCGCGCAGCGGGCGCCCGTCCACCGCGACCAGCACGTCGTCGGGCACGATCCCGGCGCGGTCGGCGGAGCGGCCCTTCAGGACGCTGCGCACCAAAAAGCCGCCGGGGGCGCGCACGGCCCGCTCCGCGAGCTGCTCGGCGCCGAGGAACTCCCCCTCCACGCCGAGCCACCCGCGCGACGCCACGCCGCGCTCGATGAGCGAAAGCGCCACGGTGCGCGCCAGGTTGATCGGGATCGCGAAGCCGACCCCGGCGCTCACCTTCATCCCCTCCACGCTGCTGTGGATGGCCGTGTTGATCCCGACCACCTGCCCGTCCAGGTTGATCAAGGGCCCGCCGCTGTTGCCCGGGTTGAGCGCGGCGTCGGTCTGGATGAAATCCTCCGACGTGTCCTGGCTGGTCTGCCCGCGCAGCACCCGTGTGCGGCCCGTCGCGCTCACCACCCCCGCGCTCACGCTCGACTCCAGCTCGAACGGCGCCCCGATGGCGATGACCCACTCCCCGACGTCCAGCGCGTCGCTGTCCCCGAGCTGCGCCACCGGCAGCTCCCCGAGCCCCTCCAACTTCAAGACTGCCACGTCGCTGCGCAGATCCGAGCCGAGGGCCTTCACGTCCCGCACGGTTCGCCCGTCCGCGAGATGCACATCGATGCGCTGCGCATTGAGCAGCACATGCCGGTTGGTGAGGACATGCCCCTCCTTCGAGACGAGGAACCCCGACCCCGTCCCCAGCTTCACCACCTGCCCGCGCCAGGTCTGCTGGTAGTTCTCGATGAGCACGACCGCCGGCCGCACCTTCCGCGTCGCTTCCACGAACGGCCGCGAGAGGTCGCGCGCCGCGGAGGTGGGCTGCGCCGGCGGGGCGCGCAACTCCCCCGGCGACTCGCCCCCGCGCACGGGAAGCGGCTTCAGCACCAGCGCGAAGAGGAGCCCCAGGGCGCCCCCGAAAACGAGCAGGATGAGGGAGCGTCGGATCATGCGATCCCCATCCTATACGCCCGCGGGAGGGTGCCCGGCAGGCGCTCCGTGACACCGTCCCCGAGGAAGTAGATGTGGAGGTTGTCGAAAGCGAGCGGGCGGCCCTGGCCGCCGCAGTGAGGATCGCCCTTGTGCCCGGGGCCCCGCCCCGCCTCGCGCGAGTGTTCGGGGAGGGGGGCGGGGGCCTGCTCCAGGCGGCCCGGGCGGGACCGCGGGCGCTCCAGCGGCGGCTGGGGCTCTCCCAGGAGGCGGCGCGCGAATTGGCGCGCGCCATCGCCCGGGCCGATCCCGGGCTCGAGCTGGAGGAGGCCGCCCAGAAGGGCATCGAGGTGCGCGCCTTCGGCGGCGCCGCCTATCCCGCGGCCCTCGCGCCGCTCAGCGATCCGCCGCCCGCGCTCTGGATGCGCGGGAACCTGCTCCCCTGCGACGGCGTCGCCGTGGCGCTGGTCGGCTCGCGGGACGCCACGGCCTATGGACGGCGCATCGCCCACGCCCTCGCCGCCGATCTGGGGCGCGCGGGGGTGACGGTGGTCTCCGGTCTGGCGCGGGGCATCGATGCGGCCGCCCACGAAGGTGCGCTCTGCGCCGCCGGGCGCACCGTGGCGGTGCTCGGTTCGGGGCTGCTCGATCCCTACCCGCCGGAGCATCTGGGGCTCTTGGAGCGCATCGCGCAGCAGGGGGCGGTGCTGAGCGAGTTCCCGCTCCGCACGCCCCCGCGCCCCCTCCATTTCCCCCGCCGCAACCGGCTCATCGCGGCGCTGGCGCTCGCCACGGTCGTGGTGGAAGCGGGACCCGGGAGCGGCGCCCTGGGCACCGCGCGGCACGCCCTCGATCTCGGTCGCGAGGTCCTGGCGGTGCCCGGGCCGGTGGACAGCCCGCAGTCCGAGGGGACCTTCCGGCTGCTCCGCGAGGGCGCGGCGCCGGTGGCCTCGGCGCGCGACGTCTTCGCGGCGCTCGGCTGGTGCGCGGCGGGGCCGCTCCGGCTCCCCGAGGAGGAGCGGCGCGTCCTCGAGTCGCTGGGCGAAGGGCCGGTGTTCGCGGAGGAGGCGGCCGAGGCGGCGCGGATCCCGGTGGAGGCGGCGGCCGGGCTTCTGGTGACGCTCGAGGTGCGCGGTCTGGTGGTGCGGGGGCTCGACGGGCGGTACCGGGCGCGCTAGGGGAGCAGCCACTCCATGAGGAAGGAGAGCGCGAACATGAAGAGGAGGATGCCGAGGACGAGGAGCAGGAAGGCGCGCATGGCGTGGCGCAGGATCGCTTCCAACGCGTCGTGGCGCGATGCCGAGGTGACCAGCGCGATCGCGAGGCAGACCGGGGGCAGGAAGACGAACTCGCCCCAGGTGAGCGCCAGAAGCGTCATCATGCCGGCTCCGGGTCGTCCGCGGGGGGCGGCGTGGGCGGCACCGCGGGCGGCGCCGCGGGCTGCATGGCGGGCGGTGCCGCGCGGGCGGCGAGACCCACGAGATCCATCAGCGCGACCAGGTTCAGGAGCCCGGCCACGGCGCTGTAGAGGAATCCCATCTGGAGGAACGCGATCTCGTGGTCCAGCACGAGACCGCGGGTCAACAGCCAGCTCAGGGCGGTGGCGCCTGCGTTCCAGCCGTAAGCGAAGAAATAGAGGTGGTCGCGCTCGTAGTCGAGGTTGCGCCCCTCGGCGAGGAAGACGCCGGCGGCGAAGAGGACCGTGATCACCCAGAAGTAGAGCCAGCCCTTGGCGCGTTGGCCGATGGCGATGTGGCCGAGGCCGGGAACCACCCAGCCGAGGAGCACGGCGAGCACCGTGCGCTCCGCGGAAATGGCCGGAAGGGGGGCGGGGGCCTCCGTGCTCCGATGCGCCGCGTCCCGTCGGCCGCGCAGCCCCTGCCCGACGTAGGTGAGACCGCAGACGATGGCGAGGATGCCGGCGATCGCGCCGCGGTTCTGGGCGTCATGGCTCTTCGAATAGACGAAGATCGCGCAGCCCAGGGCGACGAGAGCCAGACCCCCGAACAGGCGCACCATGCGGTCGCGGCGGGAGAGGGGTGCGTGATGAGGGGTCATCGGACCTTGGTACGCCGGCGGCGCGGAGGGGGATAGGTTCCGGGATATCCGCCCGCTGTCAACATCGGCACGCGGGCTTTGAAGGCCCCGCTGCGAGCGTGGTATCCTCCGCCCCCTTCCATGGAAGGCCGAATTCGCCTGCGCGTCCGGTACGGCGAGACCGACTGCATGGGCCGGGTCTACCACGCCAACTACCTCTCCTACTTCGAGTGCGGGAGGGTGGAACTGCTGCGACGCCAGGGGTTCGATTACGCCACCGTGGAGCGGGAGGACCGCTGTTTCCTCCCGGTGGTCCAGGCGGAGTTGAAGTACCGGGCCCCGGCGCAGTTCGACGACGAATTGGAGATCCACACCCGCCTCGTCGACTTCTCGGTGGTCCGGCTCACCTTCCAGTACGCCGTGTCCCGGGTCGCTGACGGGACGGTCTGCGCCGAGGGGAAGACGGTCCTGGCGGCGGTCGATCCGGCGGGGGAGCCGCGCCGCCTCCCGGAAGCGCTCCGCGCCTACCTGGAGACGCTGCCGCTCCCCCCGGAGACGGTACGAAGGAGGGGGGAATAACCCATGGCCCGACGGCGTCTCACCGACGGGATGCGGACAGTCTCCCTCTCTCTCTGCATGGCGGCAGCCCTTCTCGCCCCGGGCTGCAAATCCAGGAAGCAGCCGGTCACGACCTCGATCGAGCGGATCTCCGTCAATCTTCCCCCCGAAGTCGCGGAGCGCGAGTCCACCAAGATCGTCCGGCGGGTCAACCGCAACATCGATCTCTGGCAGGAGCTCCTGCTGCAGGGCAAGCCGAGCCAGGCCCACGGCCTGCGCCTCTCCATCGCGCGTGAGGTGGACGAGAACTTCCCGGTCTTCGAGAGCGTGGCCCGGGAGGGGGAGTTCACCCAGTTGCGCAACCTGGCGGTGAAGGGGGTGGCGTTCGCTTCGGCCCAGCGTGCCGCGGCGCGCGCGCTCCTGGACCTGCTCCTCGGCGATCCGCAGATCACCATCGTGCAGAACGCCGCCTTGGCACTCGGCATCCTGGGCGACCCCGACACCGACCTGGGCAAGCTCATCGCGCTCGCGGGCCACGGCGACGTGGAGGTGCGCACCAACGCCGCCAGCTCCCTGGGCAAGCTCTTCCGGCTGAAGGAGATTCCGCGCGAGTTGACGCAGGAGTACCGGGTGGCGCTCGACCGGCTCGGCGGCCTTATGCTGGAGCAGACGAGCGCGCGCGCCCGGCGCGCTGCGGTGGTCGCCCTGGCCAACCTGCACCATCCCGACGCGCTTCCGCTTTTGGTCAACGCGCTCGAAGACGACGACGTCCAGGTCCAGATCGCGGGACTCTTCGGACTCAGGGACCTGGCGGATCAGCGTGCGCTCGAGCCCGTCCTGCAGTACTTGCGCGGAAACCCCTCGGAAGCGGGCGCCTCCTGGGCGGTGGAGGTGTTGGTCCGCATCGCGCTGGAAGGGGGCTTCACCAAGGAGCCCGCGGAGTTGGAGTCCCTCGGCGCGAACGCGGGCGCCTGGAAGAGCTGGTTCGAAAAGGCGCGCACGCGCTGACCCCCCCGCGCCCCCCCCGTCTCCCGATCGCCCGCCGCTCAAAGCACCGCGGAGGGGTCCACGTCGATGGTGAGATCCACCTTGCCCGGGAGCTTCACCCCGCGCGCGGCGGCGCAGGCGGCCGAGAGCGCGCGCGGGCGGGGCGCGAGCAGGAGGACCATCTGCCGCCAGCGGCCCCGCACCCGCGCGATGGGAGCCTTGGCGGGGCCGCGCACTTCGACGCCGCCCTTGCGCGCCGTGGGCGCCACCGCGCGGGCCACGTCGGCGGCCGCGCGGGCGGCCAGCCCCTCGTCGAGGGAAGAGAGCACCAGGAGGGCGGCGCGCCGCTCCGGAGGAAGGCCCACCAGCTTGCGCTCCTCCAGCTCGGCCTTGGCGAACCCTTCATAGTCGTGGCGCGACGCCGCCCGCACGGCGTAGTGCGCGGGGTTGAAGGTCTGCACGAGCACGCGGCCTCCCAATTCGCCGCGCCCCGCGCGCCCCGCCACCTGCGCGATGAGGGAGAAGGTGCGTTCGTTGGCGCGGAAGTCGGCGAGGTGGAGCGCGGTGTCGGCGTTGACGATGCCGACCAGGTTCACCGCCGGGAAGTGGTGGCCTTTCGCCACCATCTGCGTGCCGACGAGGATGCGCGCCTCCCCGATGCGGAACCGCTCCAGCGCCGCTTCCAGCGCCTCCCCGCGGGCGGTGTCGGAATCGAGGCGGACGAGCGGCACCTCGGGCCACGCTTCCCGCGCCTCCTCCTCCACCCGCTCGGTGCCGGTGCCCACCAGTTCGAGCCCGGGGGCGTGGCAGGAGGGGCAGGCGGTGGGGAGCCGCGTCTCATGCCCGCAGAGATGGCATGCGGTGACGTGGCGGCCCTTGTGGAACACCAGCGTGGAGGAGCAGTGCGGACAGCCCACCGCGTGATCGCAGCGGCGGCAGATGACCACGGTGGCGAAGCCGCGGCGATTCAGGAAGAGGATTACCTGCCCGCCATCCGCCACCGCGTCGGAGACGGCGTGGCGGAGCGGCTGGGAGAAGATGCGCCCCCTCTCCCCCGCCATGTCGATCAGGACGACCTCCGGCAGCGAGAAGCCGCCCGCCCGCGTGGGAAGCCGGTGCAAGTGGAAGCGTCCCCGCACCGCGTTGGCGTAGGACTCGAGGGAGGGCGTGGCCGACCCGAGCACGATGGGGCAGCCCGCTTCCCGCGCTCGCAGGATCGCGACGTCGCGGGCGTGGTAGCGGGGCGCCTGCTCCTGCTTGAAGCTGTTCTCGTGCTCCTCGTCCACCACGATGAGGCCGAGCCGCGCCACCGGCGCGAACACCGCCGAGCGCGGCCCGATCACCACATCCGCCTCGCCGCGGCGGATGCGACGCCACTCCCGCGACCGCACCGCGCTTCCCTGCATGGAATGAAGCACGGCCACCGCGTCGAACCGCGCGCGGAAGCGTCGCACGGTCTGCGGCGTGAGCGCGATCTCCGGCACGAGCACGATCGCCTGGCGGCCCCGCCGCACGCACTCCTCCAGCGCGCGCAGGTAGACCTCGGTCTTGCCGCTCCCGGTCACCCCGAGGAGCAGATGCACGCCGAACCGGGGGCCGATGAGGTCGTCCGCCATGGCCGCGAGCGCCTCCGCCTGGGCCGCGTCGGGCCGCGGCGGCGTCTCGCGCGGGAGGGTCACGGCGCGATCCAGTTCGTCCGGCTCCTGCAGCGCGACCACCCGCACGATCCCCGCCCTTTCCAGGGTCTTGAGAGCCGCAGGAGTGCAGCCGGCCCGGGCGCAGAGCTCGGCGGGCGTGGGAGGCGAGGGGAAGGAGGCGAGCGCGTCCAACAGGGCGCGGCCCTTGCGCGCGCGGGCCGGGGGCTCGGCGTCGCCCACCCGCTCCACCCGGCGCACCTTGCGCCTCCCGCGCCGCACGCCGCCGGGCAGCATCGCCTGAAGCGCCTCGCCCAGCGAGCAGGCGTAGTACTCCGCGATAAAGCGCGCCAACGCGAGCAGCTCCGGCACCACCAGCGGCTCGCTGTCCAGCACCGCGGAGATGGGACGCGTCTTGGCGTGGTCGGTCGCCTCCTCCAGCGCCACGCAGTAACCGACGCGCGTGCGCGACCGGAAGGGCACCCTCACCCGCTGCCCCGGCTTCAGCCCTGCGAGCAGCTCGTCGGGCACGGAGTAGGTGAACTCCTTGGGCACCGGCAGGTCGAGGGCGATGCGCGCGAACACGGCGGAGAGCTTACGCCCTCATCGGGACAGGCGAACCTCGAGCTTGGCGGGCCCTTCGATCCGCATCGCGAAGGTGGCCGCGAGAGGGATGCCGATGTCGATGAGCCGGAAGGAGGGAAACCCCAAGTCGAGCGCGCGCAGCCCCGGCTCCGTCACAAGCCCCAGGAACGCGACGCCTTTCGCCTGGAGCGCGGGGTGGGCCGAGACCTGCACGCTGGAAAGGAGGCTCAGCGCGCGTTCGCCCCGCGCACAGGCGAGCGCCGTCCGGATCACGCTCTGGGCGCGCGTCCCCGCGGCGAGGTAGAAGACGCCCCCTTCCACCGCCGTTGCGATCTGCAGCTCGGGCGCGTCCGGCGTGAGCGGGCGAAACGCCCGCGCGAAAAGCGGGGGTGGGTGCGGGAGGGGGGCCGTGCGCACCGTCGTGTCGCCGTCTTGGAGCGCGGTCCATGCAATCGCCTCGGAGGCGTCGGGCCAGAGGAGGCTCGGACCGGCGGCATCGAGCGCGCGCAGGCGGGCCGGGTCGGCGGGCCGCACGGCAAGGAGGAGCGTGAAGGGACGCCTCGGCTCGGTGGTGCGCACGAGGCCCAGGGCGCAGGCCGCGTCCCCTGCCGCCGGCGCGGGTGCGACCTGCTCCAGGTCGGAGCCGGTGAGCGCGCCTGCCACGAAGAGGAGCGTTTCCGCCGGGAAGAGCGCGAGCAACGAGGCGACCTCCACCCTCCCCGCCGCCGTGCCCGCGCGGGTGAGCAGCCCTTCGCGCAGATGCAGCGTGGCGCGGAGAACGGCCGCCTCCTTCTCGCCCTCCCCCGGAGTCGCGCCCAGGACGAACCGGTCGCACTCCGCGACGAAGCGCGGGAGCAGCCCCTGCGGCAGGGCGGCGATCTGCGCATCGTTCAGGAGAAGCCCCTGCCCGAGGATGAGGCGCGCCACGACGGGATCCCGCGGGCGGCCGACGATGGAGACTGGAGATTCGAGCCCAGCGACGACCAAGGCATCGTCGCGGCCGGGGGTGGCCCGGGCGCCGGTGGCGCTCACCGACGCGAACTCGCCCACCCGCGACGGCTTGCGGAGCCGCAGATTCTCGCGGGAGCGGTCGAAGGCGGCGAGAAAGCTCTCCCAATGGCGCACCGGCACCACGGTCACTTCGGTCAGGTCCCGGGTGAGGAAGCGCGCCACCGGCCGGTCGAAATCCACGCCGTCCAGATCGGGGTTGTTGCAGGCGAGTCCCACGAAGAGTCGCCCCGCGTCCTCGCGCAACTCGCTCTGCTTGCCCGGAAAAACCGCTCGGAGCCGGTTCACCGACTGGTAGAGCACCGCGAGGGGCGCATCCTCGGGGACGAGTGCGCTGAGGGCCACCGGCGCGGTCGGGGCGAAGAGAAGTTTCGCGCCGATCGCGACGAAGAAGACGACCCCGGAGAGCCCGAGGAGCCAGGTGCGCATGCGCCGGACATGATACGCGGGTATGCTCTCCTCGATGATCGCGCTCTCTACCGCCTGCGCGGGACAGGACGATCTCGCTGCCTGCCTCACCGCGTTCCATGGCCTGGAGGCGGAGGCGGCCGCGCTGCATCGCCCCGCGCGCCGCGAGGAGGCGCCGGCCCTCGCCGCGCTGGCGCGCCGCTGGCACTACGCCGCGGTCTTCGGGGCGGGCGGAGCCGACGTGGGCTGCCGGCTCGTGGTCCTGGAGGGAGGACCCGCGGGGACGGACCGCGAGCGCTCCCTCGAGGAGCTCTGCCGTCGCATCCACGCCCTGCGCGGCGCGCGCGTCGCGCTGCGCACGCCGCTCGATCCCGCGCACCACCCCTCGCCCGCCGAAATCGGCCTCATCGCCTCGGAGGTGAAGGGGACCGGCTACTGGCACGAGGAGGCGCGCGGCGGCCTGGCGCATCTCGCCGCGGCGGGGGGCCACCTCTTGGGAGCTTCCTTCGACCCGCTCCTGGAGTCCGACCTGGTCGCCCTGCGCGAGGCGCTCCCGGCGGCGGCCCCGAAGGTGATTCTCTGCAGGCCCGGGGCGCCGCTGGCCGAGGCGCTCCGCATCGCCCTCGGCATCTTTCGCGGGTGAAGTAGGATTGGCGCCGTGAGCGCGCAACTCCCCACCCCCGACTTCCAACTCCTGGCCTCGACCTTTGCCACCCAGGCCGCGGTCTCCCTGGGCCAGATGGACAATCCGGTGACGAAGAAGCGCGAGGTGGATCTCTCCCAGGCGAAGTTCGCCATCGACCTGCTCGAAGTGCTCCAGAAAAAGACCGCCGGCAACCTCGACAGCGAGGAAGAGCAGTTCCTGGAGCAGTGCCTCTACCAACTGCGGTTGGTCTACATCGACAAGAGCGCGAAGCGGAAGTGACGGCGCCTCGGCGCGTCAACCGGGCGGGGAGGCGACCGGCCGGCGCTGCAGCCGGATGGAGACCCGGGTGCCTCGGCCGGGCTCGCTCTCGATGGCGATGGTGCCGCCGTGGCCCTCCACCACCTGCTTCACGATGGCTAGGCCGAGCCCCGCCCCCGACGTCTTGGTCGTGAAGTAGGGCTCGAAGAGACGGACGCGGTGCTCGGGGCGGATGCCCGACCCGTCGTCTTCCACCTCGAGCAGCACCTGGGCGCCGTCGACACGCGCGCGCAGGGTGACGCTGCGGGCGCCCGCCTGCCGCGCGTTGGTGATCAGGTTGATGAGCACCCGGCGGATCGCGTCGCGGTCGGCCTGCACGGGGAGCGCTCCTGCAGGGATCTCGCACGCCATCCTCCCCTCCCCGGAGGCGTAGAGCGCGGCCACCTCCCGCGCCAAGGCGGCGACATCGAGCGCCTCCCGGCGCGGCGCGGGGAAGCGGGCATAGGCGCTGAACTCTCCGGCGATGCGCCGCAACGCCTCGATCTGCTCCAGGATCCTCCCCGCCCCCTCCTCGAATTCTGCGCGGAACTGCTCCGGCTCCTCGCGAAACGAGGCGAGCAGGTTTTGGATCGTCAGCTTGAGCGGTGTGAGCGGGTTCTTGATCTCGTGGGCGATCTGGCGCGCCATTTCCCGCCAGGCCGCTTCCCGCTCGGCGCGCGCGCGCAGCTCCTGCGCCTCGCGCAGGTCGCGGGTCATGCGGTTGAAATCGCGCACCAAATCGCCGATTTCGTCGCGGCGCCCCTCGGGAAGCGCCGCCGCCAAATCGCCCGCGGCCACGCGCTGGGTCGCCGCCTGAAGGCGGCTGAGCGGCGCCGTGAGCGACCGCGCCAGGAAGAGCGCGGCGAAGACGGTGACCGTGGCGGTGAGCAGGTAGGCGGCGAGGAGGAGCGCGGTCCCGACGGTGGAGCGCCGTTCGAGCGTGCGCCGGTCCTCCAGGGCGGGGGCGGCGAGCGTCATGGGGGGGCCGAGCCCCTCGGCGGGGAGCTGGCGGTAGGCTACGCGGAGCGCACCCGCCCTGCCGAACGGTTCGATGCCGCTGAAGTCGGCGCGCCCGTGCAGCCCGAGGGCGACGAAGGTGGCGGCGGAGAGCCGCCGCGCCAGAAGGCCGGTGTCCCAGACCCCCGGCCGGCTGGTCGCGATCAACTCGGCGGAGCGGTAGACGTTGAGGTCGGCGCGGTGGTCGGCGGCGAACGCGGTGCACCAGGCGCTGTCGGGCGGGTCGACGCGCTTGCGCAGGAGCGCCTCGGCCAGGTCGAGACGGCGCTGGAGCCGTTCGAAGATCTCCGCCTCGTACCGGTCGGTGGCCACCCGCCGGTTGTAGGCGGCGAGCAGGATGACGGGCGGCACGGAGAGGAGCACCACGGCGAGCGCGACGCGGTGGCGGAAGAGGAACCGCAGCCGGGAGCCGCCGCGCACCAGGAGCACGAGCACGTAGAGGAGGCAGACCACCGAATCGACGAGGAGGATCTTGGCGAACTCGAAGGCGCCCTGCTGGAACGCGCTCTCCTCCAATGCGATGGCTGCAATCCCGTCCGACGAGGCGACGACGACCAGGCGCGCCTCGCTGTCGCGGTAGCGGATGGGCGCGTCCGCCATGCCCTGTTCCCGCGCCTGCGCGATGAGCGCGGCGGGGGGCTGCGCCAGCTCCGTGGTCCGGTCGCTCGTGCGCACCGGCGCGCCCTGCGCATCGAGGTCGGCCAAGAGCAGCGGTTGCGAGCCGGGCCGCACGAGGCGTGCGAGGGGCTCGGAGAAGATGGCGGGCCGCAGATTGGCCAGGAGCGCGTCCCAGCGGTCGGGCACGGTGAAGCGCGCCATTGCGACCACGCGGTCGTCGCCGCTCGGCTGGAGCGGGAACTCATGCACGTAGTAGCGGATGGCGGCGCCCTGCCCCCGCCCCCGGAGCACCTGGTACCGCTCCTCGGTTCCCGTGGGCGGCGGCGGCAGCCACTCCTCCGGCGGGCTGTCCAGATCGAAGGCGCTGAGGCGGCGTCCCTCCAGGTCCCACACCTGCACCGCGCACGCCTCCTCGCTCTCCCAGCCCGAAGCCGCCCAGAGCTGGTAGGCCAAGAGCCGCTCCTTCTCGCGCCCGCGCTCCCGCACATCCACGATGCGGAACGCCACGGAGCGGTGCACGCCTCCTTCCGGGTCGCAAGCCCGATCCACGGCGCGGCGCAGCAGTTCGCGCGCCTCGCGATCGCGGTCCTCGCCCACGAGGGTGCGTGCGCGCTGCGCCACTTCCGCGGTGCGGGTGCGCGCCACCGCGCCGCTCAAGAGCAGGAAGGAGACCACCGCCGCGAGGAAGGCGAGGGCGGCCGCGCGCTGCGGGCGCGTGTCGCCGCGCGCCAGCGCCAAGGAGGCGAGCCCGCAGCCGGCGGCGAAGAGCGGGCCCTTCCAGGGGAGCGCGACGAGCGCGATCGCCAGCAGCGGCGCGGCGGCGGCCCAGGGATGAAGGAGGGAACCCCAGCGGATCGCGGCGCGGGCGAGGAGGAACGCGGCCACGGTGGCGAGGCAGACCGCGGCGAGGGAGAGCGCGGCGAGGGGGGCGGGGAGGACCTGGAGCGGATCGAAGAGCTCCCCGCCCCCGGCCGCCGCTTCGAGGAAGGCGGCGTAGCCGGCGGGGAGGAGCGCGCAGCCCGCGGCGGCCGCCACCGCGGCAGGGAGCGCCCCGCGCCGCGTGCCGGCAAAGAGCGCGTCTCGGGCGAGGAGCGCGGCGCAGAACGCGGCCGCAAACCCGCTCAGAAAGAGAGCACCGGGGGAAGCGGAGAGGCCGCCCGGCGGGATCTGAAGCAGCGCGAGCCCCGCGCGAACCGCGAGGACCAGCGCCAAGGCGAGGCCGGTGCGCGGGAGCCCCCCATGCGCGAGGCGGCGCCCGAGGGTGCGCCATGCGGCCGCGGCGCCGGCGAAGAGCAGGAACGCGAGCAGGATGCGATCGAAGAGCCTCGCCGCCGCGGCGCCGCGCCATGCCCGCGCCGGCTCGCTCTCGGGAAGCAGCGTGACGTGGCAGATATCGGGCACGACGAAGCGCACCTCGCGCGCGTCGGATGCGCTCGCCGCGGGCACCGGCCGCTCGCCGAAGAGGAAGCGCACCCGGGCGATGCCGGCAGCCTCGGCGATCTCTTGGGCGAGATCGCGCGGCTGGGGCAGCCGCTCCTCGATGGCCAGGAAGGCCAAGGCGGCCTCCTGGTCCACGGGGTAGGCGGCGTAGAGGACGCGGTGGGCGGGGCGGTCCAGCACGCCGAAAGAGGAAAACCCCATCGCCACTTCGGGGAAGTCGACGGCTCGCGACGCGTCGAAGCTGCGCCCGGCCCAGACGCGTGCGTGGTCGGACGGGTCGAGGAGCGCGACGCCGTCCACCCCCCCTTCCGCGATCATGTCGCGCGCGCGGTCGAAGAGCGAGACCGGGCGGGCGGCGCGCTCGCGTCCCAGCACGGCCAGCCGGTCCGCGGCGCGCTCCACCTTGCGGCGCCAACCGGCGAACTTCTCCTCGATGATTCTGCGCGCCTGCGCGAGGCGCGCCTCCGGATCGGGCCCCCGTGCGAGATGGGCGCGCACCGCCCCCAGGGCGGCGAGGAGGAGCAGTCCCGCAAGAGCCCAGGCCGCCCGGCGGCGCGCACGCCTGTTCGCGGGGCTCATGCCTCGGGCTTCTGCAACCCGTACTTCTCGATCTTTTTGTAGAGATTGCTGCGCTGCATGTTGAGCAGTTTCGCCGTGCGCTTCACGTTCCAGCGGTTTTCGACGAGCTTGCGCTCGAGGAAGTCGCGCTCGGCGGCGTCCTTGAACTGCTCGAACGTCGCCGCATCGGGGGAGTTCCCGTCCCGGGCGGGCCCCGCCCCCGGTCCGAGCGCCCGCGTCACGTCGGCGGTGGAGAGGAGGGGACCGGGCGCCAGGATCGCCAGGTGCTCGATGACGTTCTTGAGCTGCCGCACGTTGCCCGGCCAGGGCTCGCGCGCCAGCGCCTCGATCGATTCGGGCCCCAGTTGGCGCGGCTCGACGCCGTGGCGCTTCACCGCCTCGGCCAGGAACGCGGCGGCGAGCAGCGGGATGTCGGTGCGGCGCTCCCGCAGGGGCGGGCAGCGCAACTCCACCACGTTGAGCCGGTAGTAGAGGTCTTCGCGGAACGCGCCGTCGCCCACCTCGGCGAGGAGGTTCTTGTTGGTCGCGGCGATCACCCGCACGTCCACGGAGATGGGCTTGTTGCCGCCCACCCGCTCCACGCGGTTCTGCTCCAGCACGCGCAGCACTTTCGCCTGGGCGGCGAGATCCATGTCGCCCACCTCGTCCAGGAAGAGCGTCCCGCCGTCGGCCAGTTCGAACTTCCCCTTCTTCATCGCGAAGGCGCCGGTGAACGAGCCCTTCTCGTGGCCGAAGAGTTCGCTCTCGAGGAGATCGCGCGGGATCGCCGCGCAGTTGACGTCCACGAAGGGCCCGGCGGAGCGCGGGCTCAGATCGTGGGTGCGCCGGGCCACGAGCTCCTTTCCGGTGCCGTTCTCCCCGGTGATGAGGACGCGCGCCTGGCTCGGGGCGACGCGGTCGATGGCCTGGAGCAGTTCCCGGATGGCCGGCGACTCGCCCAGGATGCGCGCCGCGTCGCGCTCCTTGAGCTGGCGGTTTTCCCGCTCGAGGCGCACCTGCGCCAGGGCGTTGCGCGCCTTCAGGAGCACCAGATCGCGGTCGAGGGGTTTCTCCAGGAAATCGAGGGCGCCCTTCTTGGTCGCCTGCACCGCGGTCTCGATGGTGCCGTGGCCCGAAATCATGATGACCGGCAGATCCGGCTTCTGCGCCCGGATCTCCGCCAGGATCTCGAGCCCGTCCCGCCCCGGCATCTTGATGTCGAGGAAGACGAGGCCGACCTCCTCCGGTCCGGCGAGGAGGGCGAGGGCCTGCTCCCCGTCCGCCGCCTCCAGCGCCTCGAGCTTGGCGGAACGGAGGGTCTGGGCCAGGGCCTGCCGGATGTCCGGCTCGTCGTCGACGATGAGCGCTTTCATGGATGGGTCCCTCGAATCCTACACTGTCCTCCCCCGGGGACACCAAGGGCCCCCGGAGGCGGTCTTGGGGCTCCGGGCGCAAAGGCCGGACCAGTAACCCTCAGCCCCCCGCGTGCGTTGACACAATGGACCCCATGCAGGCGCCCGGCGAAGCCTTGATGGTGAAGATGGCGTCGGGGGACGTGGCGGCGTTCGAGGAGTTCTTGTCCACCTACCAGGGTGCGGCCCACCGCTTCGCCTACCGCATTTTCCGCGACCGGCAGATCGCCGAGGACGTCACCCAGGAGTTCTTCTTCAAGCTTTTCCGGAACGCCGGCCGCTACGAACCGGCCGGGAAGTTCACGACCTATTTCTACAAAGTGCTCAACAACCTCTGTCTCGACACCCTGCGCCGCATGAACCGCAAATCGATGCCCGATTTCCAGTCCTTCGAGAACCCCGTCCTGGACGGGATGGCAGGGGGCGGGGACCAGGGCCAACCGGAGACGGCGGCGAACACCCGGGAGGAGCGCCGTCTCGTGCGCGAGGCGATCGCGCGGCTTCCCGAGACGCAACGGCAGGTGATCGTCCTGCGCGAGCTGGAGGAGATGAAGTACCGCGAGATCGCGGAGACCCTCGACCTCTCCCTGAACGAGGTGAAGGTCCTGATCCATCGCGGGCGGAAGGCGCTCCTGAAGATCCTGCGGTATTCGCCGCTCTTTCGAGGTTCGGAATCATGATCAGCGACGAGATGCGCGAACTTCTTTCGGCCTACGCGGACGGCGAGCTGCGCGACACCGACGCCGCCCGCGTCGAGGAGATGGTGAAGCGCGATGCCTCGTTGCGCCGCGAGATCGCAGATTTCCGCGGCCTCGGTCGCACCCTCAAGGCGTGGGACCTGGCGGAGAACAGCGATGCCCCCTCGCCGCAGCTCAAGGCGCGGGCATTGGCGCGGGCGCGCACCTTCGTCGCCGGGACGACGGCGCCCGGCGCCGGACGCCTCCTCCTCCTGCGTCGCGCTCTCGCCGCCGCGGCGCTCCTCCTCTCGGCGGGGCTCGGCCTCCTCCTCGCCCGCGGCGCGACGGCCGCCGCGGTCACGGTCCACGCGGAGCAGCCGCGCATCGCCACCGCGCCCTTGGCGCCGCTCCCCCGGTTCGTGGCCGACCCCGCCCCCGACGCCGCGCTCCCCCGGGAAGAGGAATCGGTCGCCCTCGCGCGGGCCTTCTGGAGCCGCGTTTCGTTGCGCGACCTCTTCGAGGGGCGCTCCGCCCGCGGCGCCTACCACGACGGCGTCTTCTGGGAGGACGGCCCCTATGCGCTCTTCGTGCGGATGCGCGAGGAACTCGGCGTCATCGACCGGCTGCGCGCCTCCCTCCCGGAGGAGCGCGAGACGCGCACCGGGGTCTGGAACGCCGAGGCGCTCCAGATCGTGCGGGGGTTCGAGCCGGCCCGCGCGGCCGAGGCGCTGGTCTTGTTCCGTCGCGCCGTCCGCGACGCGGCGGAGCCGGTGCGCGCGCTCGGCGCGAAGGGGCACAGCATCATGGACCACGAGCCCGACCCGATGCGGGTGCTCGTGGCCAACGAGACCGACGAGCCGGTGCTGCTCCTTTTGGGCGAGGTGCTCGTCGCGGGGGACAAGACCCGCCGCACCCGCGTCGTCGCCGCCGACAGCTGGATCGGCGCGCGGGACACGCAGATCGTGCCGGTGGCCTGGGCCGATGCCGTGGAGGCGCCGGTGCCGTGGCGCGCCAACCTCGATGTCCGGCAGGCCGCGCTGGGGCCGACGCTCCGCCGCGCGCTGGCGGGGCGACCGGGCCGCAATGAGGCGTTCCTCAGGAGCGTGGCCGAGTCGGCGGGCGGGCGCGCCCTGGCCGACGACCTCGACCGCAAGGATGCGGTCCTCGAGCGGCGGCTGGCGCATCTTCTCAAGTCCCTCGACGCCCCCGGCGATGCGAGCCTCAGCGGCTTCGCGGTGCTCGCCGGCGGCGAGGTGAAGGGCGTGGAGCTCTTCGGCGACCATGCCCTCATGATGGCGATGGCGCCGCGCCTGCTGCGCGGCTATCTGCGCGAGCTGGGCGACGCCCTCGACCTCCGCGCGCCGGGCGCGCAGGAGGGGGAGATGCTCAGGATGGCGGAGCTTCTGGTCGTCGGAACGCCCGCGCGCACGCTGCAGGTGGAGGAGCGCCGGCGCGACGGCTGGCCGGTCGCGCTCGGCCTGCGGGAAGTGACGTTGAGGGGGCCCGGGGGCAAGGTGATCGGCCACGGCCTCATGGCGCGCGACCGTCCGGTGCACCTGGCGCTCTTTCCCTGAGGGGGTGCGGCTCACAGCCCCGCCGAAGACCCGCGCGTCGGCCCGCGCAGCCGGGCGAAGTCAGCGGGGGGGTTCGGACGGGCCCTTCGCCCGAATCATTCACGAGTCTCGCGGTTCTGGGCGGCCCATCCCGCCGATCTCTGCGTCGCTCCTCCTCGCTGGCTCCTCTGGAGCCAGCTTCGTCGTCGCTCCTTGATCTCGTCCGGCTCTCCTCGCCCAGGACACATCCCGGAGGTTCGTGACGCCCTCGGTTTCGCTGAATCGCAGCGGGCCGCGCGGCCGACCACTCCCGTAGGTCGCGATCCTCCTGAACAATGCGGGTTAGCGCCGCGTGGGATGCTCGAACGGGAAGGGCTCGATCAAGGCGAGCCAGTGGTCGACGTCCTCGGCGCACAGCTCATCGGCGGGGAGCATGAGCCGCTCCACCTGCCGGCGCTGGCGGCGCCGCGAGGCCACGCTGGCCAGGGTCACGGCGAGGACGAGACAGGCGAGAGACAACACCGACCTGAGAACGGCCCCGGGGAGCGGGAAGTTACGATGCCTGCGGTGTGGCCCAAGACGACGCGTGCGGCGGTGCGGCTCCAGGAGCGGCTGCGCGGCAAGCTCGAGCTCTCCGGAGGGCCGCGGCGCGTTCGCCTCGTGGCCGGGGCCGACTTGAGCTACGCCAAGGGGAGCGACCAGTTCTTTGCCGCCGTGGTGGTGGTGGACTTCCCTTCCCTCTCCGTGGTCGAAGAGGCAACGGCCGAGGGGAGGAGCCCCTTTCCCTACATCCCGGGGCTCCTGTCGTTTCGCGAGGGCCCGCTCCTCCTGCGCGCCTTTCGCAACCTCGCGTGCCGTCCCGATCTCCTCTTCTTCGACGGCCACGGGATCGCCCATCCCCGCGGGTTCGGGATCGCGGCGCATCTGGGGCTCCTGCTCGGCATCCCCTCCCTCGGATGCGGGAAGTCGCGGCTGGTCGGCGAGCACGCCGAGCCGGGAGAGTCGGCCGGCTCCGTGGCGCCGCTCCGCTACCGGGGAAGGCGCGTCGGCACGGTGGTGCGGACCCGCGCCCGCACCAAACCGCTTTTCGTTTCGCCCGGCCACCTCCTCGGCCACGCCGCGGCGGTGCGCTGGGCGCTGCGGCTGTGCGACGGATACCGCCTGCCGGCGCCGGTGCGGCTCGCGCACCTCGCGTCCAACGCGCTGCGTATCGCGTAGGGTGCCAGCGCGTAGGGTGCCGCGGCACCGTACGACTACTCAGGGTCGGGCAGTCCGGCCTCCCACGGCTTGCCGATGTTTTCGCGCAGCCAGGCGTCCCACGCTTGCGCGGATTCGAGCTCCTCGCCCGCGCTGAACGCCTTGAGCGTCTCGTTCATCGCGGGGCGCAAGGCGTTGTAGAGCCTGAGTTCGCGGCTCTCCGGCCCCTTCCCCGACGTGTCGTTGGTCGCCTTGAGGTAGAGGTCGACGAGCTTGCGCATCGCCGCCTTCCGCTTCTCCTGCTTGATCTTGGCGTGGGGGGCGCAGCCGGTCACCGCGGCGGCGGCCACCTCCGGATCGGCGTCGAAGCTCATCTGCAACAACAGATCGAGCGCATCGTCGTTGCCGCAGCCGCCCAATGCGACCGCCGCAGCCTTGCGCAGTTCGGGCCGCTTGCTCGACGCCTTCACCCGGTTGCGGAGCGTGTTGATGCCGCCGCGGCCGCACCCCGCGAGGATCTGGCAGAGCACCGCGCAAAAGCTGTCGCTCTTGCCGTACTTGGGTTCGAAGCCGCGGTCGATCTGGCGCAGCACGCTCTTTTGCGTGTCGGGAGAGGCGGCGGCGAAGTTGGCCACGAGGCGGTCCCGTACCGACTCGATCCCACCCTCCCCCGCCCCCGGTCCCAGCATCGCGTAGTAGTCGCGCATCGCGCCGACCACGGCCAGGTCGGCCCCGCGGTCGGCCAGCGCGACGCCGCCGAGGCAACAGATCAGAAGAACCAGCCTCATGATCCCTCCTTGGGGGGCAGCATCTCGTCATCCGCGCCCGCCGCGTAGAAGTACCACTTGCTTCCCACCGGCACGACGGTGACCCAGCGCTCGCTCTTGCCCGCCGTCGTCTGCTCCTTGAGGCGCACCCGCGCCCAGAGGTCGTGGTGCTCGATCGCGCCCACTTCGAACGCCTTCACGAGCGCGCCCAGCGCCGCGGGGTCGCGCTGGGCGCGGGCGCGGAATGCGCGGATCGCCTCGAGCGCCCCCGGCGCGTCGCGCAAGAGCGGCGAGAAGCAGGTCCAATAGCCGCGGCGGAAGTGGTGCAGATTGAGCTGCGTCCCGGATCCCGCGCATTCGGGGCAGGGGCCGCCGTCCGGCGCCTTGCCCTTCCCGCCGCAGGGCACGTGCTTGAAGAGCAGATTGTTGGGTCGGCGCGCATCGCAATAGTCGCGCAGGAGTTGGCGGATGGCCGCCTCGTCGCGCAGCTTGCGCCGGGCGTAGTCGCTGTCCCACGCGGGCGGCGTGTAAGCGGTCAACGCGGCGTCGACCGGCGTGGCGGGCGGCTCGCCTTCCGCGAAGGCGACGGAGGGGGGCGGGGGAGTCTCGTCCGGCAGTTCGCGCGGCGGCTCCTCCTCGGGAGGCGGCGGGGTCGGGGCCGGCTCGACCGCTTTGGGGGGCGCGCGCCGCGCTTGCTCCCGGCCGAAGAGCCACATCTTCACCTTCTGGAGCCTGCGCACCGAGACCGTGAGGAGGTGGTTGACGCCGCCGTCGTACTGCAGATCGAGCGCCTCGGAGAGTCGGTCGCAGCCGCGCCCGTAGAGATCGGCCATGCGCGCCGCTTCCGCTTCGATGGTCTCCTCGGAGATCTCGTCCAGGAACCATGGGCGGAAGATCGCGTCCGCCTGCTCGATGAACCCGCGCGCCTCGTCGACGAGCTTGCGCGCCTTCCCGCCCTTGATCTCCCCGTCCACGTCCTCCCCCGCAACCGCTGCGGCCGCGAGGAGGAGGAGGGCGAAGAGTCTCATCGATTGCTCTGGAGCATCTGCATCAGCATCGCGCAGGTGCCGACCAGCTGCTGCCGCTGGGCGGGCTCCATCTTGCCCGACTTCACCACACCCTGCAGGAAGTTGCGGAACAGGCCTCCCATCTTCGCCTCCGTGTCGCTCATGCCCAGGGCCTCTTTTTTTGCAAGGAGTTGGCCCACGACGAGATCCATGGAGGCTGCCTCCTCGACCCGGCTCACCGGCTCCTTCGCGAACCGCGGACGGGGCGCCGCGAGCATGGCGCGAGTCGCGGCGAGGATGAAACCCGCCTCCCGGGCGAGTTTGGGGAAGTCGAGGCGGTCCGCGGTGTCGGTGGGGAGGTGGTAGTCGCCGAACTCCCCGGCGCTGAAGAAGACGAACGGAACCTCCTTGTCGCGAAAGCCCGCGAAATCGGAGCGGTCGCCCACGATGTCGGCCCCCGCGAACGCCGGCGTCAGGCCGTCGGCGGGCGCGACCTTCGCGAGCGCCTCGAAGAGCCCCTCGGACCGTTCGAGGCCGACGCAGAAGAGGATCCCTTCCGTGGCGTCCACCAGGTTGCGGCCCAAGATGTCCATCGTGACGAAGAAGGCGCACTCCGCGAGGGGGCGCACCGGCGCTTCGCAGTAGCGCCGCGAGCCCCAGAGGCCCCACTCCTCGAGATCGAACGCGAGGAACAGGAGATCGCGGCCGGGCGGCGGCTCCAGCACCCGTGCCAGCTCCAGGAGCGCCGCCACCCCCGCCGCGTTGTCCCCCGCCCCCGGATGCAGCTTCCCGTTGCGGTAGCCCAGATGGTCGTAGTGCGCCGAAACGATGACGTGCTCGCCCGCCGGCTCCTTGCCAGCTTGCCGGATGCCGACCACGTTGCGGCAGGGCATGTTGCCCAACGCCTTCGTCTCCTCGATCCGCACGGCGAGCCCCGCCGCGCGGAACGCATCGGCCACGTAGGTTTCCGCCTTGCGTGCGCCGGGGCCGAGGCGCCCCTGGAACTCCTCCGACGCGAGAGTGCGGACGTGCTTTTCGAGAAGCTCGCGATCGACTTCGCCGGCCGCGGCGAAAGTGCAAGCGAGGAGGAGCGCGAGGAGGAGTCTCACGGCGCGGGTCGCAGATCGATCGGGCCGTGGCTGGCCACGCCGCCCACGGTGAGGATCACGAAGGCGTCGCGGCCGGCAAAGGCAGCCTTCCCGGTGGCTGCTTCGTTGCCGCCGCGGACGGCCAGTTCGATCGTTCCGGCGACGAAGAGGGCGCCCAGCGGGCGTTCGGGCAGGTCGGCCACCATTCGCGCCCAGAGGTCGTCGAAGGAGGCATCCACTTCACAGCCATCGTAGCGGCCGAGGAGCGTCCCGCTGGCGCGGATGCCCCCCTCGGGGTCTCGCAGGAGATCCACCCGCGCCTCGGCGCTCACCCTCGGCCCCTCGATGGTCGCGAGGATGGCCGCGCCGTCGGGGGTGGGCCGGATCTCGGCGCGCACCGTGGCCGGGCCGCCGCGCAGGTCGAGGGCGTCGAAACGCAGGAGGTGCGGCTCCCCCGGTCGAGTGGCGAGCTGCAGCTCGGCGCCTTCGAGCGCGGCGAGCAGACTCAAGGTGCCCTCGTCCGCCGCCTCCGCCAAGGGAGCGAAACGGTCGCCGAGCTCCTGGAGCAGGTCGAGGGCGCTCCCGACGCAGCCCTCGCGCATGGCGTCGGCGCTGAGGAAGGATGTGCCCCCGGACGAGCCGCAGCCGGCCACGAGCAGGAAGAGAAGAGGCAGGTGCCGCATGATTTCCGATCTTTTCCGGGGCGGAATGTTGCGTGAAATGGACGCGGATTGCAACCCCCCGGAGGGGACACACGCGGGATGCCAAGCTGTGCGGCTACCCGATGGAGTATCCCTAAACCCTTGTGGGGAATAAGGTTGAGTGCGCATCCCCCGGGGGAGCGCCGCCGATTCGTGGTGTTCGCCCCTCCCCCGGTTTAGGCTCGCCGGTCTTGGCCGCCCTGCCCAGCCGGATCCTGCTCGTGGTGCCCCACCCTTTGGAAGACCGGCGGGGCAACTCCCGCGCCGCCCTGCGGCTCATCCGGCTCCTGCAGGCGCGAGGGGTGGGCGTGGAGGTATGGAACCCCTCCGCGCACCGCGCGCCGCCCGAGAACGGACGGCCCGACCTCGTGCACGGGTTTCACCTGCGCAAGGGCGGGCCTCCGGCGGCGCAGGTCGCGGCGCGGTTCGGCGTGCCCCTCGTGCTCTCCGCCCGCGGCACCGACATCGACCACGACGGGACGGCGCCCACGGTGCGCCATGCAGCCTTGGTGCTTGTCCTAACCGAAGCGCAGCGCGAGGATCTCCTGCGCCATTACCCGGGTGCCGCCACCGAATTGGTCCCGCAGGGCGTGGAGGAGTGCCACGGGGAACGGCGCGAGGAGGGCGAATTGGTGGTGCAGGTGGGCGGGCTGCGCAAAGTGAAGGGAATGTGGGATGCGCTCTCCGCCCTCGACCGCGTGGCCGCCCGGCGTCCCGGATTCCGCTACGAGATCGCCGGTCCCGCCCTCGAGGCGGAGTACTCCGAAAGTTACCTGCGGGAGCTGGCGGAGAGGCCCTGGGCCCGCTACCGAGGCGAACTCGAGCCACACGAGGTGCCAGCGCTCTACGCCCGCGCGCGCGTCGCCCTCAACACCTCCGTCGCGGAAGGGCTCTCCAATGCGTTGCTGGAGGCGTTCGCCTGCGGCTGCCCGGTCATCGCCTCGAACGTGCCGGGGAATCGCGCCGTGGTGGAAGAGGGGGTCACCGGCCTGCTCTACGGCGACCTCGCAGCCTGCATCGAGCGGCTCCTCGACGACCGCGTCCTGGCCTCGCGCCTCGCCGCCGGCGCGCGCCATGTCGTGCGCGAGCGGTTCGGCCTGGGCGTCGAGGCCGAGGCCTACCTGCGCGCCTATCGTCGCGTGATCGGTCCTCTCGCATGAGCCGGCGCACGGCGCTCATCATCGGTGCCGGTCCCGCGGGCCTCACGGCGGCCTACGAACTGCTCACGCGGAGCAACATCCGCCCGGTCCTGGTCGAGGCGAGCGAGCAGTTCGGAGGGCTCGCCCGCACGGTCCATCACAACGGCAACCGGATGGACATCGGCGGCCATCGCTTCTTCTCGAAGTCCGAGCGCGTCAACGCTTGGTGGTTCTCGATGCTCCCGCTGCAGGGGGGGAACGGCGAGGTGCACCATCTGCGGCATCAGGGCCGTCACACGAGTCTCGCGCACGCCCCGGAGGGCCCCGACCCCGCCGTCACCGATGCCGTGATGCTCGTGCGCGAGCGGCGCAGCCGCATCTACTTCCTCCGCCAGTTCTTCGACTATCCGCTCAGCCTCGGTTTCCGGACGGTCGCGCGCCTCGGCGCCCTGCGCACCCTGCGCATCGGGATGAGTTACCTGCGCGCGCGCCTCTTCCCCCTTCGCGCCGAGACGAATCTCGAGCAGTTCTTCGTGAACCGGTTCGGGCGCGAGCTCTACCGCACCTTCTTCCGTTCCTACACCGAGAAGGTCTGGGGCGTGCCCTGCCGCGAGATTCCCGCGGAGTGGGGCGCCCAGCGGGTCAAGGGGCTCTCCGTCGGCAGGGCGATCGGGCACGCGCTCAGCCGGCCCTTCCGCCGCCGCCGCGGCCCGTCGCCGAACGGCGTGGAGACCTCCCTCATCGAACGGTTCCTCTACCCGAAGTACGGTCCAGGCCAGATGTGGGAGGCCTGCGCCCAGCGGGTGCGGGACTTCGGCGGAGAGATCCTTCTCCGCCACCGTGTCGAACGGATCGACTCCGAGAACGGTCGAGTCAGCTCCGTCACCGCGCGGGACGCTGCGTGCGGCGAAACGCGCGTGCTCCGCGCCGACTTCGTTTTTTCCTCGATGCCGGTGAAAGATCTGGTGCGCGCTTTGGGCGACGCGGCCCCCCCGGCCCAGCGGGAGATCGCCGAAGGGCTCGTCTACCGCGATTTCATCACCGTGGGGCTGCTCGTGGACGGGCTGAAGATCCAGGAGGGGAGCAAGACGGCGCGCCGCCTGCTCCGGGACAACTGGATCTACATCCAGGAGCCCGATGTGCGCCTGGGACGACTCCAGATCTTCAACAACTGGAGCCCCTATCTCGTGGCCGATCCCAAGAAGGTCTGGCTCGGGCTCGAGTATTTTTGCGACGAGGGCGACGACCTCTGGCGTCTCTCGGACGAGGCGATGGCCGCCTTCGGGGCGGAGGAGCTGGAGCGGATCGGGCTCCTCGACGCCTCGCGCGTCCTCGACCGCACGGTCCTGCGCGTGGAAAAGACCTACCCCGCTTACCTCGGCACCTACCCGCGCTTCGGCGAACTTCGCGCCTGGCTCGACGGGATCGAGAACCTCTTCCTCGTGGGCCGGAACGGCATGCACCGCTACAACAACCAGGACCACTCCATGCTGACCGCCATGACCGCGGTGGACAACATCCTGGAGGGACGCCGCGACAAGGCCAACGTCTGGGCGGTCAACACCGAGCAGGACCACCACGAGCAGGGCGCGCGCCGGGATTGACGCGAACGCTCGCCCGCCGAACGGACAGCCCGCGGATGTCCCTTCGCGGCGGTCGCGCGCTCGACGCCAGCCCGGCAACGCCTCGCGGGGAGCGCCCCCGCCCCCGGGCGCGCGCCGAACGTGACGCGAACGCACGCCAGCCGACGGGACATCCAGCGGATGTCCCGTCGGGGTTGTCGCGCGCCCAACACGGGGTCGGCGCCAGCCTGGCAGGTCTTCGCGAGGAGTGCCCCGCCCCCGGGCGCGCGC
>Ga0187893_10003282_pt1 | contig 33235 bp, 27 predicted proteins | sample MA1701074metaG_FD_139574 | JGI IMG/M metagenome (GOLD analysis project Ga0187893, IMG submission 139574) | White microbial mat communities from a basaltic lava cave in the Kipuka Kanohina Cave System on the Island of Hawaii, USA - MA170107-4 metaG ...
GCAGGTGGCGGCGGGCGCGTCGTACAGCGTGAACGGGCAGACGGTCACGATTCCGGGCACGCTGCCGGCGGGGACGTACTATCTGCTGTTCGCCACCGACCCGTCGGGCAGTCTCTTCGAGGACGGGCAGGACGCGAACAACATCTGGCCCACGCCCATCGAAGTCACGGTGACGACGCCCGACCTCGTGCCCACGGCGTTCACCGCCGCGAGCACGACCATCACGGCCGGCAGCGGGAGCACCGTGTCGTGGACGGTGGAGAACCAGGGCAGCGGCGCGGCCATCGGCGCCTGGTACGACTACGTCTACCTTTCGACCGATCAGTTCCCGAGCGCGGGTGATCCGCTGCTCACGTACGTCTATCGCAGCACGCCCGTGGCGGCCGCCGCGTCGTACAGCGTGAACGCGCAGCCCTTCACGATTCCGGCCGGCACCGCGGGGGGAACCTACTATCTGCTGTTCGCCACCGATCCGACCGCCAGCCTCTTCGAGAACGGCCAGGACGGCAACAACGTCTTCACGCCGCTCCAGATCACCGTGAACTGACGGCGGCGAGCGACCGGTGGTCGCGGAGCATGCAGCGGTCCATCACCACCACGAGTCCGGCGGCGCGCGCCTTCGCGGCGGCGGCCTCGTGGACGACGCCGTCCTGCATCCACACGGCCTTGGCGCCCACCGCGATCGCGTCGTCCACGATCGGTGGGACCAGCTCGGAGCGCCGGAACACGTCCACCACCTCGATGGGGGCGCCGATCGCACGCAGGTCGGGAAAGCAGCGGCGACCGAGCACGCTCGGAAGGAGCGGATTGACCGGCGTCACGTCGAACCCTGCGTCGATCAGGTACTGCGCGACGTAGTGTGACGGCCGATCCGGGTTCTCGGAAACGCCGACCACCGCGATGCGGCGGAACGTGCGGAGCACGAGCGCGGCGTCGGCCGGCAGGCTCATGGGGCGAGCGTACTCCGCGACGGGGGCGACGTCACGATGCGCCGCGGCGTTCGCCCGCTCGCGGCGACTGCGCTACATCGTGTGCCCATGCCCGGATCGTGTGAGGGCCGCGTGGCGCTCGTCACCGGCGCCAGCCGCGGCATCGGCGCGGCCATAGCAACGCGGCTCGCGGCGGAAGGTGCCGCCGTCGCAGTGGTGGCCCGTACGCTCGAGCACCACGACCGTCTGCCGGGGAGCCTCTCCGAAACCGTCGCGCGCATTCGGGCGGCGGGCGGACGCGCGGCCGCCGTGGTCGCCGACCTGACCGAGCCGTCGAGCCGGACCAGGGTCGTGACGGAGGCGCAGGCCGCGCTCGGACCCATCGACGTGCTGGTGAACAACGCCGCGGCCGCCTACTACCTGCCGTTCGAGCGCGTGACCGAGAAGCGCTACCGCATCGCCTTCGAGCTGAACGTGCGCGCACCCTGGGAGCTGGCGCAGCTCGTCGTTCCCGGGATGCGAAGCCGCCGGCGCGGATGGATCCTCAACGTGTCGTCGGCCACGGCGGCGCCCCCGACCGGCGTGCCGTTCTCGGGTTTCCACACGCACGGCGGGGCGTTGCTCTACGGCACGACGAAGGCAGCGCTCGACCGGTTCAGTGCCGGCCTCGCCGCGGAGGTCTTCGCCGACGGCATCGCCGTCAACTCGCTCGCGCCCGTGGCCGCGGTGCGCACCCCCGGTGTCGAGGCGCTCGGCATGCTGCCGGAAGACCGTCCCGAGCTGATCGAGCCCATGGAGGTGATGGTGGAGGCCGCCCTGGCGCTCGTCACGGGTGACGCGCGGACGCTCACGGGCCGCGTCGTCTATAGCCGTCCGCTGCTGGCCGAGCTGGGCCGGACCGTCATGACGCTCGACGGCACGCGGCCGTTTGCGGGAGCGGCATGATGCGGGGCCTCACGGGACGGGTCGTGCTCGTGACCGGGGCCGCCAGCGGTATCGGTCGTGCCACCGCCGGGCGATTGCTCGAGGAAGGAGCGCGCGTGGCGCTCGTGGACCGCGATGCGGATCGTCTCGCGGAGACTGCCCGAACCTTCGGGACGGCGGGCGGAGCGGTGGGCGCGTATGCGGGGGACGTCTCCGACCCGGCGTTCGTGCAGCACGCGGTCGAAGGAGCGGCGCGGGCGCTCGGCACCGTCTCGGGGGTCGTGACCGCCGCGGGCATCTTCGATCCGACCGACATGACGCCGATCGCCGACGCCGATCCGCACGTGTTCGCGCGCGTGCTGGCCGTCAATCTCACCGGGACCTTCCTCGTCGTGCGCGCCGCGTTGCCGCAGCTCGTGCGCGACGGCGGCGCCGTCGTCACCATCGCGTCCACGGCGGGGCTGCGCGGCCACGGATTCGGTGCCGCGTACACCGCCAGCAAGGGTGGCGTCATCGCGTTCACGCGGCTCGTGGCCGAGCAGTACGGCGTGCAGCGGGTGCGGGCCAACTGTGTGTGCCCGGGCTTCGTCGCCACGGCGATGAACCGCGACGTCCACGACGACCCTGCCTTCCTCGCGCGCGTCCGCAAGGCGACGCCGCTCGGGCGCATCGGACAGGCGGGCGAGCTGGCGGGAGCCATCTGCCATCTGCTGAGCGACGATGCGTCGTACACCACCGGGCAGGTGATCGCGGTCGACGGCGGCGCAACCGCGCGCTAGCTAGGGCTCGCGCGCGCAGCGAAACCCGAAGGCGAAGCTCGAGTTGGACGGGCTCCCGTTGCCGCTGCTCGAAAGGAAGACCGTCTGGACCGCCGGCTGCGCGTTCTGGTATCCACACCGGACAGCGCCGCTCATGCGGCAAGGAGACTCGATGCATCGCCGTTCGCTCCCTTCGGCTTGCCTGGCGGTGGCCTGCTACGTCGCGCCCGCAGCCGCAGATCCGGTGACGCTCAGCTACCTGGTCGACGGGAAGGCCTTCAAGAAGGTCGAGGCATCGACGACCTTGACCTTCGACTTGTACAGCGACGCGGGTTGCACCGCCCCCTTCACGAGCATCCAGCTCCTTGCCGAGCAGGTGCCGATGGTGGTCCGTCTGAAGCGCACCGTTGCGAAGCGCGCCGCGAAGCCTCCGAGGACCGTCGAGCTGCGCCTGCAGACCGAGATCGACGATCCGCCGCCGCATCTGTACCTGCGGGTGAGCGGCGTCGATGTGGTCCCGGTACCTGCCCCCTGCCAGCCGCAGGCCGGCGGCGCCCACGCGGCCTGGCACTGGATCACGGCCGCGCAGGACGAGGTCGTCGCCACCTCGCCGAGCCTCGCCGGGACGCTGGTGACCCGCCCGACGGCACAGCCGGTGGGCTTCGCCTGCGTCGATATCCCCGACCTCGAGGCGGTCGCCAGGCAGGGCGTCGTCGGATCCCTACAGAGCGGCGCCGGGGACTACACGATCAAGGTGAACTCGGTCAACAACAACTTCTGCAACATCGAGGGACGCGGATCGATCCAGGTCGAGATCTTCTCGTTCAACGGGACGACCTTCGTACCGACCGACGGGGCGTTCACCCTGATGCTCCCCGGCCCCGGCACCGTCTCCCCGCCCTAGCTAGGGAGCCAGCCGAGTGCGTTTCGAGGCAGTGGAGCATCGTGCGGACGGCTCGCTCGGCACGGCGCGCTACGAGGTCGACGGCTCGACGCAGGGTGGCTGGCGGCTGCGTCGTGACGACTCGCCATACCTCGAGGTCGGAGCCGGGTTCCGCTTGCTGCGCACGAGCCATTGCGGGGTCTGCTCGACCGACCTGGCGCGGCATCATCTGCCGTTTCCCCTGCCGCAGGTGACGGGACACGAGATCGTGGCGCGCGACGACGATGGTCGCCTGGTCGCGATCGAGATCAACGCGTCGCATGCGGCACGGGCACTCCCGACTCACGACTGGTGCGCCCTGTGTCGCACCGGGCTCCCCTCCCACTGTCCCGACCGGCTCGTGCTCGGCATCCACGCGCTTCCGGGCGGCTTTTCACCGTGGGTCCTGGCGCCGGTCGACGCCGTTGTGCTGCTTCCCGACGCGCTCGATCCGCTGGAAGCGACGCTGCTGGAGCCGTTCGCGGCCGCCTGGCACGCCGTGCAGACGATTGCGCCGGACGACGGCGACGTCGTCGCGGTCCTCGGCGTAGGACGGCTTGGCTCGCTGCTCGTGGCGGCGCTCCGCGCGCAGCGCGAGCGCGGCGGCGGCCGATGCGAGATCGTCGCCGTCGCGCGCGGCGCGGCGGCGGCACGCGCACGCGCACTCGGTGCAGATCGCGTGCTGCCGGTCGACGAGGCGCTGCGTGTCGGACGCATGGCCGACGTGGTGATCGAGTCGACCGGGGTGCCCGAGGGCCTCGTGCTCGCGCTCGGACTCGCCCGCCGCGAGGTGCATCTCAAGTCCACGACGGGGCGCCCGGCTGGAGGCCTCACGCATGCGACCGAGCTCGTGGTCGACGAGCTGCGCCTCGTGCCTGCCCACGTGACGCTGCGCGGTGCTCCCATCGCGGCCTCGCTGGCCGAGATCGATGCTGCCATCCGTCCCGATCCCGGCTTCGAGCGGAGCCTCGTCGGCCCGCGCGGAGCCATCGCCGTGGCGGCGCACCCCGGGGAGACCGAGCCGCTGCTGCATGCGGTGGGGGGGCTCGGCATGTGTGTCACCAGCTCGCGCTGCGGCGACTTCCGCGACGCGCTTGCTCCGTTCGCGTGGCTCGCGGCGCGCCCCGAGCGTCCGCTCCGCTCGCTGATCACGCACGTGCTCCCGGCCGCGCGCCTGGCGGAAGGCTACGCGACGGCGTCCAGGCCCGATGCGGTCAAAGTGGTGATGCAGCACGACGTCGCCTGATGACGCCGAAGGGCATCACGACTGTCGCGTTCGGCGTTCAGCTTCGCGGCGCGGCAGCGTCGTGACCCCGGCGGGTACCGGCGCCGCGCGGGCGAACGCACGGCGCACCATGATGGCCGTGAACACGACGAACGCCAGGGTGAGCAGCACGCCCGACAGCAGGATGCCACCGAGCGGCGTCTCCTCGGGGACTGCCGGATTGCGCATGAGCCAAACGGTGACGAGCAGCATGAAGAGCATGTTGCCGACGAGCGAGCCCAGGCTCCAGAACGGCTGCATCGGCAGCCGGTACGGCGGCGGCTGCGGGGGCAGGGACCGCCACGCGAGTTGATTGGTGCGCGTGATGACGAAGCAGGTGAAGAGCCATCCGGCGTAGTTCACGAGCGGCACGTCGAAGTGCAGCCCCGTCGGATCGTAGTGATAGAGGTCGCCCAGCACCCAGTAGCGCCCGAGGTGGGTGACGGGATCGACGATCGTGTCGAGCCACGTGGGCAGGATGGCGGCGAGCACCGCCACCCCCATCGACTGCCGCTGCCGCTCGGTTGCCAGCGACACCACGTCGCCGTCGGTGCGCCGCAGCGGTCCGAGCAGCGTCACCGCGGCGGAGTAGCCGAAGAAGGTGAGGGCGGCGAAGCTCACCGACGCGAACGGTGGCACGCCGCCGATCCAGAGCTCATCCGGGAACCGGTCGGGATGGTAGAGGTAGCCGCCGAAGGGAAAGTGCGTCCGCGTGCTCGAGAACTCCATCAGCCAGCCGATGGCGGTTCCGCTCACGAACCAGAAGCCGGCGCGCCGCCAGCCGAGCTGCGCGGGGGCGAGGATCCAGAACGTGACCACCACGGCGATCACGTAGGGCCGGTTCACGATCGTGGCGACGAGCGCGTCCATCGCCCGTCCCTACCGGATCGCGCCGTGCGCGGGCAACGGGCGTTGACCCCCCCACCGACCGGAGCATACAACCACGCCGCTCCATGCTCCTGCCCACCGTTCCGGATTTCCTGCAGTTACAGGCCGAGCGACGCGGGGCGGCCGGGGGACTCGTGCTTGCCGGGCGGCCCGTGTCGTTCGGCGAGTTGGCGCTGGCGATACGCGCGCTCGCGGCCTCGCTCGCCCGGCGTGGCGTGGGCGGGGGGTCGCCGGTCGCCGTGATGGCGGGCAACGTCCCCGCGATGCCCATCATGCTGTACGCGGTCTGGGGCACGGGCGGCATCGTGGTGCCCGTGAGCGTCCGGGCAACGTCCGCGGAGGTCGCGCGGCTCGCCGAGCACGCCCGCGTGCGCCTGCTGCTGTGCGACGAAGCCCGCGCGGAGACGGCACGCGAAGCGGCGGCCGCGGTCGGTGCGGCGGTCGTCGTCTGCCAGGCCGTGCCGCCGCTCGCACCGCGGCTCCTCCGTCGCGGTGCCAGCCGCGCGCGCCGGCCCCGCGCGCCACGGCCGCAGGACGTGGCGGCCATCGCCTACACCTCCGGTTCGTCCGGTGATCCCAAGGGCGTGGTCCTGACGCACCACAATCTCCTGTGGGCGACGCTCGCCTGCGCGCAGGCGCGCGGTGACACCGCGAGCGGCGTGGGTGCGTGCATGAGCCCGCTCTCGCACGTGCCGGTGCTCGTGTCGCATCTGCTCTGTCGCTTCCTGCTCGGCGCGCGGGCCGTGTTGTTCGAGAAGTTCGACGTGGGGAGCGTCATGGAGGCCGTGATCCGCGACGGCATCACCGACCTGCCGCTGATCGGCGGCATGGTCCACGACGTGGTGCGGCGCCCCGAGGTCCCGGCGGCAGCGCGGACGAGCGTGCGGAAGATCTCCGTCGGCGGCGCGCCCACGCCGATGGAATCGAAGCGCAGACTGGTCGAGCTCTTTCCCGACGCCGAGATCATCGAAGCCTACGGCCAGACCGAATCGACCGACGGCGTGCTCATGTCGCGCGGGCGCGACGTCCTCGAGCGCGAGGGGACGGTCGGGCGGATGAACCCGCACGTGCACGTGGGCATCCAGCGGCCCGACGGCTCGCTCGCGGGCGAGGACGAAGAAGGCGAGATCGTCGTGCGCGGCCCGACGGCCATGCAGGGCTATCATCGCAACCCGCGCGCGACGGCCGCGGCCTTGCGCCGTGGGTGGCTGCATACGGGTGACCTCGGGCGCCGCGACCGCGACGGCTACTTCTTTCTCACGGGCCGCGTGAAGGATCTCATCATCACGGGCGGAGAGAACGTGACGCCGCTCGAGGTCGAAGAGGTTCTCCGGCTGCATCCCGACGTCGCCGACGTGGCGGTGATCGGCACGCCGCATCCGCGCTGGGGCGAACAGGTGACCGCGGTCGTGGTCCGCCGCACGGGCGCCAGCCTCGACGCCGCCGCGCTCGGGAGCTTCGCCGCGGCGCGCCTGGCCGGGTTCAAGAAGCCGCGCCGCATCGAGTTCGTGGCGACGCTGCCACGAAACGCGTACAACAAAGTGCAGACCCACGTACTGAAGCAGCAGTTCGGGGGCCCGGCGCCGGCATGACGTACGACGAGATTCGATGCGAGATCGCGGAGCGGGTCGCGACCATCACGCTCGCCCGCCCCGCACGGCGTAACGCCTGGACGCGGCGCATGGGGCAGGAGTTCCGCGACGCGCTGGCGGCGGCTGACGCGCGCGCCGACGTGCGGGCCATCGTCGTCACCGGGGAGGGCAAGGACTTCTGCGTCGGTGCGGACCTCGAAGGCGGCGGCAAGGTGTTCGCGGACGCCGCCGCCGCGCAGGCGGCGGGCGAAGCGCGCCGCCCGCTGCGAGCCTGGCAAATCCGCAAGCCGATCATCGGCGCGTTGAACGGCACCGCGGCCGGCGTCGGCGCGACGTTGCCGTTGCAGTGGGACCTCCGGCTCGCCGGCGAGAGCACGCGCCTCGGCTTCGTGTTCGTGCGCCGCGGTCTCGTGCCCGAGGCAGGGAGCACGTGGATCCTGCCGCGCCTGGTCGGCATGAGCCGCGCCGCCGAGCTGCTGCTCACGGGGCGCATGCTGAGTGCGACCGAGGCGCTCGCCTGGGGTCTGGTCTCGCGCGTCGTCCCCGATGCCGATCTCCTCGGCGTGGCGCAAGAGATGGCCGCCGAGATCGCGACGGCGGCGGCGCCCCACGCCGTAGCGCTCACCAAACAGCTCTTGTGGCGCTCGGCCGGCATGCCCGATCCCGTCGCCGCGGAGGAGCTGGAGGCGCGGGTGTTCGCGTGGGCCAAGGCGCAGCCCGAGGCCCGCGAGGGGTTGCGCGCGTTCGCCGAGAAGCGCCCACCCGCCTGGGCGGACGACGCCGGTCTTCCCGATCTCGATGCGCTGGCCGACGAGGAGCCGTGAGACGTGGAGACCCTCGGCGCCTTCTTCGATTCCGTCGCCGCGCGTGCGCCACAGCAAGAGGCGGTCGCCGTAGCGCCGAGCAACCGCGTCGAGCTACGGCTCACGTGGGGCGAGCTTCGTGGTGCGAGCCGCGAGGCTGCCAAGCGGCTGATCGCGCTCGGGGTGGGCAAGGGCACGCGCGTGGGGCTGCTCTGCCCGAACCGCGCCGAATGGCTCGCGATCGCGTTCGGGGCGCTGCGCATCGGCGCGGTGCTGGTCCCGTTCTCGACCCTCTGGAAGCGCGAGGAGATCGCGTACGGCCTCCGGCACGGCGACGTGCAGACCTTGATCCTGGTCCCGAAATTCCTGCGCCACGACTATCTGGCGGCGCTCCGCGACATCGTGCCGTCGCTCGGTCCGGACGCGGCGGCCGGCACGCTCCGCGATCCGGCAGCTCCCGCGCTGCGCCGCGTGATCACGCTCGGTGAGCAGGCCCCGGGTCTGCCGCGATGGGACGCGCTGGCGAGCGACGTCTCCGACGCGCTCCTCGACGCGGTCGAGGCCGCGGTGTCCCCGACCGACCTCGCCACCGTCTTCTTCACCTCGGGCACGACGGCGCAGGCGAAGGCCGTCGCGCACGCCCACGGGGCGCTGGCGCTGTCCGGGCGGCGAGTGGGGGAATGTCTCGGCGTCACGCCCGACGACGCGTGGTGGGGACACATGCCGCTCTTCTGGAGCGGCGGGTTCGTGATCGGCGCGCTCGCCACCATGGCCGGCGGCGGGCGGCTCGTCTTGCAGGAGACGGTCGAGCCGGGAGCGGCGCTGGAGCTGCTCGAAGCCGAGCGGTGCACGATCATGGCCGGCTGGCACCAGGCGGGGCCGCTGCTCGACCACCCCGACTTCGCGCGGCGGCGGCTCGCGTTGCGCAAGGGATCGTTCCACGTGCTCGCGGATCGCCTGATGGGCGAGGGGCACGTCGCCGTCGGCATGTACGGCATGAGCGAAACGGCCACGTGCGTCGCCTGTGCGCGCTTCGACGATCCGCCCGCCGTGCGGCGCGAGAGCTTCGGCCGTCCGCTCCCGGGCATGCGGGTGTGTATCGTCGACCCGGAGACCGGTACCGCGGTCGCGCCCGGCGAGGCCGGCGAGATCTGGGTCGCGGGCCCCACGCTGATGGAGGGATACTATCGCGTGCCGCGCGCCGAGACGTTCACCCCCGATGGGTTCTTCCGCACCGGCGATCAAGGCTACCTCGACGCGGGGGGGTTGCTGCACTTCGCCACCCGGCTGAAGGACGTGATCAAGACCGCGGGCGTGAACGTGGCGGCGGTCGAGGTGGAAGAGACGCTCGCCCGACACGAGGCCGTCAAGGCGGCGCACGTGGTGGGCGTGTCGCATCCCGTGCGCGGCGAGAACGTCGCGGCCTTCGTGGTGCTGCGCCCCGGTACCCAGGCGGACGAGGCCGGTCTCATCGCCTTCTGCCGGACGCACCTCGCGAGCTACAAGGTGCCCCGGCACGTATTCACGATCGACGAAGCGGCCGTGCCGCGGACCGGAACGGGCAAGGTCGCCAAGCCGGTGCTGCGGCACGAGGCCGAAACGCGGCTCGCCGCCGCCGGCAAGGAGTGACGGACATGAAGCGGTTCGAGACGGTGCTCTTCGAAGTCGACCAGCGCGTCGCCACCATCACGCTCAATCGGCCCGAGCGCATGAACGCGATGAACCAGACGTTGAAGGACGAGCTGCGCGAGTGCTGGCAGCTCGTGAAGAACGATCCCGACGTGTGGTGCGCGATCATCACGGGAGCGGGCAAGGGGTTCTCCAGCGGCGCCGACGTCGAAGGCCTGGCGACGGGCGGCTTCCCCAAGCCCGATCGCTGGCGCGAGCTGGCGTTGATCGAGAACATCACGACCTTGCCCACGCCGCGCCGCCAGCGGGTGTTCAAGCCCGTGATCGCGGCCGTGAACGGCGTGGCGGCGGGGTTCTCGCTCGACCTCGTGACCGAAGCCGACATCCCGATCGCGTCGGACCAGGCCACCTTCGTCGATCCGCACGTCTCGATCGGCCTCGTGTCGTCGCACGAGATGGTGAACATGGCGCGGCGCGTGCCGCTCGCCGTCTGCCTGCGGATGGCGCTGCTCGGCAGCCGGGAGAAGATGAGCGCGCAGCGTGCCTACGAGGTCGGCCTGGTGACGGAGGTCGTCCCGCACGCACAGCTGATGGATCGCGCGCGCGAGCTGGCGCAGATGATCTGCTCCAACGCGCCCATGGCCGTGTGGGGGACCAAGATGGGCATCCTGCAGGGGCTCGGCTTGCCGATCCCGCAGGCCGAAGAGATCGCCGCCGGCTACCTCGAGGTGAACGAGCAGACCGAGGACTTCCGTGAAGGCCCGCGCGCGTTCGTCGAGCGCCGCAAGCCCGAGTGGAAAGGTCGCTAGCGCGCGACCCGCAGCCGCATCGCGACTGAAAGAAAACGGGGTCGACGGTTTCCCGCCGACCCCGTTGGCGTCGAACGTCGGACGTGCGAGCTACTTCAGCGGGTTCGTGCCGCCCTGTTCGGCGAGGAGCCCGCTCGACGGCGGCGTGATCCGGAAGCCGAGGACCGCGCCCTGGCAGATGCCGAGTATGTTGTCCTTGGTCGGGTCGGTCGGCGCCAGCCAGAGGCCGCCGTCGCTCCCGCACTGCGTGGCCGGGTTGTAGGCGCCGTCCGGGAGGTAGCAGTCCAACTCGCCGTTCCAGCTGATGGCGTCGGTGCTGCCGCAGCCGAGGGCGAAGTTGCGCAGGTCGGCCTTGCCGATGCCCTTGCCGGTCAGCGCCGTCCACTCGACGTTCATCACCACGCTGTTGCCGGCGCCGCCCGCAGGCAGCCCCGCCGCCTTCACGTCGGCGCCCGGGAGGCAGATGAGCAGGTCGCCGTCGCTGAGTCCCGTCAAGCCCTTGAACTGCACCTTGAGCTTGCAGCTCGACGACTTGCTCGCGCCGACCGAGAAGACGAGGTTGGTGGAGATGCCGTTGGTGAAGCCATTGCTGCCGCCCGACAGCGACGAGATGTCGACGAACGAGTTCCCCTGCTTGTCACCCGCCCAGCCTGTGCCCGCGGCCACGGCCAGCGCGGCGGCGGCGATCAGTCCGATACCCTTGCGCATGTGTTCTCCCCTCCGAACGTAGTGGTTGGCGTGCCTCGGCGGCACCAAACGTGTGTTTGGTGCATACGTTCCGCCACCCCGCGTCGTCAACCAAAAAGTGTCGACTTTCGGTGACGCAGCGCGCCGCGGGGTGGGTGGGAGTTGACAGCGGGGCGGCGGCTTGCCGATCTTTCGGACCGATGCGCATGCCCGGGTGGCTCCTCGCCGTGACGACCGTCGCCGTCATGGCCTGTGCCGAGGCCGACGCCCCGTACCGGATCGACGTGGACCTCGCGCCGAGCATCCGCGCGCTCACGGCCGACGACCTGGAGGTGTCGGCCGCGGCGGGCGACCGCCTCGTCGCCCTCGGCGAGGACGCCGTGCCCGCGCTCGACGCCGCGCTGCGGTACGAGGACGAGGCGACGCGCGTGGCGGTGGTCGAGACGCTCGCGGAGATGTCGGCCGCCGCTCGCGTCCCGCCGCTCGTCCGCACGCTGCGCGAGGACGCGTTGGCGACGGTGCGCGCCGAAGCCGCGTTCGCGCTCCGCGGGACGCGCCAGGATGCGGCGGTCGAGGATACGCTCGTGGCGGCGCTCGGCGACGGTGCCCCCGAGGTGCGCCAGAACGCCTCCACGGCGTGCGGCTCGCTCTGTCGGGGTGCGCTGTGCATCGAGCGCCTGACCGCGCTCGCACTCGGCGACGACACGGTGGCGGTGTGGTGGGCGGCGCGGATGGCGTTGGTGCGCTTGCGACGCGACGGGGGCGCGGCGGAGGCCGTGGACTCCGCCGTACGTGCCGCCGCGCCCGCACGGCTCGCGGAGGCCGACGCAGCGCGCGCCGACCGCGCGGCGCTCTTGCTGGCGGATATCGGCGATGCGCGCGGGGCCGGGCGCCTCGAGGATCTGGTCGAGGCGTCCGGCGACGTCACCACCCGCCAGCAAGCCGTGAGCGCGCTCGGTGAGGTCGGTGGCCCTGAGGTGATTGCCGTCCTCTGCGACGCCCGGCGCCAGACCGCGTTCGCGGTCCTGGCGGAGGGCGCGCTGCAGCGCGCGGCGGCTCGCGGCGTCGATGGCGCGCGCCCCGCGCTCGAGACCTGTCCGGGACCACCGCCTCGGCACCCGGTGGCCGCCGCGACGCGCTGAAGCGCGTAAAGTCAGGACTTGGACTGCAGGGCCGCCCGGCGTTCCGCGGCCCACGACGTGGGGCTCATGCCGTCGAGGCGCACGCGCCGGTGCGCGAAGCGCCACCCCTCGTCGGTCCGCGAGTAGCGATCCCGATACCGGCCCCAGTGATCGGGCCCACGCTCCGTCACCACGAAGAAGTAGGCCGCCCCGCTCGCATCGTCGGGGCCGGCGACGTCGATGCGATGGTTCGACACGTGGTGACGGATGTACGGGCGTGGTCCGGCGGTCCGCACGCTACCGGCGGTGTCGCCGAGAAAGACGCGAATGGCCGCGCGCCCAGCGAACGAGCGCCCCGCGTCCAGCTCGAGGACGCCGTCCGGCGCGAACAGCGCGCACAGCTCGTCGAACCGGCCCGTGTCGCCGAAGTGGCTGTAGGCGGCCACGAGATCGCGGATCGCTTCGCGGGCCGCCAGCTCCCAGGCCTCCATCACGCCGCGGGCTCCGCGCCGAACGCCCGCAACACGGCGTCGGCGCTCGTGACGGTGGCGAGCAGCGGCATGATGTTGTCGATCGAGAAGCGGTGCCACTCGTCGGGATAGCTGGCACAGCAGTCCTCGATCACGACCATGTCGAAGCCGCGGTTCACGGAGGCCCGCACGATGCTCTCGATGGCGATGTTGGTGGAGACGCCCGTCATGAGCATCGTCGTGCGGCCGAGCTGCCGCAGCACGGGGTAGAGCTGCGTGCCGTACGAACCGTCGACCCCCACGGTGCGCTCGAGCACGAAGTCGGCGGGCGTCGCGGCCAGCGCGGGATGAATCTCGACGCCCCACGTTCCCTCGACGAGGGTGGGCCGTCGTTGCGAGCGGCGGTGGAGCAACGTGTTCGGCCGCGGAAAGCCGGGCTTCAACGCGAAGTTGACGTACAGCACCGGGACGCCGCGCGCGCGGGCGGCGTGCACGAGCGCCTGCAAGCGGGGGATGACCCCCCGCGTCTGGACCTGCGCCGCCAGCACGCCTCCCAACCCGCGCGTGCCGACGTTCGACTCGTGCACGATGTCGTTCTGCATCTCGACCAGACAGAGGGCCGCCCGGTCCGGGTCGAGTGCGAGATCGTCCATGCGGGGGATTCTCGGCCAGCGGCGCGCGCGGGACAAGAGGTTTGACCGCCCGGAATCCATCTGTTACCGCGACGCCTCTCCGGCATGCACTGGCCGCCCACCGACGCGCAGTTGACGCGACTCTTCGAGACCATCCGTTGGGTCGAGGAGCATTCACCACGGTATCGGCGCGTGCTGGCGGAAGCAGGCGTGCGGGGCGCCGACGTCCGCACGTACGACGAGTTCCGGCGTCGCATCCCCCGCACCGCGAAGGTCGACCTCGTCGCGAGTCAGCGCGAGCAGCCGCCGTTCGGCGACTTCCTGGCCGTGCCGCGCTCCGAGTTCGCGTCGCTGCACACCTCGCCGGGGCCGATCTTCATCCCGCGCATCGCATCCGAGCGCGGCGGCACGCCCGTGCTGGCGAAGTCCATCAAGGCGATGGGCGTCGTGCCCGGCGACGTCGCCCACGTCACGCTCGCCTATCACATCATGCCAGGCGGGCTGCGCCTGCACCGTGCCTTCGAGGAGGCCGGGTGCCTCGTCATCAACGGGGGCACGGGCAACAGCCGCCTCCAGGTCGAGGTGGCGAAGGCCTGGGGCGCGACCGTCTACGCCGGGACGCCGAGCTTTCTCGCCAATCTCGGCGACGCCGCGCGCGAGATGGGGCTCGATCCACGGCGCGACCTCTCGTACCGCATCGGCTTCTCGACCGCCGAAGCGCTCACGCCCGCGCTGCGCCGCACGTTGCACGACACCTTCGGCATCGAGCTGTTCGACCATTGCGGCGAAGCGCAGATCGGCCCGCTGGCCGGCGAGTGCCGCGCCCACGACGGCATGCATCTGCACGCCGAAGATCTCTTCTGCGAATTCCTCGATCCGGAGACGGGCGAGCCCGTCGGGTCGGGTGAGACCGGCGAGCTCGTGGCGACGCTGCTCGGCCCGCGCGGGATTCCGCTCCTCCGCTATGCGCCGGGCGACGTCTTTCGCCTGCTGGGCGGCGCGTGCGCGTGCGGGGATCCCTCGCCACGGGTGGTGTTCGTGGGGCAGGTGGGCGGCATCCGCAAGATCAAAGGGGTGCTCGTGCACCCGATGCAGGTCGGTACGGCGTTGCGCGACTTCCCCGAGGTGGGCCGCTTCCAGATCGTGGTCGACCATCCGGAGATGCAGCGCTACGACAGCGCCGTGCTCCGCGTCGGGCTCGTGCAACCGGCCGCCGATCCAGACGCGCTTCGCCGTGCGGTCGCCGAGCGCGTGAAGGCCGTGGCGCTGATCGGCATGGACGTCGAGCTGGTCGCCCTCGAAACGATTCCCGAGGCCGCCGCGGGACCAAGGTACGCCGAGGCGATGATCGACCTCCGCAAGAAGCCATGAGCCACCGCCCCGCGCGCGACGCGCGCTACTACGACCCGACGGTGCAGACCATGCCGCTCGAACGCGTGCGCGCCCTCCAGGCCGAGCGGCTCGGGCGGCAGCTCGATCGGATCTGGAGCTTCCCCATTCCCTTCTTCAAGCGGAAGCTCGAAGCCGCGGGGCTCTCGCGCGCCGACCTGCGGGGTCTCGACGACCTGCCGCGCATTCCCACGACGGTGAAGGCCGAGCTGCGGGAGAGCGAGGCCGCGGTGCCGCCGTTCGGCGACTACCGCGGCGCTTCACCGAGCGACGCGGTCCGGCTCGGCGCGTCGACCGGCACCAGCGGGAAGCCGACGCTGATCTTGTGGACCCGCCGGGACCTGGCCGTGGACCACGCCGCGTCGGCGCGCGGCCGATGGCGATGGGGGCTTCGGCCCGGCATGAGCCTCGCCAACGCGCACCCGTTCGGGATGAATGCGGGGGGCTGGCACTTCAGCCACGGCGTCGAGGCGCTGGGCGTGCTGAACGTCCCGTCGGGTCCCCCGGTCGGCGAGCAGCACATCCGCGACGTGGTCGAGGTCTGGCGACGACTCAAGCCCGACATGTACCGGCTGTTCGGCAACGTCGCCGGCACCTACGGCGACGCCGCCCGCGCGGTCGGTCTCGATCCCGAGCGCGATCTGAACCTCACCATGCCGGCGGGCGATCATCCCTCCGAGCAGTACATGATGGTCAGCTCCGGTCTCGAAGCCCTGCCGCTGCTCGGGAGCGCGTGTGAGGAACGCCGGGGCGCGCATCTCGCCGAGGATCTCGCCATCGTCGAGGTGATCGACTGGCGCACGGGCGGGCCCTGCGGCCATGGCGAGCGCGGCGGCCTCGTGGTCACGGTGCTCGAGAAGGACAATTTCCTGCTCCGCTACGATCTCGAGGACGTGGTGCGGCTCAATACCGATCCCTGCTCGTGCGGCGAGACCCACCGGCGCCTCTTCTACGAGGGGCGCGTACGCGACGTGACGACCGTTGCCGGCTGTGACGTGCTGCCGATCGACGTGTCGTTCGTGCTCTACGAGTTTCCCGAGGTCTCGACGCCGTCCGCCGAGTTCCAGATCGTGCGTCCGAAAGACCCACAGCCCGTGCTGCACGTCCGGTGCGAGCATGCGCCGGGGATCGACCGGGACGCGCTGGCCCGCAAGGTCGGCGAGCGCTTTCGCGACCGCCTCGGCGTCGAGACGCGTCTCGAGCTCTGCGATCGCGGCGGCCTGCCGCGCTTCGCGTACAAGGCCGCGCGCGTCGTGGACGCCTGAGGATCGTCGGCCGCGATGGCATCGCATGAGACTCCGCCCAGGCGACCCGGTGCCGTCGATCACGGCCACCACGATTCACGGGCGGCCCGTGCGCGTTCCCGATCCGGCGGCGCGTCTCGTCCATCTCCAATTCCGGCGGTTCGCGGGCTGCCCGGTCTGCAACTTCCATCTGCGCACGCTCAGCCTGCGAAGCGCCGAGATCGCAGCCCAGGGCATCCACGAGGTCGTGTTCTTTCACTCCGGCCGCGAGGAGATGCTGCGCTACCAGGCGGAGCTCCCGTTCGACTGCGTGGCGGACCCGACGAAGGCGTTCTACCGCCGGTTCGGCGTGGAGACGTCGCTGCTCGCGCCGTTGCACCCCGCCGTGCTGTGGGCCGGGATGCGCAACGTGCTGGCGACCCACCGCTTCTACACGCGCGCCGAGAACGGCATCCTCGGCTTGCCCGCCGATTTCCTGGTCGGGGCGGACGGGGGCCTGCTCGCCTGCCACTACGGCACCCACGCGGCCGACAACTGGGACGCCGACACGCTGCTGCGGCTCGCCGCTGTCCCTACGGCGTGAACCAGATCGGCGACGTCCAGGCGCGTTCCTGCACGGTCTTCGGCCAGCTCGGATCGCTGCAGAGCGGCGGGCGATCCGGGGGTGCGAGCCGATTGCACTCGTGCGCGCTCCACCGGCAGATCGGGTTCTCCACCACGCGCGCGTAGTAGTAGGCGTGCTCGGCGGGGTCGAAGTCGGGATCCGTCCAGACCGTGCACAGCGAGTCGAAGCCGGTTCCGGTGGTGACGCACGTGTCGACGTCCACGCCGGCGCCGTTCATCGAGTCGCCGACCACCTCGTAGACCTGGTAGTGCGACTCGTCGTTCTCGCGCCAGCCTTTGATGATCTGGATCTGCTGGAGCTGCGTGCCGGGCCGCGCCACGGTGCCGGGGTCGCGCAGCGCGCTCACCAGGAAGCTCGGGGCCGTGGCGCCGAGCGGGGGCGCCGGCAGCGTGCTCCCCATCGTCACGCCCTGCGCGTACGCCTGCTCCACCATGTCGACCGCGCCGCAGAGCGCAGGCGAGAGGTCCCAGCCGCCGAAGAAGCGCGGCGTGATGCGCGGGCCGCTGGTGGCGAACACTTCGCGCCGGCGCAAGGCTTCGAACAGGCTGTCGCGCGAATTCTCCTCGGCCCAGATGCCCGCGAGGCCGCCGGGGTTGAACGAGATGCCGCCGATGGTGAGCGTGCCGCGCGAGAGGCGCTTGGCCGGCGTGTCGTCGTCCGTGCCGCGATGGCCGATGAACGTCTCCTCGCCGACGAAGCCCGCCGTGCCGTTGTGCGTGTCGGTACTGCCGATGAAGCCCAGCACGAACGGATTCACGCCGATGCGCTCCTGTTCCTTCAACCCTTCGAGGAGCGCACCCCGCGCGAAATCGCGCCGCGACACGCAGCCGAGGTGCGCCGCGCCGCCGGCGCCGACGCCGTCGCCGCAATCGGCGAACGTGCCGTACTGCTCCTTCTCGAAGTCACACAGCTCGTCCTGCGCGCCGAGGATGCCGGAGAGACCGTTGCGACACTCCGAGTCGCCCTTGTGCTGGAACATCTCGAGCACGGGCTCCATCGCCGCGCGCGTCGCGGCCTGGGCCTGCTCCTCGGCCAGGGTCGTGGCGCCCGGGTAGGTCACCTGGAACATCTTGCCGTTGCTCTCGTTCGGGTTGTGCGGGATGGCGAGCACGTCGCATCCCGTCCCGCTGTCGACGCACGTGTTCCCGAGCTCGGCCCAGAGGCCTTGCGGGGTCGGCTGCTCGTAGTACGTCGTCGGGAAGGGCACGCGCTCGTTCTTGAAGATGACGTTTCGATGGAGCGTGCTGACGCCCGTGGCGGCCGTGTACTCGTAGCCGACGAACGACGTGAACTGGCAGGCCGCCGTCCGGTCGTAGGCGGCGTCGGTGGCGAGCTGGTGGCGCTGCCAGACCGCCATGGCGTCGGGGATGCAGCCGAGCCCGTCCGCGCCGCAGAGCTCCGGCAACCGAACGGGATTGGGGGTCGCGAGCTGCAGGCCGAACATGCCGGTGGCCTGAGCGCCCGGGAGCGTGCGGTAGTTGACGCAGAACGACGTGTCGTACCCGGACGAGCCCGGGGTCACGCACATCTCGACTTCGCCCAGGAACTCGGAGTGGTCGGTGACCGCCGCGAAGTCGAGCGGCCGGTCGATCTGGACGACCTGCGTGGGGGCTCCCCCGGGATCGAGCGGCGGCAGCGCCAGCGGCGCGCCGCGCGCGAAGTCGTAGGCGCCCTGGGGCGTGGTCGGGACGTCGAAGGCCTGGGCGTCGAACGAGTGCTTGGTGTGGATGTGCAGGTCGCCGAAGAATGCGCGCCGCAGCGGGTCGTTGTCGGCGCAGGGCTCGCGCACGTCGACGGGGCAGGCCTGCCCGGCCGGCCGGGGAAGGCAGGAGAGCTTGACGCGGTTGCGATCGACCCGGTGCGGCAGCTCGTTCGAGACGGCGGCGGCTTTCAGCCGCCGGCTGGGCGGCTTCAGGCCCTCGGGCCGTGTTTGCAGCATGAGGGACGTGAACGGCCCACACGTGCTCGACTCGAGCGGCGGCACGGCGAGCTGCTTGGCGCGCGCACGCACCTTCTCGAGCGGGGCCGCGGTGCAACCCGCCTGGGCCTGGTTCAAGCAGAGGGCAGCCTCGAACGTGCAGCTGCCGTTCGCACTCGCGACCCCGTCCTTGTCGCAGGCGGGATCGCAGTCGGTGCAGGTGACTTCGGCGTCCTCGCCCGGAGCCTGCGTGGCCGCGCCCAGGACCTCGAAATGTGCGAAGCAGTCGGTCGTCGGATCGTCGCCTCCGGAGATGCGGGCCGCCAGCGCGTGGGGCGCCACGAGCAGCACGAGTCCGACGGCGGCGGCGCGGTACGTGCGAGGTGAGGTGGGAAGGCTCGTCCGTCTCATGTGATGGGACTCCAGAAGAGGCGCACGCGTTCGGCCACCCACGCGACGGCGACGACGCCCATCGCGTACGCAGGGAACGAACGAAGCCCCGGCGCGAGCCTTACCACGGGCCGAAAAGGGATTGCCACCAAGAAAAGCAGACAAACGAAAACGAGCTGACCGACCTCGACACCGCCGTTGAAGGCCAGGAGCGCCAGCGCCGCGTGATGGCGCGGCAACCCGATCTCCGCGAGCGCGCCCGCGAAGCCGAGGCCATGCAGGAGACCCGCCGCGAACGCCAGGACCCAGGGCCGGCGCGCGGCGAGCGTCGGCGCGCCGTGGCCTTCGCGCACGACTTCGCGTGCCACCACGACGATGCTGGCGGCGATCAGGACGTCCACCGGCCGAGACGGCAGCGTGAGTACACCGAGCGCGGCCAGTGCGAGCGAGAGGCTGTGGGCGAGCGTGAAGGCGGTGATGGTACGTACGAGCGCGCCTGCGGACCGCGAAAGCAGGAAGAGCCCGAGCACGAAGCAGAGGTGGTCGAGCCCCTCGAGCACGTGGCGGGTGCCGAGCGCCCCATAGCCGTGCGCGAGGGCCCACGGCGTCGACCCGAACGCGCTCGCGTCGCGGGGCACGTCGATCGCGGGGTCTCTCGTGCGAAGCACGGCGTCGAAGGCCGGGGCGTCGCGCCAGGCGATGCGGACGACGACGTCGGTATGGCTCGGGTCCGTCCCGCGCGACACGAGCCGCGTACCCCGCAAGCCCGCGTCCCCGCACTCGACGCGCCAGAAGACCGGCTCGCCCGAAAGCGAAGTGGGCGGCTCGTCCGGATAGACGCGGCGGCAGTGCGCCGGCAGGAGCGGGACGAGCGGATCGTCCTCGATCGTGCGGCCGAGGGGGAGGCGGGTCGCCGAGGTGCGCCAGACCACGTCGAACGTGTTCGCGTCGCGTTCGGTCAAGACCATGAGCGCCGGATCGAACGCATGCGGCCGCGCGGGAACGGGCCAGAGCAGCCCGAGCGCCACGGCACAGACGATGCCGAGCGGCGGCCTCACGGCGTCGACACCGGCGCGGACTCCACGCGGACGTCGTACTTGCCGCGCAGCTCGTCCAGCGCGGACTTTCTCGCGGCGTCTCGTCGCTCTTCCGACCAGTCTTGACGCACCGCCGCCCGAACGACGGCCAGTGGGGGGAGCTCGGCCGGGGAGCGCTTGCTCACGCGGACGACGTGCAGCCCGTAGCTCGACGTGACCGGCTCCGACCACTCGCCCGTCGGGAGTTCGAGCGCCACGCGCGCGAACGCGGGGCCGAAGATCCCCGCCAGGTCCTGCTCGCTCTGCTCGCGCAGCACGCGTCCGCGAAGAAATGGATCGCCCACGACGGCGGGATCGGCGCCACGGACCAGCTCCGCGCGCAGTCGCAGCGCCATGGCGTTCGCGTCCGCCCCGTGGCGGTCGCGGCTGACGAAGACGTGTACGAGGTCGATCCGGGCCGGCGTACGGTACCGGTCCGTGTGCGCGGCGAGGTAGGCTTCGAGATCGGCATCCGTCGGCTCCGGGACGGGATGCAGGCCGTCGAGCAGGAACTCCATCTTCTGCAGGAGCCGCCGGCGCACGATGATGTCGCCGCGGTCGAGGCCGAGCGCCAGGGCCTCGCGATACAGGATCTCGTCGTCGACGTAGTGCGCCACGATGGCGCGGTCGTCCTCGGCGGTGGGCTCGGTCCCGAATCGCCGTTGATGGTCGGTGCGCAGCGCGTCGACGTCGGCCGTCGACAACCGGATCGTGTGCGACGCGTCCTGGGGCACGACCTGCCCGTAGAGCCAGAACAGCCCTAGGCCGAGCACGACGAAGGTGACGAGCGGCTCTCGGAGCAGGCGGCGGATCACGGCGTTGGGGCGGTCTTGTAGGGAGGGGTGGCGGAGCGGTCAACCAGCGGGATAGGGACGACAGATGGCATACGACCTGAAGATCCGCGGCGGCACCGTGATCGACGGCGGCGGAGGGCCCGCGCGCTCCGGCGACGTCGGCATCGTCAACGGACGGATCGTGGCCGTCGGTGCGGCCCCGGACGTGGCCGGTACCACGATCGACGCGGACGGGCTCGTGGTCGCGCCGGGCTTCGTGGACATCCACACGCACTACGACGCGCAGATCCTCTGGGATCCGATGATGACCATTTCGCCCTGGCACGGCGTCAGCACCGTCGTCATGGGCAACTGCGGCTTCGGGGTGGCGCCGACGCGGGCGGGGCACCGCGATCTCGTCCTGCGAACCCTGGAGAAGGTCGAGGGCATGAGCCTCGAGTGCTTGCGCGAAGGATGCGGCGAGGACTGGCCCTTCGAGACGTTTCCGCAATACCTCGACGTGATCGAGCGTCGCGGCAGCGCCATCAACGTGGCGGCACTGATCGGCCACACGCCGGTGCGCCTGTACGTCATGGGCGAGGAGGCCGTCGAGCGCGCGGCGACCGACGAGGAGATCGCGCGCATGCGGGGCATCGTTCGCGAGGCCGTGCTGGCCGGCGCGCTCGGCTTCGCGACGTCGAAGTCCCCGACGCACGTCGGGTACGCGGGGCACCCGGTCCCGAGCCGGGTGGCCGATCTGCGCGAGATCCACGCGCTGGCCGGCGCGCTGGGCGAGCTCGGCCGCGGCGTGGTGCAGGCGACCGTCGGCTCCGGCTTCTTCATCGACGAGCTGGGCGCCCTGTCGCGCGAAACCGGCCGCATGGTCACGTGGACCGCGCTGCTCTCGGGGATTCTCGGCCCGGGATCGTACCGTGCCTTCCTCGATCTCACGGAGAAGACGCTCCGCGGTGGGGCGCAGGTCGTGCCGCAGGTGTCGTGCCGGCCGCTCAATTTCGAGTTCGACCTCGCGGAGCCGTTTCCGTTCGAGAGCCTGCCGGCATTCCAGCCGGTTTCGGCGGCGGATCGCGCCGGCAAGGAACGGCTCTACCGTGATCCCGACTTCCGGGCGGCCGTGCGGACCGCGCTCACCTCGGACCGCGGCGGACCGCTCCGGCTCTGCTGGGACCGGACCGTGGTCACGTACGTTCCGGGCGATCCGGGTCTCAGCGAGCGTCCGCTCGTGGACGTGGCGCGGGCGCGCGGCGTCGACCCGCTCGACTGCATGTTCGACCTCGGCGTGGCGAGCGGGCTTGCGGCTCGCTTCCGCACCGCCATCCTCAACTTCGACGAGCGCGAAGTGGCGGAGCTGCTCGCCCACCCCGACACCGTGCTCGGGCTGTCCGACGCGGGCGCGCATGCCAACCAGCTCTGCGACGCGTGCTTCTCGACGCATCTCCTCGGGCACTGGGTGCGCGAGAAGGGGGTCCTCTCGCTCGAGCGCGCGGTGCACATGCTGACCGGACGGCCCGCGGAGGTCATGGGGATCGGCGACCGCGGCCGTCTCGCGGCGGGGCTGGCGGCGGACGTCGTGCTGTTCGATCCGGCGCGAGTGGGAGCCGGCGCGCTACGCCGCGTGCGCGACCTGCCGGGCGGGGCCGATCGGCTGGTCTCCGACGCGACGGGAATCGCCGCGTTGATCGTGAACGGCAGCATCGTGCGACGGGACGGCCGCGACGAGATCGCTCCGGGTGGTCCGCTCCCGGGCCGTTTGCTCCGCGGCGGCGTGGCGGCCTGACCGCACAGCCCCTGCTTTACATTCCGGGGGCGGTCCCGGATCCTCGATACGGGGGAGTATCGCGATGGGCGCGACGGAGGTGCGGCGGGGTCCCGAGCCCGGGGAAGGGGCCATCGTCGAGGAGCTGGGGGTTCGCCGCAGCCTCGTCGAGGCGCTCACGCTGAAGAGCCTCTACTATCTGGGCGAGGCGTCGCTCCACGAGCTGGCGCAGCACACGCGCATCAACCGCGCGCTGGCCGACGCCATCTTTCAGCGGCTCCGCAAGGAACAGCTCTGCCAGGCCGTCGGCATGTCGGCCAGCGTGCATCGGGTGACCCTCACGCAGGCGGGCCGCACACGGGCCGCGGAGCTGCTCGGGAACGATTCGTACGTGGGCCCCGTCCCGGTGACGCTCACCGACTACGTCGCCAAGGTCCGGAGTCAGAGCATCCGTGCCATGCAGGTCAATCCGCCCGACATCCGCGCCGCGTTCGAGGATCTGGTCCTCGACGACGAGACGCTGGCCCAGCTCGGCACGGCCGTGGTCTCGGGGCGCGCGATCTTTCTCTACGGGCCGCCCGGCACCGGGAAGACGACGGTGGCCGAGCGGCTGGCCAACGTCTTTCGCCGCGACACGATCGAGGTGCCGTACGCGGTGGAGGTGGACGGACAGATCATCACGGTGTTCGATCAGGCCGTGCACGAGCGCGTGGAGGTCGACGCGGCGAGCGCGGCGTTCGGCGATCCGCGCTGGGTGCGCTGCCGGCGCCCGCGCGTCGTGGTGGGCGGCGAGCTCACCATCGAGATGCTCGACCTCCAGCTGAATCCGCTGAGCCGCTTCTACGCGGCGCCCGTGCAGATGCGGGCCAACAACGGCTTTCTCATCGTCGACGACTTCGGCCGCCAGCGCATCCCGCCGGCGGAGCTGCTGAACCGCTGGGTGGTGCCGCTCGACCGGCAGATGGACTACCTCACCATGGCCGGCGGGAAGAAGCTCGAGATCCCGTTCGACCTCTTCGTCGTCTTCGCGACCAACCTCGACCCGGGGACGGTCGTCGAGGAGGCGTTCCTGCGCCGCATCCAGACGAAGATCCGCATGGGCGCGGTGAGCGACGAGCACTTCCACGAGATCTTCCGCCGGGCGTGCGAGCCGCTCAAGCTGCGCTATCAGCGTGCGCTGGTCGACGCCACGATCAAGAACGTCCAGGAGCAGTTCGGCCAGCCGCTGCGGGCCTGCATCCCGCGCGACCTGCTGCATCAGATCGTCTGGCAGGCGCGCTACGAGGGCAAGGAGCCGGTCCTCAACGCCGAGGCCATCGAGCGCGCGTGCCGCGCGTACTTCGTCGCGCGCGACACCGTCAGCGGATGACGCCGTCACCGCGCGCGAGGTCGGCCGCCATGTTCCTCTGGTGGGCCTCGAGCGTGCCGCCGCCGATCTCCATCAGCTTCGCGTCGCGCCACAGCCGCTCGACCTGATACTCGCCCACGTAGCCGTAGCCGCCCAGCACCTGGATGGCGCGGTCGGCGACGCGCTTGGCCATCGACGCGCAATAGAGCTTCACGCCGTCGGAGTGCACGCGCTGGCCGTGGTCGTCGAGGTCCAGGCTCGCGGCCGTTTGATAGACGTAGGCCCGGCCGGCCATGAACTCCGCGAAGGAGTCGGCGATGTAACGCTGGATCTGCCCGAACTGGTCGAGGGACTTGCCGAAGGCGCGCCGCTCCTTCGCGTAGCGCGTCATCACCTCGACGCAGCGCCGGGCGATGCCGAGGCTGATCGCGGCCAGGGTCAGCCGCTCGATCTCGAGGTTGCGCATCATGTGCAGCCGCGCCTGGCCTTCGCGCCCGATCAGGTTGCCGGCCGGCACGTGGCAGTCGTCGAACACCAGTTCGGCCGTGCCCGAGGCCCGCATCCCGAGCTTGTCGTGGATGCGCTGCCCCAGCGCGAAGCCCGGCGCGCCCTTCTCGACGATGAACTGCGTCAGCTCGCTCGACCTGGCACCGGCCATGCGTGCGTAGACGAGGAACACGTCGCCGAGCTCGCCCTCGGCGACGGCCCCGTTGGTGATCCACATCTTCGTGCCCGAGAGCAGGTACTCGTCGCCGCTGCGGCGCGCCGTCGTCTGCATGGCGAGCACGTCGGTCCCCGCGCCGGGCTCGCTCATGCACATGCCGCCGACCGTCTCGCCGCGGCAGGCGGGCGGGAGGATGCGCGCGCACTGCTCGCGGCTGGCGTTGCGGGCGACGTTGTTCGCGAAGAGCATGGCGTGGGCGAGGTAGGCGAGCGTGAAGCCGGGATCGGCGCTCGCCAGCTCTTCGTGGACGATCACCGCGGCGACGGCGTCCATGCCCGCGCCGCCGTACTCCGTGGGCACGGTGATGCCGAGCACGCCGAGGTCGCCCAAGCGGCGAAAGAGCGGCAGATTGAAGTGTTCGTCCCGGTCGTGCTGCGCCGCCTGCGGATCGACCTCGCGCTCGGTGAAGGCGCGGACGAGGGACCGCAGCGCCGCATGGTCCTCGCTCGGATTGAACGGATCGGCCGCCATGGCGCGGCGGGTTGTAGCAGAAGCCCGGTTCCTCTTGAACAGAACCCGAAGGGGTGCTCAGGTGGACGCGAACGGAGGCGAACCGGGCCGTGCAGATGACGCGCCGACGTTGGTGGCTCGCGGGACTGGGTCTGCTGATCCTGCTGCTGCGCGCGGCGCTCCCCGAAGTCGCACGCCGCGTGGCCGAATCGCAGGCCTCGGAAGCGCTGCGGGCGCGCGTGCACATCGGCGACGTCGACCTCGGTCTCTTGCGTGGCGTCGTTGCGCTCGAAGACGTGGCGGTGCGGCCGGCCGTTCCTCCCGAAGGCGCGGCGGCGGCCGTTGCGGACGACGGCACGATCGATCTGGTCGCCGATCCGCCGGTCGTCTCCTGGCAGCGGTTCGCCGTGAACCTCCGCTGGTTTGCGCTGCCGTGGAAGGCGATCCAGTTCTCGTCGGTCGAGCTGCGCGATCCGCGTGTCGCCGTCGATCGGCTCGCCGACGGTGCTCTCAACCTGATGGCGTTTCTCCCCGTGGCAGCCGGCGCCGAGGCGGGGGCGACGCCGGACGCCGCCGCGGTCCCGGCCGACGAGCAGAACAAGGCGAAGCCGTGGGGTGTGGCGGTGGATCGGCTGGCGCTCGTGGGGGGACACCTCCGCTTTCGCGACTTCGCGGTCCGCGACGCGGAGCCGGTCGACATCGGACTGCCCACCATCGTCGTGCGCGACGTGGCCTTGCAGCCCGGGCACTACGGCGGCCCGGCGCGCACCAGCGTCGACGTGCGGGTGGACGACGGTCGCCTGCGCGTCAACACGCGCTTCTCGTTGCGGGAGGGCGGGGCGGCGCTCGAGACCACGCTGCGCGCCCGCCGGATGCCGCTGCGCCGCGTGCGCTTCTACGTGCCCGACGTCGGCTGGAACGAGGTGCGCGGCGAGCTGGGCGCGTCGCTGGTGCATCGGCTCTCGACCGGTGAGCGCAACGAGGTCCGCGGCGGGGTCACGCTCGACGACGTCACGGTGCGCGTCCCCGACGTCGAGGAGCCCGCGCTCACCTGGAAGCATCTCGCGGTCGCGCTCGACCGGATCGATCTCCAGGGGCACCGGGCGGACGTCGCCGACGTCGAGCTGACCGGCATGACGCTGGCACTCGTGCGGCGCGGAGCCATCCTGCTCGCGCTCCTGTCCGGACGGGAGGCGCCCGAGCCGGCCGCGGCCGACGTCCCGGCGCCGCCGCCACCCCCGGCGACCGATGCTCCCGCTGCGACCGCAGCGGCCGCGCCCGAGCCCGCGGCGAGCGAGCCCTGGCGGTGGTCGCTGGCGCGGTTGCGGATCGGCGATTCGCGGATCCGGATGATCACGGACGAGGGCATGCAGGACGTAGGAATGGAGCTGGAAGCAGGGAAGCTCGCCGGCGACGGCGACCAGGTGGCGCCGGTGAAGCTCGGGCTCACGATGGATGCGGCGCGCATCGCACTCGACGGCGGAGCGCGCATCGCCCAGCCGGGGTTCGACGGCACGCTCACGGTGAGTGACCTGCCGGTGCCCGACGTCGAGCGGCTGGCGGCCGTGTTGCTGCCGGGTCTCCTGCAGCAAGGCGTGCTCGATGCGGATCTGAAGCTCGCCGTCGGCTCCGCCGCGTCTCCGGCGGGCGACGTGACGGTGTCCGGCACCCTGGCACTCCGCGACTTCGCCATGCAGGGCAAGGATCCCAAGGAGTTCTCGGTGGCGGTGGCCGCAACGGAGGTCGAGATCGGCGAGCTGCGCGTGCCGCGCGTGCTCGCGCCCGAAGCCGAGGCGGGCGCGGCGACGCCCGTCACCGTTCGCCTGACGTCGCTCACCGTGAGCGAGCCGCACCTGCAGCTCACGCGGGAGAAGAACGGGCTCGTGCTACCGCCGTTCACGCCCGCGGCGGCGGACGCCAAGGCGCCTGCGGCCGCAACGCCGCCCCCCGCAGCGCCGGCGGCCACGAAGCCCGCACCCGGCACCAAGGCGCAGGATCCGGTCGATCTCACGGTCGACTCGATGAAGGTGGTGAAGGGTCAGATTCGCGTCACGGACCGTACCGTGAAGCCGTTCTTCGCCGGCGGATTCTCGCCGCTCGACATCGACGTGCGTACGCTGCGCTGGCCCGCCACCACCATGGACCGCATGCGGCTCGAGGCCACGTCGCTCACGCGCGGCAAGCTCACCGTCACCGGACGCATGACGGCGAGCGGCGGCAACGTCGAAGTGAACGGCAAGGACATCGCGCTGCAGCCGTTCAATCCCTACGCGACGCACTACTCGGCGTACAGCATCACGGGCGGCGCGCTGTCCGTCGACACCAAGGCCACCTTCGGCAAGGGCAAGTACGATTCGAAGACGGAGCTGGCACTCGACGGCTTCGACCTCGGCGGCAAGGAAGGCGATTCCTTGTTCCGCGAGCAGTTCGGCGTGCCGCTCGAGGTGGCGCTGGCGCTGCTCCGCGACATCGCGGGCCGCATCGCCTTCGACATCCCCGTCACGGGCGACGAGAAGGGGGCCAAGGTCGCCATTGGTACGCTGATCGGCCAAGCCCTGCGCAAGGCACTCGTGGGCGCGCTCGCGTCGCCGCTCAAGCTGGTCGGGGCGGCGTTCGGCGGCAAGGGGGGTCAGACGGCGCCGACGCCCATCGCGTTCCGCGCGGGTGCCGCCGAGCCGACGGACCAAGGCGAGAAGCACCTGGAGGCGCTGGCAGGCCTGCTCGCGAGCCGCCCCGGCATCGGGATCACGCTCAAGGGTGCGCCGACGAAGAGCGATGCTCGCCGCCTGCACGAGCAGGGTCTGTACGAGGAGCTGGCACGTCCCCAGGGTGTGTTCGGCGCCATCGGAAATCTCGCGCAGCGCGGCGCACGCGAGCGCATCCGGCTGGCGCTCGAAGCGCGGGGCAAAGGCGAGAAGGGCGATCTCGCCCCCGAGGACGAGCGGAAGCTCGACGAGTGGCTCGCCGACCGGCGCGAGCCGACGAAGAAGAAGCTCGCCGCGTTGGTGAAGGCGCGGCTCGACGCGGTCTCGACGAAGCTGCGCGAAGGCCGCGGCATCGGCCCGGAGCGCGTGCGCGCGTCGGACCCGGTCGGCGAGGTGCGCGACGGCGATCCGACGGTCGAGTTCGACCTGGGCGCCGCGGCGCCGGCGGGGTAGTCGACCGGGTCGAATGGACCAACCCCATGGCCGGAAAGTGGTCGCCTTGTGTAGGCCACTCGCCGGGAGCTACTTGGGCCGCAAGGGGAGGCGCCATGGTGAAGACGGTGCTCCGGAGCTGCAATCTCTGCGAGGCGGGCTGCGGCCTCGAGATGGACGTCGAGGACGATCGCATCGTCGCGGTCCGGCCCGACGAGCAGGATCCGGTCTCGCGGGGCTACGTCTGCCCGAAGGGCATGGCCATCGCCGAGATCCACCACGATCCCGATCGGCTGCGCCGTCCGGTGCGGCGGGGACCCGACGGACGGTTCCACGAGATCGGCTGGGACGAGGCCCTGGCTCTGGTGGGCGAGCGGCTGCGCGGCGTGAAACGCGCCCACGGGGCCGACGCCATCGGCGTCTACTTCGGCAATCCGCTCGTGCACAACTACAGCGGCATCATGATGGTGGGCGCGCTGGTCGACGCGATCGGCACGCGCAACCGCACCAGCGCCGGCTCGCAGGACACCTCGCCGCGCTTCGCGGCTTCGTACTACCTCTACGGCAACGTGGCCGTGTACCCGGTGCCCGACCTCGAGCGCACGAACTATTTTCTCTGCATCGGGGCGAATCCGGTCGTGTCGCAGGGAAGCGTGATGGTGACGCCGGACGTGCGCACGAAGCTGCGCGCCATCCGCGAGCGCGGCGGGAAGGTCGTCACCGTCGACCCGCGTTTCACCGAGACCGCCAAGCTCGCCTCGGAGCACGTGCCCATCCGTCCGGGTGGCGACGCGGCCTTCCTGCTCTCGATGCTCCAGGTGCTGTCTGCCGAGGGCCTGATCGACCGCGCCGCGACCGAACGCACCGCTGTGGGCTGGGACGAGGTCGAGCGGCGGCTCGGTGCGTTCACGCCCGAACGTACGGCGGCCATGACCGGGATCGACGCCGCGACCACGCGGCGCATCGCCCGCGAGCTGGCAGCGGCCGGGCAGGCCGTCGTCTATACGCGGCTCGGCACGTGCAACAACGAGTACGGCACGCTCGCGAGCTGGGCGGGCGACGTGGTCGACGTCGTGCTGGGGCGTCTCGGCGTCGCCGGCGGCGCGATGTTCGCCGAGCCGGCGTTGGACGGCGCGCAGTTCGTGGCGCTGGGTGGCATGAACGGCCATGGCCGCTGGCGGAGCCGCGTGCGCGGCCTGCCGGAAACGGGATGCGATCTGCCGGCGTCGATCCTGGCCGAGGAGATGGAGACGCCCGGCCCCGGACAGATCCGCGCCATGGTGACGATCGCCGGCAACCCGGTCCTGTCGACGCCGAACGGCGCGCGGCTCGATCGCGCGCTGGACGGTCTGGACTTCATGGTGTCGGTCGATCTCTACGTCAACGAGACCACGCGACACGCCGACGTCATCCTCCCGCCCTGCTGGGCGCTCGCGGACGATCACAGCGAGCCGCTGACGCCGAGCGGCATGCTGCGGCAGCACATCCGCTGGTGTCCGCCCGTCGTGGAAAAGCAGGCCGACGAGCGCTCCGACTGGGAGATCCTGCTGCGCCTCGCGGAGGAGCTGGGTGGTGGACCCACCGGGAAGTCATGGATGGACGCGGCACTGCGCGCGGCGGGATGGTTCGGCTGGCGCTTCGATCCGCGGAACCTGCTCGACATGCTCCTCCGTCTCGGCCCGCACGGCGATCGCTATCTGCCGTGGTCCAAGGGCGTCAACCTGAAGAAGGTCCGGGACGCGGCGCGCGGCCTCGACGCGGGTGCGGCCCGTGAGGGCATCGCGCACCGGCTCTACCACAAGGACAAGCGCGTGCATCTCGTAGCCGCGCCCATCATGCAGGCGATGGACGCGCTCGCGGCCGAGCTGGCGCGCGGAGCGCAGGCCGACGAGCTGCTGCTGATCGGCCGGCGCGATCTCCGCTCCAACAACTCGTGGATGCACAATGCGCCCTCGCTGGTCGCGGGACGCGATCGGTGCGTGCTGCTCGTGAATCCGATCGACGCTGCGCGTGCCGGCTTGCGCGACAGCCAGCCGGCGGTGCTCGAGAGCCGCGTGCACACGGCGACCGTTCCGGTCCGCGTGACGGACGACGTGATGCCCGGCGTCGTCAGCCTCCCTCATGGCTGGGGACACGCCGCGAGCGCGCCGTGGCAGCGCGTCGCGGGGGCGCACGCGGGCGTGTCGGTCAACGACTGGACGGACGACCAGCGCGTGGAGAGCGTCGTCGGACAGTCGATCCTGAACGGCGTGCCGGTGCGGATTCGTCCGGTCGCCGGCGCCGCCGCATGAACGAAGGGCCCGCCGTCACGCGGGCCCTCGTCTCACGCCGTGCTTCCGCGCGGCGAGCGGCGCGCCAGGCGGTCCTTGGAGCCATCACGGCTCGGTGGGCGATCCAGACCGGTACGGCTGGAGCCTCACGCGCTACGGTGCCGTTCGCGCCTGTGTTGTGCCCTCGACCGGAGCGATCGCTACGTGTGCTCGCGCGTCGAGGGCCTGGGCTGGCCCGGTGGATTCTGCATGGCCGCCTCCTGTTCGGCACCCGCGAGGGTACTGTCTGCCCTGTACGCCCGCGCGCCGCGGCCGTCAATGCCCACGTGAGGGGACTCAGAGATCGCGGGCGGAGAAGGTGTCGCAGGAATCGGGTGCGCCGGACTCGAATCCGCGACGGAACCAACGCACGCGCTGCGTCGACGTCCCGTGGGTGAACGATTCGGGCACGACGTAGCCTTGCGTCTGACGCTGGAGACGGTCGTCGCCGATGGCGGTTGCCGCGCCGAGCGCCTCCTCGATGTCGCCCGGCTCGATCACGTCGCGCTGCTGGTCGGCGTGCTTCGCCCACACCCCCGAGTAGCAATCGGCCTGCAGCTCGACGCGGACGGACAGCGCGTTGCCTTCCTCTCGTGAGAGCGACTGCTGCCGGCGGTGAACCTCGTCGGAGATACCCGTCAGCTTCTGCACGTGGTGGCCGATCTCGTGGGCCACGACGTAGGCGCGCGCGAAGTCGCCGGGCGCACCGAAGCGGCGACCGAGGTCGTGGAAGAACGCGAGATCGAGATAGACCTTCGTGTCGGCCGGACAATAGAAGGGTCCGACGGCCGCCGACGCGAAGCCGCACGCCGATTGCACCTGATCGCGAAAGAGGACGAGCTTCGGCTGGACGTAGCGCTGGCCGGCCTGGGCGAAGAGCTGGCTCCAGGTGTCTTCGGTGTCGGCCAGCACGACCGACACGAAATCCGCGTCCGGATCCTGCGCGGGATCGATCGACTCCTGTGTCGTGACGGGTGCCTGGGTTTCGCCCAGCACGGAGAGGAGCTGCATCGGGTCGACACCGAATACCACCGCCAACAGCAAGGCGACCACGAGACCGCCACCGCCGATCGCGACCGGTCCGGTGCCCATGCGGCGCCGATCTTCGACGTTGTCGCTGCGCCGTCCCGTTTCCCACCGCATGCCTGCCGCGTCGCACGAAGCGGGTGCAGTCGTCAATGGGCGTGGGTGTTCCATGAGGCACGCCATGTGTCCTGTGCACGTTGACTCCTGCCCGCTCGGGCGGACGATGGACGACGGTGGGGCGGATGAGGAGGCTTCGATGACTGGTGTTCGTGTTCTCCGGCTCGCGACGGCTGCTGCGGTCGCGCTCGCGATGGGGGCGACGGCTGTCCATGCCCGCCCGAAGGTCCGCGCGGTCGAGCGGCTGACCGCCACCGCGACGGACCCCGATGCCCGCGGCCGAGCCCGGCTGGTGCTCAAGAGCGACGGCGACGGGCGACTCCGCATTGCCGTGCGCGGCCTCACCCGCGACGCGTCCTACGACGTCGTCATCGACGGCGTGCGGGTGGCGGCGCTGGCCACCAACGGCGGTGGGGCCGGCCGCGTACGCTTCAGCACCGATCCGCGCGGCCGTGACGTCCTCCTTGGCGTCGACCCACGCGGCAAGACGGTCGTCATCCGCGACGCCGCCGGCACCGACGTGCTGGCCGGCACCATCGACGACGGCGTCGACGATCCGGCGGCGGTGGCCTGCTGCTTCGCGCGAGCGGACGACGACGACAGCAGCGATGACGGTAGCGACGACGAGGACGGCGAGGACGCCGGCAAGGCCGATACCCGACGCCACGACGGGGACGACCACGGCGGAAAGAGCGGGAAGTGCCTCGACCTGACCCCGGAGCAGTGCACGTCCGAGGGTGGAACGGTCGCGGCAGCCGACTCCTGCATTCCCGACCCGTGCGGCGATGTGGCGGAGGTGATCTGCTGCCTGCCGCACGCCAGCCCTGACGGCGCCTTCCTGCGCGACGACGACGGCCGCGACGACGACGGCTCCAGCGACGACGATGGCGAGTGCAACGTCGGCTGCAAGGGTACGACGGCGACGGAGTGCGCCGAGGCTGGCGGCACCGTCGTCGAGGCCGATTCGTGCCACCCGAATCCGTGTGAGCCCGTGCCGCCGGCGGACGTCGTTGCGTGCTGCCTGGCGGACGAGGGAAAGGGCTCCATCTGCCAGGAGGTCAACGCCGAGTCGTGCGAGGCCCTCGGCGGACGGATCACCGAATTCGAGCGCTGCGAAGGTGACCCGTGTTCGGAGGGCGAGCCCGACGAGGACTGAGGCCGCGCGCGTGGCGTCTGATCGAGGCGTCGGGGGGCCCATCCTCCCGGCGCCTCGTTGCGATTGACAGCCGGGCCACGTGCCTGGTCTGCATCGCGCGTGGGACGCACGCTCTTGCTCGCCTTGGACGCCGGCGGCGGCAGCGGTCACGCCGCGGTCGTCGACGTCGGCTCCCGGGCCGTCACGCGGGCGCACCGTCCGTGGCGCCACCCCACTGCACCGGCGACGGGGGGCCTCGGCGTGGACGCCGACCTGCCCGCGATCTGGGATGCGCTCGTATCGGCGGCGCGGGAAGCGCTCGCCACGAGCCGCGCCACCGCGAGCGAGGTCGCCGGCATCGCGACCACCAGC
>Ga0187893_10003283_pt1 | contig 33222 bp, 23 predicted proteins | sample MA1701074metaG_FD_139574 | JGI IMG/M metagenome (GOLD analysis project Ga0187893, IMG submission 139574) | White microbial mat communities from a basaltic lava cave in the Kipuka Kanohina Cave System on the Island of Hawaii, USA - MA170107-4 metaG ...
ACCCTACGACGCGGCGGTGAAGACGCCCGGCTACGGCACCCTCGTGCGCTGGGAGTGGCGGCCGCCGGGGGGCGAGACGCTGGTCGAGGTCCAGGCGCGCGCGGTGCCGGCCCTGCTCGCGCTCGCGCGCGCGTCGGTCGGCCGCGACGTGGTCGTGACCAGCCACTCGGGCACGATCCAGTCGCTCTGTGCGCACGTCGAGGGCAGCTGGGAGAGCGTGCAGCCCGTGCCGAACTGCTCGGTCGTGCTGCTCGAGCACGACGGCGCGGAGTTCGGCGAGCCGCGGATCCTGGTCGACTAGCTCGCGCGCGCGAGCGCGGCGCGCGTGCCGAGCCGATCGGTGATCGCGCGGACCTCGCTCACCTCGCCGCCGGCGACGCGCGCGAAGCCGACGCAGCGCAGCTCCGCCGCGCGCCCGCGCCAGCTCGCTTCCGCGCCAGTAAGGCCGCCGCGGTAGCGGCCGGCCTGGATCACGTGGAAGCAGACGCGCTCGCCGGCCGAGAACAGGTCGTTCACGCGCACGTCTTCGACCTCGAGCGGCGACGGCGCGAGCGGCTCGTACCACGAGCCGTCGATCACCGACTTCGCCGCGGAGCGCAGGTCGCCCTTCGCGAGCCACGCGCGCACGACGCGCTCGGCGTCCGCGTTCGCGGGCTCGGCGCGCGTGCCGAGCCAGGGATCGAGGTGCGGAACTTCGAGCGGCGCTGGCTCGCCGCTCGCGAGCTGCTGCTCCTGTGCCAGGAAATCCTGCTCGACGAAGTTCTCGAGCAGCTGCTTGCCGTTCCAGCGGTAGAGCCCGATCCCGCCCCAGGCCGCGAAACGCCCGTCCGCGTCCGCCGCCGCGCCGTGCTCGCTGAAGCGCATCGCGAGCCGGTCGCCGTTTGTCACGAACTCGTGCACCTGCAGCTGCAGGCCGGGAAAGCGCGCGAACACCGCCGTGACCGCGGGCTTGTACAGCGCGTCGCGCGGCAGGTCCCAGCCCGAGATGTGCACCACGTACTCGGGCGCCATGATCTCGTCGCACACGCTCTGGTCGTGCGAGTTGGTGTAGTCGATGCAGTAGCGGCGCATCAACGCGACGAACGGCTCCACTTCACTCCTTCTCGACGAAGCGGTCGAGCAGCGGGGGCACGCGCAGTGCGGTGGGCACGCGCTCCGCGCCGATCCGGCGGTCGATCTCCTCGTGCACGTAGCGGATGCGGCGCTCCTGGTACTGCAGCCGCAGCACCTCGAGCGCGCCGCACTGCATGGATTTCTGCGCCGCGGTCTGGCTGGACAGGTCCTCGAGCAGCACGCGCCAGTTCGCCTCGATCAGCGCGTCGAACAGCCCGGAGCTCGCTTCGCTGCGCGCCATGGGCGCGAAGAAGTGCGTGCGGTAGGTGCAGCGGCCCACGCCGTCGGGGAGCGTCGTGATCATGAAGCCGAGGCTCGGCCCGCCGAACACGATCGAGAGGTTCGGGAAGACGTGGAACGAGTAGATGCCGAGCTCGGCGAGCGCCGTGTCGCCCGAGAAGCGCGGCATGGGCAGCGCAGGCAGCTCCGACTTGAAGCGGATCAGCATGCGCGAGTGGCCGTGCGGCAGCAGCCACTGGCCGGTGCGTTTCTCGTCGAGCAGCGGCGCGGCGCTGTCGCGGTGCACGAACGGCACGTGATAGGTCTCGATGTTGCCGTCGCCGGGCGCCTTCCAGTTGCAGGCGACGTCGAGCTCCTTCAGCCCGACGAAGTGCGTGGGCGCGGCCGTCTCGCCGATCAGCCCGTCGAGCTCGCTCGCGACCGGCTCGAGGTGCTCGCGCAGGCTCGGCCCACCCGGCGCGAGCTTCACGAACACGAACGGTCCCCAGCTCTCGCACGCGACCTGCGCGAGACCGGGGCAGTCCGACTTCGCGCCGCGCGGGAAGTTCTTCGCCTCGGGGAAGCCGAGCAGCCGGCCCTCGAGGTCGTAGGTCCACGCGTGGTACTTGCAGACCAGCGTCGGTCCGGCTGAGCCGCTCGGCGCGTCGACCAGCGGCCCGCCGCGGTGGCGGCACGCGTTGTAGAACGCGCGGATCCGGCCGTCGGCACCGCGCACCAGGAACAGCGGGTGCCCGATCCGATCGAGCGCGTCGAGCATCCGGTAGTCGCCCGCGCGCGGCAGCTCGCCCGCGTGCGCGACGAACAGCCAGCTCGCCTCGAGCACGTGCTTCTGCTCGAGGCTCAGGAACTCCGGGTCGACGTAGCGCGCGGCGGGCACGTCGATCGGGTTCGGGAACCCATCCGGGAACGCGTCCCGCGTGCTCTCCTCGTCCGGCCGGCGGACGATCGCGGCTCGACGCGCCGCGTCCACGCTACTGCCGGAAGCGCGAGGTCTCGGCGGAGAGCGCGAGCGAGGCGGCCTGATCCGGGTGGATCGTCTTGGCGCGCGCGAACAGCGTGTCCTCGGTCTCGACGTTGTTCGGGTCGGGCACGCAGCAGTCGACCGGGCAGACTTCCGCGCACTGCTCCTTGGCGTGGAAGCCGACGCACTCGGTGCACAGCTGCGGGTTGATCACGAACGTCTCCTCGCCCTCGCTGATCGCCTCGTTCGGGCACTCGGGCTCGCAGACTCCGCAGTTGATGCACTCCTCGGTGATCATCGTCGACATGGGGGACTCCTTGGCGGGGCGCCGGTCAGTGGGTGAGGGAGAGATCGGTCTGACCGCGCGGGATCCGCCCGGTCAGGAGCAATTCGTTCGAGCGCGCGAGCCGGAACTCGAGCTCGCCGTCGGGCGAGGTCGCGGCCAGCTCCAGGTTCGTGGCGAGCAGCTGGCGTCCGAGCCGGACCAGCGCCTTCAGCTGCGCGGCGGTGTCGCGCTCCAGCCGCCGGCCTTCGAGCTTCTTCAGATTCGAGACCGCGAGGTGCACGTCGGGCGCCTCGCCCGAGCCGGCGCACACCGGGCACATCCGGCCGAGCGCCTCGCGCAGCGTGCGCTCCACGAAGGCGGTCTGGTTGGGGAGGTTCCGCAGCGCGCCCGCCAGCTCCGGATCGACCCGGAACGTGACCCGCTGCCTCGCTTTGGCCCGGCCGCTCATCTGTATGGCACTTTGCTGTACGGACCCGGAACCGTCAACGCGCGCGGGGCGATTTCGCTGGAATTTTCCGTGCCGGAGGGTCGGCGGACGGGCGGCCGGCCGATCCCTGCGTATACTGTGGCCGGCAATTCCCTGTTGACGGAGTTCTATCCTGGAATCGGATAGCGACCAACCCGTCGACGCACCCAGCCCGCCGCGGCGCTCCAGGCGCCGGCGCAGAAGGCGGAGGGGACCTCGGCCCTTCCCGGTCGAGGGCGCGACGACGGAGATCCAGCCCTCGTACGACGCCGAACGCGCGGCGCCCGTCGACGGCAGCCTTGCGCCGGAATCCCAGGCGAGCGGCGAGCCGCGCTTCGATCGGCCGCGCCGGCGACGGCGCCGCAGGCGGCGTTGGGTCGGCGGCCCGCCGGAGGGAACGCCCGACGCGCCGGCCGAGCCGCCCCCGGTCGAGGTCGGGCCGCTCGGTCTCGACGGCCGGCTCGGCACGGTCTCCTACGGCGGCGTCGAGAGCGACGACGAGTCCGAAGACTCCGACTTCGCCGGCGACGCCTCGACGCAGGGCGAGTCCGGCGCCGCCTCGCCCGTCTTCTCGTTCGACCGCCCGCGCCGCCGCCGGCGCCGGCGCCGCGGCGGAGGCGAGCCGGTCAGCGACGAGCGCCTGCGCCAGATGCTCAACCTGCTGCGCCGCGAGTTCGGCCTGCGCCACTTCCGGCCCGGCCAGGAAGAGACCATCCGCGCGGTGCTCGACGGCCGCGACACGCTGTGCGTGCTGCCGACCGGCGGCGGCAAGTCGCTCACCTACCAGCTGCCGAGCCTCCTCCTTCCGGGCCTGACCGTCGTGGTCTCGCCGCTGATCGCGCTGATCCGCGACCAGTTCGAGAAGCTGCGCGCGCAGGGCATCGAGACCGTCCGGCTCGACAGCTCGCTCACCGGCACCGAGAAGGAGGACGCGCTCGGCCTGCTCGAGGAGGGCGACCAGAAGATCGTGCTGATCACGCCCGAGGGCGCGACCGGCGCGGCGTTCAAGAAGCGCGTCGCCGGCCAGCAGGTGAGCCTGCTCGTGATCGACGAGGCGCACTGCGTGTCGGAGTGGGGCCACGACTTCCGGCCCGCCTACCTCGCGCTCGGCGCCCTCGCCGACGATCTCGGCCGCCCGCCGATCCTGGCGCTGACCGCGACTGCGCCGCCGCTCGTGCGCGACGAGATCGTGAAGCGGCTGAGCTTGCGCGACCCGGTGCGCGTGGTGAAGCCGGTCGCGCGCCCGAACCTGCGCTTCGAGGTCAAGCACTGCCTGTCCGAGGACGTGAAGCGCCGCGAGCTCGTGCAGTACCTGCGCCGATTGCGCCGGCCCGGCATCGTGTACTGCTCGACGGTGAAGGACGTCGAGGAGCTCGGCGCGCTGTGCAAGATCGCGCGCATCCCCGCCGAGATCTATCACGGCCGGCTCACCAAGGCCGAGCGCGACCACGCGCACAAGCGCTTCATGTCGTCGGGCAAGCGCATCGTGATGATCGCGACCAGCGCCTTCGGCCTGGGCGTCGACAAGCCCGACATCCGCTACGTGCTGCACTACAACGTGCCCGGCTCGCTCGAGGCCTACGTGCAGGAGGCCGGGCGCGGCGGGCGCGACGGCTTGCCCACGCGCTGCATCCTGCTGTGGGACCCGCGCGACATCGACGTGCAGCGCCACTTCCTGTCCGAGGGCCCGGCCACGCGCTCGCAGATCAAGAAGGTGGTCGAGGGTCTGTCCGCGTGGTCGAAGGACGGGCGCTCGGTCGACGCGGCCACGCTCGCGATGGCGACCGAGGTCGGCGTCACTCGCACCAAGGCGATCCTCGAAGGCCTGCGCGACGCGACGCTGGTGAGCGAGACCGAGGGCGGCTTCACGCTCACCGGCCAGATCGACGTGAACGAGGCGGTGAAGCTGCTCTCGCGCCGCAACGAGGAGCGCAAGACCACCGACCGGCGCCGGCTCGAGAGCATCATCCACTACGCGAACAACACCGAAGAGTGCCGGATGATGCACATCCGGCGCTACTTCGAGGACGGCGAGCCGACGCCCTGCGGCCACTGCGACATCTGCGAGCCCAAGCTGCGCCGCCGGCGGCGGCGCTCGAAGGGCGGAGGCTTCCGCGCGCACGGCGGTCAGGCGGGCCGGGCGGCGAACGGCGGCGGCGGGGGCGACGGCGATGCCGCGCTCGACGACGACGACGGCGACGAAGACTTCACGAGCGACGGCGGCGACGACGACGACTTCGCCGAGCGAGACGGCGAGGAGTGAGCTTCGAGCGCGAGGCCGGCGTCGCCCGCGAGGCGGCTCTCGCCGGCGGCGAAGTGATCGCCCGCCACGCCGCGGCCGGGCGCCGCGCCGCGACCGAGAAGTCCGCGGACAACCCGGTCACCGCCGCCGACCTGGAGGCGAACGCCGCGATCACGGCCATCCTGCGGCGCGCGTTCCCCGGTGACGCGATCCTGTCCGAAGAGACGGCCGACGATTCCACCCGGCTCGGCGCATCGCGAGTCTGGGTGATCGACCCGCTCGACGGCACGAAGGAGTTCGTGGCCGGCGTGCCGGAGTTCGCAGTCTCGGTCGCGCTGGTCGTCGACGGCCGGCCGGTCGCCGCGAGCCTCTACCAGCCGATCACGCGCGAGTGCTTCCACGCGTGGCGCGGCGGCGGCGCGTGGCTCGACGGCGAGCGGCTCGCGGTCTCGCGCCAGACCGAGCTCGCCAAGAGCGTGCTCGCCGCGTCGCGCACCGAGACCGGCCGCGGCCAGCTCGACGCCGTGCGCGCGCGCTTCGCGCGGGTCGAGGCGATCGGCTCCGTCGCCTGGAAGCTCGCGGTGATCGCGGCCGGGCGCGTCGACGTGTGGCTCTCGCTCGCGGCCAAGCACGAGTGGGACGTGTGCGCTGGCGACCTGATCGTGCACGAGGCCGGCGGCACGTTCCGCGAGCTCGGGCGCGGCGTGCGCCGCTACAACTCGGCCGACGTCTTGCTCGCGCCGCCGCTCGCGGCCGGGCCCGAGGCGCTGGTCTCTCAGCTCGGGGGTCTCGCGTGCAGCGCCTGAAGCACCCGATGCTGCGCATCGCGCCCGTCTCGGACGAGGTCTACCAGGTCTCGGAGCTCCTGATCGAAGAGCTCTCGCAGCGCCGCATCTGGCTGTTCGACCTCGAGGCGACCGGCCTCGACACCACCCGCGAGCGCGTCACGCAGATCGCCGGCTGCATGCTCGACCGCGGGCAGCTGCGCGAGGAGACCGCGTTCGTGAGCTTCGTCTGGCCCGGCGACGGCATCGAGATCCCGAAGGTCGTGCGCGAGCTGACCGGCATCACGCTCGAACGCTTGCGCGGCGCGCCCGAGTTCCCCGAAGCCTGGCAGCGCCACCTTGCGGCCGCGCGCGGCGCCGACTTCTGGATGGGCCAGAGCGTGTTCGAGTTCGACGTGCCGCTGCTCGGCGCCGAGCTCGCGCGCCACCGCATGCCCCCCGACCTGCCCGCGATCCTGGACTCCGTGGTGCTCGCGACCTGGCTGCTCGGCACGAACGGGGACCGCTGGAGCACCTCGAGGCTGCTCGCCCACTTCTCCGTCGACACCGTCGGCCTGCGCCGCCACGACGCGCTCGACGACGTGAAGATCCTCGGACGCCTGCTCGTGCCGATGCTGCGGCTCACGCACGAGACGCGCGGCGATCGCGTCGAGATCCGCGCCGACGCGCCCGTCGCGGTGCGCCGGCATCCGCCGCTGAAGCCGGACTCCACCTGACCGCCTTCGCCAGAGGTGCCCCGGCCGGCTCTAGCCGGCCGCCAGGATCGACGGCGATCGTCGTATGCTGCACGGGAGGCACCGACCCACGGAGGCGAGCGTCGCGGGGAGCGTGAACCATGCACGGCGCAGTGATCGGTTCAGGCATAGCGGGGATCGCGATGGCTCACGCGCTGCGCCGCGCCGGGATCACCGTCGATCTGCTCGAGCGCGAGCCGGAGGCGCGCTCGACCGGATATCAGCTGAACGTGCTTGCGAACGGCATGTACGCCTTGTCGAAGATCGGCCTGCTGGAGGCGCTGCGCGCGTCCGGGTTCGGAGCTCCGCTGCGATCAGCGCCGATCGTCGACGGTCGGAGCGGGGTGGTGGTGCGGAGCTTTCCCGTCCCGGGTGTCGACACCGAGTACGCGCCGAGCTCGTTCTACCGGGGCGACTTGCATCGAGCGCTCCTGGACGGGCTCGACGGCGAGCCTCCCGAGTGTGGGCGAGCCGTGGTCGGAGTGCGCGACCGGGCAGAAGACCCGAAGGTCGAGGTCACCTTCCGCGGCGGTGTCGCTCGCTTCTTCGACTTCGTCGTCGGCGCCGACGGTGCCTACTCCGAGGTCCGAACGCTCCTGTTCCCCGATCGCCCCGGCTACGATCCGCGCTTCCGCGCGCTCCTGTTCGCGGCGCACGTGGACCTCGACGGCGGCGCCGAGGCCGAGCGCCGCTTCGCGGAGCAGCTGCGTCGCGGTGAGTTCGTGCAGCTTGGCGGCCCGGCCACCGCGGTCGTGCTCTCCGCGGCGGGAGGGCATCGCTTCGGCGTGATTCTCACGCAGCTGACGGAGGACTTCGCGCGCGACGTGTCGAGTCCGGACCAGGCGAGGGAGCTGGCCCGGCGCGTCGTCGCGAGCTTCGCGGACCCGCGCGTCCACTACGCGGTCGAGCGGGCGTTCTGGGAGGCCGGCAATCCGCTCGTCTGGCACGTCGGCGACATCGCGCCGCTGCCGGCCTTTCACGTCGGCCGCGTGGCGCTCGCTGGAGACGCAGCCCATGCCATGATTCCCGTGGTCGGCCAGGGTGCGAATCAATCATTCGAGGACGCGATGGTGCTGGCTCGCGAGCTCGGCGCGGTCTCGGCCGCGGAAGGCAGTCTGCCGGTCGAGATCCAGGCCGCCCTTCGACGCTACTCCGCGGAGCGGCAGCCCCACGTGGCGCGGATCCAGAAGGAAGCGCGGCGGCGACTGTCGGCCATGGGCTCGAAGAGTGCGCTCGGTTATCGAGTGGGCAACCTCGTCCTACGGCTGCTGCCACAGCGCATGCTCGATCGGTTCGAGAACCACGTGCTGAAGTACGCGATCGGCGATCCGCAGTGCTCGATCGAGCGGCTGGCGTAGGTCGTGTCGTCGCCCGAGAGCAGCCGTCCGAATGCGCGTTTGTTCCGGCGCGCTCCGCTCACGACGCTCGCCGGGCTCTGCTACCTCGCGGTGATCGCCGGAGGGCTGTTCGCCGAGGGCGCGGTGCGGCGCGCGCTCGTCGTCCCGGGTGACGTCGCGGCGACGGCGAGCGCGATCCTCGAGCACGAGACGCTCTGGCGGCTCGGGCTCGCGGCCCACCTGCTCTACCTCGTTCCCGCCCTGGCGGTGAACGTGCTCGTCTCCGGCTTCTTCCGCTCGACCGAGCCGACGCTCGCGCGCCTCGCGCTCGTGTTCGGCGTCGCGGCCGTGACGATCGAAGCGGTGTCGCTGGTCCACATCTACGTTCCGCTCGCCCTGCTCGAGGACGGCGGCGCCGCGCTCGCCGCGCTGGAGGATGCTCCGGCGCTGATCTACCTGGCGACGCGCCTGTTCGCGGCCGGCTTCGGCTTCTCGCTGTTTCTCTTCGCGGGCTTCTGCGTGCTGATCGGAGTGCTCATCCTGCGCACGCGCCGGCTGCCCGCCTGGATCGGTGCGCTGATGGCCGTGGCCGGCGCCTGCTACGTCGTGAACACGCTGGCGCTGGTCGTCTCGCCCGACTTCTACGCGTGGATCAATCCCGCGGTCCTGCTTCCGATCGTGGTGGCCGAGCTGTCGCTCGCGCTCTGGCTGCTGGTGAAGGGAGTCGCGGTCGAGGCGGAGTGAACGGCCCTTCGGTCTTCTGCTAGCCTGCCGGCGACAGGCGGAGGCTCGCGTGCAGCCCGAACGCGTCGTCGTCAATCCGCCGGGCAAAGGGCCGGAGAGCGATCGGGCCGCAGGCCCGCACTCCCAACCATGTTCGAACAGGTCCTCCACTTCTGGTTCGCCGAGATCGCGCCCGATCAGTGGTGGAGCGTCGATCCGACGCTCGATGCCGCCATCGCCGAGCGGTTCGGCGCGCTTCACGCTGCCGCTCACCTGGGAGAGTTGTACGCGTGGCGCGAGACGCCGCGCGGTCGCCTGGCGGAAATCATCGTCCTGGACCAGTTCTCGCGAAACATCCACCGGGGCAGCGCGCGCGCATTCGCGAGCGACGCGATGGCGCTCGCGCTGGCGCAGGAGGCCGTTGCGAGTGGGCACGATGCCGCGTTGTCTCCGCAAGAGCGAGCGTTCCTGTACCTGCCGTACATGCACAGCGAGTCGCGCGCCGTGCACGTGGAGGCCGAGCGGCTGTTCGCCGCGCTCGGGATGCCGTCCAACTACGACTTCGAGCTGCGGCACAAGGCGATCATCGATCGCTTCGGCCGGTACCCTCATCGAAACCAGGTGTTGGGGCGCCCGTCGACACCCGAGGAGCTCCAGTTCCTCACCGAGCCCGGCTCGCACTTCTAGCGCGCGGGAATGCGGCTACGGCGCGCAGGTTCCCGCCGTGCCCGCCTGACACGGCAGCGGACAAGCCGCGCAGCGCGGTCCCGCGGGATGGGTATTGAGGGCGCGGAAGATGCCGAGGTCGGGCCCGCTGATCACGTTCCCGGTCTCGTTCAGGTCGAAGATCGCGCACGGGCGGGTGCCCTCCGTGCCGCACACGTCCAGCGCGCGGTTCTGGGTGTTCGAGGCGCGGAACTGCGCGAGGTCGAGTCCGCCGACGATGTTGCCCGTGGGCGTGAAGTCGGCGTCGCAGCGGTTGCCGTAGCCGTCGGCGTCGTCGTCGCGCTGCCCGCCCGTGAGCGTCGCCCACGGGTTGGCCGCGAGGAACCCGGGCGGCACGCGCGGGTTCGCGTGGGCGGTGCAGTTGTCGCACGCGTCGCCGACGAGATCGCCTTCGGCGTCGGCCTGGCCGGCGTTCGCGATCGTCGGGCAGTTGTCGGCCGCGTCGCCCACGCCGTCGGCGTCGGCGTCGCCGTTCGTGCGCACGTCGCCCGCCGACCAGGCGGCCTGGAGCCGGCGCCACGGGCCGTGCGCGGGGTTCGGCGGATCGAGCACGCCTTGCTGATCGATCCCGATCCCCGCGCGCAGGACGCGCGCGCGCCAGCGCAGCAGGGTGTCGGTCGCGAGCGGCTGGACCGTGGTCGTGAGCAGCACGCCGTCCGCGAGCGCGCCGGTGTCGGCCCAGTCGGGCGACACCGAATGGAGACAGCCGAGCGAGCCGAACGCGGCGCCGGACGGACACGCCTCGACCTCGAGCTTCACGCGCGCGCGCCCCCTCGGATCCTTCGCGAGCATCTGCACGCGGAACGCGTCGAGCGCGAGCGAGTCGCCCCACGGCTGCACCGGCGTCTCGGGGCCTGTCGCGCGCAGCTGGCGGAGCTGGAGCGGCTTGTTGAGCGGCGGGAGCGTGCCCGAGCCCGGCAGCCAGGCGCCGCCGAACCAGACCGTCGCCTGCTCGTCCTCGGGATCGCCGAGCGCGACGTCCGCGAAGCCGTCGCCGTTCCAGTCGCCCGCGCCGGCCGCGAACGCGCCCACGCTCGGGTCCGCGAAGGCGGCGAGCTGCGACCAACCGAGGGTCACGGTCGGATCGGTTCCCGCGGGAGAGCCGAACGCGACGAGCACGCGCCCGTCGTCGATCATCGGCTCGAGCGGCGTGCCGGGCGCGCTCGCGAGCACCTCCGCGAAGCCGTCGCCGTTCATGTCGCCGACGCCCGCGACGAACCGCCCGAAGTCGACGTGCGCCGCGCTCGCGAGCGTGGCGTCCGCGCCGGCGGGCGTCTGGTCGCCGATCCCGAGCGGGCCGCCGTGGAAGACGTAGGCCTCGCGCTCGGCGGGAGCGCCGACGATCACGTCGTCGTAGCCGTCGCCGTTCACGTCGCCCGCGCCGTCGACGGCGAAGCCGAGCTGGGCGTCCGCGACGTCGGCCTGGATGCGCGCGTCGGCGACCGACGTATTGCCGCTGGCGATCCCGTCGGGCCCGCCGTGCAGCACGAGCGCGACGCCCTCGTTGGTTTGGCCGTCGTCGAAGAACGGCGCACCGAAGATCGCGTCGGCGTAGCCGTCGCCGTTCACGTCGCCCGCGCCCGCGACGCTCGCGCCGAGGAAGCCCGTCGCGAGACCGCCCTGGTCGGACTCGACGCGCGCCGCGGCGTCGGCCGGCCCGCCGTCCGGGATTCCGCCGGGCGCGCCGTGGAACACGAAGGCCGCGCCCTCGAGCGGCTGGCCCGCGCTGTACTGCGGCGCGCCGACCGCGAGATCGCCGAACCCGTCGCCGTTCACGTCGCCGAGCGCCGCGACCGCCACGCCGAACGAGCCCGCGATGTCCGACTCGAGCACCGTGTCCGCGTTCGCGGGCGAGCCGTTGCCGACGCCCGCGGCTCCGCCGTGGAAGATGAACACCGCGCCGGGCACGCCGTCCGCGCCGTCCCAGTCGGGCGCGCCGATGGCGAGGTCGGCGTAGCCGTCGCCGTTCACGTCGCCCGCGCTGCTGAGCGCGCGGCCGAGGCGCGCGCTCGTCTCGTTGCCCTCGATGCGCGCGTCCTCGCTGCCGTCGCCGAGGCTCGCGTTCGCGGTCGAGCGGCCGTGGAAGACGAACACGACGCCCTCGTCCACGTGGCCCGCGTCGTAGAACGGGGCGCTCACCGCGAGGTCGGAGAAGCCGTCGCCGTTCACGTCTCCCGCGTTGACGATGCGCCGGCCCCAGTCGCTGCCCGCCTGCGCCGTCGACGTGCGCAGCTGGGCTTCGAGCTGGTTCTGGCCCGAGAGCGTGCGCAGCGCGCTGCCCTCGTACGTGAAGGCCGAGCCCTCGTCGAGCTGGCCCGAGTTGTACAGCGGCGCGCCGACGATCAGATCCGCGTAGCCGTCGCCGTTCACGTCGCCGGCGCCCGACACGCTCGTGCCGAACGCGGCGCCGTCCTGCGAGATCGCGACGTCGAAGCAGAAGTCCTCGGTGGCGAACGACGGACGCCCGAAGCAGACGGCGACCGCGCCGTCCGCGCCGGCGCCCGCGTCGGGGTCGCCGAACGCCCAGTCGGCGAAGCCGTCGCCGTCGACGTCGCCCAGCCCGGCGACCTGGCCGTCTCCTCCCGCGCTGATCGTGAAGGGCGAATCCGCGAACTCGGCCTCGTCGACGATGCCGCCCGGTCCGCCCAGGAACAGCGCGGTGCCGAGCCCGAGCGCGGCGACGACGACGTCCGAGTAGCCGTCGCCGTCGTAGTCGCCCGCGCCCGCGACGCTGGTGCCGAGCTCCGCAAAGTCGACGCCGCCCTGGAGCTCGGCGAAGGCGAACGGCGGCGGCCCGCCGGCGATGCCCTGGCTGCCCCCGTGCCAGACGAAGGCGGCGCCCTCGGCGGAGTTGCCGTCGGTATAGAGCGGCGCTCCGACGATCACGTCGGCGTAGCGGTCTCCGTTCACGTCGCCTGCCGACGCGACGCTCCAGCCGAGCCGAGCGTTGTTCGCGTCGCTCTCCATCAGCGCCTCGGCGTCGTCGACGTCGCCGCTCGCGACGCCCGTCGCCGAGCCGTGAAAGGTGACGGCGACGCCCTCGCTCGCGGTGGGGTTGTCGTAGAGCGGCGCGCCGACGATCACGTCCGCGAAGCCGTCCGCGTCGAGATCGCCCGCCCCGGCCACCGAGTAGCCGAACTGCGCGAGCGGCTGGTTCGAGACCAGCGTCGTGTGCGCCGTGCCCGGGTTCGCGCTCGCCACGCCCGACGGACCGCCGTGGAAGACGAACGCGGCGCCTTCATTGATGAACACCTGGTCGTACAGCGGCGCCCCGACGATCACGTCGTCGTAGCCGTCGCCGTTCACGTCGCCCGCCCCGGCCACGCTCGCGCCGAAGCGCGCGAAGTCCTGATTGCTCTGCAGGATCGCGTCCGCGAAGGTCGCGGACTGGTTCGTCGGCAAGCCCGTCGCGCCGCCGTGCCAGACGAACGCGGCGCCCTCGTCGCTGTCGCCCAGGTCGTACCCGGGCGCGCCGATGATCACGTCGCCGAAGCCGTCGCCGTTCACGTCGCCCGCGCTCGCGACGCTCGCGCCGAGCTCCGCGCTGCCCTGGTTCGACTCGAGCTCGGAGTCGAAAGTCGAGCTGAGCAGGGGATCGATCTCGAGCGGATACGGAGCGCCGGAGTCGTCGAGCTCCAGCCGGATGCGCTGCGCGGACGCGACGCGCAGGCGCGACGGCACCACGGCGCCGCGCGCGTCCGTCACGTGAAGCGCGTCGTAGCGCAGGCGCCTCCCGGCGGCCGTCGCGATCTCCGCGCCCCCGTCCCGCTGGGCGGCGCGCGCGCCCTCGAGCGCGAGCTCGAACACGAGCTCGCCGTCGCCGCCCGGCCGGGTCGCCAGGCTGAAGCCGTGCTCCAGCCCGCGCGCGCCGTTCACGTACCACTCGCGGAGTCCGAGCTCCGCGCGCGCCAGCGTCACGCGCTCGGCGCGATGCGTGAGCTCGCCCGGCCCGACGGCGCGCAGGTCCTCGCCCCGCCCGAAGCGCGCGAGCCGCATGCGCGCGAGCTCCTCGCCCGCTCCGGTGCGCGCGTGGATCCGGACCTGTTCCGGATCGAAGTACGCGCGCAGGTCCTGGGCGCGATTCGGCGCCTGGAGCCCGTGCTCGGTCCAGCTCGCGTGGTACTCGCGCGCGGCCAGCTGCTGCAGGAAGCCCGGCGGAACCCCGTCGCCCGGCTCGGCCGCCCGGCGCGGATCGCAGCCGCACAGCGCGAGCAGCGCAAGCGCGGCCGCACGAGCGACGCCAGTCGCCGCCGAGCGCAGGAAGCGAGGCCGCTGCCGCATGAGAGCCACCTTGCAGGCCAGGTGTGAAGCGCCGCCGACAGCGCCATGCTACGCCTGCGCACCCGGAAATGGGAGGTGTCACTGCGAGCCCGCCGCGAAGGTATGCTCCACGCTCGATGACGGATTCCACTCGCCGCGCGCTGCCGGTGCTCGAGTGGCTCTGGGTGTACCGGCGCGAATGGCTCGCGCGCGACGTCGTCGCGGGTCTGACCACCGCGGCGATCGCCGTGCCCAAGGGCATGGCCTACGCGACCATCGCCGGCCTGCCGGTGCAGGTCGGGCTCTACACGTGCTTCGCGCCCGCGCTGATCTACGCGTTCTTCGGCAGCTCGCGCGCGCTCTCGGTCACCACGACCACGACCATCTCGATCCTCACCGGGGCGCAGCTCGCGCTGGTCGCGTCCGACGGCGACCCCGCCGCGCTGCTCGCGGCCTCGGCCGCGCTCGCGCTCCTCGTCGGCGGGCTCCTGGTGCTGGCGGCGCTCCTGCGCCTGGGGTTCCTGGCGAACTTCATCTCCGAGCCGGTGCTGATCGGGTTCAAGGCCGCGATCGGCGTGGTGATCGTGGTCGATCAGCTGCCGAAGCTGCTCGGCGTGCACTACGCGAAGGGCTCGTTCTTCGAGAACGTCGGGAACCTGGTCGCGAGCGCGCCCGAGGCGTCGCTCGCGGCGCTCGCGCTCGGCGTCGCGATCATCGCCCTGCTCGCCGCGTCCGAGCGCTTCGCGCCGCGCGCGCCCGCGCCGCTGATCGGGCTCGCGGCGGGCATCGCGGCGGTGGCGTGGCTCGGATTGCCGGTCGAGACGGTCGGCGCGGTCCCGGCCGGCCTGCCCGCGTTCGCCCTGCCCGACGTCGAGCTCATGGCGCGGCTCTGGCCCGGCGCGCTCGGCATTGCGCTGATGAGCTTCACCGAGACGATCGCTTCGGCGCGCGCGTTCGCGAGCTCCGACGAGCCGCCGCTGCGCGCGAACCAGGAGCTGATCGCGACCGGACTCGCGAACGCCGGCGGCGCGCTGCTCGGCGCGATGCCCGGCGGCGGCGGCACGTCGCAGACCGCGCTCAACCGCCAGGCCGGTGCGCGCTCTCAGCTCGCGGGCTCGCTCGTCGCGTTGGTCGCGCTGGTGACGATGCTGTTCCTGGCGCCGCTGATCGCGTTGCTGCCGCAGGCGGTGCTGGCCGCGGTGGTGATCGTCTACTCGGTCAGCCTGATCCAGCCCAACGAGTTCCGCCTGATCCTGTCGGTGCGGCGCATGGAGTTCGCGTGGGCACTGGCCGCGTTCGGCGGCGTGATCCTGCTCGGCACCCTGAAGGGCATCCTGGTCGCGATCGTGGTCTCGCTGGCGGGGTTGGTCCAGCAGGCCGCGAGCCCGCCGGTGTACGCGCTGGGCCGCAGGCGCGACAGCAACGTGTTCCGCGCCCGCTCCGACGAGCACCCGGACGACGAGACCTTCCCCGGCCTGTTGATGGTGCGCCCCGAGGGGCGGCTCTACTTCGCGAACTGGGAGAGCGTGTTCGGGAGGATCGCCGAGCTCTTGCGCGACGCACAGCCGCGCGTGCTCGCGCTCGACCTGTCGCGCGTGTTCGACCTCGAGTACACCGCGCTGAAAGTGCTGACCGACGCCGAGGAACGGCTGCGCGAGCGCGGCGTGCTCTTGTGGCTGGTCGGGCTGAACCCCGGCGTGCTCGAGGTCGTGCGGCGCGCGCCGCTCGGCGCGCGGCTCGGCGAGGAGCGCATGCACTTCAACCTGGAGACCGCCATCGCCGCCTACCTCGCCGAGTAGCCGAGTACGACGGCGCGCGCCCGCCGCTCCAGCGAAGCGCGTAAGATGCCGCCCATGACCAGCCACCGCGCCCGCTACGGCCCGCACAATCCCGACGAGACCTACGTCCCGCACAGCGTTCCCGAGCAGCGGGTCGACCTGGGCGAGGTGACGATGAGCTACGCGACGCTCGGCGCGCTGTCGTCGCCCGCGCTGCTGCTGATCCCGGGCCAGACCGAGTCGTGGTGGGGATACGAAGCCGCGCTCCCACTCCTGGCCAGACACTTCCAGGTGTTCGCGGTCGACCTGCGCGGCCAGGGCCGGAGCACGCGCACGCCCGGCCGCTACACGCTCGACAACATGGGCAACGACCTGGTGCGCTTCATCGACCGCGCGATCGGCCGGCCGACGATCGTGAGCGGTTTGTCGTCGGGCGGCGTGCTCAGCGCCTGGCTCAGCGCGTACGCGAAGCCCGGCCAGGTCGTGGCCGCGGTCTACGAGGATCCGCCGCTGTTCTCGAGCGAGGTCCGGCCGGCGGTGGGGCCGGGCATCCGCCAGGCGATCGGTCCGATCTTCGACCTGTGGAGCAGCTATCTCGGCAATCAGTGGTCGGTGGGCGCGTGGGACGAGATGCGCGCCGGCTCGGCGACTCACCTGCCCGAGCACATGAGCTTCATCCCGGTGCCCGAAGAGCCGCCGCAGAACATGAAGGAGTACGACCCGGAGTGGGGCCGCGCGTTCTGGAGCGGCACGGTGGCGGCGTCGTGCGACCACGAGCGCATGCTGCGCAGCGTGAAGGTGCCGGTGCTGCTCACGCATCACCGCCGGATCGTGAACGAGCAGAACGGCTTCCTGTTCGGGGCGATGTCCGACCTGCAGGCGGCGCGCGTGCAGGAGCTGCTGACCGGCGCGGGCGTCAAGGTCACGTACCGCTCGTTCCCCGACGTCGGCCACTCGATGCACGGCGAGCGGCCCGAGCTGTTCGTCGAGACGCTGCTCGGCTTCGCCGAGAGCCTCGGCGCGTGAGCGACACGCGGCCGATCGACGTCCACGCGCACTTCCTGCCGCCGTTCTACCGCGAGGCGCTGGTTCGCCATGGCTACGGCCAGCCCGACGGCTTCCCGTACGTCCCGGAGTGGTCCGCGAAGGAGCACGTCGCGGTCATGGACCGGCTGGGGATCGGGAAGTCGATGCTCTCGATCTCCTCGCCCGGCATCCACCTCGCGGACGTCGCGCAGACGCGCGAGCTCGCCCGTGCCGTGAACGAGGAGGGCCGGCGCGCGGTGGTCGATCATGCCGGCCGCTTCGGGCAGCTCGCCTCGCTGCCGCTGCCCGACGTCGACGCGTCGCTCGCCGAGATCGAGCACTGCTGCGCGCGGCTCGACGTGGACGGCTTCGCGCTGCTCACGAACGTGCGCGGCACGTACCTCGGCGACGCGTCGTTCGCGCCGGTGTTCCGCGAGCTCGACCGGCGCGGCGCGCGCGTGTTCATCCACCCGACCTCGCCCGCCTGCTGGGAGGCGACCTCGCTCGGCCGGCCGCGGCCGATGATCGAGTTCCTGTTCGACACCACGCGCGCGGTGGTCGACCTGGTGCTCGGCGGCACGATCGCGCGCCACCCGGGGATCGAGTGGATCATCCCGCACGCGGGCGCGACGCTGCCGATAGTCGCGGACCGCGTGAACGTGTTCGCGTTCCTGATGCGCGCCGATCCACCGATCGACGTGCTGCGCGACCTCGGCCGGCTGCACTTCGACCTCGCGGGCTATCCGCTGCCGCGCCAGCTCGACGCCTTGCTCACGCTCACGACGCTCGAGCACCTGCACTACGGCAGCGACTACCCGTTCACGCCCGAGACCGCGGCGGCCGCGGCGCGCGAGCGGCTCGGCGCGGCAGGCGATCCGCCGGGCTCGCTGATCGCCGGGCTGCGGGCCAACAGCGAGCGGCTGTTCGCGCGGACATGACGGCGCAGCGTCCGGAGCTTCCGCTCGATCTCTACGCGGACGACGCGATCCGGAACCCCTTCCCGCTCTATCGCGCGATCCGCGAGCGCGCGCCCGCGGTGTTCCTGCCCGCGCACGGCGCGTGGGCGATCGGGCGCTACGACGACGTGCGCGCGGCGCTGCGCGCGGACGCGCTGCTCGTGTCGGGCCGCGGCGTGGCGGTGAACGAGCTCGTGAACGGCCAGCCCGCGGTGACGACCCTGACGAGCGACGGCGAGCTGCACCGCCGCCGCCGCTCGGTGCTGATGCGGCCGATGATGCCGAGCGCGCTCGCCGAGGTGCGCGTGCAGATCGAGGCGCTCGCGGGCGAGGTCGTCGCGGAGCTGTGCGCGCGCGACGCGTTCGACGGCGTCGCGGACTTCGCGGTCCGCCTGCCAGTCGCGGTGGTGTCGCGGCTGGTCGGCCTGCCCGAGCCCGGCCGCGAGCGGATGCTCGAGTGGGCCAGGGCCACGTTCGACGCGCTCGGCCCGCTGAACGCGCGCGCGCAGGCGTCGATCGGGCTCTTCCTCGAGATGGCGAAGTACGCGACGAACCTGCCGCGCGAGACGCTCGCGCCCGGCGGCTGGGCCGCGCGGCTGTTCGCCGCCGCGGACGGCGGACAGCTCTCGCCGGACGAAGCGCGGGGCTTGCTGATCGACTACATCGCACCGAGCCTCGACACCACGATCCTCGCGACCGGCCACTTGCTCCACCTGCTCGGCCGCCACTCCGAGCAGTACGAGCACGTGCGCGCGAACCCGGAGGCGATCCCGTCCGCTGTTCACGAGGCGCTGCGGCTCGGCTCGCCCGTGCGCGCCTTCACGCGCTTCGCGGATAGCGACTACGACGTCGACGGCGTCGCGATCACCAAGGGCGAGCGCGTGCTCGTCCTGTACGGCTCGGCGAACCGCGACGAGCGCCACTACCCCGAACCGGACCGCTTCGACGTGACGCGCGACGCGCGCGATCACCTGGCCTTCGGCCACGGCGTGCACCGCTGCGCCGGCGGACACCTCGCGCAGCTCGAGCTCGAGTCGCTCCTGCGCGCGCTGGTCGCGCTTGTGAAGCGGATCGAGGTCGGCGAGCCGGCGCCGCTCCTGAACAACGTGCTCTACGGCTATGCGAGCTTCCGCGCCGCGTTCCGCTGAGCGATGACACGCCTCGCGCGCAACGTCCCGCTCTGCTTCGTCTACGCGTTCCTGATGGACTTCTCGCTGTCGGCGCCGATCTGGGTGCTGTACCTGCGGGACGAGCGCGGGCTCTCCATGGCGGAGATCACGTTCCTCGAGGTGCCGCTGTTCCTGTTGATCGTGCTCGCCGAGGTGCCGACGGGCGCCGTCGCCGACCGCTACGGCCGGCGCGTCTCGCTCAGGCTCGCGGGCGCGGTCCTCGCCGTCTCCATGTACGTGTACGGCGTCGCGGACGACTACGCGCTGATCCTCGTCTCGAACCTCGCGTGGGGGCTCGGGTTCGCGTTCCGCTCCGGCGCGGACACCGCGCTGCTCTACGACTCGCTTCGCGCGCTCGGCAGAGTGGACGAGTTCCAGCGCATCATCGGCAGGCTTTCGGCGCTGCGCTCGGCGGCGATGCTCGGCGGCCTCTTGCTCGGCGCGCCGCTCGCCGCGGCCACGAGCTACTCGTTCGCAATCGTATCGGCCGCGGGGATCGCAGCGGCCGCGATGCTGGTCGCGCTGCTCATGCGCGAGGTGCCGCCCCAAGCCGCGGCCGCCCCCTGCCGCGAGACATCGGCGCGGAGCTACCTGGGCACGCTCGGCGCGGGCATCCGCGAGGTTCTCGACAAGCCGGCGCTGCGCGCGCTGTTCGTCTTCTCCGCGGTGGTGGGCGTGTGCGCCGCGGGACCGGTCCAGCTGCTGCAGCAGCCCTGGCTCAGCGCGCACCAGGTGGAGACGTCTAAGCTCGGGCTGCTTCAAGCGGCGGCGAACGGCGCCGCGGCGGCGGCCGCGCTCGCCGCCGCGGGGCTGCTCCGCCGGCTCGGCGCACGCTCCGCGTTCGCGATCCTGCCGCTCGGCCTGTTTCTGTGCTGCGGTCTGCTCGGTATCAGCGACCAGCTCTTCGCCGGCGTCGCGTTTCTCGGCATCGCGTCCGTCGCCGGCCTTCAGATCCCATTGCTGTCGGACGAGATCAATCGCCAGATCGAGAGCGGGACCCGGGCGACGACCCTGTCCGTCAACCAGATGTTCAGCAACGTGGGGATGGCGGTTGTGTGGCCGCTGGCCGGAGCCTCCGTCGACGCCGTGGGACTCCAGCCGGTCTTCCTCGGTTACGCGCTCGGCGCGCTCGTGCTCGGGATCTGGAGCCTGCGGGTCTGGGCGCGCACGGACGCTGCGCTGCGCCGCGCCTAACGCGCGGGCCCATGCAAGATCAGGGCAGAACCGGTGTTCCCGCGCAGCGGCCGATGCCGGGCGGCTGCGACAGCAGGTAGCGGCGCAGCACGACCAGGTCGTCGATCGCGCAGTCGCGGGGCGTGAACGCGCCGGGCGCGAAGAGCGGATCGATCGGGCCGTGCACGTTGCAGGTGCCGGGGCTCGCGAGCGGCGGGCCGGAGTGCGCGAGCGCAGCGCGCAGTGCCCCGACGCTCGAGGTGTCGACGAAGCCGTTCCGGTCGGGATCGCCGCACTGACAGGCGGTGCCCACGCCGTCGCCGTTCTGATCGAGCCCGGTCGGGTCGCGCACGAACGGGCAGTTGTCGAAAGCGCGCGGGATGCCGTCGAGGTCCGAGTCGGGTGCGCCCTCGAGCCGATACTCGCTGAAGCCGGTGATCTCGACCGTCCAGCGGTTGGTGAGCGGGTAGCAGCACGACGTCGTGCACGTTCCCGGCGAGTGCGCGGGATCGCCGCACGCGCCGGAGATCGGCGCGCCGTCGCGCCGCAGGTGCAGGTCGGCCTCCCACACGATGAGCGAGGACAGATCGACCAGGCCGTCGCCGTTGGCGTCGTCCCACTCGAAGGTCAGGGTGACGGGCGCTGCGAAGGTCTGACCCGCGGGGCCGAGCTCGACCTGCCGGATCACGGTGCTCTCGGTGGAGAGCTCGAGCTCGCTGCCCGGCTCGCTGATCGAGAGGCTGGTCTCGCTCGCCAGCGCCCCCGGGGGCACGGTCAGGTTCACCCCGCCGTCCGGGTTCGAGAAGCTGCCGCCCGCGGGGCCGATCGACAGCGCCGCCGTCAGCGCAAAGCGGCAGTGGTCGCCGGGGTCGAGCGGGCACGAATCGCACACGTCCCCGCCGCCCTGGCCGTCGGAGTCACGCTGGTCGGGGTTGCGCGCGTAGGTGCAATTGTCGGCCGCGCCGAGCACGCCGTCGGTGTCGGGGTCGGTCGGGAACGCGGGCACGGCGAATAGACCCGGGGCGACGTCGAGGGCGGCTTGGAAGCCGGTGACGGGCACGGACGCCGTGGCGCCCGACACGGGATCGATACGCGCGAGCCGATCGCTCAGGAACGTGTCGCGGTACTCGACGACCACGTCGCCATTCAGCGGGTCGACGGCCAGCCCGTTCAGGAACGAGAAGTTCGCCGCCAGCTCCGTCACCGCGAGTGTCGTGCGGTCGATGCGGCGGATGTTGCTGCCGAACATGCCCTGAGCGGCGTAGAGCACGTCGCCGCTCGCCTCGACCGCCAGCCCGCGCGGCGCGTCTTGGGTAAGCCCCAGCAGGTCCTGCGCGCCGCCGCCCACGGGGTAGCTGCGGATCGTGCTCGTCAGGGCGTTCTGAACGGTGGCCACGATCGACAGCCGATCGAGGTCGAGCGCGATCGCCCCCGTGCCGCCCAAACCGCTGGCGATGGGAGTGGTCGTGGCGCGCACCGGATCGACGCGCTCGATCGTGCCGGACGCCGGGAACCCGCCCAACGAGATCACGATCCGGCCCAGCGCATCGACCGTCAGGTCGAGCGGCCGCTCCAGCCCGCGCAGCAGCGTACGCTCCTCGCCGCGCGCCAAGTCGGCGAGACGCAGCTCGTACTGGAGGTGGGTGACGGGCACCGCCACCGCGAGCATGTGCTCGGCGTAACTCGCGCCCCGCAGCGGCAGAGACCACGCGCCGCTCGGGGTGTAGATCGGCGCGGCGGCCCCGCTCGGCGCGAGGCGCGCGAGCTGCGGCGGGCCAGTAGTAGGACTCGCGGACAAGAAGCCGGCGAGCACGATGTCGCCCGCGGCGAGGTCGCATGCGTCGCCTACGCCGTCGGCGTCACCGTCGGTCTGCGCGGGGTCGGCGGTCAGCGGGCAGACGTCGTCGCGGTCGAGCACGCCGTCCGCGTCCGCGTCGGCCGGGGGCAGCGGGTAGAGCACGTCGCGCGCGGCGCGGTCGTCGTGTCGCAGCTCGGTGTAGAACAGCGCCGCGTAGCTCGTGAGCTCGCGCATCATGATCGCCTCGCCGTCGTAGTTCGGCGTCGGGCCGATGCCGGCGAACGGCGCGAGCCCGTCGACGGGCATCGGGTTGAACGGATCGGCGTCCTGGTCGAACATCGGCGTGTTCGCGAGCCAGTACGATCCGGCGGGATGGTCGATGCCGAGCGCGTGGCCGACCTCGTGCATGAGCAGGCGCTGCAGCGCGGGCGAGCGCAACGCGGGCGGGAGCGCCTGGCCGAACGGGAGCACGCGCGCGAGGTTCACGCGGATGTCCGCGGTCGGAATCGTGTAGCCGGCGACGGTCTGGCCGTTCGTCAGGAGGCGCGACGCGTCGTACCCGAAGAAGGGTACGTAGGTCGCGCCGTAGAACGGAAGCTCCGGATCGTTCATGGTGTCGACGAGGATCTCCGCCCCGATGCAGTCGAAGTGCACGTCGAAGCGCAGCACGGGACTCTGCCAGGCCGCGAACGCGGACCGCACGCGAGTCTCCACCTCTCCGATCTCGGCCGGGGTGGTAGCCCCGACCGCCTCGGCAAAGCCCGGACCCACACACACGTCGAGCCCGTCCGCGAGAGCTGCCACCGACCAGCGCGGCGTCGACTGCAGTACGCCGAAGGTGACCCGGAACGCCTCGGCACGCGAGGCGCCGAGCAGCGCGAGGGAGAGCGCGATGACCTTGGTGGCCGTGCGCACGGGCTGACTCTACTCGCGAGGTCCGGGAAGCGGGGAGGCAAGTGTTTTTGCCCGAGACGGCTCAGCCCCCGCGTGCGAGCCGCTCGAGCGCCAAGGCCTCGACGCAGCGGACGAGCAGGTCCGAGAGACAGCGGTCCGTGTAGAGCGCGGGGTCCGGGCCGAGCGACATGCTGTCGTCGCGCATCGAGACGAGCTGCGGGTAGAGCGCGCGGCGCGGGCCGTAGCTGGCCCTGGCGGGAACCGGCTCGCGCGTGAGCTTGCCCTCGAAGGCGAAGAAGGCGAGCGCGCGGGCGCTCCGGGGCTCGGCGGAGACGAGCGCGCGCAGCGCCGCGGCGGCGGCGCGCATGCGGCGGGTCTCGACGGCGTGCGAGTCGAGCCAGGGCTCGAGCTCCGCGCGCAGGCGCGCGTCCGCGAGTCCGTCGCGCAACGCCTGGTTCGCGTTCAGGCGCTCCGCGAGCAGCGCGTCGAGCGCGTCGAGATTCCGCTCGGGATGCTCGAGCACGCGCTCGAGCGCCGCGTCCCGGTCTTCCGGCGTGAGTGCGGAGAAGCGGTGCGCGTGCGCGAACGTGCGGAGCGCGGGCGCGGCCGCGCCGCCCAGGGCGTCGACCGCGCTCTCCCAGGCGCGCTCGGGGTCGTAGCGGCGCGGATCGCGCAGGTACTCGCCCGCGCAGCCGAGCGTGATCGCGGACGCGCGCAGGTGCTCCATCGGGTTCAGCAGCACGCCCGAGACGTGCGCATCGAGCTCGCGATCCCGGCCGGTGTAGGGGTTCAGGTGCAGCATGGTGCGCATCGGCCCGTCCGACACGGGCGTGTTGTCCCAGACGAGCAGGCGCCGGCGCAGCGTCGCGGCGCGCGCCGCGGCCTCGTGCGCGCGGATCTCGGGCGAGACCACCGTGCGGCCGGTCCAGCCGACCTCGACGCTCGGGTCGAGCCGCTCGCCGAGCTCCTCCAGGTAGTCGGTCGGCTCGACGCCCAGGTAGTCCGTGGGAACGAGCCAGAGCGTCGAGTCGCGGCCGAACGCGTCGTGGATCTCGCCGAGCAGCGCGAGCTGCGCGCCGGCGAGCGAGCGGAACGCGCGCTTGTCCGCGTCGTGCACCAGCGAGCTCGGCACGTCGTCGACGGCGAGCGAGAGCACGCGCGCGCCGAGCGCGTGGAAGGAGCCGAGCTTCGCGACCAGGCGCGCGCGGTCCGCGCGCTCCGAGTACACGATCGAGCGGCCCGGCGAGACCGCGAAGCCGACGCGCACGCCGGCGCGCTCGCCCGCGCGCACGAGCTCGCGGAACTCGGCCAGCTTCTCGTCCGGGTACGGCTCGCGCCAGCGCTCGAGGTGGAGCGGATCGTCCTTGGGCGCGTACACGTAGGTGTTCATGCCCCAGGTCTGCATGCGCTCGAGCAGCCAGAGCCGGTCCTCGTGCTGCCAGGGCTTGCCGTAGAAGCCCTCGACCACGCCGCGAACGCCGAAGCCGCTCACGTGCCGAGCAGAGCCTTCGACGTGTGGTAGGTGACGAACGCGCCGAGCCAGGCCAGGCCGAGCATGTAGCCGAAGGCGAGCGCCGGCCAGCGCCAACTCCCGGTCTCGCGCGCCATCACCACGATCGTCGACGTGCACTGCAGCGCGAACACGAAGAACACGAGCAGCGCGAGCGCGACGGGCAGGTTGAACACCGGCTGGCCCGTGGCGGGATTCACGTCCGCGCGCAGCGCGTCGCGCAGGCTCGCGCCGTCCTCCGCGTCGCCGACGGCGTAGATCTGCGCGAGCGTCGCCACGATCACCTCACGCGCGGCCAGGCTCGCGACCAGGCCGACGCCGATCTTCCAGTCGAAGCCGAGCGGCTCGATCGCGGGCTCGAGCGCGCGGCCGATCGACGCGGCCGCGCTCGCCTCGAGGTTCGCCCTCGCCTGCTGCGCCTCGTCGAGCGCGGGGTCGGGCGCCGGGCGCGGGAACGAGAGCAGCCCCCAGAGCACGATCGACGTGGCCAGGATGATCGTGCCCGCGCGCTTCACGAACGCGCTCGCGCTGCGCCAGACCTGCTTTGCGAGCAGGCTCGCGGTCGGCCAGCGGTAGGGCGGGAGCTCCATGTAGAACACCGACGGCGTGCCCTTGAGCAGCGTCGTGTTGAGCAGCGCCGCCGAGCCGAGCGCGGTCGCGACACCGAGCAGGTACAGGCCGAACATCACCAGCCCCTGCACGCCGAGCGCGCCGAGCACCGTCGCCGGCGGCACGAACGCCGCGATCAGGAGCGTGTACACCGGCAGCCGTGCGGAGCAGGTCATGAACGGCGCGACCAGGATGGTCGCGAGCCGCTCGCGCGGCGACGCGATCGTGCGCGCGGCCATGATGCCCGGCACCGCGCACGCGTAGCAGGAGAGCAGCGGCACGAAGCTCCGGCCCTGCAGACCCACCCAGCCCATCACGCGGTCGACCACGAACGCCGCGCGCGCCATGTAGCCGACGTCCTGCAGCAGGTGGATGAAGGTGAACAGGATCAGGATCTGGGGCAGGAACACGAGCACCCCGCCGACGCCCGCGATCACGCCGTCGGTCCACAGGTCGGTGAGCCAGCTGTCGGGCAGGACCTCGCGCGAGAAGCGCGCGAGCTCGCCGAAGCCGGCGTCGATCGCGTCCATGGCCGGCACCGCCCACGCGAAGATGCTCTGGAACAGGAACACCATGACCGCTCCGAACACGGCCAGGCCGAGCCAGGGGTGCAGCAGCACGCGGTCGACGCGATCCGTTCGTGTGTCGGGCTCGAGGTCGCTCGCGCCGACGGCGCGGCAGACCGCGTCGACCCAGGCGAAGCGCTGCTCCGCGTTGTCGGCCGGCGGCAGCGCCGCCGCGCGCGACCAGCGCGCCGGATCGGGCAGCAGGCGGTGCAGCGGCTCCATGCCCACGCCGCGGTGCCCGACCACGCCGAGCACCGGAATGCCGAGCAGCTGCGAGAGCCGCGCCGGCTCGATCTTCCCGCCGCGCGCGCGCACCTCGTCGATCATGGTCAGCACGAGCAGCGTGGGCCGGCCGCGCTTCAGCACCTCGCGCACCATGCCGAGCCCGCGGCGCAGCGTGGTGGCGTCGACCACGCACACGATGCCGTCGAGCTCGGGCTCGCCGGCGAGCTGCCCGGCCAGCACCTGCTCGACGATGCGCTCGTCGGGTGTCTCGCCGACCAGGCTATAGGTGCCGGGCAGGTCGAGCACCCGCACGGGGGACGCCGCGCCGAGCAGCGCGCCCTCGCGACGCTCCACGGTGACGCCCGGGTAGTTCGCCACGCGCGCGCTCGAGCCGGTCAGCGCGTTGAAGAGCGTGGTCTTGCCCGCGTTGGGCGCGCCGACCAGCGCCACGCGCACCGGTCGCGCCGGGAGCTCCGCCGCGGCGCTCACTCCGCGCGGTCCGGGCGCTCGGGCTCGACGCGCAGCCCCACGATCTGCTCGGCGCGCAGGCACAGCCGGTAGCCGCGGATCTCGAGCTCGATCGGGTCGCCGAACGGCGCGCGCCGCAGCACGCGCAGGAGGGTGCCGGGAACGAAGCCGAGGTCCTCGAGACGCGCGGGGATCGCCTCGCCGTCGCGGGGCGGCGCGATCCGCGCCGAGCAGCCGACCGACAGCTCCAGGAGAGAGATCGCCCCGCCTTGCTCGTGCATGCCCGCCCGTGCCGACCCGCGTGATTGAGAACGAATCTCAATATCCGCCTTCTGGAACGGCGATGCCAGCGGGCCCGCGGGCCAGCTCCCGGTCGACCTCCGCGACCATGCGCGGCGCGGGCGCCGCCGCGAAGATGCCGCGCGCGAACTCGAGCTGGCGGCGCCGGCCGGGCTCGTCGCCGGTCGCACGCGCGAGCGCTGCGCGCTCGAGCGCCACGTAGGCCGCGCCGATCGGCGACTCGTCGCGCGCGACGCGCTCGTCCTGGCGCGCGAGCAACGCCTCCACCGCGCCGCGCGCCGCGGCGCCGTCCAATCCGAGCCGCACGCGCGCCAGCGCGAGGCGCGCGGAGAAGCGGTTGGTCGGGCCGAGCTGCGTCTCGGTGTGATCCTTCAGCAGACCCGGCTCGAGGGCGTCCGCCACCGCCCGCGCGGCTTCCGGCCTGCGCAGCCGCCAGAGCGCTTCGGCGCGCAGCGCCTCGACACCGGGGCGTGTCGCCGGGTTCAGGAGGTCCGAGGTGTCGTCGCAGTCCGAGAGGACGGTCGTCCACTCGCCGAGCCACGCCCTGGCGAGCTGGCGCGCCTGCAATCCGCCCGCGCGCCAATAGGGCGAGCCGATCGCCTCGGCGCGCTGCAGGACCGCCTGGCTGACCGACAGCGCGGCCGCGCCGTCGCCGCGCGAGCGCAGGAGCGAGGCGTAGCCGACCTGCGACGCGAACTCCGAGGCGAGATGACCCTGGCGAAGCGCGGTGGCGTGGACGTCCCGGAATAGGGCCTCGGCTTCGGCGAAACGGCCGATGCCCGCCAGCGCGTAGGCCCGGAAGACCGTGAGGCGCAGGCGGGGACTGTCGCGCATGCCCGCGCGCGTCTGCGCGCGCTCCTCTCCGCCGATCTCGGCCAGCGCGCGGTCGATGCGCCGCAGCGCCTCGCCCGTGCCGCGCGCCGTGAGGTCGGCGTACGCGAGGCGCGCGTGCACCCCGGCGCGCAGGCTCGCGTCGCCGCTGCGCGCGGCGTGCTCCAACGCGAGGTCGCCGTGCGCGATCACCGAGTCGAGCTCGCGCGTCTGCAGCGCGAGCGCCGCCGCGTGCGCGTGGAGCGCCGCCAGCCAGTCGCTCGAGCCCGATGCCTGCGCGCGCTCGAGCGCCATGTCGCAGAACGCCCGCAGCTCGCTGGCCGGAATCGCCGGCATCGCGTAGACGCCCGCGCCCGCCACCCCGCACGCGGCCTCGAGCGCGGTCTCGTCGCGCTCCGGCGTGGCGGGCAGCGCGCACAGGGCGTCGTACGCGGCGCGCCAGCGCTCGACGGCGTGGCGCGCGTCGTGGCGCTCGGCGGCGAACGCCGCGCGCATCTGCCAGCGCGCCGCCGCAAGCGGGTCGCCGGCCACCTCGAAGTGTCGCGACACGACGGCGGCGAGCGCGTCCGGCGCCTGCTCGGCCTCGCGCTCGAGCGCGCGCGCGGTCGCGAAGTGAACGCGCGCCCGCGCCGCCGCGAGCTGCGCGCCGTAGGCGACCTCCTGCGTGAGCGGGTGCTTGAAGCGCAGCACGCGGTGGGGCTCGGGCGCGATCTCGAACAAGAGCTCCGCGGACTCGAGCCGGGCGCGCGCGCGGTCGAGGGTCGGACCGTCGAGATCCGCGACCTCGCGCAGCAGCGCCTCGGGCACCTCGCGACCGATCACCGCGGCCACGCCGAGCAGGCGCTTGGCGGGCTCGTCGAGCCGGTCGATGCGCGCGGCGAGCACCGCCTGCACGGTCGCGGGCAGGACGGCCGCCGCGACCGGGCTCGCGACGCGCCGCTCGCCGCGACTCCCGACCAGCACGCCGGCCTCGATCGCCGCCAGCACCAGCTCCTCGACGAAGAACGGGTTGCCCGCGGCGCGCTCGCGGATGTCGGTCTTGAGCGGCGCGACGCTTGCGTCCGTTCCGACCAGGTCGTCGAGCAGCGCGTCGACCGCTTCGGCTCCGAGTGGAGCCAGCACGAGTCGCCGCGCGCCGAGCAGCAGCTCCTCGCTCACCTCGGGCCGGGCGTTCTCGAGCCAGAGCAACGGAAGGTCCGAGATCCGCGCGTGCAGCGCGACGAGCAGCGTGCGCGATAGCGGATCGCACCAGTGCAGGTCCTCGACCCAGATCACGAACGGGCCGCGTTCCGCGCTCGCGCGCGCGAGCAGCGCCGCGATGCGCTCGAGCTGCTGCTCGAGCGAGCCGGGCTCGGCGGCCGGCGGGGGACGGTCGGGATCGGGAACCCCGAAGAAGCCGAAGATGCCGGGCAGGTCCTGGGCGAGCGCGGGATCGGCGAGCAAGAGCGCCCCCGCAATCTTGCGCCGTGCCTCGAGCGGCTCGTCGCCTTCCTGCAGGCCCACGAGCCCGGCGAGCAGCTCGCGGATCGGCGCGAGCGGCGAGTCCGCGCGCGCCGCGCAGTGCGCCTTGATCACGCGCGTGCCGCGCGCGCGCACCGAGAGGCTGAACTCGTGGCACAGGCGCGTCTTGCCCGAGCCCGCGTCGCCGATCACCGCCACGCGGCGCGTGCCCGCGCCGACGCGCGCGAACGCGTCTTCGATCGCGGCGAGCTCGGACGCGCGGCCGACGAAGCGCGAGAAGCCGCGCCGGCGAGAGCGCTCGAAGCGGCTCGCGAGCGTGCCGGGACCGTCGAGCGCGAATACGCGCATCGGCGCGTTCACGCCGCGCAGGCTGAGCTCGCCCTGGTCCTCGAGCGCGAAGTAGCCGTCGACCAGCCGCGCCGTGACCTCGGACAGATACGGCCGGCCCGCCTCGGCCAGCTGCTCGATGCGCTGCGCGGTGCCGACCACCGCGCCCTGCGCCGTGTAGTCCATGCGCAGGTCGTCGCCGATCCGGCCGACCACGACCTCGCCCGAGTGCAGGCCCGCGCGCACCGCGAAGTCGACGCCGTGTTCGCGGCGCAGGTCGTGCGCGAGCCGGCGCAGCGGCTCGCGCAGCTCGAGCGCACAGGCGCAGGCGCGCTCGGCGTGGTCCTCGAGCGCGAGCGGCGCCCCGAACAGCGCCATCACGCCGTCGCCCGTGTACTGGTTGATCGTGCCCTCGAAGCGGTGCACCGCCTGCGCGAGCACGGCGAAGAAGCGGTCGAGCGTGGCGTGCCAGACCTCCATGCCGAGCGCCTCGGCGAGCTGCATCGACTCGCGCACGTCGGCGAACAGCACCGTCACCTGCTTGCGCTCGCCCTCGACCGCGCTGCGCGAGCGGAGGATGCGCTCGGCGAGGTGCGGCGGCGTGTAGCTGCGCGGATCGCGCTCGGCCGGCGCGCGGGCCGGCGCCTCGAGCTTCGCGCCGCAGCCGTTGCAGAAGCGCGCGCCCGCGCGGTTCGACTCGCCGCACGCGGCACAGGTCATGCGCGGCGGTCCGCGTCGGCGCGCAGCGAGATCGGCAGCGATTTGTAGGCGGGCGTGCGGCTGCCCTCGGCGAACGCGTCGATCGGCACGAGCGGGTTCGCCTCGGGGAAGTACGCCGCGGCGCAGCCGCGCGGCAGGTCGTACTCGAGCGCGCGGAAGCCCGCGAGCGTGCGCGTCTCGCCGCGGAAGTGGCTGGTGATCGCGACGCGCTGGCCGGACTCGATCTCCCGCGCCGCCATGTCCTCGACGTTCAGGAACACCACGCGCCGGTCGCCGCTGACGCCGCGGTAGCGGTCGTCGTCGGCGTAGACCGTGGTGTTGTACTGGTCGTGGCTGCGGATCGTCATCAGCCACAGCTGCCCGGGCGGGAGCTCGTGCTCTGGGAACGGCTGCACGGTGAAGCGCGCGCGGCCGGAGCCGGTGCGGAACGCGCGCGCGCCCGCGGCGCTCGGCAGCACGAACCCGCCCTCCTCGCGCACGCGCCGGTTCATGTCCTCGAAGCCGGGGACGACGCGCGCGATGCGCTCGCGCACGCGGTCGTAGTCGGCGGCGAGCTCCTGCCACGGGATCGGGTGCGCGGGACCGAGCGCCGCGCGCGCGATGCCGGACACGATCGCGGGCTCGCTGCGCAGGTCGGCGGAAGCGGGCGCGAGCCGGCCTTGCGAGCGGTGCACGCTGCGCATCGAGTCCTCGACCGTCACGAACTGCGGCGTGCCGTCCTCGCGCAGGTCGCGCTCGGTGCGGCCGAGCGTGGGCAGGATCAGCGCCTCGCGGCCGTGGACCAGGTGCGAGCGGTTGAGGGTGGTGGAGATCTGCACCGTCAGCTCGGCACGGCGCAGCGCGCGTTCGACGAACTCGCGGTCGGGCGTGGCGCGCGCGAAGTTCCCGCCCAGCGCGATGAACACCTTGGCGCGGCGCTGCTCGAGCGCGTGCAGCGCCGACACCGTGTCGTGTCCGTGCGCGCTCGGAGGCGTGAAGGCGAACTCGCGCCCGAGCCGGTCGAGGAACTCCGCCGTCGGCCGCTCCCAGATCCCCATCGTGCGGTCGCCCTGCACGTTGCTGTGCCCGCGCACCGGGCACGGGCCCGCGCCGGGCCGGCCGATGTTCCCGCGCAGCAGCAGGAGATTCACGACCTCGCGCACGTTCGCGACGCCGTGCACGTGCTGGGTGAGCCCCATCGCCCAGCACGCGATCACGCGCTCGGCGCGCGCGTAGCGCTCCGCGAAGGCGCACGTCTCCGCGCGCGGGACGCCGCTCGCGCGCTCGAGCGCTTCGAACGAGAGCTGCTCGAGCGACTCGCGGTACGCCGCGAAGCCCTCCGTGTGCGCGGAGATGAACGCGTGGTCGAGCACGCGGCCCGGCCGCTCGGCTTCGAGCTCGAGGAGCGTCTTCGCGACGCCCTGCAGGAACGCCACGTCGCCGCCGACGCGCAGCTGCACGAACACGTCGGCGAGCGCGGTGCCCAGGCCGAGCAGGCCGAGCGCCTCCTGCGGGTTCGCGAACGCCACCAGCCCGCGCTCGCGCAGCGGGTTCACGCTCGCGATCGCGCAGCCGCGCCGCTTCGCCGCCTGAAGTGAGGTCAGCATGCGCGGGTGGTTCGAGCCCGGGTTCTGGCCGAGCACGAGGATCAGGTCGGCGAGCTCGAAGTCCTCGAGCCCGACGGTGCCCTTGCCTTCGCCGATCGTCTCGGTGAGTCCCGTGCCGCTCGACTCGTGACACATGTTCGAGCAGTCGGGCAGGTTGTTCGTGCCGAACGCGCGCGCGAACAGCTGCCACAGGAACGCGGCCTCGTTGCTGGTGCGGCCCGAGGTGTAGAAGATCGCCTCGTCGGGCGAGCCGAGCCGGCGCAGGTGGTCGCCGATGCGCGCGAACGCATCGTCCCAGGAAATCGGCTGGTAGTGATCGGAGCCGGGCGGAAGCCACATCGGCTCGGTGAGCCGGCCTTGCGCCTCGAGCCAGCGGTCGTCGCGCTCCGCGAGCTCGTCCACGCTCATGCGCTCGAAGAGCGCGCGCGTCACGCGTTTCCGTGTCGCCTCGTGCGCGACCGCCTTCGCGCCGTTCTCGCAGAACTCGAAGCGGTGTCGCGGCAGCGCCTCGGGCCAGGCGCAGCCCGGGCAGTCGAAGCCGTCGGTCTGGTTCAGGTGCGCGAGCACGTCGAGCCCGCGCGCGAGCCCCATCTCGCTGACCCGGAGCGCGGTCGAGAGCACCGCCCCGGGACCCGCGGCGGCCCGGCGCGAGGAGCGCGGCGCCTGCTCGGACATGGCCGGATGCTAGCATGCGGCCCGACATGGCCGACCCCGACTCGCGAGACGACAACCGCATTGCCCCCGGCCCGCTCGACGGGCTGCTCGTGATCGACCTGACGCGCGTGCTCGCGGGTCCGTACTGCACGCTAGTGCTCGCGGAACTCGGCGCGCGCGTGATCAAGGTGGAACGCCCCGGCTACGGCGACGACGCGCGCGAGGTCGGCCCGTTCATCCACGGCAAGTCCGCCTACTTCATGTCGCTGAACCGCGGGAAAGAGAGCATCGTGCTCGACCTCGGCTCGGCGGACGACCGGCCGATCTTCGAGCAGCTCGTCGCGCGCGCCGACGTGCTGGTCGAGAACTACCGCCCGGGCGTGCTCGCCAAGCACGGCTACGGCTGGGAGGCGCTGCACGCGCGCTGGCCCAGGCTCGTGCTCGCGTCGATCTCCGGCTTCGGCCAGACCGGACCCTACGCGAGCCGGCCCGCGTTCGACATGGTGGTGCAGGCGATGGGCGGCGTGATGAGCCTGACCGGCTGGCCCGACGGCCCGCCGACGCGCGTCGGCACCTCGATCGGCGACATCACCGCCGGCCTGTTCGGCGCGATCGGTGTGCTCGGCGCGCTGCAGGAGCGCACGCGCACCGGGCTCGGCCGCCACGTCGACGTGGCCATGCTCGACTCGCAGGTCGCCATCCTCGAGAACGCGATCGCGCGCTACGCGGCCACCGGCGCGGTGCCCGGCCCGCTCGGCTCGCGCCACCCCTCGATCGCGCCGTTCGGCGCGTTCCGCGCGCGCGACCGGTATCTGGTTGTCGCGGCCGGCCACGACGGGATGTTCAAGCGGCTCTGTCAGGTGCTCGAGGCGCCGGAGCTGTTCGGCGACGCCCGCTTCGCGGGCGTGCAGGAACGCGTGGCGCACGCAGACGAGCTCGGCGCCGAGCTCGAGAAGCGCCTCGCCGCGCGCGACGCCGCCGACTGGCTCGAGCGGATCGCCGCCGCCGGCGTGCCATGCGGCCCGATCCACGACGTCGCCGGCGTGCTCGCCGACCCCCAGGTCCGCGCCCGAAACATGATCGTGTCGGTCGACGACCCGGTCGCCGGCAAGCTCGAGATGCCCGGCTTCCCGATCAAGCTCGACGGGCGCGAGGACAAGACCACCCGGCCGGCGGCGCCGGAGCTCGATGCGGATAGGGCGAGGATCCTGGCGGAACTGGTGCGCTCGGACTAGTCCGAGTTCTTCTCTCTCGACGCCGGTCGGGCATACAGCACCTCGAGGATCCGGCGCAGGTGG